>ERZ773209.732-NODE-732-length-22399-cov-149.223639_pt1 | contig 22399 bp, 19 predicted proteins | sample MGYA00511109_ERZ773209 | MGnify/ENA primary metagenome ERZ773209 (study PRJEB29015, sample SAMEA2737786) | human gut metagenome | biome: human gut; feature: human-associated habitat; material: faeces | place: China | collected 2012 ...
ATGGTGCCCCTGGCGTTCACAGTGCCCGCTATGCCGAGGGAACCGACCACGACAGCGAGGCAAACATGGCTAAACTGCTTAGAGAACTGGATGGCAAGGAAAACCGCCAGGCTCGCTTTCGCACCGTCATCTGCTACATCGAAAAGCAGGATGTATGCCCTTGCGGCTGCACCAGCATCAAGAAGATTCATCAGTTTAATGGCATCGTGAATGGTCACATCGCCACCGAGAAGCACGGCACCGAAGGCTTCGGCTACGACCCAATCTTCGTACCCGAAGGCTATGATAAGAGCTTTGCCGAGCTGGGTGAGGAAATCAAGAACGGCATCAGCCACAGAGCCAGAGCCGTGGCCAAACTGGCAGAATACTTGAAAAAGAAGTAAGGAAGTAAAGAAAAAGAAGTAGATATAGAAATAGATATGAAACGGCTATATTGTCTATTTATCATCATATTATGCCTTGCCATAAGCATCCCATCCTATGCCCAGTTTACGATCAACGGAAAGCATATCATCTATGATAAGCAAAACGACACGTATATGGCTTGCATCCCGGAGGATGCTTTTGGTAAGGATTATGAAGCAATCATCCTGTTGGATATTGCCTCAGATTGGAGCGACCTCAGCATTGATGGCACTCAGATAGCTTACAGCTATACTTTCAAGCAAGTGGAAGGCAACAAGCTTTACTCCATTCATGCCCGAAAAGGTAATAAGGAAATCAATACCAAGATTACCTTCACCTTCTTGCCTCTGCTGGTGCTGCAAGGCTCATTCGGCTATGATTATGCCCAAGGAAGCATGTCATTGTATTCTCCTGATGCCACAGAGCCAACCATCTCCTTAATCAAAGCCAAATGGAGAGGAGGTTCCACCAATACGGCGGATAAGCACAAGAGAAACTACAAGATAAAATCTATCAACTTCAAAGGCAAGAGCCAGGACATCTCGCTCCTGGGGATGAGAGAAGACAATAACTGGATTATGGATGCAGGACAAATTGACCTGTTCCGCCTGAGAAACCGCATTGCCACAGAGATTTGGAACGACTTTGCCACCAAGCCATACTATGCCTCGAAGGAGCCTAAGGCCAAGAGTGGCGTAACGGGAAAAGTGGTAGAGGTTATCCTCAACAACGAATATCGCGGCATCTATTCGCTGACCGAAGCCATGGATAGAAAGGAGTTGAAACTCAAGAAATACGATGATAAGAATCAGGAGTTTCACGGCCAGCTTTGGAAGGTAAGTTCGTGGGACAAGGCAACCTTCTGGGACATCGATAAAGACTACGATAACACCCAGGAAACCTGGCATGCATTCGAGACTAAATATCCTGATATAGACGATGTAAACCCTACTGATTACAGTCCGCTTTATGAAGCCATTGATTTTGTTGCCAACAGCAATGACGAGGCATTCAAGAAAGAAGTGGGCGATTACTTCGATATTCCTGTACTCATTGACTATCAGCTATTCCTGGAAACTCTGAAGCCTGTGGATAATAATGGCAAAAACATGTATTGGGGAATCTATGATGTGGCAAAAAGCAAGAAGCTAACCCTTGCCATCTGGGACTTAGATGCCAGCGTAGGACAAGATTGGCATTGCTCCACCCCACTTCATCCAGATTATATATTGCCAAATACAGACTTGGGAGTGAAGGATGGTTTCAACCTATATCATAGGCTCAGCTCCTTGAATGTAGATAACTATAATGAAAAGGTGGCTAACAGATATCAGGAATTAAGAAAGACTTATTTCAGCGAGGAAAATCTCATCTCCAGATATCAGGGCTATTATGATATGCTGGTGAAAAGTGGTGCAGCCAGCAGAGAAGAGTGCAAATGGTCGAAAGACTCAGATATTGGCGGCTATCCCCTGAACTTCAAGTCAGAAATAGAATACATCAAGAATTGGATTATCAACAGATTGAACTATCTGGATACCAACCAATTCCCGATTTCAACCAATATCTATGATGTGTATCGGTCTGAGGGTTCAAAGCAAAAGTCTGTTTATAACATGCTGGGACAAAAGGTAGGCAGCTCTTATAAAGGGCTTAAAATAATGAATGGAAAGAAATATTATACAACCCAATAAAGAACAAAAGATATGATTAATACCCTCTCGATATTAATCCCTACATATAATAATGTATGCTTTGAGCTTGTAAGGAGTTTACAAGCTCAGGCATCATTATTGTCTGTTTCTGCATCTGATTTCAAGTACGAAATCATCGTTGCCGACGATGGTTCCACCGACAAGACAACCATAGAGGGCAACCGCATCATCAACACCCTGCCCCATTGTCGCTACATAGAAAGAGAAAAGAACGTAGGCAGAGCCGCCATCCGCAACTTCCTGGCAAAGGAGGCACAATATCCCTGGCTGCTGTTTATCGATAGTAATATGAATGTTATTAATAATGAATATCTCGCCAATTACCAGAAAGAAGAAGAAGAAAGCGACGTAATCTATGGTGGTTATCAGATAAAAAGGGATGCTGATACGCAAGAACGTCTGAAATATAATCTGCGCTATATCTTCGAACTGGCGGGTGTCCAGAATGGAGATTACCGCCTGCGTCAAATAAATCCATACGGAGATTTCCATACCTCCAACTTTATTGCCAAGCGCAGCATCATGCTGAAATATCCCTTCGACGAACGCTTTTTCCACTATGGATACGAAGACGTTCTTTGGGGTAAAACACTAAAAGACAATCAAATATCCATCCATCATGTGGATAATCCACTCGGTTATGAACATTTCATTGGAAACATGTCGTTTATCAACAAGACAGAAGAAAGCCTGCATACCCTCTACCAGTTTAGAAAAGAGCTGCAAGAATACTCAAAAATCATCAGTTATGCCAACAAAGTGAAAGGCTGGCATCTCTATGCACCCTGCCAACGACTCTTCCCATTACTCAGCTTACCAATAAAAGCAAGGCTTACAGGCAATAAACCAAGCATTTTCTTGTTTAATATATATAAGTTGTTATATTATATACATTTAGATACATGAGTAAGAAAATATTAATACTCCTCTCGTTCCTGCTCCTGCAGGTTACATCATACAGAGCAATCGCTGCAATCGGCGACTGGAAAGCCTACATGGCATATAGTGAAGTGCAAGAGTTAGAACAAGCCGGAAACCTGATATTTGTTCAGGCTTCCAACAATCTCTATGTCTATAACCAAAACGACCAGAGCATCCAAACATTCAGCAAGATGGATTATCTGAGCGATTGTGGCATTCAGCACATTGCTTATAACAAGGCAGCAAAACGCCTGCTCATCTTCTATAGCAATGCCAACATGGACTTGATGAACATCAGCAACTATGATGTTCAGAATCTCTCTGATTATTATTCAGCCTCTACCACAGGTGAAAAAACTGTAAACGACATCTACATGTATGGCAAATATGCCTACATGAGTAATGGTTTCGGCATTATAAAAGTAAATGTTGCAGATGGCGAAATCAGCGATACTTATAATCTCGGATTCAAGGTAAACTGGTGCGAGATTAAAGATAGTCATATCTATGCATATAGTCAAACAAACGGACAATATCGTGCCTTGCTTAACAGCAATTTACTCGATAAGAATAATTGGAGCAAAGTGGGAGGCTATGTTGCCAAGAAGCAGGAAGATAAAAGCGCTTTGAAACAGATTATTAGCACATTACAGCCAGGAGGCCCGAAATACAACAACTTCTATGGAATGCGCTTTGTTAATAATTTACTTTATACTTGCGGAGGACTTTGGGGACATTTAATTGACGCTGGCCGCCCTGGTACTATACAAGTATTAGATAAGGACAACTGGACAATTTATGATGATAGTATAGCAGCAAAAACAGGAATAAAATATGTTGATGTCAATTCTGTCGACGTAGATCCATTAGACCCTAATCATGTTTTCGCAGGTGCAAAAAGTGGACTTTATGAATTTCAGAACGGCAAATTCATCAAGCATTATAATTCAGAAAACAGCTTGATTACTTCATTTAATAACACAAGCAAGAATTACCAGCTTATCACGAGTGTAAAATTTGATACAGACGGAAATCTATGGATGTTAAACAGTCAATCTCCATCCAATCAATCACTTATAGAATATACAAAAGATGGAAAGTGGGTTTCTCACCATAAACCAGAATTATATAATTTAGGTTCTTTAGAATGCCTCATGCAGGACAGCCGTGGATTACTATGGTTTGTCAACAACCACCATGAATTACCATCAATATATTGTTATCAGGCATCAACTGACCAACTAAACAAATATTCTTCTTTTGTAAACGAAGATGGAGCTACACTATCCCCTGTATTTGTAAGATATGTAACTGAAGACAAAAACCAGGATATATGGATAGGAACCAATATTGGTCCCCTACTCCTATACAAAAAAGATATTACATCAGATACACCTATATTCACCCAAGTGAAAGTTCCACGTAATGATGGAACCAATTATGCCGATTATCTTCTTAGCGGAGTGGATATTTCATGTATAGCTATTGATGGTAGCAACAGAAAATGGTTTGGAACAAATGGCAATGGCATCTATGTAATCAGCAATGATTGCTTGACTCAAATTTACCATTTTACGACCAATAACAGTAACTTACTGTCTAATAATATAGAGGCTATTGCCATAAATGAGCAGACAGGAGAAGTCTTCGCCGGAACCGATAAGGGACTCTGTTCTTACCTGAGTGATGCCAGCTCCCCAAATAACGAAATGACGAAAGATAATGTCTGGGCTTATCCTAATCCAGTAAAGCCAGATTACACGGGTCTTATCACCATCACCGGCCTATCTTTCGATGCAGATATAAAAATAGTTACAACCAATGGCATCCTTATAAACCAGGGCAGAAGCAACGGCGGTACCTACACTTGGAACGGCAAGGACCTGAAAGGTCAAAAGGTGGCAAGTGGCATCTATATGGTAGAAACAGCTACTAGCGACGGCAGCAAAGGTACTGTCTGCAAAATAGCAATCGTCAAATAAAACAAGAAAAGTGCATCCATGACTCGACAAAGAAAACATTGGATAGACTTACTGCGAGGCATTTGCATGCTTGCAATCCTCCTCGACCATACAGAGATTTACTACACAGGCATTAATATCATTGATTACAATGCCTATGTAGTAAACGCTCTCACCATTTTCTTTATGCTTTCAGGCTATCTAATGTATAAGGAAAATGGTTTTGATATCAGAAAAAAGATGAAATCTATCGCCCAAACGTTATTGCTCCCCTATTTCATCTTTTCTGCCCTCATCTCGCTTCCCAAGGACCTTGTACATGGCAACGAAATCAACATCATGAATATCTGCGAGCAAATCATTCTTGGGCAGGCTTCCTGGTTCATAGCAGCCCTTTGCCTATCCGAAACTATCTTTGCCGTAACAATCTGGATAGCTAGAGGAAAAGACCTGGCTTTGTTCTGCGTCGGCATCATGGGATTTGGCTTTTCCATCTACTTATCCCAAGGGCAACAACCTTATCCTTGGCAACTAGACAACAGCATGCAAGCTTTGCTATTTCTCTTGATAGGATACACTTACCACAAACATGAAAAAGAAGTTTATATCATCAATCGCATAACATACATACCGATATGTACCATTCTTCTTATCTGCATCAAAATATATGAAAACATGAACAATGTCAATATGCTGATATGGCCGATATCCATCAACAACTATCCGATATTCTTACTGGATATACTCTTATGCAGTGTGCTGATGGTACAAATATTTAAAAGACTTCCACCTTGCAAATGGCTGGAATGGACAGGTTCGCATTCCCTGGTTTACTATTTTCTATGTGGAGGCGTGCCACTCATTATAAGCAGAATATTCGAAAAGATAGGACTAAGCTATCATGGCAACTATCTATACGTAATAGCAGCATTCATCACCGTATATATAATAACAACCATCCTAACATGGTTCATTTACAGATATTTACCTTTTACAATAGGAAAGAAATATGAAAATAGCTCCTATAGTTAAACTCCCTGGCCCTTTTATGCCTTTCATTTTTATGATGGCAGCTGTAGCCATATCTGCTATCAAATTAAATAAAAAGGTCTGATTGCTTTGATATCTCATTATATTTTTGTACTTTTGTAGGCATGAAACTAAGCATTATCATACCAGTCTATCGCACCCAGGATACACTCTCCAGATGCTTGGAGAGTATCTTGTGCCAATCATTCACCGACTACGAGATGATTCTCGTTGACGATGGATCGCCCGACGAGTGCCCCCGCCTCTGCGATGAATATGCAGCAAGAAATAAGAATATCCTCGTTATTCACAAAGAAAACGGAGGATTGAGCGATGCTCGCAACAGGGGTATAAAACAAGCACAAGGAGATTACATCACCTTTGTGGATAGCGATGATACGATTGTGGATAATACCTTGGAAAAACTGATGAAAGAACTGCAGGAACATCCACACGTAGATATTCTGGAATATCCTGTTCTGGAAAGATATGGCAACAAGAACAGGCAAACGGAACTGAACTTCACGCCACGTGAATATACCCATCCCCTGGAATACTGGCTGGAAGAAAAAGGATATCACCATACCTATGCCTGGAACAAAATCTATAAGCGCCATCTCTTTGACCATATAGAATTTCCTAAAGGCAGAACCTTCGAGGATGTATGGACCACCCCATTACTGATAGGATTAGTTCGCAAAACCGAGGACAATGCTATTTGCCAACAGGAAATGAACAAAGCCAATGATTATCCCATCATCAGAATGACAAATGTGGGAAAATACATCTATCATTGGAATAACCAAGGTATTACCGCCAAGGCAAAATACAAGGATCTGAAATCATTATATGATGGACATATCCGAGTATGGAATAGCATGATGAAAAGTATCAGGGAAAATACCAGATTTCAGGAAAAATACGATTATCAGATTCTGGAATATATGGCACAAATACTCAACATCATGCTCGATCTCTACGAAACCTCGGGGAAATATGAATCCAACCCACCACTCGTAGAATATCTGAAAATCATTCATAATAAACATAAAAGAAGCAAGAGACATCAGGAAAACAGGTACACCCCAAACACGGGGAATACTATTGCTATCCCTTTGAAACTCAAGCTTCTCAACATATTAGGTTATCAGCAATTATGCAAACTCAACAAATTCATACATCAAATAATCCGTTTGAGCAAAACGCTCAAGCTCCATTGGTAAGCTTCATCATCACAACTTACAACTTGCCTTCGGAGTATCTGGAACTTTGCTTAAGAAGTATTCTGAAACTCTCGCTCAACCCAAAGGAGAGAGAAATCATCATGATTGATGACGGTAGCGAACTGTCACCTATCCAGGACTTGATGGATTACCAAGACGACATCATCTATTTGCGCCAGCGCAACCAGGGGCTGTCTATGGCAAGAAACAAAGGCATACAGATAGCCACCGGCAAATACATCCAGTTTATAGATGGTGATGATTATCTGCTTCAAACGGCATACGAACACTGTCTGGATCTCGTAAGATACCACAACCCAGACATTGTATATTTCGAACTCACAGACCAAGAGGTAAAGGCCGTACCATATTCATATACAGAGCCCGTAAGCGGAAGCACCTTCCTACACAACAACAACTTACGAGGCTCTGCCTGCAGCTATATCTTTAAGCAGGATATCCTGCATGAGCAGCGCTTTACACCAGGCATTCTGCATGAGGACGAAGAGTTCACCCCACTCTTGTTTTTAAAGGCTGAGAGAATCATCACCACCGATGCCAAGGCTTACTTCTATCGCACCAGGAAAGACTCCATCATGCATCAGAGAGAAAACAAACGTCACAGTTTGAAAAGACTTGCCGATACAGAACTGGTCATCTTCCACTTGCAGGAGAAAGCAGCCCTGCTATCTGATACAGAAAGAGTGGCTCTGAATAGAAGAATAGCCCAACTGACAATGGACTACCTCTATAATACAATCCTGTTGACACGCAGTACCCGGCATTTGGAAGATGCCATCAAGCGACTGCATGACAAGGGACTCTATCCACTGCCAGACAAAAAATATACCAAGAAATATCAGTTGTTCTGTAAAGCCATCAGAAGCAAGGTAGGCAGAAGACTCATGGTGATGACTTTACCACAAATCAAGGCATAGCCATTATGCTTTTCTTGCAATTTATTATACAAATATCCTGATAAAGATATGAAGATACTACTCATGGGAGAATACAGTAACGTGCATGCCACACTTGCCGAAGGACTTCGCAAGCTGGGGCATCACGTTACCGTGCTCTCCAACGGCGACTTTTGGAAGAATTATCCACGAGATATAGACCTGGTAAGGAAGCCTGGAAAACTGGGCGGAATCATGTATATGATAAAGTTATACACAATTGTGCATAAGTTGAGAGGATACGACATCGTACAACTCATCAACCCAATGTTTCTGGAGCTGAAGGCAGAACGCATCTTCCCTATTTACCAATATCTGAGAAAGCATAACAAGAAGGTAATTCTGGGTGGATTCGGAATGGATTACTATTGGGTAAGCGTTTGCTGCAAAGATAAACCTTTGAGATACAGCGATTTCAATATAGGAGACAAATTAAGAACCAATACCGATGCCTTGAAGGAAAGAAAGGATTGGCTGGGAACAGAAAAAGGAAGACTCAACCAGATGATTGCCGAAGATTGCGACGGCATCATAACGGGACTTTATGAATACTGGGCATGTTATCAACCAAGTTTTCCACAGAAAACAACCTTTATCCCCTTCCCTATCAAACCGCAGTTGATAACTCCTGGAAACAGCAACTCACATACCTATGTGGAAAACCATCAGGTTATCCCATTAGATATCCCCAAGAAGGTAAAGCTCTTCATCGGAATCAACAAAAGCAGAAGCGAATACAAGGGTACCGATATCATGCTGAAGGCAGCACAAGCCATAGCTAAGAAATATCCAGACAAGACGGAGCTTCGGATAGCCGAAAATATCCCTTTTGCTGAATATGTAAAAATGATGAATGGAAGCGATGCCATACTCGATCAGCTCTACAGTTATACGCCATCCATGAATCCGCTGGAAGCAATGGCGAGAGGAATCATCTGCATAGGTGGCGGAGAACCGGAAAATTACGAGATCATACACGAGGATAAGCTACGCCCTATCATCAACGTGCTTCCTAACTACGAAAGTGTTTACCAGGAACTGGAGCACCTCGTATTGCACCCAGAGCTTGTTCCTTTGCTCAAACAGCAAAGCATCGAATACATCAACAAGCATCACGACTATATCAAGGTTGCCAAAAGATATGAGGCATTCTATCAAAAACTACTTATCCGATAAAAAGGAAAATACTACACCATATATATTTAGCCTTAAGGATAAATATTATATGAGGGTATGCCATGGACTTATGACACACCCTCATGAAATCACCTTATGAAAGCGAAAGCATCTTCTCGATAGGCTTCACAGCATCCTTGGCAATATCCTCTGCCACTTCCACTGTAGGCCAACCGAACTTCAAGCTATTATAAATCTTCTTCAAAGAGTTCATCTTCATATACTCACACTCATTGCAGCTGCAGCCTACTCCACCCTCGCTTACCTCTGGTGGCACAGGATAGAAGATGACATCAGGGCAATTGCGCTCCAACTCATGCAGGATACCAGCCTCTGTGGCGATGATATACTCCTTGATTTCCGGATGCTCCTGGGCATAATGCAGCATGGTGGCTGTAGAACCCTTCACATCGGCTACGGCAAGCACAGGAGCCTTGCACTCCAGGTGAGCCATCACAACAGCCTCAGGATGCTCCTGCTTCAACTTAACGATGGCCTCTACAGAGAATTTCTCGTGTACATGGCAGCCACCGTTCCAGAGCAGCATATTTCTGCCCGTTACGCTGTTGATATAGTTGCCGAGGTTGTAATCAGGACCAAAGATAATCTTCTCGTCCTGTGGGAAGCTGTCAATCACCTTTTTGGCATTACCGCTGGTCACTACGCAATCGGTAAGCGCCTTCACGGCAGCCGTGGTATTCACATAGCTCACCACCTTGTAACCAGGATGCTCCTCCTTATATTTCTTCAAATCCTCAGCCTTGCAGCTGTCGGCGAGCGAGCAGCCGGCATTCAGGTCAGGGCAGAGCACGGTTTTGTCAGGGCTCAGGAGCTTGCAAGTCTCAGCCATGAAGTGCACACCGCACATAACCATCACCTTGGCATCGGTTTCGGCAGCCTTGCGAGCCAGTGCCAAAGAATCACCCACAAAGTCGGCAATATCCTGAATCTCACCAACCGTGTAGTAGTGGGCGAGGATAATCGCATCTTTCTCCTTGCAAAGCTTTCTGATTTCAGCCTTCAAGTCCAAGGTCTCGTCGATAGGTTCATCCACGTAACCTTTCTTTATCCAATCGTTTTTCACCATAACATTAATATTATATTTCTTTATTTCTTATTTTTTAAAAAAGAATATAAGGATGATGATATGACGTGGAAAAGTGGATAAAAAACATCGTAATTATTTGCTTTTTTCATTATCCAAGTCTTGTCTCAGGTTATCAGCATAGGGCTTGGAAATCTTTTTCTTGGCTCTTAATGCTTTAACCTTTTTATCAACATTTCCCCAATTCGCTGCAAAGTTAATAAGTTTATATCTTTTTTCAGTCAAAAACTGCGAAAAAGTTTCTAAAAACTTATTAATAACTCTGTGGATATCCATAATCGCGGGTGTTGGGGTGGGGGGATGTGGATATTCCGCAAGTTATTAAAAAGTTATTAAGAGGGTTTTCCGTACACTTATCCACGTTTTTGTGGATAATCTGAAATGATACTGTTTTTTAAAAGATAATCAGCTGATAATCAATAGGATTCCTGTAAGTATCAACTGTGAATCCATAGTGAAGAAGCAAAAAAGCAGATTTCCCGTGGCTGATAGGCCTCAGGAAATCTGCTTCTTTTATCATTGTTATCTCTTCTTTAAGATTCTATCTAGTTTTTCCACCACCATTTCTGGCGATATGTTCTTCATGCAGGCAAAGTCGCCTCGCATACATGGTTTGTTGCCGTAAATGCTGCAAGGCCGACAAGGCATGTCTAGCTGTACGGTATTTTCCGGGCTCTGGTGCCATCCCATAAAGCCTGCGTAAGGGTGGGTGGCACCCCAGATGCTCACCACTGGCGTGTTGACAAGCGATGCCAGATGCATATTGCCGCTATCCATGCTCAGCATAACGCGGAGATGACTCATGAGAATCAGCTCGTCTGAGATGCCATGGAGCTTGGCAGATGCATTCACCACCTGCGGGAACTTCTCAGCCCAGGCATCCATCACAGGAGTTTCATCCTTACCGCCGCCAAAAAGGAAGATGTGGCTATGTGGATAATGGCTGATAAGTTGCTGGATAACTTTTTCCATCAGAGGTTGTGGATAAATTTTCCCGGCATGTGCCGCAAAAGGAGCTATACCTATCCAAGGAGCTTCTAAGTTATTGTCATCCAGAGAAATGAGATTTCCTCCTTCTGCTTGGAAAACTTCTTGTGGAAGCGTGGATAAGTCGCCTTTTCCCTCACCAAACATGCTTTGGAAATCCAGTTTTACCGGATAACCCAACTGTTCAAAAACATCGGCATAGTTTTGGAAAGATGATGGCTGCTTTACCAGTTTCTTGTTGGTGCTTGCCACGAGCATGCGTTTTCCCTTGCGATGCTTGTCAATGTGTGCCACATTGAAGTTGTCCAGGTTGAAGCGCATGCGCAGATAGCTGGAGCGGAGCACGCTGTGAAGATCGGCTATCGCCGTAAACTGCTTGGCGATGAGTCTGCGATAGAGGGCATTCAGTCCTTTTACACCTTTATACTCCCCCTTGAGGTCAGCTTCCATGAATCCGACGTTAGGGGAGAGGTTTTCGAAGAAAGGACGGGCGAATGGACGGCTCAGCACGGTGATTCTCACATGAGGATATTGCTTTGCCAGGGAATATACCACGGGCACAGTCATGGCAACGTCGCCCATGGCTGAGAATCTTATTACGAGAATATGCTCTGTCTTCATACGTCAATTTCTTCTTTATATATATAATAAGGTGTATTTACTTCTGATTGTAGAGTACAGGATTGGTTGATGGATCGTTGTACATCTTCATCTGTCGATACACCTTCATGTACTTTCTTCCTGCCTCGATGTCTTCCAGGAGCTGGTCGATGGCTGTAGAGAGGTCTACCTGCTGTTCGAGCAGCACGTTGAGCTTAGCCTGGCATTTTGCCTTGTGCTCTGCTGATGCCTCAGGGCGATTCACCTGTTCCTTCATGTGATAAATCTTGAGGGCGAGGATGCTCAGGCGGTCTACTGCCCATGCCGGACTCTCGGTGTTGATGCGTGCATCATCCTGCACCTTCACGTCTTTGTAAACCTCACGGAAGTAAGAGTCAATCTGCTCCACGAGGTCTGTGCGATCTTGATTACTCTTATCGATTCGGCGTTTCAATACGAGTGCTTCGGCAGGGTCAATCTGCGGATCACGGATGATATCCTCGAAGTGCCACTGCACGGTATCAATCCAACATTTGAGGTAGAGACGATTCTCGATGGTACCCTCAGCGAAAGGATTATTGATAGGAGTATCAATGTTGTCTTTGATATGATAATCGGCTATCGCCTGATTAAATATCTTATTCGCGTTTTCTGTAAATGTCATGCTGTTTATTATGTTTGATTAAATACAGTTTATTACGTTTGATTAAATACAGTACAAAAGTAACAAAATAATCTCAAATCACCAACAAAAAAGGCAAAAAAGGCAAAAAGTATGCACAACTTAGGGGTATTTGTGCACAGAAAAGTACTTTTTTTGCTAAAATATTTGTTTATATCAAAAAAAAAGTGTTCCTTTGCACCCAGATTTTTAATTAGAAATTGATTTATAAACATTTTAAAAGTTACAATTATGTCAGAAATTGAAAGCAAAGTAAAGGCAATTATCGTTGATAAACTCGGTGTTGATGAGGCTGAAGTTAAGCCAGAGGCAAGCTTCACAAATGATCTTGGTGCAGATTCTTTGGATACTGTAGAGTTGATCATGGAGTTCGAGAAGGAGTTCTCTATCTCTATCCCAGACGATAAGGCTGAGAAGATTGCTACTGTAGGTGACGCTATCGCTTACATCGAGGAGAACGCTAAGTAATTTAGCAACTAAAATTTTATAAATGGAATTAAAGAGAGTTGTAGTAACAGGTCTTGGTGCTGTAACTCCAGTAGGTAATACTCCTGAGGAAACTTGGGAGAACCTCCTCGCTGGAAAGAGTGGTGCTGCGCCTATTACTCATTTCGATACAACTAATTTCAAGACAAAGTTCGCTTGCGAGGTGAAAGACCTGAACATCAATGAATGGATTGACCGTAAGGAGGCTCGCAAGCTTGACCGTTATACCCAGTTGGCTATGATTGCCGCTATGCAGGGTGTAAAGGATGCAAACATTGATCTTGAAACAGAAGATTTGAACAACGTTGGTGTTGTATTCGGTGTAGGTATCGGTGGTATCAAGACATTCGAGGATGAAGTGTCGTATTTCGCTACTCACGAGGAGAATGGTCCTAAGTTCAACCCATTCTTCATCCCTAAGATGATTGCTGATATCGCATCTGGTCAGATTTCAATCCATTTCGGATTCCACGGACCAAACTTTACCACAACATCTGCCTGCGCATCTTCTAGCAATGCATTGGCTGATGCCTTCAACCTGATTCGCTTGGGCAAGGCAAACATCATTGTTAGCGGTGGTGCCGAGGCTGCTATCTGCGCTTGTGGCGTAGGTGGTTTCAATGCCATGCATGCGTTGTCAACACGTAATGATGATCCTGAGCATGCTTCACGTCCATTCAGCGCTAGTCGCGATGGATTTATCATGGGCGAGGGTGCTGGCTGCTTGATTCTCGAGGAGCTGGAGCACGCTAAGGCTCGTGGTGCGAAGATTTATGCTGAGATGGTAGGTGAGGGCGAGAGTGCCGACGCTTATCATATCACAGCTTCTCATCCAGAAGGTCTCGGTGCCAAGCTCGTCATGGAGCGCGCACTTGCTGATGCCAATCTGAAGCCAGAGGACATTGACTACATCAATGTTCACGGTACATCTACTCACGTGGGTGATATCTCTGAGGCTAAGGCTATCAAGGCAGTCTTCGGTGATGCAGCTTACAAGCTCAACATCAGTTCTACCAAGTCAATGACTGGTCACCTCCTTGGTGCTGCTGGTGCAGTAGAGGCTATGGCTTGTGTTCTTAGTGTGAAGAACGATATCGTTCCTCCTACTATCAACCACGAAGAGGGTGACAACGATCCAGAGCTCGATTACAACCTGAACTTCACATTCAACAAAGCTCAGAAGCGTGAGGTTCGTGCAGCATTGAGCAATACTTTCGGATTCGGTGGTCACAACTGCTGTGTAGTATTCAAGAAGTATGCTGAATAATTTTATAGATAGAATAAAGCTCTCTTTCCGCAAGGATAAAGAGCTTTATTTTTCTTTGTACGAAATCCTAGGTTTTTATCCCCACGACATCAGTTATTACAAGATGGCGCTGATGCACAAGAGCATCATGCACCGCAACGCCAAGGGCAAGCCCGTAAACAACGAGCGCCTGGAGTTCTTGGGTGATGCTGTTCTGGATGCCGTGGTGGGCGACATCGTGTACCAGCACTTCCCTGGCAAGCGTGAGGGATTCCTGACCAATACCCGAAGCAAGCTAGTGCAGCGCGACACGCTCAACAAGTTGGCCCAGGAGATGGGCATCAACCAACTCGTATTATCCAATGGTCACAGTTCTTCTCATAACAGTTACATGGGAGGAAATGCTTTCGAGGCATTGGTTGGAGCTATCTATCTGGACCGCGGTTACGATGCCTGCATGCAATTCATGCAGAAGCGCATCCTGGCAAAAATGATAAACATCGACAAGGTGGCTTACAAGGAGGTTAACTTCAAGAGCAAACTCATCGAATGGAGCCAGAAGAACCGTGTGAAGTTGGACTTCGTGATGCTGGGACAGGAGAAGGATAAGAACGGCAGCCCTGTGTTCACCTATCAGGTGGTGATGGAAGGTGTGAAGGGTGGAGAAGGCAAGGGTTACTCCAAAAAGGAGAGCCAGCAGCTTGCATCTAAGCTCACCCTGGAGCGCTTGCGCAAGGAACCGCAGTATATTGAATCTGTGTTTACTGCCAAGGCCAACCGTACGAAGATGGAAGAGGAACCTGTGGAAGGTGTGCCTTCTACCGAGGTGAAGGAAGATTTCATCATCTCGCAGGAGGCAGAGAAGCAGGAGCCTGAAGTGAAGCACGTGAATGTTTTCAAGGAAGAGGTTTATTCCGAAAAGTCTTCTGCCGTTACAGAGAAGGCCGAGGAGATTGCTATCTCTGAAGAGCAGGTTGCTGTTCAGCAAACAGCCGGTGGAAACGACGAGTTTGACTTGAGCGACATCACGGCAGAGCCAAAGGAGATGACCCGAGAGGACATCATTGCTGCTGCCGAGGCAGCTGCTTTTGCAGAAGAGAGAGAATAGTTTTTATATCTCATAAGATATAACTAAGCTACATTAAAGAGAAATACTCCCATGAGAAGGCATCATTGATGCGGCTCATGGGAGTATTTTTTCTTATTTGTATTAAAAAACAGTAAAAACTTTCTCTATATCAAAAGATTGAATTACTTTTGCATCTACTTTAAAGGTATATATATCTAGATATGAGTTTAACAACGATAGTAAGTAATGTTTTCAAGCCTCGCCAGAAGAGCTTGGAGAAGTATGTACATGATGCAGAGACATTGCAGCATGATGTACTGATGCGCCTTTTGGCATCGGGAAAAAACACCGAGTATGGTGTGAAGCATTTACTCAATACAACAAACAGTTACGAGAAGTTTGCCCAGAATGTGCCGGTCAACACCTACGAGGAATTGAAGGGGGATATCGACCGTATGCGACATGGTGAAAAGGATATCCTTTGGCCGGGACAGGTGAAGTGGTTTGCCAAATCTTCGGGTACCACCAACGACAAGAGTAAGTTTATTCCTGTTTCGCAGGATGGATTGCAGAACATCCATTACAAAGGTGGCTTTGATGCCGTGGCATATTATCTGCGCAATAATCCTAAGAGCAAGATTTTCGATGGCAAAAGCCTGATTCTCGGCGGTAGCCATTCGCCTAACTATAATGTGTCGGGCAGTCTGGTGGGCGACTTGAGTGCCATCCTCATCGAGAACATCAATCCGCTTGCCAACATGGTGCGCGTGCCAAAGAAGGAGACAGCTCTGCTCAGCGACTTCGAGGTGAAGCGCGACCGCATTGCCCATGAAACCCTGAACAAGAACGTGACCAATATCTCGGGTGTTCCTAGCTGGATGCTCAGCGTGCTGGTGCGTGTGATGGAGCTTTCCGGCAAGAAGCATCTGGAGGAAGTGTGGCCAAACCTGGAGGTGTTCTTCCATGGCGGCATCGCCTTTACGCCTTACCGCAAGCAGTATGAGCAACTCATCACTTCTCCTAACATGCACTACATGGAGACCTACAATGCCAGCGAGGGCTTCTTCGGCTTGCAGGACGACCCTACAGACCCTGCCATGTCGCTCATGATAGATTACGACGTGTTCTACGAGTTCATCCCGATGGATGAGTTTGGCAGCGATAATCCTACCGTTGTTCCGCTCTGGGGTGTAGAAGTGGGCAAGAACTATGCCATGGTCATCACCACATCCTGCGGCTTGTGGCGCTATATGATAGGCGATACGGTGCAGTTTACCAGCGTGAACCCATATAAGTTTGTCATCACGGGTCGTACCAAGTACTTTATCAATGCTTTTGGTGAAGAACTGATCATGGATAATGCCGAAAAGGGATTGGCCTATGCTTGCGAGAAGACGGGAGCCCAGGTGGCTGAATATACCGCCGCTCCGGTTTATATGGACAGCAATGCCAAGTGCCGCCACCAGTGGCTCATCGAGTTCTCTCAGGAACCAGCCAGCCTGGATGAGTTCGCACGATTGCTCGACCAGAAGTTGCAGGAAATCAACAGCGATTACGAGGCGAAGCGATTCCACGACGTCACCCTGCAGCATCTGGAGATAGTCAAGGCTAAGCCGGGACTCTTCAACGAGTGGCTCAAGAGCAAGGGCAAGCTGGGTGGCCAGCACAAGATTCCTCGCCTGAGCAACAGTCGCAAGAACATAGATGAGATGCTCATCATGAACCAGTAATACCTTTCTCTTCTTTCTGGCAGCAGATAGGAGAGGGGGGATACCTTAGAAATACAGATAATAATGATGAATAAGAACGCTATAAAGAACCTGTTGGTGCATCGGATGAAGGCAAACTCCCTGTTTTTGCCCTTCTATCTGCTGGTCCTCCTGCTGTTGGCTTCCTGTGCCAAGATGGGACAGCCCGATGGCGGATGGTTTGACGAGACTCCTCCCAAGGTGGTAGGAGCCACGCCGGGCGACGGTGCCACGAAAGTGAATCAGAAGAAAATCAATATCTACTTCGATGAGTTCATCAAGCTGGATAATCCTTCTGAGAAGGTGGTGGTGTCGCCTCCGCAGCTGGAAGTGCCTGAAATCAAGGGAGGCGGAAAGCGAATCTCCATTTCGCTCGTCGATTCCCTCAAGCCCAACACCACCTACACCATCGACTTCTCGGATGCCATCAGCGATAACAACGAGGGCAATCCGATGGGAAACTATACCTACAGTTTCTCTACGGGCGAGGTGATTGATACCATGGAGGTATCGGGATGTGTGCTCGAATCAGAGAATCTGGAGCCTATCAAGGGCATCCTGGTAGGTTTGTATGCCGACCATGCCGACTCTGCCTTCCGTACTAAGCCGATGCTTCGTGTGAGCCGCACCGATAGCCGTGGCCGCTTCGTCATCAAGGGTGTGGCACCGGGTTCTTATCGCATCTATGCCCTGCAGGATATGGATGGCAACTACATGTTCAATCAGAAGAGCGAGAAGATTGCTTTCTCACACGACATTATCGTGCCATCCTGCAAACCGGATGTAAGGCAGGATACCACCTGGATAGATTCACTCCACATCAAGTCGATTGACCCTGTGAAATATACCCACTTCCTGCCAGACAACATCGTGCTGAAGGCTTTCACTGAGCCGCTTACAGACAGATATTTCCTGAAGGCAGAGCGGCAGAAGGCAAACAGTTTCTCGCTGTTCTTCAGTTATGGAGATTCTATCCTGCCACAGATCAAGGGACTCAACTTCGATGCCCAGGATGCTTTCCTGATAGAAGCATCCGAGAAGAAGGATACGATAACCTATTGGCTCAAGGATACGGCATTGGTGAACCAGGATACATTGCTCATGGACATCACCTATCGCATGACCGACAGTACGGGAGTGCTGGTCAACAAAACCGATTCCACCCAGGAAATCCTCTCCAAGGAACCATACGCCAAGCGAATGAAGGCTCTGGAGAAGGAACTGGCTGCATGGACCAAGAAGCAGGAGAAAAAGAAGAAGAAGGGCGAACCATACGATTCGGTGATGCAGGTAAAGCCGCTCGATGTGCAACTGAGCGTGTCATCGCAGCTGGATCCCGACAGGAACATCTTCTTCACCTTCCCAACTCCTCTGGCAAAGGCAGATACTGCCGCCATCCATCTTTATGCCAAGCATGATACCCTCTGGTATCGGGCACCGATGGAATTTCTGCCGGCAGGAAACAGAAGATATGAACTGCGGGGCGAGTGGCGCCCGGATATAGAATACAGTCTGGAGGTGGATTCTGCTGCCTTTGAGGATATCTATGGATTGGCTTCCAAGCCTGTCAAGCAAGGCTTCAAGGTCAACTCGCTGGATACCTACGGCACCCTGCTGGTCAACATCACTTCGCTCCACGACCAGCCACTCCTGGTGCAACTTCTTGATTCCCAGGATAAGATGGTGAAGCAGGTGAAGGCGGTGAATGGCGTGGCGGAGTTCTATTATCTGAAACCGCAGAAGTATTACATGCGTCTCATCGTAGATAGAAATGACAATGGCGTGTGGGATACGGGCGATTACGACAAGAATCAGCAGGCCGAAGAGGTGTATTACTATCCGGAAGAGATAGAATGCAAGGCTAAGTGGGACCTTACCGAAAGCTGGGATCCTACGGCTCGTGAACTCTCCCGACAGAAGCCGGGAGCCATCACCAAGCAGAAGCCAGACAAGGAAAAGAAAGTTAAAAACCAGAATGCACAGCGTGCCGCTAAACTCGGCATCCAGTACATTCCTAAAATGTAAGAGGATATGAAGTTACTAAAGTCTGTTATAGTAGCCATGTTGCTACTTTTGGTCAATACTTCTGTATCGGCCCAGTGTACTTTCCGTAATACGGCTTTTAAGTCGGGAGAATTCCTGACTTACAATCTCTATTACAACTGGAAGTTTGTATGGGTAAAGGCGGGCACAGCCAGCATGTCGGTGGTACAGACCACCCACAAGGGCAAGCCAGCCTATCGCGGTTCGCTTGTAACCCGTGGTAATAAGAAGGTGGACGATTTCTTCGTTCTCCGCGATACCCTGCTCTGCTATACAGGCACCGATATGGCTCCTATGTATTTCCGCAAGGGTGCCCGCGAAGGCAAGCGATATACGGTGGATGAGGTTTTCTACAACTATGCGGGCGGCAAGTGCAATGTAAATTTGCATTATCAGAACAAGCACGGTGAGCATAAGCACAAGAAGGCTTCTTACGACGACTGCGTATTCGACATGATGAACATCTTCCTGCGTGCCCGCAGCTTCGATCCAGCCAACTGGAAGAAGGGACACAGCGTAAGATTCCCTATCTGTGATGGTAACGGACGCACTCCTGCGCAGTTGAAGTTTGGCGGCAAGGTAACCGTGAAGGCGGATAATGGCATCAAGTATCGCTGCCTGCGCCTGGAATATATGGAACTGAAGGACGAGAAATGGAAGAAGATAGTTGATTTCTACATCACCGATGATGAGAACCATGTGCCAGTACGTCTCGACATGTTCCTGAAGTTCGGTAGTGCCAAGGCATTCCTGGTGGGTGCCAAGGGAACCCGCAATCCGTTCAGTTCTATCGTGAAGTAAAAATCTCGAAGGTAAATGAAAAGAAATCAGATTTATACAGGTATCATCGTCTTCGTTTGCTGCGTTCTCGTGGCAATAGGAGTTACCTTGCGTCTTCTCAAACATGCAGATAAGCTTCCTGTCAAGGTTCCCGTGCTGGTGAACAGGCAGAAGCCGCAGGTGGCTGATACGCTGAAGAAGAAGCCTGTAGCAAAGCCGGATTTCAGAATATCAGGTACCTTGAAAGATACCGAGGGAAGGGGAGTGGCTGGAGTCATCGTGAGCGATGGATTCAACTGCGTAAAGACCGATTCCCACGGAAGATATAAGATGAAGCGAGACAGTTTGGCTCGCTTCATCTATTATTCCGTGCCTGCCGATTGCGAGGTACCTACCCATTCGGCAACCGACCTCACGGCTTATTTCTACCAAACTGTATCCAAGAAGAAGAAAATCTATAATTTTACGCTGCGCAGATTGCCTGGCGGCAAGGAGACGCATTATAAGATGATAGTCATCGGCGACCCGCAGGTTACCAATGCCTACAGCCCCTACTATACTTCTCCGAATGATAATCCCATCAAGAAGAGCGATGTAGAAAGATTCACCACCCAAACCATGGCAGATATCAAACAGACCATCAAGAGTCTTCCTGCCGGTACTCCCGTATATGGATTGAGCATGGGTGATGATGTGCAGTATTATGGCGGCTACAACGCCAAGCTGGAGCGTCAGATACGCCAGGCATTGGGTTCTTCCGAGATGCGCCTTTTCTCCGTTATCGGCAATCACGACCAGGATGGCAAGGCACTCTACCGCCGCAAATGGGAAGAGAATTTCGGACCCACCGATTTTTCCTTCAATCGTGGCGATGTGCATTACGTCTGTATCAACAACTGCTTTTTCCATCGTGGAATGGCCTATTATTCGCCGGGCGAACTGCGTGAACGCCAGGTAAAATGGCTGAAGCAGGATTTGGCCCTCACGCCAAAGGATATGAAGGTGGTGCTCTGCTATCATATCCCGTTTACCTTCGGCAATGCGCCTTTCAGCAAGGCGAAGCCGCTAACCAATGCCAATGAGCAGGGGCATTATTCCTCTTCCCGTCTCTCGCTGCTGTTATCTCTTTTGAAGCCATTCAAGGGGGGATATGAGCTCTTCTGCGGCCATACTCATTTTGCCTGCAATCATGAGATCAATTATCAGGGCGAGGATGTGATGGAGCATTGTCATGCTGCTGCCTGTGGCAATATCTGGCAGTCGAACATCAACATCTGCGGTACCCCGAACGGATATTATGTCTATAGCTTTGTGGGTACCAGCATCAGCAACTGCTATTACAAGGGAACCTTCTGGGATAAGAGCAAGCAGATGACCATCTTCCGTGCCCAGACCGATTTCAACGGCGAGAAATATGCCAAAGACTGGCAGTTGGCAAACAACAGAAATATCCTGGTAGCCAATGTCTTCAATGCTACCAGTCATTGGCGTGTGGTAGCCGTAGAGGATGGCAAAGAATATCTGATGGGGCGCCTCAGCGGAAAGGGGCAGGATGCCTTTGCTGCAGGCTATCATCATAAGTATAGCGAGAGTGTATCCTATCGGTTCGTGAGCAAGGGGAATGGTTATCTCATCATGAACCACCTATATTATTATACTCCTAGGAATCCGAATGCCAAGATCATCATCAAAGCATCCGATCCATACGGAAATACCTATACGGCATCGAGCGACGAGGCGATAACCGAGCCTTTCGCCAACTATGCCCACTATTACGAAAAAGAGTATAAGGAGTATAAGAATAAGAAAGACAAGATGTTGCGGGATTCTATATCTGGCAGACAGAAAGATTCACTTGCTGCAAAGAAGAAAAATTCTGCAGCAGCACAAAAATAAAAGGCTTGGGAGTTATTGCAACTTCCAAGCCTTTTCTCATTTTATATCATACATTTTTTACTTGTTCAGTTTCCAGGTTACACCATCCTTGGTGTCCTTTACCTCGAATCCGGCTTCAGCCAGGGCATCGCGAATTTGGTCGCTGGTAGCCCAGTCCTTGGCCGCCTTTGCCTTGGCACGCAGGTCGAGAACCATATCTACTACTTTGCCATAAGCCTCTTCGCGGGCATCATTGTTGGCTCCCTTCTCACTCTTCAGGCCGAGCAGGTCGAAGGTGAAGAGCTGCATGGTGTCTGAAAGCTCCTTCAGGTCTTCGGCAGAGATGTTTGCCTTGTGGTCGAGGGCTGTGTTGATTACGTGGCAAGCCTCGA
>ERZ773209.736-NODE-736-length-22360-cov-3.610446_pt1 | contig 22360 bp, 20 predicted proteins | sample MGYA00511109_ERZ773209 | MGnify/ENA primary metagenome ERZ773209 (study PRJEB29015, sample SAMEA2737786) | human gut metagenome | biome: human gut; feature: human-associated habitat; material: faeces | place: China | collected 2012 ...
TTCTTTTTTCCTAGTTCTCCTAGGAAAAAAGAATTTTTCCACATTTTTTCCAAAGTTCATGCAATCTTCCTTGCATTTTTTTACAAAAAATGCTATAATAAACTTACGAAATGAATTTTTACGATAAAGAGCCTGTTTCGTATTTTTCTGCGGCATGCTCGAAGATGGAGGTCATACGATGATAAAGCCATGTAATCCAAATGCAAAATTAGAAACCAAATGCCTACATGCCGGATATACACCGGAAAATGGAGGCCCTGGTGTTATGCCAATTGTACAGAGCACCACTTACCGCTTTGATTCCACTGAGCATGTTGCAGATTTGTTTGATATGCCCATGGAACCGATGTATTCCCGATTCGCCAATCCAACTTGCGACGCAGTTGAACAAAAAATTGCAGCATTGGAAGGCGGCGTTGGCGCTATGCTGACTTCCAGCGGACAGGCAGCTTCCCTGCTGTCGATCCTGAATGTTTGCAGCGCCGGAGACAGCTTCCTCGCAGCTACAACAATTTACGGCGGAACGGTCAATCTGTTCGGTGTTACCCTGAAAAAGTTAGGCATCGAGTGTATTTGGGTGCATGCAGATGCTTCTGAAGAAGAAATCCAAAAGGCATTTCAACCCAATACCAAGGCGGTATTTGGAGAAACCATTGCCAATCCAGCACTGGCTGTGTTTGATATTGAAAAATTTGCTGCCATTGCCCATAAGAACCATGTTCCACTGATTGTGGATAATACATTTGCAACACCTTGTCTGTGTCAGCCCATTCAATTTGGTGCAGATATTGTGGTACATTCTACAACCAAGTATATGGATGGCCATGCATTGCAGGGCGGCGGCGTCATTGTAGACAGCGGCAACTTTGACTGGGAAGCCAGCGGCAAATTCCCAGACTTTACACAGCCGGATGAAAGCTACCACGGCGTTGTATACACCCGTGAATTTGGAAAAATGGCATATATCATCAAGGCAAGAATGCAGCTGATGCGAGACTTTGGCTGCTACCCGTCCGCACATTCTGCATTCCTCTTGAATCTTGGCTTAGAAACACTGCCGATTCGTATGAAGCAGTACTGCGAAAATGCAACTGCTGTTGCAAAATTCCTGGAAACTTCTGATAAAATTGTATCCGTAACTTATCCCGGACTGGAAACCGATCAATACCATGCACTTGCACAAAAATACCTGCCAAATGGCACCTGCGGCGTTATTTCCTTCTCCATTAAGGGCGGTCGGCCGGCAGCCGTACGGTTCATGGATGCGCTGGAACTCGCCAGCATTGAAGTGCATGTTGCAGATATTCGCACCTGTGTATTGCATCCGGCTTCCGCAACGCATCGTCAGCTGACTGAAGAGCAGCTGGTTGCAGCTGGTATTGACGGCGGTTTGATTCGTCTGTCAGTTGGTCTGGAACATGTGGATGACATTCTTGCAGACGTTAAGCAGGCATTGGATCGTGTATAATTAATAAGAATGAAACGAAAACCAGCTGCACGGAATACTTCCGTACAGCTGGTTTTTTAGAAACTAAGAAAAAATTTTTCGAAGAAAGAGCCCAGCAAAAGACTGCACCTGCATGCCCCAGTAAGCCAGTGTTTCCGTCAGGCTGCAGTACTTGTCTACCAGAACAATTACAACCGTCTCTTTATATCTGGGAAGTGCCAGATTCAACGGAAACATATGCTTGCGAATCATATCGCACTCTTTGGGGTTCAAAGAAAAATACCGTCTTGCATTTTCCAATGCAATTTTTGCATGAATCAAACCGTGCCACTTATGAGAGCGATCTGGAACATGCCAATCATATAAAAACAAGTCATGCAGCATACCTGCTCTTGCTGCCGATCGATAGTCCAGTCCCAATCGCTTACAAATGATATAATTTCCATATGCCACCCGCAAACAATGCGCATAGCAAGAAGTGACCCCATGCTGTGGATATCGTTTCATCTCGGCTACCACCGGATGCTGCTGAAGGTCTGCAATACAGAGCCAAAATGCTTCCTCCTGCAAATTCTACCGCCGCCTTTCTGCATATCGTTTTCCAATCCCCTTTCTTTATTATACTACGCAGCGATTTCGGGTGCAAGATTTATTTTTGATAAAATCAGCACTCTATTTCAGTTTTTGTTGCATAAAAAGAAAAAACGTGCTATAATGAAGGCGTGCTGTATTTCGAACAGTCTGTTTTGATCTGGAACCAACCGGCAGGCAGACTCCTAGAAAATAGCAACAACATGCAGAAAGGATACAAAGTTATGAAGAACACAATTGCAACGCTGCAACAGCAGAAGCAATCAGGAGATAAAATCACGATGCTTACTGCCTATGATTATTCCATTGCAGCGCTGTTGGATCGCTGCGGCGTGAATGCCATTCTGGTGGGAGATTCTCTCGGAATGGTAATGCTCGGATATGAAAACACACTTCCCGTTACCATGGAGGATATGCTGCATCATACCAAAGCCGTTTCCCGTGGTGCAAAACATGCGCTTGTCGTTGCCGACATGCCATTTATGTCTTACCAAGTCAGCGTAGAACAAGCCGTTATCAATGCGGGTCGGCTGATCCAGGAGGGCGGTGCACAAGCTGTAAAACTGGAAGGCGGTGCTGCCGTTTGCGACCGAATCACTGCAATCAAACAAGCCACGATTCCGGTAATTGGTCATTTGGGACTGACACCGCAATCGATTAACGTATTTGGCGGATTCAAAGTACAGGCAAAAACCGCAGAACAAGCCAAGCGCCTGGTGGAAGATGCCCTGCGCATTCAGGAAGCCGGTGCAGATGCACTGGTACTAGAATGTATTCCGGCTCCGGTCGGCACCCTCATCAGCGAACTGCTGGAAATCCCAGTTATTGGAATTGGCGCAGGAAATGGCTGTGACGGTCAGGTATTGGTTTATCAGGACATGCTGGGACTCTTTTCTGACTTCGTTCCAAAATTTGCGAAACAATTTGCAGATGCAGGCGCCGTCATTCGAGAAGGCGTTACACAATATATTGCAGAAACCAAATCTGGTGCATTTCCTGCAAAGGAGCATACATTTTCCATCGCACCGGAAGAATTGGAGCAGCTGCGTGCTGCCTATCATAAGGAGGCAAACAAATGAAAATCTTAACCACAATTGCACAAGTACGGGAGCAAGTACAGGCATGGCGAAAAGCCGACGAAACCATTGGACTGGTTCCCACTATGGGATACCTGCATGAAGGACATGCCAGCTTAATCGATGCATCGCATCAGCAAAACACCAAAACTGTTGTCTCAATTTTTGTCAATCCCATGCAATTCGGAGAAAATGAAGATTTTGACAGCTATCCAAGAGATCTGGAGCACGACGCTGCTCTGGCAGAAGCACATGGCGCAGATGTTATCTTCCATCCAGAACCGGAAGAGCTTTATCCGGCTGGATTCTGTTCTTATGTAGATATGGATATTTTAACAAAGGAACTGTGCGGGTTAAGCCGCCCCATTCACTTCCGCGGTGTCTGCACGGTTGTCAGCAAACTCTTCCACATTGTTACACCGGATCGAGCTTACTTTGGCAAAAAAGATGCACAGCAACTGGCTGTTATTCGCCGTATGGTAACCGATCTGAATATGAATCTTACCATCGTAGGCTGCCCGATCATCCGGGAAGCAGACGGTCTTGCAAAAAGTTCCCGCAATACCTACTTATCCAAAGAAGAACGTGTTGCAGCACTGGTTCTTTCTCAGGCGGTTGCCATTGGAAAAGAGTTGGTTCGGCAAGGTGAAACCGACTGTCAAACCATCCTTTCCAAGATGAAAGCACACATCGAACAGGAGCCGCTTGCAAAAATTGACTATGTCAAACTGGTAGACGCTGCTACCATGCAGCAGATTCCGACCTTAGACCGTCCTGCTCTGTGTGCTATGGCTGTTTACATCGGCAAGACCCGACTCATTGATAATTTCTTTACAGATGAGGTAGAATCCGTATGACCATTTCCATGCTAAAAAGTAAAATTCACCGGGCTGTTATCACACAAGCCGAGCTCAATTATATTGGCAGCATCACCATTGATGCCGCCTTGATGGAGGCAGCAGGTCTGATCGAATATGAACACGTCCATGTTGTCAATATCAACAGCGGAGATCGGCTGGAAACCTATACCATTGCCGGCCCTGCCCATTCCGGCATGATTTGTCTGAATGGTGCAGCGGCACGGTGCGGACAAAAAGGCGACTCCATTATTATCATGTCTTACGCCAATGTCACACCGGAAGAAGCCAAACAGCAGAAACCGCACGTGGTATTTGTAGATGAAGAAAATCACATTCTGCGAAAAACACGCTACGAAGCACATGGTGCATTAGAAGATTTACCGGACACAGAGGTACAGGCATGACATTAGCAGTTGATATCGGAAACACCAATATTGTCATTGGCGGATTTGTGCAAAATGAATTTCAGTTCATTGAACGCATCTCCACCAATCGTCAGGCAACCACATTGGAATTTTCTGTTTCGATTCGCACTATTTTACAGCTGCATGCTGTTGATGCCTCTGCCATAGATGGTGCCATTCTTTCTTCTGTTGTACCATCGCTGACCACCGTTCTTTCTCATGCAGTACAGAAAACAGTACAGGTAACACCGCTGATTGTATCACCGGGCATCAAAACAGGTCTTTCCATCTGTGTGGAGCATCCTGAACAAGTAGGCAGTGACCGAGTGGTTGATGCCGTTGCGGCAGCAGCAGCCTATCCTCTTCCCGTTTTGGTCATTGATATGGGAACGGCAACAACCTGCTCTGTAATTGATGCACAACACCGATTTTTAGGCGGCATCATCATGGCAGGTATGCAGACTTCCCTGGATGCATTGGTGACTCGCACCTCTCAGCTGCCTAAAATTTCTTTTGATCCCCCCAAGCAAATGATTGGCACCAATACCATAGACTGTATCAAAAGCGGTCTGCTGTATGGAACCGCATCTTGTTTGGACGGAATTATTACACGAACCGAAGAAGCACTCGGGACACCTGTTACCACCGTCATCACCGGCGGATTGGCACATCTGGTTCTTCCATACTGTAAACAAACGCTGCACTATGACCCGGATTTATTATTAAACGGACTCATTTTGCTCTATCAAGCCAATCGAAAGCAATCGCCACCTACTAAGTAAGGAGTTGCATGATGGAATCTTCACGCTATCAAGTACGAGATCATTTGACCGATCGCAGAATCGGCACTTCAGCCGTTAATATTGAACATGCCCAGCTGCTGTTCGATACCACCTCACAAGCTGCATTGCTACGGCTGCAATTGCAAAATGTCAGCAGTCAGCCCATCTCTCAAATTACCATTCGCTACATTGCCTACGATGTAAACGGTGTTTTAACCGAAACCAATAACTATACAGCTTCTCTGAACAGTGTTGGATCTGGACAAAGTTTTGAATTAAACGATCCTATTCCGCTGCAAAATGCATCGGCTGCCTTCATTGAAACACTGGTCATTGGCGTGGCTTTTGCAGACGGAACGTTCTGGAACGCAACAGAAGCAGAAATCACAGCTGCCATTACACCCCCAAGTGCACGATTCCAGCAGACTGCGTCCACACAACAGCAAGCCCCTTACGCACAACAACAAAATCCGTATACACAGCAGCAAAGTCCTTACATGCAGCAACAAAATCCCTACGCACAGCAGCAAAGTCCCTACATGCAGCAACAAAATCCCTATACCCAGCAGCAAAATCCTTACATGCAGCAAATGATGTACACGGATCCACGCCCTAAAATCATCAGCAACCTCAAAACGCAAACCATTCTTTCCTTTGTTTCTGCTGCTGCTGGTCTCCTCATAATTCTATCTGGTATGAGTTCCATTGTGTTGGGAGAAAGTATCTCTGATGCCACCACGATTTCAGGAATCATCTATATCGTCGCTGGAATTTTGGGCTTCATTTTCTCCATTGTTTTTGGTGTCCTCACCATGAAATTTCGAAATCTTGTTCAATCCCAACCACTTCAGTCCCTGCATCAACAGGCAAGCCGACATACTGTCATCAGCGTTTTACAAATTGTGCTGGGTGCATTGTTCAGCGGTGGTATCTTCGCAATCATCGCCGGAATTATGGGAAATTCCGCAGCCAGTCAAGTGAAAAAGTCCTAAAAACGGGCGGTGTTGAAATTGAAGGAGCAACTAAAAAAATACTTCTCCACAGTCGCCGGAATCTTAACCGTGTTGATTCTGGGAGCCCTGCTCATTTACGGAGTCTTTCACTTTGATTCTGTAAAAAACGGCTACACATCCATTATTAACATTTTAAAGCCCATTTTATATGGCATTGCCATCGCATACATCTTAAAACCACTCTGTAAACTTTATGAATCCCTGTTTCATCGCATACTTTGCAAAATCAATGCACAGAAACGGGAAAAACTGGTGCATGTACTTGCCATTGCAGCAAGTTTGATTTCCGGTTTACTCATCATTTACTGTCTGCTGATTATTCTGCTTCCCAAACTATTGCAGAGTATTCTATCCATCATTACAATACTGCCGGATACTGCTCAGCGAACCATCAAATGGCTGCAAGAATACTTTCGGGGAAATCCCACTGTTTTGCGGCATTTGAATGATTTTTCTGATACCGTACTGCCCAATGTGCAAACTTGGTTGAAAGAGGAGTTAATCCCATCTGTTCAGTCCCTCGTCAGCGGCATTTCCAACAGCGTCATCAATGTATTTGCCTGGATCAAAAATATTTTAATCGGCATCATTGTCTCTGTTTATTTGCTGTATGGCAGAAAAAAGTTTGCTGCACAGGCAAAACTCTGTCTCTATAGTATCTTCTCAAAGAAACGGGCAGACTGGATTTTAAAAGAAGCCACCTATGCCGATCGTATGTTCAGCGGATTTTTAAGTGGAAAATTACTGGATAGTGCAATCATTGGTGTCATCTGTGCCATTGTCTGTTCCATTTTGGGAATTCCAAATACGGCTTTAATTAGCGTTATCGTTGGAGTAACCAATATCATTCCATTCTTTGGCCCATTTATTGGTGCCATTCCATCCGCTATCTTGATCTTAATTGAATCCCCGATCAAGTGCCTCTGGTTTGTCATCTTTATCATCATTCTCCAGCAAATTGACGGAAACATCATTGGCCCGAAAATTCTGGGCAACACAACCGGCGTCTCCAGTTTCTGGGTACTGTTTTCCATCCTGTTATTTGGTGGACTTTGGGGATTCCTTGGTATGATTGTGGGCGTTCCGCTGTTTGCAGTTATTTACGATGTGCTAAAACAAGCTGTTTCGTATGGACTCAAAAAGCGTGGACAAGAAGAGCTGCTCGATGCCTATCATGCAGCTACCAAGCAATCCGATGCACAGAAAAAGAAACCTTCTATTCGACAACGTATCACTACACTGCTGCAAGCAAAATCCAAAAAATAAAAAATCTGCTGCACCCCACTAAAATGGGTGCAGCAGATTCTTTATTCTATTTAAGCCGATCGTCATTTTTATGCCGATTCTGCCGTTGTCAGCGAAATTTCCTGAAATGCCTTTGCATGTTCTACGCCTGCAATCCGCAGCATCATACAATCCGAAAGATCTCTTCCCACTGCCAAAACCACATAACGGTCATCCGCTTGCCGATTGAAAACCGGATCCAATCCAATCCAGCGAGTTCCATCGTAAACCTCTGCCCAATGGTGCAGAAAGGCAGTTTCTTTCTCTCCGTTTTCCGGTTCTGCACAGCAAAATCCCGTTACAAAACGTGCAGATATTCCTGCCCGGCGCAAACAGCTCAAAAAGAGATGCACATAATCCTGTGCCGAACCGGTTCGCTTCCGAAATGCTTTCTCTGCACTGCACAGAATCTCTGCTTCATTTTTTTGATAAGTCATATGATAAAACAGTACCTGCATCAAGCAAGCTGCCTGCTTGCAAATGGACTGCTCACAATAGTTAAGGCAAACAGAAACCGTCTGCTGATAAAATGTCTCCATTTCCTTGGTCAAAGCTGTCAACGGCGATTGCAGCGCATAAATCCGCTTCGGCGCACTGCATTCTCCCTTTTCATAGTTACTGAACACAATTCCAGAGGTTTCATAGGTGAATTCTGTATGCTGTCCGTATGCACTGCCCACACACAGCGCATTGCCGCAAAAATCATGCTGGATACAGTATCCCTCTGTCGGCAAAATTTTGGTATGAATTCCGCAGACCTGCTGTGCATTGCTGCTGCGTGGCGTGATATGCAGGGAAAAATACTGCCGATCAACCGGCCGGTCATATCGAATAGCAGCGGTTAAAGTATATGCAATTCGTTTCATTTTGGTTCTGTCTTCCTTTCTGTATCTACAATCCAGGTATCCTTCCATCCGGATTCATTTTGTGCTTCAAATCGTGTCACGCCGCCCTGCCAGACACGGGTCTGTTCTCCGGTTAACACCACAGCATGTACACAACTTGATCGGGTACATGCAATGGCATTTCCCTGTACATAGGACATCGGTGCTGGAAAGACCTGTTCCTGTGCCAAAAACCGCTCCGGGTTGCGCTGCACCATACTCTTGATTTTCTGAAATTGTTCTTCCCGCAGCTGACTGCCATTGCAAACAAGTTGTCCGCTATGACTATCATACAGCATCAGATTCTTCAAATTTTTTAACACATAGGCACGATCTTTTTTTTGCGTTGGCAAATAAGTCGGCACACTGCGCAGAATCGGACGTTCCTCCAAATAAAATGAAATGATCTGCGGCATATAATAATAAAATAGATAATCATTCATCAATCCGCTCCCCGGCGCATTGAGAATTGCCACATTTCCGGCACGATACGCTGCCATTAAACCTGGTACGCCAATTGTACTCTCCGCATCAAAGGTAACCGGATCCAGCAAGGCATCCGGAATGCAGCGATATAGCGCACCCACTCGCTTTTCTACTCCATTTACAAAGCAATAGAGCACATCCTGTACAACAGACAATGCACTTGGTTCCACAGCTAAGCAACCTGCCTGCTTTGCCAAATACGCCAATTCTAATCTTGCATCTGGATCTGGATGCGACAGCAACACCACATTTTCTCCGCCGCAATTGACAGCATCCATCATCTTTTGAAATTGACCGATCAACTGTAAACTGTCTAAAACAGAAGCGCTTTCCAGCATGGTGGGCGCACACTGCTTGGTCAAAGCTCTGGCGAGCAAGGCGTGTCCGACTCCACGAAGCTGTAAACTATCCTCTTTTAAAACATACCAGGCACCGTCTGGTTCCTGTAACAACTGCATCATAACAGCTTGACAATAAACCGATCCTGGTGGAACCAGCTGCTGACACTGCGGACTGTACGCCTTTGCGGAAAAGACCAGTTGATCCGGTACAATCCCAGCAGATAAAATGGCACCTTCTCCATAAATATCACTGAGAAACAGATTCCACGCCTGGACACGCTGTATCAATCCTTGTTCCAGAAGAGAAAATGATGCTGCTGAAATCTGATTGGCGATTCCGTCAAAATGCGAAAAATCCGATTGCGACGCATAAGACGCTGTCTCACACTGCTCTTGCTGAAATCGTCGCAGCAGGGCGTTCATTTCCTTTGTAAATCGAATCTGCTGATCCAATTTCTGCCTCCTAACCAAAAAAAGGCGCAATACCCCTATCGGAGTAAAGCGCCTTTGCTTTTTGTCAATCTATTTTTCTATATTTTAGCATAAAAATAGCAATTTGTAAAGATAAAAAAGATTTTTGCTTCTAAATTATTTGATTTTTTAAGTATTGTATTCTGATTCTTTGGAAAGAAAAGAGAAATGCAATTTGCTGCCGAAATTTTCAATTGAAGCAATCAAATTGTCAAATAGCCTGTATTGGTTCTTGCCGTCTGAAGAATTGTCTTCTGATTCAATCACATTTCAACAAATATGGAAAATTGAGCGCCCTTTTCCCTTTATTTTTTGTACGTTTTATGCAGATTTTCATGAAAGTGATGTTGACATTTTTTAAATTTCGTGGTATACTGAAAAAGCAAAATGGCAACTTACGGAAAGAAGACTGGCATCCGTTTCAGTTCCATGGATTCTTCTTTTTCTGCCAACTGCATACGTTTTGTCCCTTTTCAAACGTATGAACTACGCATTCCTGAAAGCTGCTTTTCCAGAATGAATTTCCGAAAAAGTGCGCCGATTGATAGGAATGCGTTTGTATTAGCGTACGTTCCTATAAAAATGAACCGTACGTCTTTTTAAAACTGCTCTTTTTAAGAGAGCGGTTCTGAAAATCAAGCATACATAAGGAGCTAAAATCATATGAATGATGAAACCAAAAATCCAGAGACTGCTCAAACAGCGGATTCGGAAGACTTGCACAACCAGAATCCACCGCAGTCTACTCCAGAAGATGCTGTACTACCAGCTACGGAATCCCCTGCCACTGTGAATTCTAATTCCACAGACTCTACAGAAACATCTAATTCTTCTGAAGCAGAATCGCCTTCTGATGCTGTACAGACAGATGCAGTTGATTCTGACTCAACAGAGCCCAATACTGATGGCATCCTCTTAAAAGAATCATCCGGCTTTCAGCTTCGTACCCTCCTCCAGCAGGGAAAAGCGTGGGTTCGCCAAATCAGCTGGCCGCATTGTATCATGCGGTTTGCCGGCATCTATTTTCTCATTTCTGCTTTTTTTGCTGTTTTCTACTATTCCTTTCACGGAGATACTTCCTATCGACCCATTTTAAACTGGCACGAATTCCGAGACTGCATTTCCCTTCGCAATCTGATTCTGCTGGCAGCAGGTGCATATGTTCTCTTCTCCCTGCTCAAATTAAAATTCAAGCACACCCGACTGGACAGCAGTTTGTTAATAGTCGGACTGGTCTCCTTCTCACTGGTAACCCTATGGCGAAATGAAAATATCTATTACTGTTTTGTCATGATTTTAATTACAGCCGTTTCCAGCTATATTGCCTTACAATATGACCGAAAATGTGCCACGAAGAAACTCCCGTTCTGGGTGACTTGTATTTTGCTGCTGCTATTAGCAGGCGGCGTTGCATTCTGTGTAGCAAGTTCCACCATTTATCAATACAAAATGTATGGCACTTCCTGCTTTGACATGGGTATTTTCATTCAGATGTATCATTCCATGATCAATGATCTTTCTGTTGTTACAACCTGCGAACGAAATGAATTTTTGTCACACTTTGCCATTCACTTCTCCCCGATCTACTATTTGCTGCTTCCGTTCTACTATTTCTTCCCACATGCAGAAACATTGCTCATTGCGCAGGCTGTTCTCATTGCAGTCGGTGTCATTCCGCTGATGGGCATTTGCAGACAGTATCACTTTAAAAATGCAACAACGCTCTTCTTTGGAATTACCTATTTATTCTGCTCGGAATTGATTGGCCCCTGCTACTATCATTTCCATGAGAATGCCTTTTTACCGCCGCTTCTGATGTGGCTCTTCTATGCCATTGAAAAGAAAAAGCCGATTCTGATCTATTTCTTTATGGTACTGGTTCTGTTTGTTAAGGAAGATGCCCCGATTTACATTGTATGTATCGGTGCTTATCTGCTATTCCAAAAGAACAAAACAGGTATTCGGAAGCACGGTGCCATTATGGCTGCCATTGGCGGAATTTACTTTGCCGTTGTAACTGGAATTATGAATCGCCATGCAGAAGGCGTTATGACCTCCCGTACATATGGCAACCTGATGATTGATCAGGATGCCGGCTTTGGAGAGATCATCAAAACTGTTTTAATGGACCCCGCTTACTTCTTCAGTCAGTGCATCCGAGAAGAAACTTTCCTATTCTTCCTGACGGTTATGATTCCACTTGGCCTGATGCCGTTTTTCACCAAAAAATTCTCGCACTTGTTTCTGGTACTCCCCTTCCTGCTGATGAATCTGGCAAGCGGATATCCATATGCTGCCAACATCGGATTCCAGTATGTCTTTGGAACCGGAACCTGTCTGGTCTATGCAACCATTGTAAACAGTGCCGATTTCCGGTCACGCAAACGGCAGTATGTGGCAGCATTTACCGCAATGGCATCCCTTTACTGTGCAACCACATTGTATTCCGGAAAGGTAGCCGGCAATCGAGAATCCTACCTGAATAATCAGGAACGCTATGAAAAGCAAGATGAGGTTCTGGAGAGCATTCCGGAAGATGCATCTGTCGTATGTGATACGTTCTATGTACCGAAGCTTGCCAATCGAGATGAAGTTTATGAAATGAATGATTGGTTTGCAGAAAATCCTTCTTTCACAGATTTTGCAATCATTCGATTGGATATGGACTATGACTACAATGAAACACAGCGAAACAAATTGAAAGAAGAAGGCTATACCTACTATGCTGGCATTGATTCTGTCATGGAAATCTATGTCAGCCCCACCTATGAATTTGCAAAATAAAGAATGCTGTTGACACACAGGAAAACAGCTTCTGCATAACAAGGGATGAAAAAAGAAAAAGGAAAGGATGAACGCAAATGCAAGATAAAATCTCAATTATTATACCCTGCTACAACGAACAAGAAACCATTCCGCTCTTCATTCAGGCAATGGATCAGGTTTATCACCGCATGCAAGAAGCATACAATGTCAGAATGGAGTATTTATTTGTAGATGATGGCTCCAGAGACAATACCTTAACCGTTATGAAGGAAGCAGCTGCACAGTATCCGCATGTCAGCTACCTGTCTTTCTCCCGCAACTTTGGAAAGGAAGCTGCTATGTTTGCCGGATTGGAACATGCAGACGGTGATTATGTTGTCATCATTGACGCAGACTTGCAGGATCCACCGGAACTGGTAGAAGAAATGTATACCACCATCAAGAATTCAGATTACGATTGTGTCGCCTCCAGAAGAGTCAATCGAACCGGAGAATCCAAGATCCGTTCCTTTTTTGCCAGAATGTTCTACAAAGTCATTCGAAAAATCTCTAAAACCAACATTGTAGACGGCGCACGGGACTTCCGTATGATGACCCGTCAAATGGTAGACTCTATCGTTTCTTTGCGGGAATACAATCGTTTCTCCAAGGGAATTTTCCAATGGGTTGGCTTCAATACCAAATGGATTGCCTTTGAAAATCGTAACCGTGTAGCCGGCACCACCAAGTGGTCATTCTGGGGATTGCTGCTCTACGCCATTGAGGGTATCATCGCTTTCTCTACAGCTCCCCTTGCACTATCTTCCGTTATGGGCATTGTGTTCTGTTTCATCGCCCTCATTATGGTATTGGTTTTCTTCTTCCGGGCATTGATCTGGGGGGATCCCGTTTCCGGATGGCCGTCACTCGCCTGCATCATTTGTTTTGTAGCAGGCATTCAGCTCTTCTGCAACGGCATTACTGGCTTGTATGTATCCAAGACCTATTCCGAAGTGAAGAAACGGCCACAGTACATCATCAAAACACATCAGATTAGCAAGGATCAACAAGAAGCGGAAGCAAAGCAGTCTGATTCTCCTGCATCCTAATCAACAAAATCAATTAGAAAAACGGACATACTGGAACTTACATCCAGTATGTCCGTTTTTTGTTGTTTTCCATTTAATTGCAAGTTAAGACTGCTCGGAAACAATTTGAAAGGAAGTATCGGTTGTTTTACAGCACATTACGAACGGTACCATTTTCTGCAATCGCTGATAACATGCCAGCTGTGCAGATACCGATTCAAACATTCCAAAAACAGCAGCGCCACTTCCGGTCATCACACTACATGCAGCTCCCAGTTCCCGCATGGTCTGCTGAATGCTGGAAATTTCCATATTGGAAATTCCCTGCTCAAATAAATTGCTGCAAAGCGGAGCCAACTGCACAAGCGGTTTTCCCTGTAGAATGCAATGCTTCAATTCCTGTACATTCGGATGCTGTAAATTGCTGCATCCATCCAGTTTCTGATAAGCAGTTTTTGTCGAAACACCAATGCGTCCCTTTGCCAGCAGCAGCAAGGTTCCTGCCTGCGCTGGCAATGCTTTTAAGCGCTCTCCGATTCCATCGGCAAATGCAGTTCCGCCATAAAAGAAAAACGGAACATCTGCGCCAAGCTGCAACCCCCATTCACACAATGTTTCCAGTGGAATTCCTGCATGTGTCAAACGATTTAATGCATAGAGCGTTGCGGCAGCGTCGGAACTGCCTCCCCCCATTCCTGCCTGAGAAGGAATGAACTTTCGCAAGAAGATGGAAACGCCGCTTTGCAGTCCAGTCTTCTCCAAAAAGAGGGCAGCTGCCTGATAGACCAGGTTTTTTTCATTGCACGGAATGGCACGAAGATTGCATTGCAGCTGAATCCCCGGCTTCGGCACCAATTGAACTTGCAGTGTGTCATAGATCGAAACAGTCTGAAAAATGGTTTCCAAGGTGTGGTATCCATCTGGACGCTTTCCGGTAATATCCAGTGCCAGATTAATTTTAGCAGCTGTTCGTATGGTAAGCTGCCTCATACAGATGCATCCTTTTTGTGTCGCTGTACGAACGCTTCAATCCGTCCCAATGCCTCCATCAAATGTTTAATAGAATAAGCATAGGAAATTCGAATAAAGCCTTCTCCGCTTGCTCCAAACGCATTACCTGGAACCACAGCCACTTTTTCCTCTTGCAGCAGTTTCTCACAGAACGTTTCACTATCCATTCCGGTACTGCGAATGCATGGAAATACATAAAAAGCACCTTCTGGATTGAAGCAATGCAGTCCAATTCGGTTTAATCCATCTACCAGCATCCGGCGGCGCACATTGTATTCATGCACCATTTTCTGCACCTCATCGTCACAAGTCTGCAAGGCTGTAATAGCTGCATACTGACTGACGGTCGGTGCACACATGATGGCATACTGATGGATTTTCAGCATCTGCTGGCAAAGCGGCTTTGGCGCAGCCAAAAATCCCAGACGCCAACCCGTCATGGCAAATGACTTGGAAAAGCCATTGACCAGAATGGTACGCTCCTGCATACCCTCCAGCTCTGCAATGGAGCAATGCTTTCTGCCATACGTCTGCTCGCTGTAAATCTCATCAGAAAGTACCACAATATTGGTCCCCCGCAAAACGTCTGCAATCTGTTCCAGATCTTCCCGCGTCATAATGCCACCAGTCGGATTATTCGGAAACGGAAGGATCAGCATTTTGGTTTTTTCCGTAATGTGCTCCCGCAATTCCTGTGCGGTTAACTTAAAATGATTTTCTTCCTTCGTTGGAATGGCTACGGCAACTCCGTGCATCAGCTCAACAATTGGGCGGTAACAGACAAAACACGGTTCCACCAAAAGCACTTCATCCCCTGGATTGACGACGCTGCGAATCGCAAGATCAATGGCTTCCGATCCGCCAACCGTAATCACAATTTCATCCTGCGGATGGTAGGTCAGATTGTTTTTCCGTTTTAAGTAGTCTGCAACTGCCTGCCGCAAATCCATCATACCAGAATTGGCACTGTAAATAATTCGTTTGCGTTCCAGTACATCCATCGCCGTTTTCCGAATGGCCCATGGTGTTGGGAAATCCGGTTCTCCAACGCCCAAACTGATAACGCCTTCCATGGTAGATGCCAAATCAAAGAATTTCCGTATTCCAGATGGCTGCATGGCTTTTACCTGATCCGACAGGATCGTATCATAATTTATCACGGACCAACAAAGCCCCTTTCATCCGGCTCCTCAGTTTCAATGAAGATGCCTTTTTCCTTATATTTTTTCAATACAAAATGGGTGGCTGTGGAAAGTACACCATGCAGCGGTGCCAAACGCTGAGAGACAAACAATGCAACATCTTTCACATTATCGCCGCTGATGGATACCATCAAATCATAAGCACCGGACATCAAAGAGATGCTCTCTACCTCATCATACTGCATAATGGTATGTGCAATTTCTTCAAATCCACAATCCTTTTGCGGGGTCACACGCAGTTCAATGATGGCATTCACCCGATCGTCATTCGTCAGTTCTTCGTTGCAAATGACACTATATCCCTTAATAACGCCATCCTGTTCCAGCTGCTTAATTTCCGCCGCCACTTCTGCTTCCGTTTTTCCCAGCATAACCGCCAGCTGTGCATCGGAAAGCCGGGCGTTCTGTTTCAACAGTGCGATCAATTCATTCATAGATAATCCTCCTGTTCTATCACAAGCAAACTGCACCCATAAAGGATACCCACCATCTTGTGATGATCCATCCATTGGCTATGAGATACGATACTCATCGTTTTTGATCTGATTTCCAATTACGACAGAGATCAAATTGATATGGCAGTAAACTGCGGCTGGTGCCGTTCGAACCAGCAAAGATACCGAAATCCAGCTTCTTTTGCCAGCTGCATGCCATCTGAAAGATGGCTGCCTAGATCGGCTGCACAATGTGCATCGGTTCCAATGGTGAGAATCTCTCCGCCCAGTTCCCGATACAACCGCAGCAACTCCAATGTTGGAAACGGCTTTCCATATTTCTGCCGCAAACCGGATACGTTCAGTTCAATGCCCTTTCCCGCCTGAATTACTGCGGAAAAGCATTGCCGTATCTGCTCTTCATAAGCAGAACAAGGAACCGAAAAGCCATGTTCCCCTTCTATGTATCGAAGCGGATAGGTCAGATGTCCCAGCACATCAAACTTCCCCCACTGACAAATGGTCAGCAGCTCGGAAAAATATTGTTCCATCAATGCTGGAATGGTTTCCGGCGTATACGTCAAACTGAAAAAGTCTTCCTGATCTGAAAGCTCATGCAGCGAACCGATCACAAAATCCAAATCTGGATGCTGCACCACACGATCTGCCAACGCAAAATCTGCATTGGCTTGTCCCAATTCAATGCCACAAGCAACCCGAAGCGTTCCTGCAAATGCTTGCTTACATTGGGAAGCCGTCTTGACTGCTTTTTGAAAGACCGCTTCATAATCAAAGAACTCCCACTCATTTCTTGGCTGACACTGATAGGTCTCCTGTGAAAAAAAGCGATTCAATTCCACATGATCGGTAATTGCCAGTCCATCCAGATGATTGGCAATTGCCTGATGACACAATGTAATGGCGCTGCCGAAGCCATCGGGAGAAGTTGCAGTGTGGGTATGACAATCCATGCGCATACCGGATGCCTCCTATCCAAATGAAGTTTTTCTGCCATATCTTTCATAGCTTCTTTTTATTATACCATACCTTTTCCAAAATTACCAGAACATTTTATAAAAAGTTCTCTCCAATCCTCTCTCTTTCTTTTATGAAGTTATCGTAACTTTTGTCAAATTCCGCTGAAATATATTGACATGCCTTTCAAATCGAGTTATAATAAATAAGTGTATAAAAAAATGCATATTCTCTGCATCCATACACAGAAGATGTCGATTGGCACCAATTCGATGGCGTTTCGACACTTGAAGCATTATATTGAAATCTAAAAAGAAGGAATTATAGACATGTTATTGGATCGTTATCTGCCTCGTATCGAATTTGATAGCTATGAGGACTTTAAGACAAATTATCGGGTCAACGTCCCGGAACACTTCAACTTTGGATTTGACATTGTAGATGAATGGGCCAAGCAGGAGCCGGAAAAAAAGGCGCTGGTTTGGTGCGACGATGACGGAAATGCACATACTTTTACTTTTACAGAAATTTCTGAGCGCTCCAATCAGGTCGCACATTATTTTGAAAGCCTCGGCATTACCAAAGGAACCGTTGTTATGCTGATCCTGCGCCGCCGCTGGGAATACTGGGTGTGTGCAACTGCACTGCATAAAATCGGTGCAATTTTGATCCCTGGTTCTCTTCAACTGGCAAAGAAAGATTTGATTTACCGTGGAAACAGCGCGAATGTTCATACGATGGTTTGCCTGGATGATCCTTATGTCATTGAACAAGTAGAAGAAGCACAGCCGGAAGTTCCGTCTATGGTTCATAAAATTCTAGTAGGTGCGCCAAAAGAAGGCTGGCACAATTTTGCTGCGGAATCAGCAACTTTCCCAACAACTTATGAACGTCCTACCGGAGAAGCTGCCAACAAGTGGGATGACATCGCAATCATCTACTTCACTTCCGGTACAACTGGTCAGCCGAAAATGGTACAGCATAACCATGCGCATCCGTTGGGTCATATCACCACTGCAAAATATTGGCAGCAGGTACAGGAAAATAAGCTGCACATGAGCGTATCCGATTCCGGCTGGGCAAAGTTCGGATGGGGCAAAATCTATGGACAATGGATCTGTGGCGCTACAATCTTTGCTTATGATATGAAGAAATTCATTCCAACCAACCTGTTGCAGCATATGCAGGACTATAAATTGACAACCTTCTGTGCACCGCCGACCATGTATCGGTTTATGCTGCAAGAAGATGTTGCCAGCTATGATCTTTCCAGCATTGAAACCTTTGCAACAGCCGGCGAACCGCTGAACCCGGAAGTATTTGAACAATGGAAACGCTTGACTGGAAAGGAAATTCGGGAAGGGTTTGGTCAGACAGAAGGTTCTGTTTTGCTTGCAAACTTCCCGTGGATTACACCGAAGCCAGGTTCTACCGGAAAGCCTTCTCCGTTGTATGACATTCATCTGATTAAAGAAGATGGTACAGAAGCAAAGGCTGGCGAGTCCGGCTCCTTAACCATTTGCAATTTGGATCATGCTTATCCAGTGGGTCTGTTTACTGGATACTATAAGAATCCGGAAGCAACTGCTGCAACCATTCACGACGGCTGCTATTGCCCGCATGATGTATTCCAGCCGGATGAAGACGGCTATTATTGGTTTGTTGGCCGAAACGATGATGTAATCAAGTGCTCTGGCTATCGAATTGGGCCATTTGAAGTAGAAAGTGCATTGATCGAACACCCTGCCGTTCTGGAGTGCGCAATCACAGCAGCACCGGATCCCATCCGTGGTCAGGTTGTAAAAGCAACCATCGTTCTGACAAAGGGTTATACCCCGAGCGATGCTTTGACTAAGGAACTGCAAAACCATGTAAAGCATACCACTGCTCCCTATAAGTATCCTCGTATCATTGAGTACGTAGATGAATTGCCGAAAACATTGGGCGGTAAAATCAAGCGTGCACAGATTCGAAAAGACAATTATGATCAAATGCAGTAAAAAATAATATGTTCTTTTGCCACATTCTTCGGAATGTGGCATTTTTGTATATCTAATGTAAAACTTCGCAAAAGGTGTTGAAAAATAATGTGCAATATGCTATAATATAATTAGTTTGGAGCAAAAATACTCCACATTAAAAAGGAGGGGAGTTCTATGTTACGATTTCGTCAAATAGCGACTGCCGTGCTGCTCGCACTTTGCTGCTGTTTCGTCAGCGTTACGCATTGTTTTCCTGTTTCGATACACGCATCAGCAGCCACGGATCCCTCTGCATATGTCAACGAAACCATTTGCCTATTAAATGATTTTCGTAAAGAAAACGGACTTGCACCGCTTCAAACAGCTCCCGCTCTTTTAACGGCTTCCAATCTCCGTGCCAATGAAATTACGACATTTTATAGCCACAATCGTCCAGATGGTTCCAGTTGGTTTACCACACTCCGTGATGTTGGATTAAACACCACCGATTGCAGTGCCGGCGAAAATATTGCAGCTGGATTTCCGACACCTGCCCTTGTCATGGAAGGATGGGAAAATTCAGAGCACCATCGGGAAGCAATGCTGGATCCCGTTTACACTTATGTAGCAGTTGGATATGCACATTATGAAAACGACCCGGAACGCTACTGTGATTACTGGGAAATGCTTCTCTATACCACCAATGCTCCTATTTCCAATGGATATGCTGTCACAAGCACCACAACGCAGGCCACTACCACTACTACAACGACAACAACAACTACTACGACGACAACCGTTACCACCACAACCATGGAAGATACGCTTTTAATTGGAGACGTTGACCTAGACGGCAGACGTTCTCTCGTTGATTGGGTGCTTTTAAACAAGTACATCATGGGCACCATGCAGCTTTCTGATATTCAGCTCTATCTGGCAGATTGTGACCAGGATGGCACCGTTGGTGATACAGATTGCACGCTTTTATTACAATTCCTTCTAAAACAAATTTCAACCCTTCCATAAAATAATAAAAGAATGGGTCGCTGCACAAAATGTTGCAGTGACCCATTCTTTTATTTTTCGTTGTCCTTCTTTCCTGTTTTGGCTTTTAATCTCTGTAAAGATTCCTGTATCTTTTCCATTAATTCTGATACACGACCGGTATACTGCCGTTCCAATTTTAACTGTGGGAACGCACGATGCAGCCGAACCGTGCGTTTGTCCTTTTCTGCATTCAAATGTGCATATTTCTCTTTCAGTTCTGCAATCTCTGTACGATACCGCAGTTCCCGTTCCAATTGTCCAATTTGAAAATCCTCTTTGCGCTTTTCGGTTCCTTTCGCCAGTGCAGCGCTCTTTTCCATTGCATTCATGGTCCAATCGGAGAGTTCCTCTCCCACTTTATCTGACAACTGCCGAAGCTGTGCAGAAATTTGATGCAGCAAACGCAAATTATGCCGTACATGACAAACTTGAATAAAGGTATAAATACAGTCTGCCAAAAAGGCTGCGCCCAACACACCTACTGCTGTATAGCCAACTGGAAGCGGAATCCAATTGACAAACTTTTCTACCAGCGGATGGAACACATGCGCAATTAACAGACAGGCAAATCCCCATAGTGCTAATAATCCCCAGAACACTGTAAATGTTAGTGTAATTCTGCCGTTTATATTAAATGGCATATTTGAATAGTCCCACCATTTTTCATGAAATAACAATTCCAGAACCAAACCGGTTAAAAATTCCAGTGCGGAAGTTAAGAATACTGATCCAAAGAACAACAACAATAAATTATCCTTTAATGGGGTTAAACAAAAAACAACCAGGATGACACCAAATCCATAAATGGGACAAACCGGACCGTTTAAAAAACCTCGATTTACAAAGCGGCCTCTCGTAACAGTAAAAAAGATGACTTCCGCTGACCACCCGAGAAAGCTATAAATCAGAAAAAACATTGCTTCTGTATACAACAAGGGAATCACACTCCATCGATTTATTTTTCTTGCTTTTTTTTCATAAATATGGTATACTTTTTACATAAATGAATTTATTGAACACGTAGGTGAAGGTTCTATGAAGAAACTCTATTTTATTTGTAATTTACATTCCGGAAAAGCTGCTCTTTCTGGTTCCCTTGCTAAAATCATTGATTTATTTACTGCCAATGGATATGAAGTAACCGTTCATCCGACTCAGCATGCAGGAGACGGCTGTGAAAAAGCAAAACTTGCCTGCCAATCCGGCACCTATGATCTGATTGTCTGCTCCGGCGGAGACGGCACGCTGAACGAAATCATTCAAGGATGCATGACCAGTGGTCAGATGCTGCCTATTGGCTATATTCCAACTGGTTCCACCAATGATTTTGCTCGTGGGCTTGGAATCCCAAAGCATATGAATGAAGCAGTTCTAGGCATCATCCATGGACATCCCTTTTCCTGTGATATTGGAAAATTCAATCAAAAATATTTCACTTATGTTGCTGCATTCGGTGCCTTCACAGATATTGCATATGAAACCCCACAGCAATTTAAAAATGTTTTGGGACATGCTGCTTACTTGCTGAATGGGATTGCAAAGCTTTCTAAAATTCGTGCCTGCCGAATGCGAATTGAATATGATGCGGTTTGCTTAGAAGGGGAATTTTTACTTGGCATGGTAACCAATTCCACTTCCGTTGGAAAATTACTTTCCCTCAGTGAGGTAGAATGGGACGACGGCGTATTTGAAGTCATGCTCATTAAAAAACCGGATAATCTCATTCAGTTTCAAAAAATCATCTCCTGTCTTGTCAATTTACAGCTTGGAACAGAACGGGAATATTTCCAATATTTCCGTGCTGCAAAAATAAAGTTTACTACGCTGCAAGAAACAGATGTTCCCTGGACCATTGATGGCGAATACGGCGGATGTGAACGCATCAATGTCATTGAAAACTGTCAAAAAGCAGTCCCCCTCTTGATTCCGGAAACACCAGCCCTTACCGATTGAGTAAGGATTGCTCCAAGCTGGTCTCCAATATCCTTGTTCATTATACCAAACAATGCAAAAAATGTCAATATTTTTGCTATAGTAAAACTGCTATTTTGTGCAATTTCAACAAATTCGATTTTTTTTGAAAAAAGCATTGACAGAGGCATCAAATTGTGCTATAATAATAAAGCTGAATGACACGGAAGTCAAACAGCAAAGCAAAAATGAACAAGACTGGGGTGTCGCCAAGTGGTAAGGCAACGGACTCTGACTCCGTCATTCCGTGGGTTCAAATCCTACCACCCCAACCAAATGAAGAAAGC
>ERZ773209.750-NODE-750-length-22077-cov-5.050677_pt1 | contig 22077 bp, 20 predicted proteins | sample MGYA00511109_ERZ773209 | MGnify/ENA primary metagenome ERZ773209 (study PRJEB29015, sample SAMEA2737786) | human gut metagenome | biome: human gut; feature: human-associated habitat; material: faeces | place: China | collected 2012 ...
CATCTGCCGCACCTCGCTCGCCGTATCGGCACTTAGAATTATGCGGTATTGCCTTTACAATAACAGCGGTCCCAACGGGGCGGCGAAAATAACACGGTAAGGATGGTTCACCAAAATGGCGGAATTTTCCCCAAAATTTAAAGAGGCCCTGAGTCTGGTACAAAAGCCGGGCCGTTACACGGGCGGCGAGCCGGGCTGCATCTACAAGGATAAATCCAAGGTGGATGTGCGCATGGCGTTCTGCTTTCCGGATACCTATGAGATCGGCATGTCCTTTCTGGGCGAGAAGATCCTGTACGATATTCTGAACCGCCACGAAAACTGGTGGTGTGAGCGCGCCTTTATGCCATGGACGGACATGAAGGCCCAGATGGAGCGGCTGGACATCCCGCTGTACTGCCTTGAAAGCAAGGACCCGCTGACGGATTTTGACATTGTCGGCTTCTCTCTTGAATATGAGCTGTGCTATACGAATGTTCTGGCAATGCTGCGTCTGTCGGGCATTCCGCTGCGGGCCGCCGACCGTGATGAGCGGTGGCCGCTCATCATTGCGGGCGGCCCCTGTGTATGCAACGCCGAGCCGATGGCAGACTTCTTTGATGTCATGCAGCTTGGCGAGGGTGAGCAGATGCTGCAGGACATCTGTGCAACCGTTGAGCAGGGCAAAAAACGGGGCTGGGATAAAGAACAGCTGCTGCTGGAGCTGGCAAAGCTCCCCGGCGTCTATGTGCCGTCCTTCTACGATGTGACCTACAAGGAGGATGGCCGCATCGAGGCTGTCACGCCCAACCGCCCCGGCGTGCCGCCGCGCGTGACCAAGGCCATCGTCAAGGATATGGACAGCTTTACCCCGCCGGAAAACTTTGTGGTGCCGCTTGTGGGCGCAGTGCAGGACCGCGCCTGTGTCGAGGTGCTGCGCGGCTGCGTCCGCGGCTGCCGCTTCTGTCAGGCGGGCCAGCTCTACCGTCCCTTCCGGGAGCGCAGCCCCAAGCTTATCAGCGACAGTGCGCGGATGCTCTGCCGCAACACCGGCTATGATGAGCTGAGCCTGTCGAGTCTTTCGACCTCCGACCACTCCCGGCTGGAGGATATTCTTGACAACCTCAACTCCTGGGCAGAGTCCGACCATGTCAGTCTTTCGCTGCCAAGCCTGCGTGTGGACAACTTCTCGCAGTCCCTTGTGGAAAAGACCACCAAGGTCCGCAAGAGCGGCCTGACCTTTGCTGCCGAGGCCGGCACCCAGCGCCTGCGCGATGTCATCAATAAGAATGTCACATGGGAGCAGATCGAGCGCGGCTGCCGCATCGCCTTCTCAGAGGGGTACACCTCGGTCAAGCTTTACTTTATGATGGGCCTGCCCACCGAAACGATGGACGACATCAAGGGAATTGCCGACACCGCCCAGCAGGTGGTGGATCTGTTCTATACGATCCCCGACCGCCCAAAGGGCAAGGGTGTTCAGGTCACGATCAGTGTGGCCTGCTTTGTGCCCAAGCCCGACACGCCGTTCCAGTTCTGTGCGCAGGACCGCCGCGAGTCCCTGCAGGAAAAGCAGAAATACCTGCTCAGCTGCGTACATTCCCGCAAGATCAAGGTCAACTACCACGACAGCACCACCAGCGTGCTGGAGGGCGTGTTTGCCAAGGGTGACCGCCGTCTGGGCCGTGTGATCGAGACTGCATTTGAGAACGGCTCCTTCTTTGACACATGGGAGGAGTATTTCAACTACGACCGCTGGATCGAGGCGTTCAAAAGCTGCGGCATTGACCCTGATTTTTACAACTACCGCGCCCTCGGTCTGGACGAGGTCACGCCTTGGGATCATCTCGATGTGGGCGTGACGAAGGCCCATCTGGTGCGTGAGTACAACAAGGCGCTGGAGGCCAAAACCACCCAGCCCTGCAACCGCCAGTGCAGCGCCTGCGGTGCCAACAAGCTGATCGGAGGACCGTGCTTTGACTACAGTAAGAATCTTCTTTGAAAAGTGCGGTGAGGCCGCCTACATTTCGCTGCTGGATCTGCAGCGCGTATTCCATCGGATGCTTAAAATGAGCAGCCTGCCGGTGTACTATACGCAGGGGTTCAACCCGCATATCTACCTCTCCTTTTCCTGCCCGCTGTCTCTGGGGCAGGAGAGCCTCTGCGAGAGCTGTGAGGTCAAGACGGAGCAGGAGAGCATCGAACCGCAGCGCTGGATCGATGCCCTGCAGCCGCTGATGCCGCGCGGCATCGTCATCACTAAGATCGCCCCAGCTAAGGAAAAGGTCGGCGAGATCGAGACCGCCGCCTATGAGATCACCATGCCGGCAAGCAGTGCCATTGCGCTGGATGCCTACAACAATGCAGAGCATGCCGAGGTCACAAAAAAGACCAAGCGCGGCCAGAAAACGCTCGACCTGAAGGCGTACCTCGACCGCATTGCCTATACGGTCGAGGGTGATACGCTGCATTTTACGGCCGTGCTGCCCTGCGGCTCCGGCGAGGCACTGAACCTGAACCCGGCGCTGCTGACCGACTTCCTGCGCGAGCAGGGCGCTGCCCCAGTCTGGCAGTGCCGCGTGGTGAGGACGCACCTTTATAATAAAGCGGGCAAAGACTTCGAGTAAGAAAAGCCTTCCCCCGCGGGGAAGGCAAAAAGCAAAAAAATCTTCGATTTTCTGTTAAAACCCCTTGCCAAACGCCCGGTACAATGCTATAATACTAAAGCGTCAGTGCCGCTGAGCCATCGGCGGGATAATGACACATCATTATACAGGCGGTCCTCTGACGAAACATCGTGTATGAACGTCGCAACAAAATGGAGGAATTCATAACATGGACGCAATGAAGCATTTTACCGAGGGTATGATCAAAGAGAACAAGCCCCAGTTCGAAGTCGGCGACACCGTTCGCGTCTCCGTCCGCATCAAGGAAGGCGACAAGGAGCGTATTCAGGCTTTCGAGGGCACCGTTATTGCTAAGAAGCATGGCGGCATCGCTGAGACCTTCACCGTTCGCCGCACCTCTTACGGTGTCGGTGTTGAGCGTGTGTTCCCGGTCAACAGCCCGTTTGTCGAGAAGGTTGAGGTCGTTCGCCGCGGCAAGGTCCGCCGTGCGAAGCTGTTCTACCTGCGCGAGCGCACCGGCAAGGCTGCCAAGGTCAAGGCACGTATCTGAGCATACTGAGAAAAGGGGAGGACGGTTGGCGTTCTCCCTTTTTTCGTATTTTTCCAAAAGGTGGGATAAGACATGGGTGCAGCATTCAAGGCGCGCTACCGCCGCAACAAGGAAACACTGGAATGGTATGACGCTCTGGCCATGGCTGTGGCGATCATTGCACTGGTGTTTACCTTCGGTGTGCGCATCGTGAAGGTCGATGGACACTCGATGGATCACACGCTCTCCGATGGAGAGCGCATCCTTATCAATCTGCTTAAGGCGCCGGACTACGGCGATATTGTCGTGGTGGACGGCTATACCGACTACGGCAAGCCGCTGGTCAAGCGGGTCATAGGCATGGGTGGGGATACCATCGACATCGACTTTGAGGCCGGCATCGTCTACCGCAACGGTGTTGCACTCGAGGAGCCATACACCGCCGAGCCCACCTATTTGTTTGAAAGCGTGGAATTTCCCATTACGGTGCCGGACGGCTGCCTGTTTTTGATGGGGGATAACCGCAATAACTCCACCGACAGCCGCGATGTCAGCGTAGGCTGCGTGGATGAACGCGATATTATGGGCGCAGCCGTGCTGCGCGTACTGCCCTTTAGCAAGATAGGAGCGGCCGAATGAGCCAGAGCGACATTATCAACAGCCGCCAGATCCAGTGGTTCCCCGGGCACATGACAAAGACCCTGCGCCTGATGGAAAAGGAAATCCGCAATGTGGACTGCGTTCTGCAGATCCTTGATGCGCGCATCCCGCTTTCCAGCCTGAACCCTGAGATCGAGCGCATCACCGCGGGCAAACCGCATCTGTATGTACTGAACAAGGCCGATCTGGCTGACCCGGAGATCACCAAGCAGTGGCTGGCCTACTTTACGAGTGCCGGCGCCGGCTGCATTGCGATGGACTCGAAGCAGCGCGGCCGTGCTACAGCCACCAAAAGTTTGATCGAAAAAGAGCTTTCCGCCCTGATGGAGCGCCGCCGCAACCGCGGCATGGTCGGCGCGGCCATCCGTGTCATGATCGTGGGCATCCCCAATGTGGGCAAGTCCACCTTCATCAACTCCTTTGCGGGCACGACCCGCGCCAAGGCTGCCAACAAGCCCGGCGTCACCCGCGGCAAGCAGTGGATCAGTGTCGGCAATTTCGACCTGATGGATATGCCCGGCGTGCTGTGGAAAAAATTCGACTCGCTGGAAACGGCATCGAATCTGGCATTCATCGGCTCCATCCGCGATGACATTTTGGATATTGAGGAACTGGCCTGCGGTCTGCTTTCCAGCGTGCGGGGCATCTATCCCGCCCAGTTGCTGGCCCGGTATAAGCTGGAGGAGTCGGCGCTTGCGCTGCCGCCCTACGACCTTTTGCAGGCCATCGGCGCCAAGCGCGGTATGCTGATCTCCGGCGGCGAGGTCGATACCGAGCGTGCAGCCAAGATGCTGGTAGGGGAATTCCGCGCCAGCAAATGGGGGCGGCTCTCGCTGGAACGCCCGCCGCAGCGCGCGGTACAGGAAGAACGGGAAGAGGTGACGGACGATGCCCCGCAGGACGACTGGGACGACGAGCAGTAACGAGGCGCTCTACGCCTTTGACGCTGCAAAGCGTGCCGAGCATGGTGTGGTCTGCGGTGTGGACGAGGCAGGGCGCGGCCCGCTGTGCGGCCCTGTCTGCTGTGCGGCGGTCATCCTGAACCCCGATGATCCCATCGAGGGAGTCAACGACTCCAAGAAGCTGACCGAAAAGCGCCGTGATGCACTGTTTGAGGAAATCACAAATCGTGCGCTTGCATACAAAATTGTCTTTATCACGCCGCAGGAAATTGATGAACGCAATATCCTGTGGGCTACAATGGACGGCATGGCGCAGGCTGTGGCCGGGTTGGAAATAACGCCCGATTATGTGCTGATCGACGGCAACCGCTGTCCGCCGGGGCTGATACAGCCCGCCGAGGCTGTGGTCAAGGGGGACGCCAACAGCGCCTCCATCGCGGCGGCCTCCATTTTGGCCAAGGTCAGCCGTGACCGCTATATGCTGGAGCTGGACAAGCAATATCCCCAGTACCAGCTGGCTAAGCACAAGGGCTATCCCACAAAGCTGCACTATGAGCTGATAGCGCAGTACGGCATCCAGCCGTTCTACCGACGCAGCTTCTTGAAAAAGCAGGGCTACTGGCATGACTGATACAGTCGGTCATAAGGGCGAGGCCATTGCCGCCAAATACTATCAGCAGCGCGGCTGGCTGCTGCTGAACCATAATTACCGCACCCGCATGGGGGAAATCGACCTTATTTTATATAAGGAAAACACGCTGGTGTTTGCCGAGGTCAAGACCCGCGCAGGAACCATGCTGGACCGCCCGGCGGCTGCGGTGGACGCCCGCAAGCAGCAGCGGCTGATTTTGGCCGCCCAACAGTATTTGCAGCGCAGTCCCTATGGGGAGGCTGACATTCGTTTTGATGTGGTGGAGGTCACGCCCGCAGGCAGAGGCTGGCAGGTGCATTGCATTCCCGGCGCGTTTGAGTGCTGAGAAACACTGGCGTCAACGCATGAAATGCAGGGGCGGCCATTGGTCGCCCGCGGAACCCAACAGCAAGGCCGATGACGAGCATCGACCCCCGCAACCCGTAGGGGCGGATTCCATATCCGCCCGCACCCCGCGCCCCACACAACGGTATAGCGCCAACAAGGCTTATACACATAGAGGAAGAGAATAAGAGAAAGGGTGTACAGTATGCAGTATTTTAGCACCAGAGATTCCGAGCTCCGCGTTTCCGCACAGGAGGCGATCGTCCGTGGTCTGGCACCGCAGAGCGGCCTGTTTGTACCGGAAACTTTCCCGAAGGCTGATCTGGAAGGTTGGAAAGACCTTTCGTACCCCGTACTGGCTGAAAAGGTGCTGGCCGGTTTCCTGACCGAGTACAGCGCTGATTTCCTGCACACCGCCACCGCTGCTACCTACGGTGAAGCCTTCGGCGGCAAGGCAGGCGAGACGGTCAAGGTTCGCGACGGCCTGTATTCTCTTGAACTGTGGCACGGTCCGACCTGCGCGTTCAAGGACTACGCTTTGCAGCTGATGCCGAAGCTGCTGGTCGAAGCCAAGAAGATGCTGGGCCGCACCGAGACGACCCGCATTCTCGTTGCGACTTCCGGCGATACCGGCAAGGCCGCGCTGGCGGGTTATGCTGATCTCGACGGCATCGAAATTGAAGTGTTCTATCCGAACGACGGCACCAGCGAGATCCAGCACCTGCAGATGGCGACCCAGAAGGGCCAAAATGTGCAGGTCTACGCCGTGCAGGGCAACTTTGACGACGCCCAGACCGGCGTCAAGAAGGTCTTTGCCGACGCTGACGTTGCCGCCGAGCTGGAAAAGCGCGGCATCCGCCTGTCCAGCGCGAACTCCATCAACTGGGGCCGCTTGGTGCCGCAGATTGTCTACTACTTCTACGCCTACTTCCGTCTGGCCGAGCGGGGCGCGGTCGCATGGGGCAAGCCGGTTGACTTCTGCGTGCCGACCGGTAACTTTGGCGATATCCTGGCCGGCTACTACGCCAAGCAGATGGGCTTGCCGGTGGGCAAGCTGGTCTGCGCGTCCAACAAGAATAACGTGCTGACCGACTTCCTGCGCACCGGCACCTATGACGCCCGCCGCACCTTCTACAAGACGACGTCACCGTCCATGGATATCCTGATTTCCTCGAACCTCGAGCGCCTGCTCTACCACGTCAGCGGCAGCAGTGAGAAGGTCGCCGCCTGGATGCAGGAGCTCAGCCAGACCGGCAAGTACACCGTCGATACCGAGACGCTGGCGAAGATCCAGGCGAGCTTCGCCGCGGGCTATGCAGATGACGCCGAGGGTGCAGCGGAAATCAAGGCCCGCTTTGACGAGGACAACTACCTCTGCGACACCCACACCGCCGTGGCGTTCCGCGTGGCCGAAGCCCTGCGCACCGAGGCTCCCATGGTCGTGCTGTCCACCGCCAGCCCCTTCAAGTTCCCGCGCGATGTGCTGGCAGCCTTGGGGCAGCAGGCCCCGGTCAGCGATTTCGCTGCCATGGCTGCGCTGACCGCCAAGACCGGCGCGGAGGCACCGGCCTCCCTGCGCGAGCTGGACAAGCAGGAGGTGCGGTTCAAGACGGTGCTGCAGCCTGCTGAGATCCGCGCCGCGGCCCTGAAATAAGCAACAACAACTAGAAAGTGAGGCTGTATGGCCATCTTTGCAATCGGGGACATGCACCTCTCCCTGGGAACAGACAAGCCGATGGATGTTTTCCCGGGGTGGGAGGGCTACCTGCCCCGACTGGAAGCCAACTGGCGCAAGCTGATAGGCCCGGATGACACGGTCATTCTGGCAGGCGACACCAGCTGGGCCATGAACCTGAACGATACAAAGGCGGATTTTGCCTTTATCCAAAGCCTGCCGGGCCAAAAATGGCTGCTGAAGGGCAACCATGATTACTGGTGGACTACGACCCGCAAAATGGAGACATACCTGACCGCCAATGGCTTTGACACACTGCATATCCTGCACAACAATGCCTGCATTGTGGACGATACGGCGCTGTGCGGCACCCGCGGCTGGCCGTTTGACGATCTGGCCGCTCAGGGCGAAAAGCTGATGGCCCGCGAGGCCGGCCGCCTGCGGATGAGTCTGCAGGCAGCCGGGAATGCCGCGCAGAGGATCGCATTTCTGCACTATCCGCCCATCTACCCGGGCGCTGCGGCGCAGGAGCTTGTGGATGTGCTGCACGACTTCGGCGTAACCGAGTGCTACTACGGTCATCTGCACGGAAAATCCATCCGCTATGCCACGCAGGGGGAGCGGGACGGCATCACCTACCGGCTCATTTCTGCCGATGGTCTGGCGTTCTGCCCGTATAAAATAAGGTGAAAACGCACAAAAGCGTAAAATTGCATGGCTTTTTTGCCCAAAATCAGTTAAAATTTTTGAAATAAGGCTGGTATTTTCTCTGCAGGCATGGTATAATAACTTGTATTTTTATGTACATCTATTTTTGGAGGAATTTATAAATGAAACTGATTTCCTGTGAAAAGCTCGAAAAGAGCATGGTCGAACTGCAGTTCTCCATTGACGCGGAGACCTTCAAATCTGCTGTCAATACCGCTTTCAAGCGTGAGGGCAAGAAGTACGCCATCCCTGGCTTCCGCAAGGGCAAGGCTCCCAAGGCCATGATCGAGAAGATGTATGGCAAGGACCTGTTCCAGTATGACGCCATCAACGATCTGTTCCCCGAGAACTACGAGGCCGCTGTCAAGGAGGCCGGCATCGAGGTTGTTGGCCGTCCTGAGCCTGAGGTCGTCTCCATGTCCGAGGAGGAGGGCGCAACCCTGAAGGTCAAGGTCGCCGTCAAGCCCGAGGTCGAGCTGGGCGAGTACACCGGTTTAACCGTCAACAAAGATGTCAAGACTGTGGATGAGGCCGATGTTGACGCTGAGATCAAGCGCATGCAGGACCGCAACGGCCGTCTGCTGACCCGTGAGGGCGAGGCCCAGAACGGTGACACCGTGGATATCGACTTTGAGGGCTTCGTTGATGGTGTTGCTTTCGAGGGCGGCAAGGCTGAGCACTACTCTCTGGTGCTGGGCAGCGGCTCCTTCATCCCCGGCTTCGAGGAGCAGGTCGTCGGCCACAAGGCAGGCGAGGAGTTTGATGTTAATGTCAAGTTCCCCGAGGAGTATCAGGCTAAGGAACTGGCCGGCAAGGACGCCACCTTCAAGATCAAGCTGCATGAGGTCAAGTACAAGGAGCTGCCCGAGCTGGACGATGATTTCGCCAAGGACGTCAGCGAGTACGACACCCTCGAGGAGCTGAAGGATTCTATCCGCAAGGGCATCCAGACCAACCACGAGAAGCAGGCTGAGCAGAGCGTTGAGAACGACCTGATCGATCAGGTCGTGAACGGCATGAAGGCCGATATCCCCGATGCTATGATCGAGAGCCGCATTGAGGAGCTGGTGCAGGACTTCCAGTACCGCATCTCCCAGCAGGGCCTCAAGCTTGAGCAGTACCTGCAGTATATGGGCATGACCATGGACCAGTTCAAGGAGCAGTTCCGTGAGCAGGCCGACAAGCAGGTCAAGATGCGTCTGGCTATGGAGGCCATCGTTGCCAAGGAGTCCATCGAGGCTACCGAGGAGGAGTTCGAGGCTGAGATCAAGCGCATTGCCGATGCTTACCAGATGGAGGCTGACAAGGTCAAGAGCCTGGTTGACGCTGCCGCTGTCAAGAAGGATCTGGCTGTCAACAAGGCCATCGACTTCGTGAAGGAGAAGGCTAACATTGTTCTGGGCGCTGCCGAGGAGAAGAAGCCTGCCAAGAAGACCACCCGCAAGACCACCAAGAAGGCTGCTGCCAAGAAGGACGAGGAGCCGAAGGAAGAGGAGAAGGGCGAGTAATCGCACCTTTCCGTAAACATTGAGTAAAAGGGCCGGTACGGTTGTGCAGCTTTGCCGCCGTATCGGTCCCTTTATCATAAAACCGCTTTTCTGCAAGCTATCAAGGAGGGAAACCTGAATGAGCCTTGTACCTTATGTTGTCGAACAGACTGCGCGCGGTGAGCGCAGCTATGACATCTTCTCCCGCCTGCTGAACGACCGCATCATTGTGCTGAGCGAGGATGTCAACTCCTCCTCCGCCAGCGTGATCGTGGCACAGCTGCTCTACCTCGAGGGTCAGGACCCCGAGAAGGACATCTACTTCTATATCAACAGCCCCGGCGGCTCCATTTCCGATGGCATGGCCATCCACGACACGATGAACTACATCAAGTGCGATGTCTCCACCATCTGTGTCGGCATGGCGGCCTCCATGGGCTCTTTCCTGCTGGCCAGCGGTACCAAGGGTAAGCGCTTTGCGCTGCCCAACTCCGAGATCCTGATTCATCAGCCGCTCATCGGCGGTCAGGGCATCTCCGGCCAGGCCACCGATATCAAGATCCACGCTGACCACATCGTGCGCATCCGTGAGCGGATGAACACCCTGCTGAGCGAGTACACCGGCCAGCCGCTGGAAACAATCCAGCGCGACACCGAGCGCGACAACTATATGACCGCGCAGCAGGCAAAGGAGTACGGCCTGATCGACGATATCCTCTATAAACACTGATTCGGGGGAACAACATGGCAAATCAAACGTCCGGTAAGGACGGAAAAGGACGCGAGCTTATCTGCAGCTTTTGCGGACGCTCCCAAAACGAGGTAGAGCAGCTGGTCATCGGTCCCGGCGTCAATATCTGCAAGGACTGCATTGAAATGTGCTGCAATGTGCTGGAACGCGATGGTGAGCGTCCGGCCCCGCCGCGCGCCGGTATGCCGCCCCGTGACCGCCGCCGTCAGGCCCAGAAGCCCGGCGCAGATTACGGTGCCGATCCGCTCGAGAGCATCCATATCCTGACCCCTGCCGAAATCAAGGCAGGTCTGGATCAGTATGTCATCGGGCAGGATGCCGCCAAGAAGGTGCTGGCTGTCTCGGTCTACAACCACTATAAGCGCATCCTGTCCGGCCAGAACAGCGATGTGGAGCTGCAAAAGTCCAACGTGCTGATGCTGGGCCCCTCCGGCACCGGCAAGACGCTGCTGGCCCAGACGCTGGCCAAGATGCTGAATGTGCCGTTCGCCATTGCGGATGCCACCACGCTGACCGAGGCCGGTTATGTGGGCGAGGATGTCGAAAACATCCTGCTCAAGCTGATTCAGGCGGCGGATTTTGACATTCCGCGCGCTGAAATCGGCATCATCTATGTGGATGAGATCGACAAGATCACCCGCAAGAGCGAGAACCCTTCCATCACCCGCGATGTGGGCGGTGAGGGTGTGCAGCAGGCCCTGCTGAAGATCGTGGAGGGTACGGTCAGCAATGTGCCGCCCAACGGCGGCCGCAAGCACCCGCAGCAGGAGTTCATCCAGATCAACACCAAAAATATCCTCTTTATCTGCGGCGGTGCCTTTGACGGGCTGGAAAAGCTCATCCAGAAGCGCACCGACAATGCCTCGCTGGGCTTTGGCAGCCAGCTGCGTACCACGCTCGACAAGGACGAGACACGCCAGAAGCTGCTGAAAAAGGTCGAGCCGGACGATCTGGTAAAATTCGGCCTGATCCCGGAGCTGATCGGCCGTCTGCCGGTCGTGACGGTGCTGGATCCGCTGGACGAGGAGGCGCTGGTCCGCGTGCTGCTTGAGCCGAAGAACAGCATTGTGCGCCAGTACAAGGAGCTGCTGCATCTGGACAATGCCGAGTTGGTCTTTACCGATGCGGCCCTGCACGCCATCGCCAGAAAGACGGTGGAGCGCAAGAGCGGTGCGCGCGGCCTGCGCAGCGTTGTCGAGGAACTGCTGATTCCGATCATGTACGACATCCCGTCCGATGCCACCATCACCAAAGTGACGATTGACGCCGACACGGTCGAGGGCGGCCAGCCTCATATCGAGCATGGCGCCATGCGCCCGCGTTATAAAAGTTTGACGGAACAGCAATAAAAACGATCTGCACCGGAGCCAATACGGCCCGGTGCATTTTTGTTCACAAAAATTTTATATAGAAAACACTTGATTTTTCGGTGCAAAGTGGCTATTATATATTTAGCACTCAGAGAGATTGAGTGCTAAATCAAAATTCATCAAAATTCAAAAGAGAAATCTTTTATAAGGAGGAACTTTCACTATGAAAATCAAACCTCTTGCAGACCGTGTTGTCATTAAAATGGTCGAGGAAGAAGAAACCACCAAGGGCGGCCTGATCCTGTCCGGCTCCGCCAAGGAAAAGCCGCAGGTTGCTGAGGTCGTCGCTGTCGGCCCCGGCGGCAATGTGGATGGCAAGGATGTCGAGATGATCGTCAAGGTCGGCGATAAGGTCCTGACCAGCAAGTATTCCGGCACCGAGGTCAAGGTCGATGGTGAGGAATGCACCATCGTCCGCCAGAGCGACATCCTCGCGGTTGTGGAATAATTTGATTTTTCAGTAATTCTTTCAGATAAAAGGAGAGATCTATTATGGCTAAACAGATCAAGCAGGGCGAGGACGCCCGCAAGGCCCTTTGCGCTGGCATCGACCAGCTGGCCAACACCGTTAAGGTTACCCTCGGCCCCAAGGGCCGCAATGTCGTGCTGAGCAAGAAGTTCGGCAGCCCGCTCATCACCAATGACGGTGTCACCATCGCCAAGGAGATCGAGCTGAAGGACGAGTTTGAGAACATGGGTGCACAGCTCGTTCGCGAGGTCGCCACCAAGACCAACGATGCTGCCGGTGACGGTACGACCACCGCTACCGTTCTGGCACAGGCCTTCGTCAATGAGGGCATGAAGAATGTCACCGCCGGTGCCAACCCCATGGACATCAAGCGCGGCATGCAGAAGGCCGTCGCCGCTGCTGTCGATGCTGTCAAGCAGCACAGCCAGAAGGTCAACGGCAGCAAGGACATTGCCCGTGTCGGCACTGTTTCTGCCGGTGATGCTGAGATCGGCCAGCTGATTGCTGACGCGATGGAGAAGGTCACGGCCGACGGTGTTATCACCATCGAGGAGAACAAGACCACTGCCGAGACCTACACCGAGGTCGTCGAGGGCATGCAGTTTGACCGCGGCTATGTGACCCCCTACATGGTCACCGATACCGAGAAGATGGAGACCGTCTACGACGACTGCTCTGTCCTGATCACCGACAAGAAGATCAGCGTCTTCCAGGATGTGGTTCCTCTGCTCGAGCAGGTCATCCAGTCCGGCCGCAAGCTGCTGATCATCGCTGAGGATGTCGAGGGCGATGCCCTGTCCAACCTCATCATCAACCGTCTGCGCGGCGGCCTGAATGTTGTTGCCGTTAAGGCCCCCGGCTTCGGCGATCGCCGCAAGGAGATGCTGCAGGATATTGCTACCCTGACCGGCGGCACTGTCATCAGCAGCGACCTCGGCTATGAGCTGAAGGATGCTACCATGCAGCTGCTGGGCAGCGCCCGTCAGGTCAAGGTCACCAAGGAGAACACCACCATTGTCGGCGGCGCCGGTGACAAGCAGGCCATCGCTGACCGTGTGGCTCAGATCCGCAGCCAGATCGCAACGGCAACCTCTGACTTTGACCGTGAGAAGCTGCAGGAGCGTCTGGCCAAGATGGCCGGCGGTGTTGCCGTCATCAAGGTCGGTGCTGCTACCGAGGTCGAGATGAAGGACAAGAAGCTCCGCATCGAGGATGCTCTGAACGCGACCAAGGCCGCTGTAGAGGAAGGCATCGTTGCCGGCGGCGGCACGGCCACCATCAATGCTATTCCGGCTGTCGATAAGCTGGTTGGCGAGCTGGAGGGCGACGAGCGCACCGGCGCCAAGATCGTCCGCAAGGCTCTGGAGGCTCCTCTGCGCCAGATCGCTGCCAATGCCGGTCTGGAGGGCAGCGTTGTTATCGACAACATCTTGAAGGCCAACAAGCCCAACTACGGCTTTGATGCCCAGAAGGAAGAGTATGTTGAGGATATGATCGAGGCCGGTATCGTTGACCCGACCAAGGTCACCCGTTCCGCTCTGGAGAACGCTGCCAGCGTTGCTGCGATGGTTCTGACCACCGAGAGTCTCGTTGCCGATCTGCCCGAGCCGCCGGCTCCGGCTGCCCCGGCCCCTGACATGGGCGGTATGTACTAATTCGGTACACCCAAAAGCAACTACAAGGTCGAAGTCTTGGCGACAAGGCTTCGGCCTTTTTGTATAAGGCGCTGCGGCCATAGACCTGCGGCGGGAAAGCGTGCTATAATAAAGGTACGGCCGCATGACGCCGACTGCTTATACAGTAGTTGCGCAACGGTGCGGCGGTAATAAGCAAAAGCAGCGGGGGAGCCGCCATGAAGAAATATGCAAAATATATGGCGCTGGCCGTGACGCTGGCGCTGCTGGGACTGATTTTCTACTTTTCTGCCCAGCCGGGGGCGGTTTCCTACAAGGTCAGCGAGACTGTGATGAACACAGTTCAATCCGGTAAAGCAAAGGCCGTCACGCCGCAATGGTTCAGCACCACAAACCTCAATGTCAATGTTCGCAAATGGGCACATGTTTATATCTACTGCGCGCTGGGGGTCAGCATGGCGGTGACGGTGCATCTGTGGACGGTCAGCCTTGCCCTGTGGCAGAGGGTGCTGCTGTCTGCGGCACTGTGTATGCTGTGTGCCGCCGGGGACGAGCTGCACCAGTTCTTTGTCCCGGGCCGTGCCATGCTGCTGAGCGATGTCGGCATAGATGCAATGGGCTTTCTGCCCTGCATCGCGGCGGTCTTTCTCTGCATCCGGGTGTATCGTGGCTGCCGGAAGTGAGCATACTCTCCTTGGGGTGATGCTATGTCTTTGCGCCGCTTTTACGGCCTGTGTGCAGTGCTTGTGCTGCTGGCGGGTATTGTGCTGTGCCGAACCTACTGGGTGGGGCAGCAGACAGCCTATGCGGCCAACGCGGGCGGGCAGACCATCCAGACGGTGGCGCTGCCGCGCGCGCGGGGGGATTTTTATGACAGGAGCGGCCGCAGGCTGACCGGCACGGCGCAGCGCTATTATGCGCTCTGCATGCCCGGTGAAGCAGGCTACACCGCACTGTTTCCCTATGTCTCCTATGAGGCGCAGGGCCTTTTGTATGAGCGGCGCAATCTTCCGACCCCGTTTTTGGTACAGACCGACCGGGACCTGACAGGGCAGGGCATACCCACCTGCACGGTGCCGGAGCATTTCACTGGCACGACTGCCGCCCATCTGCTGGGGTATCTTGACGGGGAGGGCCACGGCGTTGCCGGACTGGAGCGTGCCTATAACGACCTGCTGGCGGCCTGCGGCGATAAGCGCAGCATCACCTGCATCATGACGGCGCGGGGGCGTCTGCTGGCAGACACAGCCCCTGCCGTCACGGTTGAGGAGACCGGTACGGGGCAGGGGGTACAGCTGACACTGGATGCCGATCTGCAGCGCGCCTGCGAGGCGTTAGCGGCGCAGGTCATGCCGCGCGGGTGCATTCTGGTTATGGACACAGCCACAGGTGAGGTGCTGGCCAGCGTAAGTATGCCAACCTTTGACCCTCGAAATATTGCGGCCAGCATCCGTGCAGATGACACCTCCCTGATCAATCGGCCGCTGCGCGCCTTCAGCGCGGGCTCGGTGTTCAAGGTCGTGCTGGCGGCTGCTGCCTATGAGAGCGGGCTGGACTGGTATACCCACGACTGTACCGGCGAGCTGGAGCTGGCCGGGCAGACCTACCGCTGCGCGCAGGGCCGTGCGCACGGCAAGGTGAATCTGCGCGGTGCGCTGGAGCAGAGCTGCAACACCTATTTTGTTGAACTGGGGCAGCTGCTGGGGGCTGCGCGCATCTTGTCAACGGCGGAACAATTCGGCTTCGGCACAGCGGTACAGCTTGCCCCGAGCCTGCGGAGCGCGGCGGGTACACTGCCCGATGCGCAGACCCTTGCAAATGACGGACAGCTGGCAAGCTTCAGCTTCGGGCAGGGGGCGCTGACCGTGACGCCGCTGCAGATCACGGCTATGATGAACACCGTGGCCAATGGCGGGGTGTACCGCGCACCGACATTTGTGAAAGGCATTGCCGATTCGACCGGGGCAGTTGCAGCGCCGTTGGCACCGCCTGCGCCGCGCACGGTTTGTGATGAAAAAACGGCAAAGATCCTGCGCAGTATGCTTGTGTCGGTGGTGACGGAAGGCATCGGTGCCGAGGCCCGGCCCGCTGCAGGCATGGCGGGCGGCAAGACCGGCACGGCACAGACCGGCCAATATGATGAAAACGGGGAGGAACTGCTGAACTACTGGTTCAGCGGCTTCTACCCGGCACAGGCACCCCGCTATACTGTGACGGTGTTGCAGGACGGCATATTGAAGCCCGAGCTGTCAAGCGCAGCAATTTTTGAGAAGATCACCGAGATACTGCATGTCTGGGATGCAGCCCTGTAAAAGACGGCAGAATAGGATTTTCGGCTTTCATTTTGCCGCAGGGTATTGCACTTTTGCCTTAAAAAAGATACAATAATAACTATCTATAGATCGTAACGAATCCATGCTGAAAGGGACAGGCCAATGCAGCATATCTTTATCATAAATCCTACGGCGGGCAAAGTGGATGCCAGTGTGGCGCTGATCCCTCAGATCCATGCTGCCGCCAGCCGCGCCGGTGTGCGCCCCACCATTGAGGTGACCCGCCGCGCCGGGCAGGCGCGGGACCTTGCCGCAAAATATGCGTCCTCCGGGCAGGAGGTTTTCCTCTATGCCTGCGGCGGCGACGGTACGCTGAACGAGGTTTTGCAGGGGGCTGCCGGCTATGACAATGCGGCGGTGGGCTGCGTTCCCTGCGGCAGCGGCAACGATTATGTACGCAACTTCGGTACGCAGGCGCAGTTCCTTGATCTGGATGCCCAACTGGCGGCGCGCCCCTTTACGGTGGATATGATCCGCACGCCGCAGGGCTGCGGCATTGACATCTACGCTGCGGGCATTGACGCTCAGGTGGCCAACGGCATCCCCAAGTGGAGACGGGTGCCGCTGTGCGGAGGCACCACGGCCTACACACTGTCGATCCTTGAGGCGGTGTGCAGCACCTTCCGCCATCGGCTGCGCATCACGGCTGATGACCGGCAGATGGAGGATGTCTACATGATGCTGGCGATCTGCAACGGCCAGCAGTACGGCGGCGGCTACTGTGCCGCGCCCCACGCCAGCATGACAGACGGTCTGTTGGATGTTGTCCTTCTCAAGCCTGTGCCGCGCCTGAAGCTGCCCGGGCTGCTGGGTGCTTACAAAAAAGGGGAGCATCTGTTGGAGGATGATGCTGTGGCGGAGAAATTCAAGCCCTACATGACCTTTTTCCGCACAAGCCAAATTGATATAGAGGTGCTGGACGGCAACCCGCTCATCACAACACTGGATGGCGAATGCTCGCCCCAGATGCAGATGCATGCGGAAGCAGTGCGCAGTGCGGCGCACATTCTGCTGCCGCCTGAGTTGGCCGCCAATGCAAACGAGACGCCTGTTCTGCAGGCTATGGGAGAGTAAGCAATGTCTGAAAAAGTCAAAATCAAGATCGCCCGCAATGTGGTGCATCTTCCGGCCATCGCCCTGCGCGGGCTGGTGGTGTTCCCCAACAATGTGGTCCATTTTGAGGTGGGCCGCACCAAGTCCATCGCAGCGATCGAGGCTGCCATGCACAATAACAGCAGCGTATTCCTTGTGGCCCAGCGCGAGATGGATGTCGAGGAGCCTGCACTGCGGGACCTGTACGGCTACGGCGTGATTGCGGAGATCAAGCAGGTGCTGCGCGTCTCTGAGGATATCGTAAAGGTGCTGGTCGAGGGCAAGACCCGCGCGCGCCTGCTGGAGCTGGACGGCGAGGATAAATACCTGCAGGCCACGGTGCGCCCGGTGCCGGTACGCGGCATTGCCGCCGACAAGCGTACGCAGGTCGAGGCACTGGTCCGCAGCCTGAAGGACTGCTTTGAGGAGTACCTCTCCTACAGTCCGCAGATCTCCAAAGATGTTGTCTATAACATTATCTCGTCGGATTCGCCGCTCTACCTCAGCGAGTATATGCCCGCCAATCTGCTGCTCAAGTATGAGGACAAGCAGGTCATTCTGAACGAGTCCACGCTGCTGGGCCGTCTGGAAAAGCTGCTGACCCTGCTGCGTCAGGAATGCCAGGTCCTTGAGATCGAGCGCGATCTGGACGACAAGGTCAATGCCCAGATGGACAAGGGCCAACGGGAATACTACCTGCGTGAGCAGATGCACATTATCAGCGAGGAACTGGGCGATTCCGAGGATACCCGCGCCGAGGCCGATACATACCGTGAGAAGATCCGGGCGCTGGCGCTGGATGAGGAATCCACCGAGAAGCTCCTCAAGGAGTGTGACCGTCTGGCCCGTATGCAGGGCAGCAGCGCCGAGAGCGGCGTGATCCGCAGCTATCTGGATGCCTGCCTTGCCCTGCCGTGGCATACCGCGACCGAGGATGACCTTGATCAGGCCCATGCCCGCAAGGTGCTGGATCGTGAGCATTACGGCCTGCAGAAGGTCAAGGAGCGTATTCTGGAGCTGCTGGCCGTGCGCAAGCTGAATCAGGATGTCAAGGGACAGATCATCTGTCTTGTCGGCCCTCCGGGTGTCGGCAAGACGAGTATCGCACATTCCATCGCCGAGTGCATGAACCGAAAGTTCGCCCGCATGAGTCTGGGCGGTGTCCATGATGAGGCTGAGATCCGCGGCCACCGCCGCACCTATATCGGCGCCATGCCCGGGCGCATCATCAGCGCCATTACAACGGCCAAGTCCACAAATCCGGTCATTCTGCTGGACGAGATCGACAAGCTGGCAGGCGATTACAAGGGTGACCCCTCCAGCGCACTGCTTGAGGTGCTGGACCCCGAGCAGAACCGCACCTTCAAGGATAACTATCTGGATATCCCGTTCGATCTGAGCGAGGTGCTGTTTATCACGACAGCCAACGATGCCTCGACCATCCCCGGCCCGCTCTATGACCGTATGGATGTGATCGAGCTGCCCAGCTATACCCGCACTGAGAAGTTCAACATTGCCAAACGCCACCTGCTGCCTAAGCAGCTGAAAAACAACGGCCTTGACGGCCGCGTGACCCTGACGGCCAGCGCACTGTACGCCATCATTGACGGCTACACCCGCGAGGCCGGTGTGCGCAATCTCGAGCGCACCATCACGGCAGTGCTGCGCAAATGCGCCCAGAAGGTCGCCGCCGGGGAGGAGGAAAAGATCAGCGTCTCCGCCGCCTCGGTCAAGGCGCTGCTCGGCCCCGAAAAGGTCAAGCCGACCTTTATCTCCCGCAGGGATGCCGTCGGCATCGCCAACGGTCTGGCATGGACCAGCGTCGGGGGTGAGATGCTGCCCGTGGAGGTAGCTGTCATCCCGAGCGGCACCGGCAAGATCGAGATCACCGGCAGTCTGGGCGATGTCATGAAGGAGAGCGCCCAACTGGCCGTGACTTACGCCCGTGTCCATGCCGAGGAATACGGTATCGCGGCGGATAAATTTAAAAACACTGACCTGCACATCCACGCCCCGGAGGGCGCTGTCCCCAAGGACGGCCCCTCTGCCGGCGTTACGCTGACCACGGCGTTGATCTCGGCGCTGTCCGGCATCCCCGTGAACCACGATCTGGCCATGACCGGTGAGATCACGCTGCACGGAAATGTGCTACCCATCGGCGGCCTGAAGGAAAAGAGCATGGCTGCCTTCCGCGAGGGCATCTCCACCGTGCTGATCCCCAGAGACAACGAGAGCGACCTGTATGAGGTGGATGCCGAGGTGAAGGAGAAGGTTCATTTTATCCCGGTCGGCAGCCTGTCCGAGGTGCTCAAGCATGCGCTGGTGCGCCCCGGCCGCACCCATGCCCGGGCTGCCCGCAGCGTGCCGCAGGCAACCTCCCTCATTGCCAATGAAAAGCCCGCAGACGCCCACAAGGAGCCTGCTGCGGTGATGTAAAACGCGGCCCTGTATACATTATAATAAAGGAACACCCATGAACTATAATAACAGCGAGTTTCTCGCGTCCTACGGCCTGTCCCGTCAGCTGCCGGTCAGCGACCGGCCGGAGATCGTTTTCTCCGGCCGCTCCAATGTGGGCAAGTCGAGCCTTATCAACAAGCTCTGCAACCGCAAAAAGCTCGCCCGCGTCAGTGCTACGCCGGGCAAAACGGCCACCATCAACTTCTACCGCGTGGATACCGCCTATCTTGTGGACCTGCCCGGCTACGGCTACGCCAAGGTCTCCAATGTGGAGCGCGAGCGGTGGGATGATCTGATCAACAGCTATTTTGAGGCGGATCGCTCAGTCTGCCTGCTGGTTCAGCTGCTGGACAGCCGCCATGCCCCGAGCGCGGACGATCTGCAGATGCTGGAATACCTGCACTACCACCGCATCCCGTTTGTGGCTGCACTGACCAAGGGCGACAAGCTGAAAAAAAGCGAGATGGCCGTCTGCAAGGAAGAATTTGAGAAGATCTGCGCGCCCTACGGCTGCCGGGCTGTTGTGCTGACCAGCGCTGAGAACGGCTTGGGCTGTGACGAGCTGCGCGCCCTGCTGGAAGCCAGCATGGCCGGGGAGTGAGCCATGGCCTACAATGAGTTTGCCTATTTTTACGATGAGTTCAACGGCGAGGCCGACTACGATGCGCTCTACCGCTACATCACGGCAGAGCTACAGGCTCACGGCATCCGGGACGGCATTCTGGCCGACCTTGGCTGCGGCACCGGGGATCTGACGCTGATGCTGACTCAGGCAGGCTATGATGTCATCGGTATCGACCGGTCGGAGGAGATGCTGAGCGTCCTGCGTGAAAAGGCGGATGAGCTGGGCTTGACCGGGCGTCTGCTGCTGCTTCGGCAGGATCTGCTCGAGCTGGACCTCTACGGCACCATCCGCGCGGCGGTATCCACCTTTGATACCTACAGCCATATCGGCCCGCTGGACAGCTTTGAAAAGGCCATACGCAAGGCGGCCTATTTTATGGAGAAGGGCGGCGTGTTCCTTTTTGATTTGAACACGCCCTATAAGCACCGGGAAATTCTGGCAGGGCAGACCTTTGATATTGAGGCCGAGGACGCCGACTGCCATTGGTCCAACCGCTATGCGGAGGACGCGCAGCGGGTGGATATCACCATCGACATTGACTACCATGAAACGGGCGAGCATTTCCGTGAGCAATTCAGCGAGTACAGCTACACGCTGGACACCGTCCGCACCTTGCTGGAAAAGTACGGCTTTGCCGTGGCAAGGGTCGCTGACGGCGAGGATTTTGGCCCTGTGCGCGCCGACAGCCCGCGCTGGATCATTACGGCTGTCAAGCAATACACACAAGAGGATGAAAGCAATGGAACAGAATCATAACATGCTGCGCGGCATTTCTGAGAACGGCGGCATTGTATTTTACGGCGTGGACTCTACCGAGATCGTCCGCGATATGGAGCGCCTGCACAAGACGAGCGCTGTCACCACGGCGGCGCTGGGCCGCCTGCTGACGGCTGCCTCAATGATGGGCATCATGCTGAAAAGCACGCAGGACTCGGTGACGCTGCAGATCAAGGGCGGCGGCCCGGCGGGCCGTCTGCTGGCGGTTTCTGACGGTACAGGCAATGTCAAGGGCTATGTGGAGCATCCGGTCGTAGAGCTGCCCCCGCGGGCGGACGGCCATCTGGATGTAGGCACTGCTGTCGGCAAGGACGGCACCCTTGATGTTATCCGCGACCTCGGCATGCGCGAGCCTTATATCGGGCAGGTACCGCTGACCTCCGGCGAGATTGCCGAGGATGTAACAACCTACTTTGCCATCAGCGAGCAGATCCCCACGGTCTGCGCTCTGGGTGTGCTGGTGGATAAAGACCTGAGTGTCCGCTGCGCAGGCGGTTTTGTCGTGCAGCTGCTGCCCGGTGCCACCGAGGAGGAGATCGAGCATCTTGAAAAGAACATCAAGGCCATGCCCAGCGTGACGACGATGCTGGAGCAGGGCATGAGCGTGCGCGATATGCTGGAGCTGGCGCTGCAGGGCTTTCAGCCGGATATTCTGGACAGCTACCATGTGACCTATAAATGCGACTGCAGTCTCGAGCGCGTTGAAAAAATGATCCGCAGCCTTGGCAAAAAAGAGGTCGAAAAAATGCGCGATGAGGACCCCGTCGCGGAGGTGAACTGCCAGTTCTGCAACAAAAATTACAGGGTCGATCTGAATGATCTGCTGAAAAACTGGCCGGACATCGTTGAAAACGAGGGTACCAAAAAAGTTTGAAAAAACTTGTAAAAAACGCTTGACTTTTCTGCTCATATAGTCTATAATAACACCTGTCGCCCGGAGAGAGCGACTGAGCAAAAACCTCTCCAACATGCGGCCGTAGCTCATCTGGTAGAGCGCCACCTTGCCAAGGTGGAGGTAGCGAG
>ERZ773209.751-NODE-751-length-22065-cov-124.204362_pt1 | contig 22065 bp, 10 predicted proteins | sample MGYA00511109_ERZ773209 | MGnify/ENA primary metagenome ERZ773209 (study PRJEB29015, sample SAMEA2737786) | human gut metagenome | biome: human gut; feature: human-associated habitat; material: faeces | place: China | collected 2012 ...
GGCAACCGCCCCATGACAAGCCAGCCATCGCACGATGCTCTCTGTCGGTATAGGTTCGGAACTTTTGGTCTACCATCGGAATCAGATCTTTGATGATGACATCGTAGAAAGATTCTCCATAATGCTTGCGCTCCTCATCTACATCCTTGCCAGGACGTGGCACGAAAGGCTGCTTCACATCACCGCTCTCCATCACCACAATCATAGGCTCTGCCTTGCCTTCGGCAATGAGATTGTCCATGATGTGCTGCATATAGCCCTGATGGCTCCAGCCCGTCTCGTCCTCACCCATTCCGTGCTGCAGATAGAGCACAGGATAGCGCTTGTTCTGATTGGTTTCATATTCTGCAGGCGTATAAACCATGGCTCTGCGGAACTTGCCCTGAGATGCAGCATAGTAAGATACCGAACGAACCTGACCTTGTGCTACTCCCTGCTGAGGACGATAGTAGTTGCCTTCGGCTCCCTCAGGAACCTCCAGACCACTTGCCTCTCGGCAGCAACCGAAGTAGGTTTCGCTGGCAGGATCTACTACCTGTACGCCATCTACATTCAGGAAATAATAGTGGAAACCCACTACCAGAGGGTCAGAAACGCCATACCAGTCACCATCGAAATCCTTCTTCATCGGATACTTCTTGCCACAGATATCAAAGATTACCTGCTTTGCCTCAGGAGCATGAAGCTTGACGTAGGCACGGTGGTCTTTATCTACACGTGGATAATTGGCATCGGGAATGATGCCGAGCAGAGAAAGCATCATGTTGGCATAACGCTTACCCATGGTGCGATAGCTTTCAGCAATGAAATGCAAACCATCACCACGCTGCGGACATCCTTTGGAAGAAATGACATGAGCTGTAGGAATGGTCTTGGCGATATCATCCACAATGGCGATATGCTGCCAGCAGCTGCCGCCCTGATCTTTCTGAACGGTCTCACCCACGAGCAAAGGTACATCTTCTGCCTTCAGATTCAAATCTTTCAGGATATCATTATATACGGTCTTTACTCGGTTAGGCCAGTTGGCATCGCCATTGTTGGTTTCTCCCTGGTGCAGGAGGATGCCCTTGATGACACCCTGCTTCTTGGCAATCTTGGCCAGCTCGATGAGTCGGGCATAAGGATTACCATGATACTGGGATGCGAAATTCTTCATCCAGTCTGGCTGCTTCTTCAGATAAGCCTTGTAGGTACGCTTATCGAAGAGGTCAATGCTAGCGCCACCCACCGCCACGGTGATGGTACCCACCTTGATGCTATCAGGCAGGTTATCTACCATTTTTCTGCCAAAGTAATCCACCGGAGTCAAGCCTGTGCTTGGTCGTGCCTGAGGTGGGACAGCCGTATGCCACTGTCCTTTCTTCCATCCTGCCTTTTCATCATCCACGGCATACATTGCCATGAATCTTGGATTCACTCCTGTTCGGTCGATGTCTTCAATATTGGCATTTCCCTCCATGTTCGACTGTCCGAAGCAGAGATAAATCTGAAAGTTAGGGTCGGGCTTATTCTGCGCCTTCGCCCCGTTTTTCTGTGCCATCATCGTCATCGGAAGGCACATCATCAGCATTGATGCTACGAATGATAATTTATTCATTATATAATATAGATTAATTCTTTCGTTAAGTTTTTAAAATTTATAATTGTTTATTATTTAATCACGATTTTCTTACCACCATGGATATAAATACCCTTGGTAGGACGAAGAACCTTTACACCCTGAAGAGTGTAGTATGCCTTATCCGCAGATTTCATCATGGTTGCCACAACTGGCTTCTCGATGCCTGTTGATGCATAGGCATCATTGGCAAGATAAAAGCTTGGGCCATTCCAGTTGGTACTCCATCCCTGAATATGCTTTGCAGAAAAATCTGCGTTGGCAATGAGGTTTTCTGATGTTCCTTCCTTCACCAGTACCAGGTCATCAATATCGAGTGTACCACCGTATTTGCCGAATACAAACTGGAAGGTATCCAGAGCAAAGTTGGCTGTGAAATTCCATTTCAGCGTCTTCCAGTCACCAGCCTCAACAGGATAGGCTGCCAGATACTGCACATCATCACTGCCACCCCACTGGTTCTTGTTGTCGCTTGCATTCCAGATAGGCCAAAAGCCCAGTTCCTCGCAGTTGGCAGAAGTTCTCACCTTCATGGTAAGCGAATACTTGGCATCCTTCTCCAAAGCCTTTGGCAAGGTGTAGATAGCCTGACGGTCCCAGAGGTTCTCGCCCGCAGTACTCTCATATCGGACAAAATAGTTGCGCTTCTCCACTGGCACTACACCCAGGAGTTCGAGCATCACGTCGGCATAACGCTTGCCAAACATGCGATAGCCCTCTGCTGTGAAATGGAGTCGGTCGCTCTGCAGAGGACAATCCTTGGAAGAAACGACATGGGCAGTAGGAATCGTAGCAGCGATATTGTCGATAATGGCATTATGTCCCCAGCAGGCAGCGTTCTGGTCTTTCTGTCCCAACTCGCCCACGAGCAATGGCACATTCTTGGCATCAAGTCCCAGGTCGGCAAGAATATTCTCATAAATCTTCTTTACCTTAGAAGGCCAGGTCTGATCGCAGTTGTTGGTTTCGCCCTGATGCAGCAGAATGCCCTTGATGACACCCTTCTGCTGAGCCATCTTGGCGAGTTCAATGAGGCGTGCGTATGGATTGCCGCCATATTCCTTGGCATAGTTGCGGAGCCAGTCGGCAACTTCAGCACTCTGAAGATATTCCTGATACTTATCCTTATCGAAGAGGTCGATGCTGGCACCACCCACGGCTACGGTAATCGTGCCCACCTTCACTTCTTCGGGAAGATTCTCTACCATCTTTCTGCCGAAATAATCTACTACCGACAGTCGGGTTCCAGGACGTGCCTGAGGCGGAACGGCTGTATGCCAGAGTCCCATAGTCCAGCCAGCCTGCGCATTATCCAGGGTGTACATTGCCATGAATCTTGGGTTTACTCCCGTCTTGTCCTGCGCTTCGATGGCGGCATTACCCTCCATGTTCGACTGTCCGAAGCAGAGATAAATCTGAAAGTTTGGGTCGGGAACAGAAGCCTGGTTCAGCTGATGGCGCTTGAAGAAGGTCCAGAGTTCCTTGGTAGAGTTCACACCGTTTGCTTCGTTGGAATGCCAGTGGCCCTTGCCGTCGATGGCAATCAGGTTCACCTCTACTCCATCGTTCACATTATTATATATAGTACGTGTAGCTTTGGGACCTGTGCTGCCGGCAGGATAAGGACGGATTACCTGCGGATTGCTTGCATCACAACCTTCGTAGGCAGCCCACTTCTTTACATATTCCTCAATGCTAGGATAACCGCCTGCCATGTGATAAGGATCGCCCGTATATTTGAACACATCATCAGCGGTTCCGTGAATATGCATGATAGGCACCATGCGGTTAGCTCTAGGTTGCTTACCGATATCCACACCGCTCACAGGTCCGAAGGCAGCAATCTTATCGCCAAGCGTTTCCAGACAGTGGTAACCCAGCCAGCTACCCATGGAGAAGCCCGAGAGATAGATGCGGTTCTTATCCACATTGTGCTTCAGCTCCATATCCTTCATGATAGCCTCCACAAACTTCACATCACCAGTACCGCCGGTATCCCACATTCTGTTATTACCCAGCGGATAGGTAACAATAAAACCCTCGGTATCAGCCAGCGCATTCCATTGCGTCTGTTTCTGCTGATACTCTGGGTCTTGATTCATACCATGAAGAGAAATCACCATGGCTGGTGATTTCTCTACATTCTTTGGTACATAAGTGAGGGTCTTGCGAATAGAAGTCCCCACTTTCACCTCTTCCCAGGTCTGTGCCGCCATCTGGAGGCACAGAACCATGAGGAGAGATGCGAGCATTGAAAGTCGCTTCATCTGTTACTTGATAACCATCTTTTTACCATTCTTGATCACGATGCCCTTGTAACCCTTGGCTACCTGCTGACCGGCAAGATTGAAAGCCTTGCCATCCTGCAGCTTGACATTCTCGATGTTAGAGATGCCTGTGGTTGTATTAATCAACCAGGCACCGAGCACAGAAACCTTTGCAGGATTATTTTCTGGGTCGGTATACTGGATACCCATGGTCTTGATGACAGCATCTTCCTTAGTGGTGAAGGTTGTCTCGTCGCTGTCGTTGAATGAAGGCCACTCATGAATATCACCCTCGTAATCTACACACATTTGGACATTTGGGGTTGGCTCAGCCAGTTTCACCTTGACTGTAACATTATTCTTGCCAGCCAAACCATTGATAGCAAGCTGCTGCCACTGTTTATCGAAAGAAACTACACCCTTATAAGATACGGTGTTATCAGTACCAGCCCAACCTGTGAAGGTGGCATCAATTTTCTTTTCAGTACCGTCAGCAGCAACCAAAATCATCTTCTTAACTTTCAGGTTCACTTCCTCAGCATCGGTATGCTGCACGCTTACACCTACGATGTAAGGATGCTCCTGGTCGAAAGAAAGCTCAAACTTCTTGGTAGTTCCATCACCCACAGCTCTTCCGTAGGCAGGAGTTGCATCGCCTTCGGCATCAGCAGAAGCCTTCCAGGTATAGTTCACCTGGCAGTTGGCAGGAAGCGGCTCTTCGAACTCGAGAATAAACTTTGGATAATCTGCAGAGTTGACGTTGCAGGCAAACTCTGCTGCACCCCACTGCTTGGAGATAGTGAAGTCATAGACATCAGCCTCTCCTGCAAAACCTGCATTCCAACCACCACCCAAAACAAGAGGAGTCTCTGTTTGAGCATTCACATTAACTGCCAACAAGGCAGCTGCCATCAAAGTAAAAATCTTTTTCATACGTTTTTGATTTTAAGTTTATTGATAATAATTGTTCATTCTGGGAACGAGAAATGTTTCTCATCCGCTTGCAAAAGTAACAGAAAAGACTGAAAAAGACCTTGCGTGGTGTAACAAATACTTTGTGAGAAGCACCAAATAGATTTGATAGCCAACATTATAACGAAAATGATACACCATCAAACCTATTTGAAGAGGAAATCAGGAAAAGTCAAATAAACAAATATTCCAGATTCCCCAAATGTTTTTGCCCAAAATGTTCCAGATTCCCCAAATGTTTGGTCAAAACAGAGGAAAAATATACAGATTTAACAACATCATTACGTTTGAGCAGCGTTTACATAATTTATGGAATATTCCCTCATAAAAGTATAGTAAGAAACGAGAAAAACAACAAACAAACGTTAAAAACAACATTTAAACGTGCGGAATGTGTTTTTTTAAATCACATTCCGCACGTTTAAGCAATATTTTTAGTAATTTTGCAGCGCATTCCCTCATAAAAATGTATGGATAGCAAGCTGATTCCCTCATAAAAATGTAGAGAAAGCAACAATATTCCCTCATAAAAATGTAAACAGCATGAAAAGAGAAATATATAACAAACTAAAAGAGTGGCAGTTATCTAGCAACAGGAAATCACCTGAAAGGTATCCGCTTCTCCATGTTAGGCTTCAGAGAGCAAGACTGGATGGAAAACGTTCCCCTCTATGCAGCCAGAGCCTATGTGAAAGATTTTAGCACGAAAACGCACTTTTTCTCGAAAAAAAAGTGAGAAAAAGTGCGTTTTCGTGCCATTTTAAGTAAAAAGGTCGGTCGTGTCTTCACGACACAACCGACCTTAACGACTAACATCATTTCGGTTAATCCTTTATATGATAAAACCTAAACTAATGTCTTTTATTTACCTGCAAGACCATCAGCAAAACCACCGTAAGCAGGCTTGCGCTGATAGTTCAGGTTCCAGAGACCTACAGGCTGTCCAGGGCGCCAACCGCTGTTTGCTGGTGAATCGGTGAGACACCACTGGCAGATACCATACTGCTGATTGACAGGAACGATCTTGAAATACTGCTCGATAATCCACTTGTAGTGTTCAGCCATTGCCTTTTCCTTAGCCACACGCTCATCAATTGGAAGCTTCTCCAACTGAGCAGTAGAAACATCTTTGCCATCTTTATCTACATAGCCCATATCGATCTCAGAGATACGGACGAGCTTGCCAGTCTCTGCCATGATCTTGAGCATGTTCTGGATGGCCTTCTTCTTGCTTTCCAGAGTCTGTGGATTCTCGTAGTAGTCGATGTGCATCTGTGTTCCGATACCATCAATCTTGGTTTTCCAGCCGAGTTTCTGACCCTTCTTTTCCCATACGCCAATCCAGTAAACGAGCGACTTCACCTTCTGGTTGTTATCCCAGTCAGACTCCAGGTTATAATCGTTGATGAAGAGCTTGAGATCTGCAGGGTTTGTTCCCTCTACCGCAGCATAAGCATCACGAGCCGCCTTCTCTACGATAGGACCATACATCTCTGGTGTGAAGTAATCCTGCCAGTAGAAATCTTGTGGATTATGCTCACTGGTAGCCTCAGTCTGAAGAGCATAGAAGCCATTCACATTGCCACCACCAGAGACAGCCTCGTTGATGAGATCCCAAGCCTTCACCTTGCCTTCAGTGGCCTGCATCATGCCACTTATCCATTTGTTCATCGCCCAGGTAAGAGTATCTGATTTCTCCTTAGGAGTAAGAGGGATACCATTACCATACTTTTCACATTTGAAGTCAGGTCCCTGCCAGTTGCTAGCCCAACCGGCTGTTGCATTCTGGGCAAAGTCGCCATTCGCAACAAGATTATCCTCAGTACCTTCCTTGACAAGGGTAATATCATCCATATATACACTCTCGCCAGACTTCATTTTACCGAAGCAGAACTGCAACTTATCATGTGTAAAGTCAGCAGTAAACTCCCAAGTATATGTATTCCAGTCAGTAGTAAGATTCTTAGCTTCACAATACTGCACATCATTACTACCACCCCACTCGTTTTTATTAGGACTGGCATCCCAGATAGGCCAGAAAGCAAATTCCACAGCAGAGGAAGCCTTCAACTTCATCGTCAAGACATACTTAGCGCCCTTTTTCAATGCATTAGGCAACGTATAAATTGCCTGATGATCCCAGGTATTTGAGCCATCCTTAGTTGTGGTATATTTGATACAGAAGTTTCCAGATGCACTTGTACCAGAACCTTGCTTGATTGCAAAAGAAGGTCCCTGCCAGTTGTTACCCCAAGCAGAAATATCATCTTTAGCAAAATCGCCATTAGCCACTAAGTTGGTTTCAGTGCCATCCTTTACCAATTTGACATCATCGAAATCGATGCTACCACCTAACTTACCGAAACAAAATTGCAACATATCATGAGGAAACGATGCATTAAAAGTCCAGGTAACCGTTGTCCATTCTGTAGAAACTTTCTTAGCTGGCAAGTACTGAACATCATTACTACCACCCCAGTCGTTCTTGTTAGGACTAGCATTCCAGATTGGCCAAAAATCAAGATCACAATCTTGTGATGCTTTCACTTTCATTGAAAGAGTATAAGCACCCCCTTTTTCCAATGGCGTAGCCAACTTGCAGGTAGCCTGATTATCCCAGGGATTTGAGCCAGCCTTATCTGTGGTATATCTAATATACTGATTGCCGCCGCCCGGTGCCTCAGGAATAGGCTTATCGGCTATCAATCCGTTCAAATACTTGCTAGGCTGCTGAGCATGCCATGCAAGCGTATGACCATAAACTGTTAACCCTGCATCCTCTGCTGCGGAAACAAAAGAAGATACCTTACTGAAATCCATCACACCCTGGTCGTTGACACAGGAAGCCATCTTCATGGCATTGCCTGCAACAATCTCATCGAAGTTATGGGCTGCAAGACGGAAGAGAGGACCCTGCTGGTTGAACTCGTCCACGCCAAGTGCAGCACTTACCTTGAAGCCAGGATGAGCACTACGATCCAGATACTCCTTCAATGGCGCATAGTCGTTGAGATACTCATACTGAGCGATGGTCTGAGGCTTCTCTACATCATATTTCCAGTCATCCCAGTCTGCACAGCTGCCCAAAACAAATGGGCAGACTAGTGCAGATATAATATATTTATTTACTTTCATACTACTAAATTCATTTTCATTAGTTTGTTACGAAATTACTTCCATGACTCAAGCTTGTTGCCACGACTCATCATAGACATCACATAGTCGGCAGAGATGTTCCATGTTTTCTCGTGCTCTACATCACCAGCATTGGTCACTACAGTAGCATTAAACTTGATCTTCAGACAATCAGCCATACGGTTCTTGTCGCTGAAATCCTGAATGCCACGAGGAGCAAAAGTACCAGTACCGATCTCCTTGCCATTCTGAAGAACCTTACAGTTTTCTCCATTGAATGCCAGATTAATGGTCAACTCCTTCGATGCATCAATCTGACTCCAGCTATGCGCATTGTCATCATACTTCCACTCCTTTACAGGATAAGAGAAAGTGATGGAAGATGTGTTGAAATCTACAGATGAAGCCACATCCAAGTCATCCTCATTCTTGTGAGTGATGGTCTTCAAATCCTGGATATTAGTAGTTCCAGTCTTGCAGTACATACCTGAGTACTGATTCTTGTACTTCACACAGATCATCTGGTAGTTCTGCTTTGGAAGAATAGAATCCCCTGTCAAGGAAGAAACGAGTCTTACAGGCAGCACATAGTGAGTAGTAGCAGCCTTCGGATCGTTGAAGAAGGCATCAGTAAGATGCACTGTTGTACCACCAATAATCCTTCCCTTAGGGATAGTCAGGGTATTAGGATCCTCCAGGGTATAGTAAGATTCAGGGAGCACCTCCATGCCACTGCCTTCTGGCAGAAGAGAAGGATCAATCTGATAGCTGATCTTACAATCCTTGGTATTCTTGTAACCACCACCCCAAGTTGCCTGCAGCTTGAACTGATGAGCATTGTCATCGGTGTTTACTGCATCATCGTCATTACCGAGGGTGATAACGCGGATAGGTGCCTGCATAGCGAAATATACAGAGATCTTACCGTTGTTGCCACCATTGCCTGTTCCTCCCTGAAGACTATCTTCCCAATCTCCGTTTGAACAAGAGGTAGAAAGACCAGCTACCAAGGCAAGTCCCATGATTGCAGTTCCTATTTTTCTGAATGTTTTATTCATTTTCTTCATTTTTTCTTGTTATTACCAAATGTTGTTCTTTTTACCATCCAGCGTTCTGAACGAGTGATGGGAAATTAAGAATCTGGTCGTATGGCACAGGACCATAGAAAGCATCCTTCTTGAAATTACGTGTTTCCACTGAGATAGGAGTATATTTCTTGCCAGCCTCTTCGTTGGTGATGCTCATACCCTTTGCCTCCTCTGTGAGGTTAGCCTTCCAGCGACGCAGATCCCAGAAGCGGAAGCCTTCGAAGCAAAGCTCGATGCGGCGCTCGTTTCTGATCAACTCACGCATCTTTTCCTTGCTCTGTGCACACTCTTCCAGGTATGGATCTTCACCAAACTCTCCCAAGCCTGCACGCTCACGGATTGCCTTGATAACATCGTAGGCTGAGTAACCAGTGCCACCCTTAGGACCATAAGCCTCATTGGCTGCCTCGGCATAATCCAGATAAAGCTCTGTGTAACGGATACGGGCTGTATAATGATAAGCCTTGCCGTTTACCGTAGGATCTAGGTTGATGTCCTGACGGAGGAGTTTCTTCATATAGTAACCTGTGCGGGTTGACTTGGAAACATCCTTGTTGAGACCATCGAGATTAGTCGCATTGTCTGCCTGTGTATTGATGACAGCATTTCCAGAACCGGCAGTCTGTCCATTATAGATAATGTACTTAGCCAGACGTGGGTCACGGTTTGCGTATGGATTAGCTGGGTCATATTCGCTCTTGGCATCTGTAATAGGATAACCGTTGGCAGCAGGGAATGCATCTACAAGATTCTGGGTTGGATTGATACGACCCTGACCATAGATTGATGGTGGGTAGTACTTGGTCTCCAAATCATTGTTCTCGCTCTTCTCTGTACGCCAGAGTACTTCCTTAGGACATTGTGCCGCTGTAAGATCCTTCATGTTTGGGTCTGCATACCACTCCAAACCATTTGTATCAATGCCTGAGATGCCACCATTGAGGTCGAGCACTGCCTTGGCATATTTGGCAGCCTGCTCGTAGGTTACGCCGCTGCCACTGGCAAAGGCTGGAGATGCAGCCATCAATGTAGCCTGTGCAAGAACGGCACGGGCGATACGACCACTTAAGCGTCCGGCGAAGTTGGAACCAAGTACACGATTGTAAGTAGTCTTTGTAACTGTATATGATTTGCCGAGGCAGCTGACGGTCATCGTCTCGTTATCGGTATCCTTGTAGTCAACAGGGAGTACGCGTACAGCCTCTTCTGCATCCGCAATGAGCTGCTTCATGCAGTCGGCAAAAGAAGCACGCACCTCCAGGGAATTGAAATCTGAGCTTACATCCGATGGCTCAAGAGTATTAGGCACACCGAGGAGTGTTCCATTGGCATCCAAACCGCCATGGGCACGGAGCAGATAGTACATGAAGATTGCTCTCAAACCCTTAGCCTCGCCGATATAACGCTGTTCATACATGGCACGCACAGCCTCATCGCTATTCCAGTTTACCTTATCCACATTGGCGAGGAAGAGGTTGATATACTGGATGGCTGCACGACAGTTGCGCCAGGTTTCCACAGGGTTGTTGCTTGAAGTCCAGCTATCTACGCCAGTCATCTTACGATAAGCGTCGGTAGCGTCGTTACTCACGGCATCGTCTGTAGCGACATCATTGAATGAGTAAGAGCCGTTTGGCAGACGGGTATAGGCGTTGCCAAGCACACCATCAGCATAGTCAGGATGGTCGTACATATACTCGAAACCCAGATGGTTTTCGATGGCAGGCTCGAACATATCGTCGCAGCTTGTCAGTCCTATCGAAAGAGCCAGTCCGAGCACCACTCCACCAATTTTATATTTTGATAGTAAGTTGTTCATCACTTTTGTCATTTTCGTTATCTTAATTGTCTATATTAGAACTCAACCTTTGCACCGATGGTGAAACTGCGGGTTTGAGGAGCAGAATCTACATTGCGTTCCATCTGCTTGCGCTCACCGGCTATCGTCAGGAGGCTGCTGCCATTAACATATACCTGCAAGCCCTTCACCAAACTGTTGTCTCCGAAGAGTGTCTTGTTGAAATCGTAGGTAAGCTGCACGCGGCTCAAGTCGATGCGGTCGGTTGAATACATCCAGTAGTCGGAAGCATTGAAGTTGTTGTCACCACTCTGTGTTGTCAGACGAGGATAGGTGATAGACTCTCCGTTCTTGAATTTACTCTCTGTCCAGGCACCGAGTACCACATCACTGTACTTACGCTCACCGTAAACCCAGTTGTAGGTATCGTCCTTGATGGCATTGCCACCAAACTGACCTGTCAACATGGCGAAGAGAGTGAAGTTCTTGTACTTCAAGGTAAGATTCATACCACCGGTGAACTTGGCGCTCCAGCGACCGATAACCACACGGTCCTTAGAGTCGATAATACCATCACCATTCTGGTCCTTGTATTTCAAGTCACCAGGCTTCACGGTACCGAAAGAGCTCTTAGCCTCTGCATTGTCTATTTCTTCCTGACTGTTGTAGTAGCCTAAGCACTCATATCCCCAAAGGGCATCAGTGAGCTTGCCTTCTGTACGCATGTAGTCATACTCAACATTCTCAGAAACCTTCAGGTTCTTTGAACTGTTGGTCTGTCCGAATGCCTGGATGCCATATTCGAAGTCTCCCACCTTGTCGTTGTAACCGAGAGAGAAGTCAACACCTGTGCGGCGGTTCTTGCCGTAGTTGATGTATGGCACGAATGTAGATACAGGCCAGTAGGTATGCATGTAGCTTGGATAGATGTAGTCTGGCTGAGCAAGCAAACCATCAGTCACCGTGTTGTAGTAGTTCACGGCAAAGCTGAGTCGGTTGCCGAACAAGGCACCATTCAAACCTACATTGAATTCCTTGCGCTTGATGAAGCCCAGCTTGTCGTTACCACCACGCTGAGAGTCGGAAGTCTGGATGCTGTTGTTGGCGTCAGACCATCCCCACCATGTACCGGTAGCCGTGAAGATATTCTTATACATGAAGTACTCTTTGATATCAAGATCCTGGTTCAAGACGGTATAACCTGCAGTAAGACGGAGATCATCGAGCCAGTTTACATCCTTCAGGAAATTCTCTTCAGAGAGTCTCCAGCCGAGAGTTGCCGATGGAGAGATGGCATTGCGGTTGCCCTCTGGAAGCTTTGCCGAATGTACCACATTGGCTGCCAAGTCGGCATAGTACTTATGTGCATAGTTGTATGACACGAGAAGTCCCAGGTTGGCATTGCTTACCTTGTGATACTCACCGCTGATGGTCTGCTGATAACCATTGGCGAGCAAGGTGGCATTGACATTGTGATTGCCGAAGGAGTTAACGTAGTCAAACTGTCCGGTCCAAGCAAGCGTCTGGCGCTCTGCTGAGTTGCTGGAGTTCAGCGTTCCTGTATGCTTATCCTCGCCATACTGAGTGATGGAACCGATAATCTGCTTGCCGTCAAACTGTGTCCAGTTGACACCGAAGGTTGCATAACTGTCGTTCAAGGATGTTGTGTATGACGTAGAATAGTCAACCGCAAACATGGTCTTGAAGCTCAATCCCTTCAGCAAAGAAGAGAGATCAAACTTGACACCAGTATCAAACTGCATCTGGCGGGATGTCCAGGTGTTGTAGCCTGCAGCATACATATCTGCGAAGGCATTGGTCTGGTCTTCCTGTGTTGCACCCAGGAAATACTGTCCTGCTGGCAATCCTGCCGGATTGGTGATGATATTTCTTGAGTTATTGATGAGAGCCAGAGAATTGGCATCCATCGGGTCAAGATAAGACAGCGGGATGAATGGAGCCACACGGTTAGGGCGCAATGTAGAAGCTGCCTTCCAGAATTCGCTGTTTGAACCATGCTGGTTATAATAGGTAGCGTTGGCATTCACCCAACCAGAAGCCCAGTCAGCGAGCTGGAGGTCGATGTTACCACGTACGTTCAGGCGGTCGACATAGTTGTTCTTTCCTTCACCGAAATTCAGGAAATCACCCTCGCGGTAGTAGCTCACGTTGGTATAGAACTGTGCAAACTTACCACCACCTTCGAACTCAGCTGTCACATCGTAGCGAGACTTGGTCTTGTTGAGATAATCAGAATTATAGAACTGCTGGTTTGGATAACGGTAAGGATTGGTACCTGCAGCCGTGTTATAGATGTCTTCAGCTGAATATTTAGCAGAAAGACCATCGTTGGCAAGAGCCTGATTGTAAAGCGTCATATACTGCGCACCATCGAGGTAAGTAGGATAAGACTTCGCTACACTCATCTGATAGTTGGCACGGGCTGTAATCTTCAGCGGTTCTACCTTTCCACGCTTTGTTGTGATGAGGATAACACCCTTTGCAGCACGGCTACCATAAAGAACAACGGCAGAAGCACCCTTGAGGAAGGTAATGTCTTCAATCTCCGTTGGCAAAACATTGTTTGCATCACGTGGCACACCGTCAATCAGCACGAGTGCATCACCCTGATTCCACAGCGACCCGTTATAACCTGCAGCCAAAGCCTGCATATTGTCGAGGCTATAGGTATTGTAGTTTTTCTCCAGCAGATTCTTCACCTTGACCGTGCTGACAGGAGTGATTACATCACGGGCATCCGCCTTGCGGAATGCCACGTTGATGGTGTCTGCTTCTGAAGCATCCTGTGCCATCACTCCTTGTGCAGAGAGAGCGAAGAGGGAAACCGGAAGAATCGCTTTATATCTTGAAATTATGTTGCTCATAATTTTTTCTTCTTTATTCTTTTAATTGTTTTCTTGATTCACACTCTATTACCAACCTGGATTCTGGAACATCTCAGGATAGATACTGGTGTCTTTCTTCTTCAAAGGCATCCACCAGTGCTTGCTTGTGAAGTGGCGGGTAAGAATGGTCTTCTCCTTGAAACCGGAAACCTCGGTATTCTGTGGATTCTTTGGATCAAACTCGCCTGCACGTACAAACTCCTGCGATGTCTTGATGTTGTAAGGTGCCTTGTCGAGAAGCAACCAGCGACGCAAGTCATTGAAACGGTGACCTTCGAAAGCAAGCTCTACGGCACGCTCGCGGCGAACCTCATCCATGAACTTGTCCTTGTTGCCTGTAAACTTGGCTGCTACGCCTTCTACTCCGGCACGTTCGCGAATCTTGTTCACTGCATCGAGAGCTGTGAGTGAGCACTTGGCTGAAGCGGTGGCTCCACCTACGGCTGCACAAGCCTCGGCATACATCAGGTAACAGTCGGCAAGACGCAGGTAAGGCACATCAATGTACAACTTGTTATAAGTAGCACCCATATCATAGTTGTTGGCGATCATAGGAATGAACTTATAGAGCAAGTAACCAGTGCGGCTCTCGTTGATATCGTCACGGTAAGTACCACCTGTATAGAGGTTGGCATATCGGTTGGCATCCGGCTTGATGTCTCCCTCTACCACCTTTACTCCATCATATACGATGTCGTGATAGAAACGTGGGTCACGGTTCTTCCAAGGATGGGTTGGGTCGAAACCAGAATCTGGGTCATCGAGAGGAAGACCATTCTTCATACCATAATAGTTTACGTAGTTGGCTGTAGGCTGTGAGGCAGCCTTACCACCTGTAAGAATCGAACCGCCAAACTCGGTGAACACTCCGAAGTGAGAGTTCTGCCATGCATCGGTTGGAATATCACGCAGAATATTCTCGGTAGAACCTGGAGGAAGCATGTTCTTGTTCCAGGTATAGAACAGGTCTGAGTAATTAGCAAAATCCACGAGCTTGTACTGGGTCTGTCCTGTCTCAACAAGAGTAAGGAGTTCGCCAAGTGCCTCGGCAGCCTGCTGTGCATAGTTGGTATCGTAATCGTAGGTGCTGGCATTGCCGTTTACGTTCATCTTGTCATCGCAGTTCTTCACCAGTGGAGAAGCTGCCCACAAGAGTGATTTGCCTTCATAGGCAAGTGCGGTAATCTTGTTGATGCGGAAGCCATTCTTGCCTAATGTATTGCGACCAACAGAAGACTTATCCCAGTCGATAGGCAGAAGCTCTGCAGCCTCACGGAAGTCTTTAGCAGCCTTCTCGGCACATGCCTGGCAGGTTTCACGAGGAAGAGTCATTGGCTGGTCGGCAGCTATGGCATGATCAATATATGGCAGACCACCGAAATACTGCATCAACTGGAAATGAAGCCATCCACGGAAGAAGAGCAACTGACCCTTGATGGTATTCTTCTCCTCCTGGGTGGCAGCCGTCATCAGGTCCATATTCTCCAGACCCAGATTTGCCTTACGGATGCCATACCATGCAGCCTTCCAGAGACCACGCTTGAAACGGCCATCAGGAGCAAGTGGATCAAACGTATCACCCTGATCCATGAAGCATGCGCCCCATCCGTCAAACTCTTTCTGCCAGCCCCAGAAGTCACCCTGGTCAACCTTGTAGCCCATGAGGTAGTCGTAACCCACAGCCTGGATATCATCCTCACCCCAGTTCCAGCACGTTGTCCAGTAACTCTTGGAGAAGTCAGGAATACAGAGATAAAGCTCCTCTGTAAAGCCCTGGAAATTCTTGAAATTCTTGAAAGCAGCCTCTGGAGATACATCCGATTCTGGTGACTTGTCAAGATAGTCTGTACAGCTGGTGGTCAGAGCGAGAGAACATCCCAATGCCAACGCCAGGCAGGCAGACTTATATTTAGAAATTATTCTTGTCATAATAAATAATGTGTTATATTAACGCTGTTTACAACTCTAACTTGATACCGAAGTTGATACGCTTCATTGTAGGGTATGCACCCTGAGAAGCAAGACCTGTACCTGCGAAGTTCGACTCACGGTCATCAGGCATATCAGTCCAGAGGAAGAGGTTGTTACCATTTACATAAACCTTCAACATCGAGAGACCGAGACTCTTGATCCATCCGTCATTCCAGGTATAAGCTACCTCCAGGTTCTTCAAGCGGCAGAACGAACCATCGTAGAGGAAGCGGGTACCCTCATAGTAACTTGGAGTAGAGTTCATGCGGAGTGAAGGAATACCGTCTGGAGTTGATGGTGACCAGTAAGCACCCTCCTTGAACACCGTGTGAAGGTATGACTTAGGCAGTGAGTTGAATGCTACATAGCGGCTCACGTTGTTTACGCCATAGAACTGTGCATAGATGCTGAATCCCTTGTAGTCAATACCGATAGTGGCATTGTAGGTATTCTGAGGAGTACCTGTAAAGCCATAAGGCGCACTATCATTGGTATCAATCACACCGTCACCATTGAAGTCGGTGATGATATACTGACCTGGCAACTTCTGGTTGTCGTTGGTATTGTGAGGAGTCATGGCGATGACATCATCCCAAGACTGTGCTGTACCATTGTCGAGATAGCTCTTGCCCTGTCCGATGGAGAATCCCATGTTCTTCTGATATGAAGGAAGCATCACTGGGTCATCATGCTCGGTAACCACATTCTTGGCATGCGTCATGTTCATATTGGCATAGGCATGGATACCGTTGGCAAAATCATACTTCAGTCGAACTTCAAGCTCATAACCTGTGGTCTTGGTTCTACCCTTGTTCAGGAAAGGAGCAGAAGCACCGAAATAGGAAGGCACCGAACGGCTGTTGCCGGCAATCATGATGTCGGAACGCTTCTCATTGAAGAATTCAAACGAACCGGCTACGAGACCACCGAGGAAAGCATAGTCGATACCGAAATTCTGCTTGATTGCCTTCTCCCAATGGATATCTGGGTTACCTACCTTCGATTCCTTATACCAGGTGTAAATGGATTCGTTGTTTGGGTTGGTTGAATCAAGATGGGTCTTGCCACCATAAGCCCAAGTGGTCTGGTAGAGCCAGCGTTCCCATACATTATCCTCACCAATCTCTCCATAAGAGTAGCGGAACTTGAGGATATCAACCAGGTTTCTGCCGAATACCTTTGTCTCAGTCACTGGCTTGAACCATTTCTCGTTGGCTACGTTCCAACCGATAGCACCAGAATTGAAGAAGGCGAAACGATTGTCCTTGGAGAACTTCTCCGAACCGTTGTAGGCACCGTTATACTCGAACATGTAGCGATCGTCATAATTATAGGTGGTACGGAATGCCCAGTCCTCACGGTAGTTGGTAAACTGAGAACCTGTAGCACGCTCAGAGCGGTTGAATACGCCCATAGCTGTTACATCGTGTTTGCCGAACTTGCGTCCCCAATAGAGCTGTGCCTGATAGAAGAGGTTACGCTGGGTAAGATCGTTGTTGAGCTTACCTGCATCAGTCTTCCATGCGATGGTCTCCACAAAATCAAAGTTATTTTTACCGCCCGGCTTCTGCTTATAGGTTACCACACCCGTTACAGGGTCGATATACTTATACTGGGCAGCATGGTCGCGGTCGTCGATACCTCGGCTTGCCTCCACAAACACGTTATCCCAAGATACGATGGCAGATGCCTTCAGACCCTTTGTAATAAAGGAAAGATCCTGCTCGAGCGTAAAGTCGGTGTTGATACGGGTTGTGGTGGTTGACTGCTCACCATGAAGTGCAAGCTGGGTCACAGAGTTAGGAGAGCCTTGCTCATCTTTAGGAAAATAGCCCCAAACACCATCGCTATACTGTGGCAGGAAGGTATCATGTGGTGCAGAGTAGGCTGCCTGCCAAAGCTGGGTCTCTGCCCATGAGCCCTTATCAAGTCCATAAGGTGACTTGCGGATACCATGGCTACCCGAAAGGTTTGCCTTCAGCGTGGTAGTCTTGGTGAGCTGGAAGTCGAGGTTGGAACGAACGTTGATACGGTTGAATCCGTAACCACTGGTATAACCACGATTGTTATTCCACTCGCGGAAGAGGTCACCCTCGTGCTGATAGTCGATGGCTGCATAATACTTCACTGCCTTGGTACCACCAGCGATATTCACATTGGCATTGTAAGACATGGCGTAGTCCTTGAAGAGTTCCTTCTGCCAATCTACATCAGGATAACGCTCGCTCATCAGGAATCCGGTCTCCGGATCAATACTGCCGGCTGGAGCATTGTATTTGTCTATGAATTCGGTAGAGCGGATGTCACCCCAGCTTGAAGGAGAGAGTCCCAACTCGTGCTTGATAGCATGGTTAACATAATCGAGCGCATCGGCAGAACCGTAGGTCTCAGGCAACTTAGACACCAGCTTGATCGCAGAGCTTGCACTGGCTGAAATTTTGGCCTTGCCTTCCGTACCACGCTTGGTGGTAATCAGGATAACACCATTCGCACCCTTCACACCATACACGGCAGTGGCAGAAGCATCCTTCAATACAGAAATAGACTGTACGGAATGGATATCCACACTCGACATAGGGCGCTCGATACCATCCACAAGAATGAGAGGGTCGGAAGAGTTCCAGGAACTCACACCACGAATCACAATCTTAGGATCCTCATCACCAGGCATACCTGATGAAGATGATGTAATCACACCAGGCAGATTACCTGTCAGGGCAGAACCGATGTCTGAAACACCACCTGCGCGTTCCAGCACCTTACCTGTGGTCTGGGTAATGGCACCTACGACAGATGCCTTCTTCTGCTGACCATAACCAACCACTACCACTTCGCCGATGGCGTTGTCGTCTTCGAGGGTAAGTTTGAACTCTCTCTTCGTACCTACCTTTACTTCCTTGGTCTTCATACCTACGTATGTAAATACGAGGGTAGAATTCTCTGAAGGAACACTGATACTGAAATTACCATCCAAGTCGGTGACAGCACCGACACTGGGATTTCCCTTTACTTTTACAGTGGCACCTATCAGAGGCTCACCTGTACCGTCAACAAGATTACCCTTGACCTGGATCTTCTGTGCCTGAGCATTCAGGCTGCAGAAAGCTCCCACCAAGCATAAGGCTGCTGTCCGTTTCATTGTTAAGACTTGTTCAATCATGTTCTATTCATTTTTGATTTATGCTTAATATTTTATGTTCACGTTATTTTTCTTTCTGTTTCACGGGTGCAAAGATACTTGTTTCAGTTCAGATGCACTTTGTCTCTTGTAACAGATACTTTGCCGTTAATAACATACTTTGTAAGAACGGGTTTTTCCGTCCTTTAACAATTGTTTTACTACATAAATACCTTTTTCAGGTTTATTCACTTTTACACCAGCTATATTATAATAATAGGTGGCGACAACCTCAGCATCGTTCACTTTCTGCTCAATTCCCGTATCCGTCTGTTTCATGTACCATTCCTTGTACCAGTTCATGCAGGCATAGCCGCAGCACTCTTCAAAGAGATTGTGCTTCTTGGCATTCTGGAAACCCGGAATCACCTTGCCCGTTTTAAGATATTCATCAATATCGTAATATTCCTGTGGATGGGTAATCGTCATTCCGATATTGCCAAAGTGGTCGTGAACTGCCTTCCATGCCATTCCCCATTTCGAGGTAGATGCTGTTGCCCAGCTTCCCAGGTTAGGCTGCGTCCACTGTCCCCACTCATTGTAGTGACCTTCATTTGCCTTGTCTGGATCTTCAGGACTCCAGTCAATCTCTGTTACCATGATTGGCTTCGACTCTACCATCGGAACCTGACTCTTGAAATTACGGATAAAGGTATCGTGATTGCAATTCTTATCAGTCATGTTGCCATACCATCCGGAATAGACATGCACGGCATAGGAGAAATTATCCTCGCTGTCTTTGACAGGATACTTGGCGTAGTTCTGATACTGGCTCTGATAACCCGCACCCGGCACCCAGATGATGCCTTTGAAACCTTGTTGGCGAATCACATCTACTACCGGCTGGAAGTAATCGCGTAATGCTTTATCCGAATTAGAGCCATCACTCAGATGAACCCTCACCGGCTCGTTGGCAAGTTCAATGGAGATCAATCCCGAATTCTGCTGAATATACTCATCGGCAGCAAAGGCCTTCCATACCGACTTGAGATAGCGGTTGTACTTATCGCCAACACTAATGTCTTGTGGACAGACTCCCGGTGGACGAACGATGACATAAAGCCCATGAGCGATGGCATCCTTAATTAATGGGATATAGAGTTTCTGCAGATAGAGACGGTAGCGCGCCATGTTGAACGCCGAGATATCGGCCTCGTTCGCTGCCTTCTTCGATGGATCATTGGTCCAGCAAGGATCCATGTGCAGACGGAACACAGTGCAGTAAGCGCCCTGCTCCTTGTCGGTGATGGCTGCAAACTGCTTGGAGAAGTATTCCAGGCAAGGCTTAATGTCGGCTTCCGAATAGTCAGCCTTCCACTGTTGCCATCGCCAGCCGTTGAAGTAGCGGTTGGGGGTATCCATCACACCATGCAAGACTACGGTCTTGCCATTGGCATCAACCAGATTCTTGCCTTCTACTCGCAGAGCCGGCAGATTGTCTGCCGCATTCCCCACCATTGCAAACATCGCAAGAGCCAGGGACATGAAAAAATTCTTTCTGTTCATGTTATCTTATTTTTAGATTTTATCACTTTTCCAAATTGTCAATTAATTGTTAAGCCCGAAAAACAATCTCAGTTACCTTAAAAGAGAATGGCGCGTATCCCTACGCACCATTCCTAGAAAACCAATTAATCATGATCTTTTCAATCATAATATGTTCATTTAAAATTGAACTCAAATGCTATAAACCTATATTAAACTAACTAAAACCATTCTAACTAAAATCATTCAAAAAACTGCTGTTTCGCATATATCACAATAAACCTAACCTAATGCCAATGCAAAATTGGCTCTGTTTGACGGGGCAAAGGTATGAAAAAATCGGGAAACAGGCTTTATCCTGCGTAACCGATAGTTTATGAGGAGTTTAGTCGTGTAACATATACTTTCCGTCATGTAACATCAACCGATAATGAACACCAAAAGGCATATTATTTGTTTCCTGTAATCAAAAAAAGAAAGAATTATTGGGATATTCCAACTAAAAATCGTACTTTTGCAAACAGAAAATAACACTCTAAATATAAACAAGGAACATGAAAACTATAAGCCAATTAATCATCACAATGATGATTTGCCTCTTCTCCATCCAGGCATGGGCACAGAGCGGCAAACTCTTTAACACAGACAATCAGCTCTCGAGTAACTTCGCCACGCAGGTGTTCCAGGACAAGAGCGGATTCATCTGGATAGCCACCCGCAACGGTTTGAACACCTACGATGGTTACCACATCACCGTAATAAAGAAGGATATGTCAAATTTTTTAGGTCTCAACAGCAACTACATCAATAGCATTGCTCAAGACGAGAAGGAACATATCCTGCTAGGTACCAACAACTCTCTATTGGAATTTACGGGAAGCGAATTCCTAAAAATCCCTATGCTCGATTCCAAAGGCGAAGAACTCGCCACCTACATAAAGCAGGTATATCCCCTGAAGAATAAAGATGTAGCCGTGGCTACATCCGGTTATGGCATCATGCTCAAAAAGCAGGATGAACAAAAATGCCATGCCATGAAGGGAGAGGTGGAAAAACTGAAATATATCCTCAAACTCCTGGAAGACAAACGGGGCAGACTCTGGATCATCACCGAAGACGGAAAACTCTACCGCAAGGAAACTAACGGCAGAGTCACCTCCCACTTTGCCGGTACCGAAGGCGTGAGCGCACAGGATATCCAGCAGGATGCCCTGGGCAACATCTATCTCGCCAGCAAGAACCAGGGCGTATATCTGCTCAGGGCAGGAAGCAACGTCTTTACCCGAATCAGCAGCATCGGAAACCTGCCCATCGAGAACATCTATATCAGCCGCAACAACAAACTCTATATCGGCTGCGACGGACTGGGCATCTATGTATATGACCCTCAGACCGGATTCCTGCAGGATAACCCGCTCTTCAGCCGACTGGTGAACCTGGCAAAGAGCAAGATAACCAGCATCATAGAAGACAACCAGGGCAACATCTGGGTGAGCATGCTGCAGAAAGGCGTGTTCATGCAGCGCAACATACAGAACGACTTCAACTACATGGGCTTCCGCCTGGGCAACCTCAACGTGATTGGCGAGAACTGCGTTACCAGCCTCAGCATCAACCAGGGCAACCAGGTGTGGGTGGGTACCG
>ERZ773209.752-NODE-752-length-22023-cov-4.380963_pt1 | contig 22023 bp, 16 predicted proteins | sample MGYA00511109_ERZ773209 | MGnify/ENA primary metagenome ERZ773209 (study PRJEB29015, sample SAMEA2737786) | human gut metagenome | biome: human gut; feature: human-associated habitat; material: faeces | place: China | collected 2012 ...
CCGCTGACCTCTTGAATGCCATTCAAGCGCTCTCCCAGCTGAGCTATACCCCCAATATATTTTTTATAATACAGTAAAGCTAAACTTTTGTCAAGGTAATTTTGGGCAAACGCAAACACATTTACAAAATTTCTCCTTCACTCCAACTACGCTTACGCTTCAAAGGTGAAGGATACGCTTTGCGACTAGTTTGCAGCCTCTGACGCACCAAACTTTCTGCTAGAGATACAGCAGCTATTGCCGGATCAATTACAGGAACTCTTAAGCGTTCGCTTAAAATTTCTCCCAAGCCTAAAAAAGACAAGCAGCCTAAAATCAATACCTGTACACCGCTGGACACCAGCAGCTTTTCTCCTGCCACTGTCAAAAGCTCTGCAGCATGCTCTCGCTGCTGCCACGGATCCACAAAAGTTTGCAAGCCGCCAATAGCTTTAATACGACTTGGCTGCACACCGCACTGCTCCACAAAAAGCTGCTTTTCCGGTGTGCGAGCTTCATCAGCCAGCAGCAATCCTGCTTGACGACCTATCATAGGCGCTAAAAGACAGGCAGCCTGACCTGCTCCCACAACGGGAATATTGAGTAGCTCACGACAAGCATCCAAAGCCGGATCACTAAAGCAATAGATTACTACTGCGTCGTAGCCAGATTGCTCTGCGGATAAAGCCATTAGAATAATTTCCGGCGCAGCTAAAACGGCATCCATAGCAGAATCAATTTCAATATGATTTTTTTGCAGACACTCCATGTGCAGCTCTACGTCCGCTCCTACATGCTGACTTAGTAGCTGACAACGCTGCTCTATCTGCTCGGGAGTAACGCCATAATCAGGATTAATAATAAATATTTTCATTTCGTCACCAAAATTGCTTACGCTAAAATGGAAGCCAAAAATTTCTTTGCTCTCTCAGTTTTAGGATGATTGAAAACTTCATCCGGAGTACCGCTTTCAATTAAATAGCCGCCGTCCATAAAATAAACAGTATCAGAAACATCCTTAGCAAAACCCATTTCATGAGTTACCAAAACCATAGTGATACCGGTATTGGCCAGCTGTTTAATAACATCCAGCACCTCTTTAACCATTTCCGGGTCCAACGCACTGGTTGGCTCGTCCAAAAGCAATACTTTTGGTTCCATGCACAAAGCGCGGGCAATAGCTACGCGCTGCTTTTGTCCGCCGCTCAATCGGCTGGGATATTCGTTGGCCTTATCGCTTAAATTAACCTTAGCCAACAGCTTCATAGCTTTTTCCTTAGCTTGCGCCTTAGAAAGCTTATTAACTACCCTCGGCGCATAGGTCATATTTTCTAAAACCGTCATATTAGCAAAAAGATTGAAGTGCTGAAATACCATGCAGGCGTTTTTGCGAATATCTTCAATTTTAATTTTACCATGAACAATATCCTGACCTTCGAAGAGAATGGTGCCTCCCGTAGGCTGCTCCAAAAGATTGATGCAACGCAGCAATGTAGATTTGCCGCTGCCGGAAGACCCGATAATTGTCACAACCTCTCCTTTATTGATAGTTAAGGAAACATCTTTCAAAACTTCTAAATCGCCAAAACTTTTTGACAGGTGTTGAATCTCAATCACTGACGCGCACCTTCTTTTCTAACAAAGAGCCCAAAAAGTTAAGGGCCATAACAAGTACATAATAAACGGCAGCTGCCACAATAAAAGCTTCAAAAGCGCGGAAGGTTTTCGCCTGAATTAAATCTGCCCAACGCAGCGTATCAGCAACGCCGATAACAGAAACTAAACTGGAATCCTTGAGCAGCATAATACTTTCGTTTACCAAAGAAGGCAGCGCGTTTTTGATAGCCTGAGGCAGAATAATATCCAACAAAAAGCGATGCTTAGGCACGCCCAAGGACATAGCGCCTTCCCACTGTCCTTTGTCCACGGCAAGAATACCGCCGCGCAGCGCTTCTGAAATATACGCAGCGGAATTTAAACCAAAAGATAAAACACCGGCCTCCAAAGCGCTGATGGTGTAACTTGTCAGCTGCGGCGTAGCAAAATAAATGAGCATCAACTGCACTAACAGCGGCGTACCGCGAAATACAGAAATATAAACCTTAGCCAAAAATGATAGCAGCTTGCTTTTAGACAAAGTAATCAGCGCTAAAACAAAGCCGCCCAAAAAGCCCATAATCGTAGAGAAAAAGGTAAACTTTAATGTAATCCACACAGCGGAAGCTAATAGCGGAAAATACGGTTCCAGTACGGAAAAATCTAACATTTAAACCGCTCCTTACAGCTTGGCAATATCTAAATCTTTAATAGCAGCTTCGTATTGGTTAGTTGCCTCTTCACCCATGTGTTTAACAAGAATTTTATGCAGCTCGCCGTTAGTACGCATTTCTTTCAGCAAAGCATTAATTTTTTCTGTGTCTTTAGAATTTTTAGGCAGAGCAATAGCAAAGGTATCGTCTTTCACAACAGCGCCTTGCAATACATGCAGCTCAATATCAGCATTTTGTTTTACAAAAACAGCAGCCTGAGAAGAATCAAACAAGCCGGCAGCTAAACGTCCGTTTTTAATATCTTGTACAACCAACGGAGTAGTATCCAGCTCTACAACATCAATACCACCAGCAGCCTTCAGCTCTTTAGCATAGGTTGTACCCATGGAGGCACCGGCTTTTTTACCTTGCAATTTAGCTAAGGAATCAATATTAGCGCCTTTTTTGCAAATCAACGCTTTCATTGGAAAATAGTAAGGCTTAGAAAAGTCCAAAACCTTCATACGCTCGTCAGTAGGAGAAATAGCGGAAATAATTACGTCAGCACGACCGCTTTGCAAAGTCGGCACCAAGGAAGCAAACTTCATATCGGTAAATTCAATTTTTTTGTTCATTTTTTTAGCCAAATATTCAGCGATATCAATATCTACGCCTTGGTATTCCTTAGTACCCTCTTTGATAGATTCAAAGGGAGGGAACGTGGAGTTAATTGCTACCACCCATTTGTCACCCTTAGCAGCGTCAGCTTTGGGCGCCTCTTTTTTCTCTCCGCCGCAGCCTACCAGCATCATTGCCAGCATAGCTGTTGCTAAAAATGTGAATAAGCTTTTCATAGTTAATTTTTTCATTTTCATACCCCTCTTTTTTAATATTTTACTTTTATATCATACCCTTTTTGGGCTAATACATGCTTGGCCACTGCCTCATCCGTAGTAATCCAGGCATTGATTTTTTTAGCATGATGAATAAAGGAGCGCAGTGCCCGCAAATATCCTGGACGCCCGATAAATTGCGGATGCATAACAAAATTCAGCATACGTCCTTCTTCTGCTAAAGCGTCAATTTCGTCCTGCCAAATCTGCACCATTTCTCTGCCGCTGCGCAAATAATAATGCTCAGGATGCTGCAGAGTATACATATCATAAGATGTATCGTCCACTACCCCATCCTTAGGCAGCTCTACAATAGGAATTTCCTGTCCGTCAATATCCAATAAAAAAGGACCGTCATTATTACGCCAGTTTGAAGAATAAATAATTCCCCGCTCCAGCCACAGCCGCTTGTGAAAATCGTGCAGAATGCCGTCCGGCATACGCACGCCTACAGGACGTTTACCTATTAATTTGCGAAAAATTCCATCCACTTTATCCATTAAAGTCTTTTCTTCCTCATAGGTGTCCATGACCTCATGCATATATCCGTGATAACCGATTTCATGACCTTGTTCGGCAATATATTGAATAATTTCCGGATGAATTTGGGCTGTATATGCTGTGGTAAAAAAAGTAGCATTTAGCTCCTCTTCCTTCAGCATCCGTAAAATTCTAGGCAAAGCCTGCTTAGTGGCATACAAGCCGCGGGACATGTGCACCAAATGGCTGGCATTAATCTCATTACGGGTCAGCCACAGAGTTTCTGCATCAATATCAAAAGACAAGCACAAGGCCATACTTTTATTTTGGGGCCAGTTCCACTTCATGCGTCTGCACCCCCTTGCCTGGCATAAAATTTCTGCACATATTCCGCTGCTTCACGGCAAGTAGTAATCCAAGCGCCGTTAGCACGCATATATTCAATAAAACGCTCCAGCATCCGCACACGGCTGGCGCGTCCGATAAGCTGCGGATGCAGCTTGAGCACCAACACCTTGTCACCTTCCTCTGCCAATTCGTCAAAATTATCCTGCCAAATTTCATAAACATAATTTACGGGATAACTGCAGGTTATGGCTGCTTCGTCGGCATAAGAAAAATAAAAGAAAGAAAAATCGTCCAACGACGGCTCCGTAGGCAGCTCCACAATTCCCTTCGGCTTGTGAATATAGGGCCAATCACAGTCCTTTAAGGTAGAACAGTATAAATATCCGCGCTTAGCCATTAATTCTAAAGCACAGTTAGGCAGCAAATCCAAAGGGCCACGATAGCCAACAGGCTGCTGACCGGAAATTTCACATAAAACTTTCTCGCTTTTCGCCATATTTGCTTCTTCTTCGGCAGCCGGCATATCCACCTCAGCCTCGTGCAGATAACCATGATAAGCCAGCTCGTGACCGGCAGCCGCAATTTGGGCTACCTTGTCGGGATATTTTTCTGCCATATAACCGGGGACAAAAAAAGTCGTCCGCAAATTTTGGCGCTGCAGCATATCCAGACAGCGCTGCAAGCCTTCGTCAGGACCATATTGCCCGCGGCTGCGGTCGGAAAAGCCAATATTACGTTTGCCGATTACAGCTCGGCGCAGCAGCTCGCCGTCGAAATCAAAGGTCACCATTACAGCAATTCGCTTACCTAGAGGCCAAGAAATACCGTCGCCATTTTTTAAGGTAAACATAACAAAACATCTCCCAAAACAGCTTCTATACTTATTTTTTCATTACGGTATATTATACCAAAAAAGTTTTCTCATTTAAAGAGATTTTGCATAAAAATAACCTCTGCGAAAGAAAATCGCAGAGGTTTATTGTATAAATTGTCAACAATGTACAATTTTATACAAATATTAAGCGATAATAAAATTTGCTTACAGTCCAACCTGCTCGCGCAATGCTGCCGCCTTATCGGTGTGCTCCCAAGGCAGATCAATATCGGTGCGGCCAAAATGACCGTAAGCAGCGGTTTGTTTGTAAATAGGACGCAGCAAATTCAATTCTTTGATAATACCGGTAGGACTTAACGCAAAGTTTTTACGTACCAATTCAGCAATTTTTTCTTCGGCAATTTTGGCAGTACCAAAGGTTTCTACCAATACAGAAACAGGCTGAGCCACGCCAATGGCATAAGCCAACTGAATTTCACATTTGTCAGCCAAACCAGCCGCTACAATATTTTTAGCTACATAGCGAGTAGCGTAAGCAGCACTGCGGTCAACCTTAGAAGGATCCTTACCGGAGAATGCGCCGCCACCATGACGAGCCATACCGCCGTAGGTATCAACAATAATTTTACGGCCGGTCAAGCCAGCGTCGCCTTGAGGTCCGCCGATAACAAAGCGGCCTGTAGGATTGATGTAGTATTTGGTATTGTCATCCAGCATTTCTGCAGGCACAACAGGTTTAATAACATTTTCGATAATGTCTTCGGTAATTTGCTCGTGAGAAATTTCCGGAGCATGTTGGGAAGAAATTACAATAGCGTCAATGCGTACCGGCTTACCGTTTTCATATTCTACAGTAACCTGAGTTTTGCCGTCGGGACGCAAATAAGCCAAAGTGCCGTTTTTGCGAACTTCGGTCAGGCGCAGAGCCAGTTTATTAGCCAAATATGCGGGCATGGGCATGAAGCTATCGGTTTCGTTGGTTGCATAGCCAAACATCATACCTTGGTCGCCGGCGCCGGCTTCTTCTTCGGCAGCACTGCCTTTTTTAGCCTCCAAAGCCTTATCAACACCCATAGCGATATCGGGAGATTGCTCGTCAATAGAAATCAGTACGCCGCAGGTATTGCCGTCAAAACCATATTTGGCACGGTCATAACCGATATCAATAACAGTTTGGCGGGCAATGCGGGGAATATCAACATAGCATTTGGTAGAAATTTCGCCAAAAATATGAATTTGACCAGTAGTAACGATAGTTTCACAAGCTACACGGCCTTTGGGATCCTGCTCTAAGATAGCATCAAGCACAGCGTCGGAAATTTGGTCGGCAATTTTATCAGGATGACCTTCGGTAACAGATTCAGAAGTAAATAATTTTCTCATGTTTATCTCCTTTCATGAACATACAAAAACAGTAATTAAAAAAGGCGTTCTCGATTTGAGAACGCCATAAATCGCTTTAAAGCATCCTCATCTCACAGCTAAAGTGCTGTAGGACTTAGCACCGTTTACGGAAGTTACTCCATAGTGGTTGCTGCGGTTTCACAGGGCCATTCCCTCCACCGCTCTTGATGAGTAATTTGATTTTTACTTTGCTTATTATAATCTATCTTGCCAAATATAGCAAGCGTTTTTCCATAAATTTACATAATAAATTTATTTTTAAAACAAGTTATAACTTATTGAGAAGCTTTCTTTTAAAAAACAGTTTATTATGCTTTTCTTTGCTGACGAATTTTTAAAGCTTCGTCCAAAATGCAATTTGCTACATCCACTTTAGGCATCTGCTCCAAAGAACGTACCTCGCCGTTGGCAAAAAGAAATTTGACAATATTGGTGTCGGCATTAAAGCCTGCGCCTGCTGCTGTAACGTCGTTGGCAACAATCATGTCCAAATTCTTTTTGACTACTTTATCACGAGCATTCTCCAATAAATTTTGTGTTTCAGCAGCAAAGCCAACCAAAACCTGTTGCTTCTTTTGAGAACCGAGAATTTTAAGAATGTCCGGATTTTTGTCCATCACAACAGTCAAGGCATCATCGGTTTTCTTTTTAATTTTTTGGTCTGCCACATCATGGGGACGATAATCGGCAACAGCTGCCGCCTTGATAACGATATCCATTTCGCCATAAGCATTCACGCAGGCTTCCAGCATTTCGTTGGTAGTTTCCACCTTAACTGTGCGCACATTAGCCGGCGCTGCCAAAGCAGAAGGTCCACTGACCAGCAAAACCTCTGCACCGCGTTCAGCAGCCATCTGCGCTACTGCGTAACCCATTTTGCCGCTGGAACGATTGCCCACAAAACGCACGGGGTCGATAGGCTCGCGCGTACCGGCAGCGGTTACCAAAACCTTTAAGCCGCGCAAATCGCCTTCACGCTTGGCAAAAAACGCACTGATAAATTCTACAATTTCCTGTGGTTCCGGCAGACGACCGGCGCCGCTGGTACCGCAGGCTAATTTGCCCACAGCGGGAGGCATTACGCTGATGCCGCGGCCTGCAAGCTTAGCGATATTTTCCTGAGTTGCCGGATTTTTATACATACCGGTATTCATCGCCGGACAGACAATAACGGGAGCCTGCGCTGCCAAAAGCGTAGTGCTTAACAAATCATCTGCCAAGCCATAAGCCATTTTGGCAATAATATTAGCGGTAGCAGGAGCTACCACAAAAGCGTCTGCCCAATTAGCCAGAGCAATATGCTCTACATTAAATTCCTGATTGCCGCTCCACATGGACACAGCTACCCGGTTGCCGCTTATTTCTTTAAAGGTCAGCGGTGTTACAAACTGCTGGGCATGCTCCGTCATGACTACGCGCACTTCGCAGCCCTGCTTACGCAGACGGCTTACCAAGTCCACTGCTTTATAAACGGCAATGCCGCCGGTAACACCTAAAACAATCTTTTTACCCTTTAACAAGGCTTTTTCCTCCTGCTGTTATACGTTTTTAGTACGCTCGTAGGTAATAGAATCTTTAGCAATTTCTTTTAAAGCGGTGCTGACTTCTTTTTCCGGTGCATTTACAGACGGTTTTGTCAGTTCACGCGCTCTTTTAGCAGCCAAAATAACCAAAGTATATTTGCTGTCAACCTTTTCAGCCAAATAATCAATAGAAGGGTCTACCATAGACATTTATCATCACTCCTTATGCTTTTTCTCTTTTACATTTACAAATTTCATCAACAATAAAATATGTTCTTGCCACCCGATAGCGTTCAGCCTCCATAATGGTTAAAACCTTATTGGCAGCCTTTTCCGCAATATCGTTGACAATAATATAATCATATTCGGCAGCATAGGTCAGCTCGCTGGCAGCAGACGCCATACGGCGCTTTATCACATCCTCGCTGTCCGTACCGCGTTTATAAATGCGGGCGGAAAGCTCGTCCAGGGAAGGCGGCACAATAAAAACAAACACGCCCTCCGGAAAACGCTTTTTAATCTGCAACGCTCCCTGAATATCAATTTCCAATAAAACGTCATGACCGCTTTGCAAAAGCTCCATAACATACTGTCGCGGCGTACCGTAATAATTGCCGTAAACCTCTGCGTATTCCAACAGTTCGCCCTGAGCAATCATTTCTTTGACTTGCGAAACTGTTTTGAAGAAATAGCTTTTGCCGTCCACTTCGCCTACGCGTGGCTGACGGGTAGTAACAGAAATAGAGTAACCTAAATCCGGCAGCTTATCGCGCAAAATTTGGCAGATTGTGCCCTTGCCTGCGCCTGAAGGACCGGAAACTACCAGCAGCAATCCCTGTGGAGTTACGTTTTTTGCCTGCTTCTCCATTTTATTCCTCATCCTCCACGTCATTCATGGTCAAACGGTTGGCTACCGTTTCGGGCTGTACGGCGCTTAGCAGAATATGTCCGCTGTCTGTTACCACAACAGCTCTTGTTCTGCGGCCATAGGTAGCGTCAATCAACATACCTTTATCACGCGCTTCCTGAATAATACGCTTAATAGGCGCCGATTCGGGACTGATAATGGCAATAATACGATTTACGGATACAACATTACCGAAACCAATATTAATCAGCTTAATATCCACGTTACCGTTCCCCTCCTACTCAATATTTTGTATCTGCTCGCGGATTTTTTCAATCTCCGCCTTAATTTCTACCACAATCTGCGCCAAGGTATAGTCATTGGCTTTGGAAGCAATGGTGTTAGCTTCGCGGTTAAATTCCTGAATCAAAAAGTCCAATTTCCTGCCTACCGGCTGGTCGGAAGCAATAATCAGCTTAAATTGCTTAATATGGCTTTTCAAACGCACAATTTCTTCCGTAATACTGGTGCGGTCGGCAAAAATCGCTACCTCCTGCAGCAAACGTTCCGGCTCTACAGTAATATTATGGTCAGCCAAAAGATTAGTCAGACGCTCGCTCAGCTTAGCCTGATATTCTTCCACCACCATGGGAGAGCGTTCTTCAATCAAAGCCAGCTTTGCGGCAATCAAATCGGCGCGGTAAATAAAATCGCCGTAAATATTGCCACCCTCGGTCTCGCGCATAGCAACCAAGTTCTGTAAAGCTTGACGTACAGCCTGCTCCACCTTCGGCCAAACGCTTTCTACATCAAAAAAGCCTTCTTTAATATTGATAACATCCTGACAGCGGGACAAATACAAAATTTCCGCAGCGGTGTTGATACCGGTTTCTTCGGCGCCGATAGCTTCGCCCACTTCTTGCAATGCTTTATGATAAGCGGCAGCAAGATTTTTATCAACCTTTAACGAGCAATTATCACTGGTGGTATAGTCAGCGTTAATAAAAACGTCAATGCGCCCGCGGCTGACGGTTTTTAAAATAGTTTTGCGAATGCGATCCTCTAAAGGATTTAAAAAACGCGGCAGACGAATTGCCACTTCATTATAACGATGGTTTACGGTTTTCATTTCCACAGTGATAGAAAAATCAGCGTCTTCGTATTCACCGCGGCCAAAACCGGTCATGCTTTTCAACATGAATTTCCTCCCAACTCCCCGATTGGTATATTTTTATACATTTAAAGAGATAAGCAACAAGCTTCGTTCTTATCTTGAAAAATAATTATACCATATTTTACGCCTAATTTCAGCATTTTTCTTAGTCTTGCGTTATTTTTCTAGTCTTTAGGCCTCCTGCCAGCCCTTGCACAAATCTACCCAGCCTTGGCAGTTAGAAGAATATTTTTCCAATTCCTCCGGCGTTAATTCAATGGCGCTGTTGGAGCTGCCGCAGGCGGGAAAAAATGTTTGAAAGCGTTTTAAGGAAATATCCAAATAAACCTTTACGCATTCGTTAATACCAAAGGAGCATACACCGCCGATAGCGTGGCCAATCATAGGCTCAACTTCCTCAGCGCTCAGCATTTTTGCCTTGCAGCCAAAAAAATGCTTATACTTAGCGTTATCCACCTTAGCATCGCCGGCAGCCACAATCAGCACGCAGCTGTTATCGTTTAGTTTAAAGGATAAAGTTTTGGCAATGCGCGCAGGCTCGCAGCCCGCAGCCTGCGCCGCCAGTTCTACGGTTGCACTGCTGCCGGAAAATTCAAGAATACGGTCTTCCATATTAAATTGGCGCAGATACGCGCGCACCTTTTCAATAGACATAATTTACTGCCTCCATCATAATTATTTAATCTTTAGGTAAATAAGCTGCTAAAAGCTGTTTATCAGGCGTGGTGTAATAAGTGCGCTGGTTAGTGAAAATTACAAAGCCCGGCTTGCTTCCCGCAGGCTTTTTCACATAACGGCGCTCTACGCAGTCCACAGGTACATTACTGCCCGCTCCGGCCCTGCTGAAATAAGCCGCCAGCTGCACTGCCAGCTGCACGTCACTTTCCTGCGGCCGGCCTTTCATGATAACGTGAGAGCCGGGAATATTCTTGGTGTGAAACCATAAATCCCGCGGTCCGCCCAAAGTAAAAGTCACATAATCGTTCTGCTTATTATTTTTGCCGATATACAAGTCAACCTCTGCATTTATTTTAATATGCAGAGGCCGGGATTTTTGCAGGCTTGCTTTCGTTTTCTTTTTGCCAATAAGCTTAATCAAGCCTACGTTAATCATTTCCTGGCGAATTTCTTCAATTTCGTTTTTGGTAGTTGCCGTCAGCAGCGAAACGTCTAAGCTTGCCAAATAAGTCAGCATTTCCTGCGCAGCTTCAATTTGCCGGCGCACCTCAATCTGCGCGCGTTTATATTTATTATAACGCTTATAATAAGCCTGTGCATTTTCTGTTGGCGACAACACTGGATTGAGCTTGACATGTACCTTTTCGCCGTCATAAATATTTATCAGCTCCGCATCGGTCTGCCCCCTGTGCAGCTGATAAATATTGGCCATCAGGGTATCCGCAATTATGCGCTGTGCTTCCGCGTCCTCGGCGTGCCGTAAATCCTGCTGCAGCGCCGTTAATTTTTTTGTCAGCTTTGCGCTTTCGGCAGTTACCAGCTTTTGCAGCTGTTCATGCTGCGGCAGCTGAATGGGTTTAAGGCTCACAGCAAAATTGATGGCGCTGTTAACGTCGGCGAACTCTCGCACACTCATACCCTGCTCTAAATTCTGCGGCGGCAGCGGCAAAATAGTTTTCACTTGGTTGGTACGGCTGATAAGCGCGTAAACCGCTTTTGTACTCGCATCTGCCAAATGCTGCTGCAAATCAGCAAGCACCTTGGTTAAGGCCTGCGCTTCTCCTTGCTCCAAACGCACTGTCTGCGGCAGGATATCTGCAGCCGTCAATAATTCTGCGGCGGTGGCTTTGCCGATACCTGTAGTTGCGGCGACTAAAGCCTTGGCAAAATTGGCGTCGGGCAGATTATTGGCCGCCTGCACAATGGCTTCCGGCTTTTCTGTTAAAATATTCAGCCCGGCTTGTGGCGGTGGGGCAATATATTCCCTGCCCGGCAGCACGCAGCGATAACTGCTTTGCGCTGCGCCTACATGCTTCAGGCAGCCGATAATCATATTATCCTGCACTAAAATAACGTTGTTGTTTTTGCCGGTCAGCTCAAAAATAAGCTTTTTGGTAATAATTTTGCCAGCCTGCCCCAGCATATCTATTTCCAGCGTAATAATACGATCTAAACCGCTTTGATAAATTTTGGCAATACGTCCTTCTTCCAAATGCTTTCGCAGCAGCATGCAGAAGCCAGGCGGAGTTTCCGGATTTTCCGGCAGCCTGACGGGAATATATAACGCAGGACTGCCGCCGTTCATATCCGCCAGTAGGGAACCGGTATCGCCGGTGCGGCGCAACAGCAGCAGCACCGCGTGAGGATTAGGCATATACACGCGGTAAATTTTGCTGCCTAATAATTCTTTATTTAATGTGTCGTTAACTAATTTTAAGGTTAAGCCTTCAAGATTCATAACTGGTCACCTGCACAAATTTCTTGCTGTCAAGCTAATTATAGTTTTAATTATAATCAGTACAAACTTTAAAGTCAAATCAGCAAAAAAGGGACTGAATGACAATGCGCATTCAGTCCCTTTTGATTTACGCTAAAAAGCGTGCGTCATTTGAAAATTTTTAAGCCGGCTTTTACCCAGCATTTTAATTAAGCTCCATGCCGCCGTCTACAAAATGCACCTCGGCCTTGCGTTCGCGTTCTTCGCGCTTTTTATCCCAGCCGTAATACCAGGAATATTTATCTTCCCAATCATCGAATTTGGGCTTATCAGCAGGTATGTCCACTACATGAGATTTACCTGCGCCAAAAAACTCGTGAGAGAAACTACCGTTAGCATCAAATTGATAATTATCTGCCAACCCTCCAGTAAGCTCAGCAAATAACGACCAGTCATAATCGCCAACTGCATTAGTGGTGCTTCCGTTGACAGCACCGTCGCTCTTAGGCATAACCTGCAAATTTTTCAGCTCTTCTAACATTTCTTTTGTGAAATTCTTGTCAAAGCTATAACTATATTGGCCGCCCGGAGTCAGGCTAGCATCCTTATACAAGGTATTTGCATCACCGAAAAGTCTATATACATCTTTCAGTGTTAAGTTAATCACAGCCTTATCTACCGTTACTTCATTTATCGGGTCGTCTGGTTTAGGAGGATTGCCGTCATAACCAACTTTAATATTCGTAACATCAAAGCCCAAATTGTTGGGATTACCGTTATTGCCTTTTGTGTCAATTTGTTGAGTATTAAAGATTTGGTGTTTGCCCGCATCTTTAAAGGAAGCACCGGAAAGCAGGCTGCTTAAAGCATCTGTATCCATAGTATTCAGATAATCTGCCAAGCTGTGTGCTGCGTTTTGGTCACCGGAAGCTGGCTTAAAGTAACCAATCTCTACATTATCCTTAAAGACTTTTACCTTGCCACCTTCTTCTTTAACGGTAATCTTATGATTTTGCGCATCATAAACCAAATTGGTCAACGCAGTTTCCTGTCCGGCTTTCGGTACAAAGTTAAGCTTCGTCAAAAATACGCTCAACAGCTTATTAGTGCCATAATCATCTTTATCGCCGTAGGTTTTCCAAACGTTGGAACCGTTAGCGTCAGTAGTATTATCAACATTCAATGAATTACCGCCGCCAATAGCGCCAGTTGTGTTATCAGTCATAGCCATATCATAAGCGTTAGTAACTTTGCCATCATTATTGCCTACGACTGTACCAACAGCAGTGCCTGTAACCGCTCCGGCATTAAATACTTGGTCAACCGTACCGGCATTATTACCAACAACGCCGCCAACATTAGTACTACCGGTAACAGCGCCGGTGTTATAGCCAGCCATCAAAGTGCCATTTGCATCATTTTGGCCAATCAAACCGCCAATGTTATCGCCTGCGCCGTTTACTTCGCCGTTGTTATAAACTTGATAAGCGTAATAATTATCGCCGTCATCACGACCTCCTTCAACCTTAGCAGTATTGTGACCAATCAAGCCGCCGACGTTACTCTTGCCGCTTACTGCGCCGGTAATGGAGTTAATAAGATTGGTTTTACTGATTTTTCCGTTGTTTTCGCCAATCAAGCCGCCAACATACTCACTCTCGGTAGCAGTTACTTTACCGTTATTGATAAGGTAACCCTCTGCTATGATTATCTTATTGGAAGTATCTGTAAAACTATCTCCGGCTTGAGCAATTTTGCCATCATTTTTGCCAATGATACCGCCAACATATTTAACATTAGCATTATCTACAGTAATTGTAGCGTTGTTTGTTGCGTCGCCAACAGTGCCGGTATTATGACCAACGATACCGCCAAAGTAATATCCATTATCTGTATCTGTATCAGAATTATAAGCACTATTGTATCCTAAAGTATAATCATTAGTATTTTCTACATTGTAAATTACACCAGTTGCGGCATTTTCGCCAACGATACCTCCGACATATTTCATACCAAGAATTTCGCCTTGATTCATCAGGTTTTGCGAGGAGCTTAAGAAGCCTTTGTTCAAACCGATAATGCCGCCCACGTTGGTTTTGCCCTCGATAGCTGCCGAAATATCGTTAACAAGATTGGACATGCTGCCGCTGTTAACGCCTGCCAAGCCACCTACATTTTCACCGGAAGCTTGTGTTCCATCTTTTTTATCCCAAACATGGTTAGCGTCCGCTACGATAGCGCCGTTGTTACGGCCGTTGTCAATAGTGCCGCCATTTACACCCACAATGCCGCCGATATTGCTGCCGCCGTACATTTCACTGCCGTTGACAATATTTTTTACATTGCCATTTTTACTGTTAGTGCCGATAACGCCGCCGATATACTTCCAGCCGTTAATATAGCTGTCGTTATACGCGCTGTCTATTTTGCCGTCATTGATACCTACTACGCCGCCAATATTTTGCGAGCTGCCGTATTCATTAATATCGTTCAAATTTGCACCGCCAAACAAGCCGGAAATAACGCCGTGTGTGCTAGCTGCGTGTAAAATCTCGCCCTCATTTTTGCCCACGACGCCGCCAAGAGCACCGGCATTTTGACCAACTACAGCGCTGTTTGCCGTTACATTTTTTATAGTACCTTGGTTATTATTAGTACCTACATTAGTATTAGTGCCTACAATACCGCCGAGAGTTGCTTCAGCTTGAGAGGTGACAATATCGCTAGTAGTAACATTGCTAATTGTACCACTATTGGTACCAACAAGACCGCCGCCGGTACCGCTTGCTATTTCTACTCTGTTGCCAAAGGTAGTAACATTTTCTATAGTACCATTATTATAATCTGCCAGCAAACCAGTGCTATCAGTTGCACCTATGCCACCTATACGGGAATTATAAATTTTAACATCTTTTACTGATGCTTGTTTTCCTATAGTTTTGAAAATGCCCGCTTCGCCGGAACCAAAACCGATAATGCGGTTGTCACGACCATCAAAATTGCCCGTAAACTCGCTGTCTGTACCTATGGAGGTATAGTCTCTGACATCAAACATATCAATATCGTCTTTTAAAGCAAAGTTTTTGGACAAAGCTCTTTGATCTTTAGCAGCTTGAATACCTTTCAGCTGTTCGCCGTTTTCTACCCAAATGTGCGCCAGTTTCTGAACATCATTTTGCACATTCAAAGCATATACTGCATTACTAAAGGTAGTAATAGTAGTTCCACCAGCATTCTTTAAATCATACTTATCCAAAGCATAAGCTTTGCCGTCCCACATATCTGCGGCAATGATGGCGTCAGTAGCATTTTCGCCATTTTTCAAAATTAACTTATGAGCGTTTTCACCGCTAAAGTTATTCAGGAAATTATGCAGACGTTGTACAGAAGTAACAGTGCTGCCAGCAGAATCTTTGCTATCAACTTGGCCAATGTTAGAAATATCCAGTACCGTTGTTGCAGCGTCCAGCGTCAAATCGCCGCCAGCGCGCAAGTCGCTGTCGATATAAATGTCGCTGCCGGTAATTTCCATGGCGCCAAAGGATTCTAAATAACCCTTGTCAAGAGAGCCGAGCATAGCCTTAACTGTTCCTTGCGTTCCCTTATCCTTCTTGGCGGTTGCGGTAATTTTAATTGAGCCATTTTCATGCTTGGTACTTTCAATAGTTTCTACATATTCGCCTGCTTTATAAGCATAGAATTCACCTAAATCGGGAACACTACCTTCGTCAATACTGCCTACATTATCGTAGTTAGCATTGTAAGTATTACGTCCGCCGCGAATGCCGTTGATTTGCGTAGCGCCGTCTTGGTCTGCTATAACTTTACCACTTTCATCCTTGTAATTGGCTTTAGCAGAGCTTACATGACCGTAAATTTCTACGTCGCCGCCGTTGATGATAACATCACCGCGAGTATCTTCATTGACATTTACTTGCATATACTCATAACTTATATTGTCACTTTCATCGCTGACTAACTTTTTAAAGTGAGCGTTGCCGGTTGCTTTAATCTTACCGTAGATTTCTACGCCGTTATCCGTATCCAAGGTTACGGAAGAACCGTACAGCTCCGAAGCGCCGCCCAGCTTAATGCTCTTGCCATTGTCTACTTCTTTACCATCTTCCCCGGTAGTTTTTGTATCAATGGTCAAATCGCCGTCGCTGTAAATAACGCCGTTAAACATTTTGTTTCCGTTTGTGCCAAAATTGGTAATACTTAAGCCGCCATTATAAACAGCAAAACCGCCTTTAGAGCTTACGCCAATATAGCCAAAGTCTAATTTAATAGGATCGTTCTTATCATCTGTGGCGTACATAATAGTCATAAAAGGATTATATGCTGTGCCGTACTGGATGTAGTCAATACCATTTCTACGAGCTGCAAAATCGCCTACATTTGCTTGTTCTGCTCTGCCAAAATATTCAACAGCCGCAGGACGGAAGCAGTCTAAGATAGGTGTTGTACCGGAGTTATAATTTTTGCGATCAGAACTGCCGTCATCAAAACTGCCGTCGTAAATACGCCAATCGCCAGTTCCTTTTCCTTGATTTACTCCGTTTATGTAGGAGAATTTGAAACCACTGTATTGAGTTGCATCACTTGCACTTACTTTAGCTGTATCAATAGTTGTAGCACCTTGTAAATTACCGCTCCATGTACTATCTGTTTTTAGTTCACTAGAATTCAAATTATTAGCAAAAATCTCACTACTCGGCTTAATATAATACATGGTTTGAGGATTTACGTGGCCTGCCGCATGCCTTATACCATATGCAGCACCTATGTAAGCATTCACGTCTTCATTATATGTACCATTAGTACCATTAGTACCATTAGCATATTTTCCGGCATAAATCTCTCCTCTAGTATAAGCATTAGTTATATTTAATGTACCGTCGCTAATTAAGCCTATAATGCCGCCCACTGCGTTAATTCTATCATTAACTATATCTCCATTATAGCCGATAAAGCTACGTATAACGCCAATATTATATACATTAGTCAAAGAATCAGTTGTTTTAGCAACTTTAACACCAACAATACCACCTACACCGGCAGAATAAGTACCACCTGCATAATTTTTATTCAATAGAGTAACATTACCAGCATTAAATACATTTTTAACATTCGCTTTCCAAAGCGCTCCCATAACACCGCCAGTACCTTGCGCAATATTATAAACATCTCCAGTATTATAGCTTTGTTCCATATAACCACTTAAACGCCCTGCTATACCGCCCACATGAATACCACCGGTTTGGTAGCTGCTATCGCCAATTATACCGTCGTTATATACATCGTACAAAATACTTCTAGCTAAAAGATTTTCTGTGGTACTACCAATAATACCACCCATATTTGCATAATATGCAGCGCCTAATGACTGACTAGAACCTAAAGCAGAAACATGACCTAAGTTATAGCTACCAGCAACGGAACCGTTATACAACATACCGGCAATACCGCCTGTATTACTAAAGCCTTTTACTTCACCTGAATTATAGCTGTCTTTAATAGCAAAATTATAATTTTTAATATTATCTTTACCTTCAATAATAGCTGTTATTTTAGCATCAACATCTACATTCCCTAAATCTAGCTTGCCGACTATACCGCCTGCATTAGCAACGCCTACATAAGCATCTACTTTGCTTCCACCATTCCAATTATGTACCTTGACAGTTTGAAAATAATCGCCAGAAGAAACGGTACCACGATTGCCACTTTGACTGATACTTACAGTGCCAACGCCATTGCTTGAACTGCCGCCAGCATAAGCATAACCGGCAATACCGCCTACATTACCTATAAAACTTAATTCATTACCAAATTGACGCGGACGTACCCATTCAGTAAGTCTAGTACCACCATCATAAGCACGAGCGCCAGTACCATAAATAAAGCCGCCGTTATTCACACTGTTACTAATGCTTGCTGTATTGCCTTTTGTGGCACCTAAATAACCGGCGATACCGCCCACATTATGTGCACCGCTAACTTTGTTTTCCTTATTAGCTGCATCAGTAATTATAGTGTCTTCCGCTCTACCAACAATACCGCCTACATTACCGGCTTTATAATACGAATAAGTATTTACACCAAAAGCCTCTTTATTCTCTGAAACGACACTTTGAATGTCGCCTTCATTGGTTACAGAGGTTAATGTGGCATTTTTACTACTACCAGCAATACCACCTACATTGGCTACTGATGCATTGGCAATATCGCCTACGTTCTCTTTATTTCCACCTTGATCAGGCTTTTTAGTATTATAAAAATCTTTTAACTTATTTGCTTGTTTAATATCTCCATTATATTCTAAGCTTGAATCCGTTAATGAGGTTTGGCCTGTGACCGGAGCTATACCATCATATCCATAATAATAATAATTTTCCCCAATGCTACCGGTTGCCGTAATGCTATTATAGTTAGCAGCGTTAACTACAGTGCCGCCCTCCATGCTGCCAACAATGCCGCCTACGTTGTAGCCGCCGCTGATATCCATTTTGTTATAAATCTGCGTGCCCTTTTCGTCGCCAAGAGCTGCATTTTGGGCATAGCCAACCAAACCGCCAACCTCATGGCCGCCGGTTACGCGTCCGATATTATAGGTGCTGCCGCTAAGCTTGCCGCCGTTCATGCTGCCGACAATGCCGCCTACATTGACACTATCAAAGCTTGCATCATTACTATTTTTACCGGTTATGCCGCCTATATTTACCAAATTAGTCAAAGTGCTTTTTGCTGCCTCGCCGACAATACCGCCCACATTAGTTTTACCGGTAACGTTAGCAGAGGTAGTAATATTGCTGATAGTGGTAGTACTGCTTACACTGCCAACAATAGCGCCTACATTGCTTCCACCTGTTATGGTGCCGCCAACCAAATTGATATTTTTAATAGCAGCGCCTTCAGCTTTAGCAAACAGGCCTACGTTAGTAGTTGTATCATCACCTTTAATGTTCAAATCAAAAATATTATAGCCCAGTCCGTCAAAGCTGCCGGAAAAAGCTTCACCTTTACCACCAATAACGGAAATAAAGCCGTTATTCCATGTGCCGGTTTCTACGGCGTCAATACTATTATGCAATGCATAATTACCATCAACGTTAGTGTTCATAGCCTGCAGCTGTTGCACATTGTCAATCCACATATAACCTTTTTCTTTTGTGTAGTCACTGCCATCAACTTTTGCTATTACAGTCGTTTTGCTATCATTAGCACCTACAGTAGTATCAGTATCTTTAAACACATAACCACCATTCTCAGCATCATACGCAGTATAGCCAACAGTTAAGTTTTGTCCAGCATTATTTGTTTTTACAGTAAGCTGCGCACCTTGTACATCAGATTTATACAGCTCTTTTCCTTTAGTATCGCGAATGCGGTCGGCATCCAGCACAATGCGGTCGCCTACAAAGGTTACCTTGCCTTGAGCGGCGTTAATATAACCTAAGTGCATCAGCTCGCCGGCTGTGATTTCTCCTTGTCCTTTTAATGTATCCGCTTTACCATCAAAGCTTTTCAGCACATTGTCGTTTAGTTTTTGGTTAGATACATACAAGCTGCCTACGTTAATCTGCGCAGATTTGCCTATAGTTACGCCTGCTGGATTCACTACAAAAACATTGCCGTTAGTGGCGTTAATCGTACCGTAAATTTCGCTGACCGGGCCTGCGTTAACGTAGTTCAGTACATTAAATTTCCCGGGATTTTTGCTGCTGAAATTTACAATGGCATTACCGCCTATGGAAAAATCCTTCCATGTAATAGCAGCATTTTGACCATCTTGCACAATGTTCATAATATTATTGCTGGGCTTAGTAATATTACCACTACCGCCAACAAATTGCCACCCCGTAGGCAGCGTAACGTTTTGCGGCACGGCCAATGCTACGCCTGCGCTATAAGCAAACAAAGCGCCGGTCAGAGAAAACAGGCGGATATATCTAGTAATATTGCGCTGCTTTTTCTTTTTATTTATAGTCATTTTTTTCGCTCCCTTCAAACTGCGGCCTGCGCTGCTCATACCAAACAGCCTGCGCCGCCCTCGCTTTTATCAGAACATTTTATAAACCTGGAACCACATTCTGCCGCGGTGGTCATGGTCCTCGCTTTGATAAGGCTCGCCGTGTATCTTCCAGGCGTAATCAAATTGCGCGTACCAATCGTTTTCTTTGGCATAGCGCAGACCCAAGCCCCAGCCTGCCAAATTGCGGTGCTGATTGTAGCCCTTGGCAATGGTCACCTCGCCTACATCGATAAACGCAGCAACCTCCAAGCCTTCAACGTCAGTTCTTCTTCTCAGCTCCATGGTAGCGTTATAGCCTATATCGCCGCTGGTTTCGCTGGCGGGATATGCGCGCACACCGTTTAAGCCGCCAAGATAAAAGCGTTCGCTGCCGTCCAAGCCTCTGTTTGCCAGCTGAGCGTGCGCTTCTATGCGCAGATTCCAGTCCGTCCAATAGCGAACATGTTTAAAATCTGCGGTCAGCTTATGGTAAGCGCCTTCAAAATATGCTTCCTGATCCTTAGCGTCAATATCGCCGTACCAATAGGTTACATTGCCATAGGTAAATAAATTAGGCTGATATTCGCTGGCAGCCAAGCCCACATGAAAAACATTAGCGTGCTTTTTATTAGTATCAGAGGCAGACATAATCAAATTGTCGCCAAAATTTAATTTATAATCCATATTGTCTTCAATACGGCGGTAATCATAACCGTACAGCGCCGTAACGCGTTTGGACTTGTCGCGATATACGGGTGTCATGCCGTAAAAGCTGAATGCTTCGGAATCGCCGTATTGATTAAAAAAGCCGTTCTGCCAGCCAATATCGTAGGTGGTTTTGCTAACGCCCACACCCATTCTGGTGCCGCGGCTGCCAACTGCCGTTTCGTAGTTTACAGCGTAATTTTTGGTGTGCTTATTGCTGATAGAACCGGTAATGCCAATTTTATCGCCCTGCTCGCCGGGATTGTTTATTTCTGTGTGAATGCCATATCTGTATCTGCCGGAGCTTTTGCTGCCGCCGTTATCGGCAAACACATAATTATTCCAGACCGGCCGGCGCAGAATTTCTACTGCCAAGCCTGTGGTCAGCGGCCTGCTGCCGGGATACAAAGAACCTCTGGCAATAACGCCGGGTAAATCGTTAAGGTCATTCATAACCCTTTCCAGCTTTTTATCGGTAATAACCACATCTTTTTTCAGCGGTTCCAAAAACTTTACCAATACCCTGTCGGCTACTTTGGAAGTATTTTGTACCATTTTAATATCGTCATACGAAGCTGCGTAAACGGCAACCTCAAGCTCGCCGTTTGTAATTTCTTGTTCCGGCACCACTGCCTGCGATACGGTAAAGCCGCAGTCTCTGGCATATTTGGTAACCTCGTCCGTCAAAAGCTGCAGTTCTGCAAAGGCTATGCTTCTATGCGTGTAAGCAGCCAAAATATCCGCAAGCTTTTTATTTTGATGGACTTCCGGCAGCACAAAGCCTGTCAGCTTGATGCTCTTAACATAGAACGCCGGATTTTCCTGCGTACCGGTATTGCCGGGTTGATATGCTTCCTTCTGCTGCAAGCGGTTTTCTACCTCCGCCTCCTGCTTACCGGTGCGGTAATAGGGATATTCGGTAACAGCAGTTTTATCAAAGCTTGGCAGCGGAGAAGCTGCAAACGCTGTCGTATTTAACACAGCACAAAGCAACGTGGTAGTTATAATTCCTATTTTTTTCATATTGCACTACTCCTTTAGCTTACATAAAAAATAAGTTTACTTATTGCCTTTTTTACATCGCACAGTTTTTCCCCCCCCGGATAAATAAGCTGCTTGTCAAAGAAAACGGCTTTTATCAATAGTGAGCATTTTATATTATTAACTCAAAAGAAAA
>ERZ773209.754-NODE-754-length-21996-cov-22.005834_pt1 | contig 21996 bp, 27 predicted proteins | sample MGYA00511109_ERZ773209 | MGnify/ENA primary metagenome ERZ773209 (study PRJEB29015, sample SAMEA2737786) | human gut metagenome | biome: human gut; feature: human-associated habitat; material: faeces | place: China | collected 2012 ...
TCAGCACCACCGCCGTCCCCTCAAACGCCTCTTTCAAGGCTCTCGCCATCGGACAACTGCCCGTGGCGAAGAATCCGTGTAGGAAAAGTATTTTCTTCATGCTCTATTCTTCAATGTCTTGTTTACTTTGCGTATCTTTTCTTGATAGGTCCGGAGTGATTGCCTCTATTCAGTTTGATTCCGTGTTTGTTGAGAATGCGGAATACGGAGCTTCTGCTTCTGAATCCGCTGGCTCTCCAGATTTCATCTATCGGATGTCCTGCAACATAGAGGTTCACAACAGTCTTCTCTCTGTCGAGCTTCTGCATCTTGCTGGCAGAAACAGGAGGCAGGGACACAATCATCTTCTCCTGCAGCTTGATTACATGCTCTGCAGATTTCCTGAGAGCAAGGACTTCGTCGGGCAGGGAACCCATCATTACCAACACGTCAGATGGCTTGGTTTCCGGAAACAGGATGTTGCTGGAGTCAATCCGGTCGTGGATGCTGATGATGCGAATGACCTTGACCCGGCAGAATTCCAGGAATATTGCCAGTTCACGACTGCCACGCAAGGCGTTGGAAAATTTCGGAATCACCAGTTCATCTCCTCTTTGCAATGCTGCCATCAGTTGTTTCCACAGCGGTCTGTGGCGTTCGTTATCATCACTTTCTTCGATGATTCTTACACAACCGAACTCGTTCATCCATTTGCGGTCTTCTTCCAGTTTGTCATACTGGGATGTAGCCATGATGTAGCCTACTTTTGCCATATCAAAATGTTTTATTGACTGATAACTTGATAGTTATGCACCTTTTTACAGCAGGACAGCCCCTGCTTCAGGCACGATTTTTCTGCAAAGATACAAATTATATTCAGAAATGGATTCATACTGCCTGGTTTTGTTGGTTCAGCAGACTTGATTTAACCTAATTTATAAATTAGGAGCACTCCTGCAAGAATCATACTGTAAAGAGTATGAAACATAAAATAACATAAAGTCTGATTGTAGTGTCGTTAATGTGGAATTTTATCTGTATCTTTGCACGCAAAATTTTCAATTACATGCCAATGGATAATAGGAATACAGTACAGTTGAACAGTTTTGTCGGTTGCCTCGGTAACTCTTCAGCAACAGGTCTCAAAAACCAAATGAAAGAAAGTAAAGCAAGTGAAAGAAAAACAACTCAGCAGAGTTTATTCTTTCACTTGCTTTTTTTATGTGCCTTACTCATGATCGCCTCATGCAGTGGAAGTCGTCAATATGATTTCAAGTCTTCTGAAGATGCCTTGAAACAATACCAGGCTTTCTTTCAGACGATGAAAGGGCATTCTGACTCTGAAGCAGAGCATCTTGCAGACTACATCAACCAGTGGCACGAGTATGGAGATACCGTCTTGAACTACATCAGGAAGGATCCTTCGTTCAATGCGCATAGTGGGCTTTCCATGAAGTATGATCTGATTTCAGACTCCATCCGCACAGAACTTCTGGGGATGACTGGCAACTGTACTTTGAGCGATGTGGCTTACGTGAAGCTCCACACCTCTTTATATAAGGACAACAAGGAACTCGGCTCTTTTAAGGAAAATGCCACCAAGTTCTTTGCTACGTTGGACAAATCGCCTGCCTATGAACTGGAAGTTCACAGAGCCTTGGGCAACTACTCTAAGTTCCTGCTGAGCACCAAGTCGCATGGAATCAAATCCAGGAAAGAACTCGTGGCGTTCCTGCATGAGGAAGACCGCCATTTCCGCACGTTCCTCGCTCATATCGACGAATGCTCATCCATCGGAATGACGGAAATCACCAACCATACGGCAGACATCTGCTCAGCCATCTACAAATCTGCTTCCAGGAACAAGTTGCCAGCTTCTGAGACCCTCGTTCTCATGTCGATGCGAACAGATCGTCGTCTGATTCTCAACGCCCAGGTTTGCCGTGACGCTTTGAAGCGAGGAAAAATCAAAGATGCCATCCAAGCCAATGCCTATCTCTGGATGATATTGCAGCCTTACCTCTCGATGGATGCGCTTGCCATTGCTATGCTCACCCCGGAGCAGGCTCAGCTGATGACGGACATCGCCAAGGATTATCCTGCCATCATCACGAGACTTGAAGGCAAGCACCTTGTCAACAAGAAAGTGTCCAACAAGATTCCAGTCCAGCTGATGCGTCTTTACATATCAACCCTCTAATCTTTCATTATCATGTTACAGGAAGCTATCTATAAATTCAAGGCATCCGGCCCCATGCTGTTGCCAGAGCTGATTGACAATTATTGGATTGGCGAGATAAAGGCATACGAAGATTACGCCATTCTTCCCTACGAAGTTCATATCCCACAGCCTATAGACAAGGTGATTGATATGTTCGAAATGAATGCCGACCTTGCCATTCTCTACCATCTGGAGCCATCAGTCCATACGGTGTTCGGACATGAATGCTGCGCCTACTGCTATCCGGTCACCGAAAGGATGTTCAAGATCAACTGCAAGACTTCCGCCGATGGACTCATCCACGAGTTGAATGTGACGATTTACAACTCCATCGAACTCATGTCGGCAGATCTTTTTGAAGACCTCCGGCTGCACGAATGTCGCGGCACGTTCCGGGCTAAGCGAGAACACGTACAGATCATGAATGATTTCAACTGCGGCCTCTAGATGAACAAACAGACGTATTACCTGATTGCAGACATCATACAAAGATACAGAACATGGATAATAGTTAAAAATACGGAACTGCTGGTAGAGATGAGAATCCTGCAGGATGGGGTGTTGAAGCCCCTGTTTTACAAGGGACTTTCGCTCCAGAGTTACAGAGATCATTACTCTTTCAGAAAGAAGCGAACCTGGAAAATCAATGAATACGACTTGAACCAGGGACTGGCAGCTCTTTGTAGAAAAGATCCGAGCGCCAAGGGTAGAGTAGAGAAGGGCACTCTCACCCGGCGTGATGTCGAATACATTATAGAGAAAGCATCCTTCGGAATCATCAAACTTGAATTAAGCGATTATGAGTACTAAACGAAAAGTATATACATTCTATATAATAGCCATCCTGGTAATGGTGCTTGTTCTGATGCTCTTTGATTTAAACATCATGGCCAAGGCGATTGTCGGACTGATGATAGTCTTCTGCATCTTCGTAATGCGAAGCATACAGACGGCTTACCAACTGCCAGATGACATCGACCCTGATACGATGCTCCCGATAAAGCCTCATGGCAAATCGACTGCAGCCATGTCCACAGAGAAGTTAGACCACAATTCCAATGTGGATCTTTATCTCCGTCTTCTCATCGAAACTGATGAAGAACTGGCGAAAGACCCTACCATAGACCAGATGTCGCCCAGTTACAACATCCAGTTAAATAACAGAATTGCCGAGCGACTTGAATCACTCGACAAAGGTAATAACAAGTAAAAAAAAGAAAATTATGATACAGATATTAACCCTTATCCGGTTCGCTTTTCCCTTTCTCCTGCTGACAGCGTTTTTCTGTCTTTACAGGAAGGAATATGGATTCATGAATCGGTTTATGTGGAAGATGGCCATGTTTCAGAGCGCAAGAAATCTCTATGCTTACCTGATTGTGCTGATGCTAATCTTCATCAACTGGTGTTGCCATGTCACGACCCCCAATCTCTCAGTCGTAGTGTCAACACTCCTGACTCTGGTGCTTCTTAACAGGAAAATCGCAGAAAGCACCTTCCATCTTCTGCATGAGAGTAAAAGACTGTGGTTCGCCACCTTGCTGCTCTCGATGGTTTGCTACACCTTACCTTATATGAACAGCATGTCCCTGTTTCTCTTTACCGTCAGCGTGGCAGCAGTCTTCTATCCATCTGAAAGAGTTCTTCAGCTGAAGAGCCATCCTGAGACCATCAACAACCCGAAGGATCTGCTTGCGCTGATTATCAGAAATTACTATTAGGTGCCACCTGCAACTGGCACAGAATCATATCCACTTGCTCAACATTCCAAAATCAAAAATGACTCAAATGACTCATCATCCCAATCAGCAGACACCCGAAGCAGACAGATGCAGAGGTGTTGACCGTTCGTTGCTGGAGTTTCTGAAGCAGAAAGCAGAGGAACGTTACAGCAAGCTGGAAGCCTACTGCGACCTGCTTTCGAAAGCATCCTCAGGAGCCTATCAGTCTCCGGGAACCGATGGAGCCCTCCAACTGTTGCCCGGCCAGTTTGTTGCCACCATTTCCGAACTTGCCCGTCAGTGGCAATGGCAGCGTGCCACAGTTCGCCAGTTTATCTCCGGACTCACCAAACTTGGCCAGCTTTCCATAGAGCCATACTCCAAGAGTTTTATCTTCTCTGTCAACCTGGAGCAACGTCTCTCTCTTCTTATCGAAAGTCCGGACGACATCCTCGACTTCTGCGCCATGCAGTTCATCCGCTTCATCAAAGGCAGATCCACTGCCAAGGAAGTGGCCGATTCCTACAGCCGTTATTACGACTTGAAGATGAACATGGCCAAGCAGGAAGGATATGGGGGCATTCCTGCCAGGCGTGTACTCAACCAGCAGGCCCAGGTGTTTGATTCACTGGCAGTTTCCATCCTCCGTTATCTCAATCAGGAGAAAGAACTGCCTGAGGAACTTTCAGATTCCGTGAGCCTGCTCTTCGGAAAAGACCATGTCTGGGACTGGCACAAGGTGATAGATTCTCTTGGCATTCTGGCTAAAGCCATCAGTGGCAACACCAAGCCGAGTTATATGGACGAAGTGGCAACCCGATACTCGAAAGCGGAGATAGTACTCCTGGATTGCATCTTCGAACACTACATCTGCTGCTCCGCTTCCCGCTACTATGTGAATCCCCCTCGTCCTCTTACTGAGGCCAGGGAGCCATCTGAAAAGGTAGCGCCTGCGGAATCTTCCGACGATTAAAAACAAAAATCATATTCCCCTTATTCCATGCGAGGCACGCTGATGGCGATCAGGACGCCCGTTAGCACATCGCTGAATGATTTCAAGCAACGTAAGGCAGCGTGCTTGCACGTGCCACTTTTTTCAGTCTTGGGAAGCCTAATACCCCGACCTACTGAAGTAGTCGGGAGGGCTGACCAGATAAACAGCAAGCTGGGTCAGATTTCCTTGTGTTGCCAAGACTGAAAAAGGCTCCTGGAGTAAGGACTATAGCAAAGAAAAACGATATGGGAACATCATCAAAACAAGTCATGGACATCAAGGTTACCAAAGGCCTCGCTTCGATAGGCAACGAAGAGTTGAGAGACTGGACGGAGAAGGGGTGGAACCAGGCCATGCGTGAAGGCAACTACGACCGTAGCCGTGAACATCTAAACTTCGAGATCCGTCCAGGTGGCATGGTCGCCCCGATAGACAAGAGCCGTCCGCTTACCAGACGCATGGCAGAAAATCTCGCTTCACGTGGCATCAAAGACCCTAACGAAGGACTGGCAGAACCACGTTTCCGAACCGTGGTGAATTTCATCTTCGGCGGTTCAACGGAACGTATGCGAGAGCTTGCCTTTGGTAATCAGAAGGTAGATTTTGAAAGCAAGGGTGGCAACGAGCATATCCGTAGAATGCCAGAAATAGAGCAGTGGGCACAGGACATCTACCACTTTGTGGCAGATAAATATGGAGAGGAAAACATCGTCTCCTTCATCGTCCACTGCGATGAGAAGAATCCGCACGTCCACTGTGCGCTTCTGCCTATTGATAAGGATAATAAGTTCGCCTTCAAGAAAATCTTCCATGGTCAGAACCGCATAGATTACAAGAACTATCTTCTTGCCCTGCACGATGAACTGGCCAAGGTCAATGAGAAATGGGGACTCACGAGAGGGGTGTCGATAGCAGAGACAGGAGCACGTCACCGTTCTACTGAAGAGTATCGACGATGGCTTGCCAACGAGTGTGTGACACTCGAAGCCCAGATGCTGAACACCCGGAAAGCCCTCGAAGATCTGAACGTGGAACTCTCCATTGCCCAGAAGAAGCAGAAATCCTTCACCTCCATGATAGAGAATCTGAAGGCAGAAATCAACCACCTGGAAGCAGAACTCAAACCGCTGAGAGCCTTGCAAGCCAACAGCGATAACATCAGTGCCGACATCGCCCGTAAGATTCAGAGCCTTGAACAGCAGAAGGCAATGGTGGAAGATAAACTGGCAGACAAGGAGAAGAAGCTTTCTGAGACCAACCAGTTGCTTGACACCCTCCGCAAGGACAAGGAAGAGATAGAGAAGCAGGCCAGTGAACTGGAAGACAAAGCCAACCAGTCTGAACTTTCCTGGGCGCACAACATGAGCTATCATCTCAACGGAGTGATGCTTGACACCATGGCACATGAGTTTGCCATTCGCTTCCCGAATCTCCCCGACAGCGTGAAACTCGACTTCGACGGCACGCTTCTCTGCCAGTTGGCTAAAGACGGCAACCATGTTGTCAAGGTAGCCTTGAACCTCGTGTGCGGTTTCGTGGATGATGCCACGACCATCGCACAGACGCATGGAGGTGGAGGCGGCAGCCCAGGCTCTGGATGGGGCAAGCGACCAGACGAAGACGATAGGGAGTGGGCAAGAAGATGCCTGGCAATGGCACGCAAGATGTGCACTCCATCCGTCAGAAGAAGAAAGAAAATGTAACACCATGCTCATTTGTTTACGCAAGTAATCAATCATCAAAGACAACAACATGAGAAAGAAAATATTATCAATAACAATGATGTGTCTGGCTGCAATGACAGCTTCGGCACAAACTGCCAGACAGAGTTCTGACAGTCTTTATATCCAGAAATCATACAGTCAGGAGCAGATGCTCATGCCTGTTAATCCTACATATATCAAGCATGTAAGCGAAGCAGCCAACTGGGGTAGAAATTGGTTTATAGAAGCAAAGGGCGGGGCTTCAGCTTTTCTTGGGACGCCCATTGGTTGCGGTGACGTGTTCGACCGTGTCACTCCTCTCTTGCAGATAGGAGTCGGCAAATGGTTCACGCCCGCAATCGGTGGACGAATAGGATTTCAGGGACTCAGCTTCAAGAACGCAGAGTTCCACACGATGAAGTATCAGTTTGTTCATGCAGACTTTCTGTACAACGTCACGTCTGGCATCCGTCAGAATGAAAGCGGAATCCCTCTTTGGGATGTGATTCCCTTCGTAGGTGTCGGCATGATCCATAATTCCGACTGGATCAACAACTGTACCTGCCAGGGTGGTTCGAGTGGCAGTCATCCGTTTGCTTTCACCTATGGTGTGGAAGCCCGTTACCGCATCAGCGACCGTGTTCATCTCGTAGGAGAGGTGAGTGGAATGCTGACCGCCAGGAACTTCGACGGCATCGGAACCTCTACCAAGTTCGGCGACAACATGATTTCCGTATCAGCCGGTCTGTCCTTCACGATAGGCAAGACAGGGTGGAAGCGAGTAGTGGATGCAACTCCTTATATCGAGCAGAATCTCGCCCTCCAGGATTACATTGCCTACATGAGGGATAAGAATGCTCATCTGGAAAAGCGACTTGCAGGAAATGACGATGGCAAGACCGTCTATCCGAAAAACAGCTACAGTGGTCTCAACTCTCTCCGTGCCCGACTTTCGATGAATGGCGATTCCCTTTCATCTTCTGACCACCTGAAAGTAAGCATTGGTGTTCCGGTGTATTTCTTCTTCAAGCTCAACACTGATAAATTGGTTGACAAGTCTCAGCTCGTGAACCTCGATGACATTGCGAAGATGGCCAAGCAGGAAAACCTGAAGATTAAAATATCCGGTGCAGCCGATAGTGCTACTGGTACTCAGTCCGGCAACCAGGATTTGGGTAAGAGACGTGCCAAGTTTATAGCCAAGGCACTCATCAAGCGTGGTGTAGATAAGAGCCAGATCAAAGCCTACAACTTAGGCGGAATCGACAAATATGCGGCGAATGAGGCAAACCGCTTCACAACCGTTGTTTTGCTGAAATAGGCTAAAACGTGTATTCATGAATACGTGAATACATGTACACATATATACATAATATATACTGAATGTAGCTTTTGAGTAAAAGCACTAAAATTCTTCTCTCATACATCAAGGGGAGTTTGCTCGTGATGAGTAAACTCCCCATAATTATCTTAAAAAAACTTATTTATTCAATAGAATGTTTTGATATTCAGAATATAATCATTATATTTGCACGTAATATTAGTGGCGATATTATGTGCAATATTAAATATTATATAGATGAAACAGCTGCATATTTCGGCAATATGTTGGGCGAAAAAGTAGCTTTGGAACCAGCAGATAAAGATTTGTTGGAAGGAATACCTATGAATGTTTCTTCCAGGTTCTCTTTTTATAAAGGATGTATTTTGGGGCAGCGCATTTTGATGGCTTACCTAAAAGATGGTGACTCTGTGCCACCTGCTCAATTGAAGAAACAATTGGGTATTATACATCGACAGACACAGCTCGTCGTCGTATTAATCACTCCATGCATTTCATCTTATAATAAGGTAAGATTGGTGGCACAAAAAGTTAACTTTGTTATCCCCAACAGGCAAATGTTCCTGCCATCTCTTTTGCTTGACATCAAACCAGACAGAAAGGTTGGCTTGGATTTGAAAGAAACCATTCCTCCCTTTGCCCAATGTTTGTTGCTTTATCATTTGCAGATTGAATCCATTGTTGGGGCAACAGGTTATGGACTGAGCGATAAGTTTGGCGTTTCTTATGCGACCGCAAACAAATCATTGCGCTGGCTTGTCTCTAAAGATCTGGTTAAGTTGGAAGGAACAAAGACCAAGACGGTCCAAATTGATTTAAGCAATAGGGAACTTTGGAATAAAGCATTGCCAATGTTGGTTTCTCCGATAGAGCAGCTTTACTATACGGATGCTATACTTGAAGGACAACAGATAAGTGGGGTGAATGCGCTGGCTTCCTACACGATGCTAAATGAAGAAACCAGACAATGTTGGGCTGTTACAAAGAAAGAGCTGAAAACTCTGGTCATCGTAACCGACAAGCAGTTCGGAGAAAATGAAATTCAAGTATGGAAGTATAACCCAAAAATATTAAGTACTGAAGGAGTGGTTGATAAGCTCTCGCTTTATTTGTCATTGAAAGACAATGAAGATGAGCGAATACAAATAGAGTTGGAACGATTAATAAATGAAATGTCATGGTAAGAGGAATAGATACATTCAAGGAGTTCTTCAAAGGTTTTGAGGACAATTATGTTATAATAGGCGGTACGGCATGTGAAATCCATGAGGATTTGTATGCTCAGGTGCCTCGTGCTACTAAGGATATTGACATTATCTTAGTGGTTGAAGCTTTGTCGGCTGAGTTTGTTGCCAAATTCTGGGAGTTTGTAAAAAAAGGCAATTATGAGCAGCGAAACAAGGGCGTTAATGAGAATGTAGAGCCCAATCATGAATATTTCCGCTTCATGAAGCCTGCTAATTCTGCTTTCCCATATCAGGTTGAACTCTTCTCACGTAGTCTTGGCTTGATGAATTTCCCTGAGGAGGCTCGTATCACACCGATTCCTGTAGATGAAGACCTTTCAAGTTTATCGGCAATACTCATGGATGAAGACTATTATCGTTTCACGATAAAACATAGCTTGCAGGAAGATGGCGTGCATATCGCCAATATCGAGAGTCTTATCTGTTTGAAAAGCAAGGCTTTCTTGGATTTGAGTCAAAGAAAAGCTAAAGGTGAAAGTGTTGATAGCAAGCATATTGCAAAGCATAAGAAAGATGTTTTTCGTCTTGCAGCAATGCTTACTCCAGCAAGTAGATATGAACTGCCCGACATATTAAAAACAGATGTTAGTGACTTTTGTGATGCTATCATGCAGGATTTGCCAAATGCCGATTTCATCAAGTCAGCAGGTCTTGGCAATGTGACAAGCCTGCAGATTATAGAACAACTTAAGAAATCAATGTTGTAGTTATGGTTAAGATACAATATGCTTCAGATTTGCATTTGGAGTTCATGGAGAACACTCTTTATTTGGAGGCTCATCCCCTTCAGCCTGTTGCTGACATCCTGGTGTTGGCTGGAGATACTGGCTATTTAGGTGATGAAGGCTTTGTCAAGCATCCATTCTGGGATTGGGCATCAGAGAATTTCAAGGAAGTAATAGTAATACCAGGTAATCATGAGTTTTATTTGGGTTATGACTTGGGGCAACTCCATGATGGATGGTGCATGGAAATTCGGCACAATATCAGATGCTATTATAATGCTGTGATACATCTTTCGGATGATACAGACCTCATCGTTTCTACACTATGGGGATATATAGAGCCGCAGGATGCTTTTGCAACCGAGCGCAGAGTAAATGATTTCTATCGTATTAAGGATTGTGGCGTTGTGATAAACAGTGAACGGTTTAATCAAGAGCATGCTAATTGCCGTGCTTTCATCGAAAAGGCTGTTAGTGAGAGCCAGGCAAAGCATATTGTTGTGGCTACGCATCATGTGCCATCATTTCAACTGGTGTCTCCGGATTTCAAGGGAAGTCCGATAAACGGTGCTTTCACAGCAGAGCTGGGAAACTTCATTGCTTATAGCCGAATAGACTATTGGATTTATGGCCATTCTCATCGTAATATAGACAGGATAATAGGAAATACTCAATGTGTTTCGAATCAGCTTGGGTATGTGAGTCATGGAGAATCTGAGTCTTTTGATTCAAAGAAATGTATTGATCACTTAAATCGTCGGTCATGACCGACGATTTAAGTTTCATTATGAAACTTTACGCTTGCACTCAAAATGACCATGAAAGTATTTATTGCATAAAAAAGACAGCCAACAAAGTGACTGACTTTAATTGAATGGGATGAATTATCGTCCTCGATGGTAGTGTTGGTCTTCTTCCTGAGCAACAACCTCTTCTTTTTCCATTTGCTTGGCAACTTCCTTTACGTCGTCTGTTGCATCCTCTGGGAGACCGTAACGGATGATGTTATCCTTGATTTCCTCTGCGCTTACCTTGCGCATCACATCGTATGTGCCTCCAACAGTCGGATTATATACTACAGCATAATGCTCATCCTCAACAAGGAGGTCATCGCCACGGTAGTTAGTTGGAGAGAGATTGATTCTGGAGAGGTCAGGAGCATCACCCTGGTCGTATTCCTTAGCCTCAGTAAGGAGTGCATCGTAGTTGCCGTCATTTTTGAACTTGTCGAGAGGGTCTGTAGCATCGGTAGTCTGGAGATACGCCACTGAAGCGTAATACATCGTTGGAGCTATCTCTTGCTTCTGCTCAGCCTCTTGACTTTGTTCCTAGTCTATTTTCAGCTGCATAGCATCGATATGCTGGTTGATCATGTGAGATGCCTTCTTCACATCGGTAAGCGTAGTCTTGATAAATTCAGGCGATTCTTTCAAACTGTCCAACCAGTTTTTCAGATAACTGGCACTGTCTTCCTTCAAGTGCTTGGTCATACCGAAACGCTGTGCTACCAGAGCGGCACTCAGTTCGGCAACCAGTTCCTCACGGGCGTATTATGCGCTTCCGAAAGATGCAGGCTTCAATCTGCCCAAATGGTTTTCTGAACCCGTAGAGTGAGCCATCTCATGTCCGAGATTGGTGTAGAAGGACTCTCCATCCTTGAACTGGCGTTTCTCTGGAATGACAATCTCATTCTTCGAAATGCTGTAGTAGGCATTGTCTCCATAGACAGGCTTGATAGGACAGATCCATCCGTTTTCCTTGATCATCTTATCCATGGCAGGGAAGAAGAAGTCATCACCCTGATCCAAAGGTCTGTTCACTCCTGCAGCTGCCTCCAGTTTCTTGTAGAGTTCCGGACGAGCCTCCTGCAAGTTGGTCTGTGCCACATTAAACACATTGTAAACCTGCAGTTTAGGATATACGTTATACTCCTTGCGTCGCTCCTCGGACATCAGACGGTAGTCATCGTATTTGATTTTCTCCCTTGTCTCTTTGTTCACAACGGTGAAAGTCGTGATGAAAACCGGGAAACTCTTCTCGCCTTTGAGGATTGTCACCTGAGGCAGAGCTTCACCATTATTGTCCTTTACCTGCTGTCTTTTTCCTTGCTTGTCCTTGTTGAAGTTCAGACCGGCCTGACCATCTGGTCATACTTCTGCAGGTTGTTCTTCTCGATGAAGCTTTGAAGACTTGAAGCGTACTTCTTATTGGAGGCATAGCCGGAGTTCTGCAGTCCGTTTGTCCATCCCTTGTAGTCATCAGGGGATAACTTGAAGAGCGAGCCGTATCTCTTGTTTCCTTTCAGAAACCGGGAATGATGCTCGTATGAGTCGCCAACAGAAGCATATTGACAGAACTTCTCGTTGGGACGGTCATCGGTATATACGAGGTACTTGCCACCGCACTGAACCCAACCGGAAGTAGCCTTGATGACTGGTAAACAAGTCATTTAGGGTTGCTAAACAAGTCATTTCCAGGTGGTAAACAAGTCATTTCAATTCCATAAACAAGTCATTTACGAGTGCTAAATAAGTCATTTCCAACCTCTCAATAAGTCGTTTCCCTATCATAAACAAGCCATTTGTTCTTTTCAAACAAGTCATTTCTCTTTTCATCTTTTCGCTGTTTTATTTATTTTGGCTGCAAAGGTAGTAAAAACCAACTAAGTCATGTGTTCTGCGATATATCGCGATTTCTTTAAGATTCATTAGCAGACTTTAACAGAGCTGCTTTGATGTTCTCATGATTTAGCAGGATTACTCAATAGGAATAAAACATTACAAAATAAAATGGAGGTGTCGGTGACACCTACTTTTCATCTTTTTTTATGCATTGGAGCCACTACCCTCCAATTTGGATGTCTCCCTCTGATTATCAATCTTTTATCTATTTTCGCGCGGTAAGTCATAAAAAAAAGAGTATATAAAAGTGTCACCTGTCACCGTTTTCTGTCAAGCCCTTTATTGGAGCCAGTTTGTTGGGTGACACCAGTGACACGAGTTTTCATTATTTTTGTGGAGGTGCCTGTCACCCCCTGTCACCCAACGATATGCAGAAAATAGTGGACAAAATCATATCGTATTCTTATTTGTTTGCCTATTTGTTTGCATATTTGTCTCATCAAAATTAGGAAAAAGCAGGGGGTTACTTTCCGATGCACCATACGTAACAAACTGAATGTCAGTTATTTAGCGTAGGTTTGAGCTGTATGAAAGCCGGGCTAAAATATAAGGATTTTTATCTCTTTAATTATCTGATATTCAGTGCTTTTTAGTCCTACTTTCCTACTTTTTTCAAGTATCTTTTTAAGCCCTTTTCTACGCCTTTCACTTTCCCACGCAAATAATGAATGTCGTTGATTCTCAATCGGTTAAGTACTGACGTGCTATTTGTGAGCCGCTTTCCTTCTGAATGAAAAGAATGTTGATTATCAGCTACTTACGATTTTCGTATTTTCACTTGGTTTCACTTGATTTCATTCATTTTGTATGTCATATATCTTTACAAACGTCCATTTTTAGGGGTTGAAGATTTAACATATTTAACCTTTGTAAACACCCAAAATCTGCATTTTCGTGCTAAAACGTGGTTTTTTATCATTTTTGAGAGGTCGGCTTTTATCTGAATAAATCTGCCATCGTCAGCTGGCATTGGATGTCATCAGAAGAGCCGCCCGGCGCAAGTCCATAGGAGGTGATCATCGTAATGAGTACCGTTTTAACGGTGCCTGTTTCCCTGATGAAGGTCTCCCTTCGGTTGCGGATGCGGTTGTCCTCTTCTTCTGTAATAACGTAAGGTGCGTTGGATTATTGCATCGTCTTGGAATGTATCTCACGACTTATCTGTACGGTCATTATCTGTCCATGATGCTTTTTGCAAGTAAATAAACTCTGGTTCCAGTAGTCTGCGGCCATCTGTCTTTTGGGTTTATATCCAGCTTTTCAGCTCTACATATAGCCTCTTCGACATGTGGAAGCAAGATGGATGGATCATAGTCTGATTCCTGATAATGTCCCATCAGTTTGCGAAGATGATATTTCGTCCATGTACCATGAGTTGACAAGCGAGGATTTTCAAAGAGGATCTTCTTATCCTCTTCCGAATAATCTTCGATGTCTTCAAGGTGCAATATCAGCCAAAGTTCGAAACATGGATTGCTCATGCAGAATCTGAGATTGCTGTTTTGCTGACATAGCTGTGCAATGTCGGCAAGCATCTTTTCCTTCCAGTCGTCACGATCGATAACAATCCACAGTTGGTCATCGTCCAAAATGTTGTATTCATCCATGAAATCCTTAATCTGGCGATGGACATTGGCAGGATTAGAATTGTCATCTTCTCGGTTTAGAACAACCAGCTGTACATTAGTTGCACATAGTTCCTGGCGCATAGCCTCGAAGTAAATGTTTTCGGTTGCTCTTCCTTCGGCAGCTATGACGATGAGTCGAGAAGATTTAACTCCTTCTATTCGTTGAAAGTCTTTTCTTTGTCTCATAGCTGTTACCATTTTAATTGACTTATAGGCGCAAAGAACGGAATGGCTCCATAGCGTCCTAATAGATAACCCTTGCGAACATCTTCACGAGGTTTGAATTCAGCCAAGGATGTGAGATGAGACGCTCCGTCCTTTCCCTTCTCGACAAACCATACTTCGTCAGCTCTGATAAGGTCGAGGTTGAGCAGGTTGCATTCATGAGTGGAGAAGATGAGCTGAGTGTCTCTTCCAGACTCCAGTCCTGAAAAATAGCACTCTAAAATTTTCTGCGAGAGCATCGGGTGCATACTGCGGTCAATCTCGTCGATGAGATAATCAACTTCATTTTGCTTCAAATCGATGAGCATTGGGATGAAGTCAAGCAACCGGATGCTGCCATCAGATTCTTCGCTCAGATCAAATACAACCTCTGTGCCGGAAGTAAGATTCCGGTGGACAGCCTTCTGCTTGTAAATCTCATATCCTCCGTTGGCATTTACCTCGAATAGAAGCATTTCGCCTCCAACTGTGGCAGCCATGCTGTACGCCTTGCCGTTCTTGGCCTTACTGAGTATGTTGTCAAGCAAATCGGAAGACAAGTTCACATCTTCCTTCTTGATTTTATACAGGCGCACGTCTGAAATGCCCGTGTTGAAATAGGCAAGAAGTGAGCGTGTCGTTTCCTGCAGTTCTTCATTGTTTTCAGTAAGGAAAGAAATTCCCTGAAGTCGTGTGCTTGGGAAGATGATCTTCAAGCCGTCAGCAAACCAGTTCTTGGCCATGCGTATGGTTTCAAGTCCCTTGCCGTTTCTGCGCACATACTCTGACAGGAAGCTGGAATCAGAAGGAGTACTGTGGGCGATGAACTTCAGGAGCATGAATGTTTCTTCGTTTCCATCCACCTTGCCAAACGTGAACTCGTTGCCGGCAGCTGTAATCTTTCTGGTGAAAACTTCCTTGTCGGTACGGCTGTTGATTTCAAACAGCCATTCCTCCTTGATGCCTCCGATGGTGAACTCCATGCCATAGGCAAAGCACTTACCCTTGGTCTTGAACTCGATTTCTACCTTGGAGTTTTTCTCTTCGGTATCAGCAAGCTTGAAAGGTTCAACCTTGCTTTGCGGAAAGCTTCCATTGGCTATCTGCTGGAGCAGGGCAATGGCCTTGATGACGTTGCTTTTTCCTGAAGCATTAGCACCATACACGATACCAGCCTTCAGCACAGAAATATCATCACGCTTCTCTGCACGGGAAACATGAGACGGATGTGCGTTACTCTTACCTGCCACAAAGCTGATTTGAGTCTCATCCTTGATGGAATATATATTTTCAAATGTAGCTCTAAGTATCATAACAATGTCATTTTCTTATTAATACTGATGCAAAGATAAGCTTTTTCTTCGAAAAATGTATAGTTTAATGTCGAATACTTGCAAAAATACCGTATAATTAACACAAATTAGCTGATTTAAGACCTTTTGTTTGTCAAAAGCTGTCGCTATTTGTGGAAGTTGCTGGTTGTATAAAAATACATTTATCCTGCAAAAACTCCAAAATGTATCGATAAGTCGTGGAAATCTATTGAAAAACGATAGATTTCCACGACTTATCGGCATGTTTTTGCGATTTTTATCCTAATATGGATGAGTTTTCCTCTCCATTTCGAATAACTATTCTTGCATTTCAGCAAGGAAAAATAGATTCTCCCAAAATCCTTGATTATATGTTATAAACAAGTTTATTTCGGCATATATACATATATGGTTTTCTTAAACTTGTAAACTTCCTGGTTTGAGTGGTTAAAATTGGTAGAGGTTTACTATTTGAGTTTGAAAGAACATGTATTATACATGGGTAAACTTAAACCTTAAACTTGTATGCGCCGTAAGCTTTGCCTTGGTTGCTCTTTAGCTGGTTCAGGGCTTTACCTTCTTCTTCTTCTCCTTGCTGAAAGCCAGTTTTCCTTTTAGATAGACAACAGCTTCATGTCACAAAAAACATCGTTTATGTGACAAAAATCATTGGCTTGCCGCTTGTCTCAGGCTTCATGTTTCTCTGACCAGCTTCCCTCTACATACAGATGCTTACCCTTGGCAGTCGTAGGTCTGATCGTTTAGTCCTTAGCTTAGCCATATTCATATTCATGATGAAGTTTGAGTTTTCCTGCCAATCTCTTGAACTTATAAGCCGTATTGCGCAACCAGTTTGCTTGAACAAACATCGTGGAGGATGCAGCTTTCCTTTACCCAACCAACTGCAGAAATTTTCTATTCATCCTTTTCATTCATATTTTTGGACGAAGCATCCACACTTACTTTTTCCGCTGCAAAGTTAGTGCAAGCCACATTTCTGCAAGTACCAGGTGCCTTATTCTCTGAATTTTTTCAAAAACTTTTCCGTCTGCTGCTCATCCCAAAAACTTTTCCTGCCCAAGGGTGAAATAATTCGATAATTCCTTGCTTCCTATGTTTTCCTTGCCAACTCTGATAGCATCGTAAAAAATAAATGTTTCACTTCTAAAAATATTGAATTATGAAAAAAATGGAAAATTCTTTCGCAGTAACTGGTTTCGTAAGTAAGGATGCAAGCATCCATCAGTTTACAACAGCAAGCGTAGCTCGCTTCTCACTGGCTATCAGCCGCAATGAGAAGAATGGCGATGAAAACTCTCGCACTTCTGCCTTCATGAATGTAGAGGCTTGGCGCAAGAACGAGAACACCTCTTCATTCGACCGCCTGGTCAAGGGAGCACTCCTCACTATAGAGGGCTACTTCAAGCCAGAGGAATGGCAGGATGCAGAGGGAGTCAAGCACAACCGAGTGATTCTCGTAGCCACCAAGTTCTACGAAGCTGTAGAGAAGGAGAACGCTCCTGATTCTCAGCAGGGCAAGACCCAGAAGGATTAGTAAATCCTTCTCTCCGTGATAAAGAGCGGCCTTCGGGTCGCTTTTTTTGTGCTTATACTTTTTGTCATTTTAATCATTCTGCTTCATTTTAATACCCTATTAAAACGATGCAAAACCGTCAATAACCAATAGATATACAACAGGTTTTTCTATTTTATGCTTATACTTTTCCTTGCTGAAAGGATAGCCAGTTATAGGAGGATTTCATTCATCGACTTCTGGGAATAGGTAATAATTCTGTTGCGAAGGTAACGGTTCTGTCTTATCTTTACAAGGTCAGGGCGCTGCTTTGCTGAAAAATCTCCACACCATTCGGGTAGTATTTTGCAGACAAAACCTTGTATGGATAGCCATAACACCTTCTGGATGCAACATAATTTTTAACCATCCCCGAAGTAGTTGATCTACGAAAGGGAGATAAAATCAGATGGCATTATGACAACAATGAAATCAATTCTCAGCCGACTAACCCAGGCGGTGAACGGCACAGACAAGGAACTCTTCAGTGAGCAGGAGTTGAACCAGTTTGCTTCATTCTATCTTGACAAATGGGATGAGAACACAAGCGAGGACGTGGTGGCAGAGTCTTTCGTGGACTATTGGTGGAACACCGACAGGGCTTGCAGACGATGCTCTGAATGCGGCAAGCTGATGCGTGAGGGTTATTGTGCAGACATGGGAGTAGCCTACTATTGCAGCAAGGACTGTCTGCATAGCGACTTCACAGATGAGGAATGGGCAGAGGAATGTGAATCCAACGACCAGAGTTATTATACAGAATGGTAATCAAATAAATATACAAGACAATGGCTAATCAGGCAACAACAACCTATAAGGTTACAGGAACCCAAAAGGCAGTAAGCAACCTTTGGAACACCCTTCAGCGCATGGAGGTGAACAGCAGGAACATCTGGCTGGATGACCTTGCAAAGCACTATGGAATCGACTATCAGAAGAAGCACATCTGTGTGCGTGGTCACATCTACTGGGCAGAGTATGAGGAGGATGAAGACACCAGTCTGCTTTCCTTCGAGACCGAAACTGCCTGGGATGCTTGCAATGACCTCTTCTTTGAGATAAACCGACTCCTGGATGATGAACTGAGCATTTCCTACAGATGCTGCGAGTGTGGATGTGAGGTCTATTACACCCACGATGAAGGCGATTATTTTCCCGAAGAATGTTGTGTCAGCGCATCCGGCGAACCATTCGAGGATTGTTGTGATGATGTTTACGGCACTATCGGAGAAGCCATCAGGGAATGGACTTCCAAGACCGGCATTGAGCAGGGAGAGCGAACCGATGAGCAGATGATGGACTTCATCAATGAATATGAGTATGAGGACGATGACACCTATTTCTACATCCGCACCTTCACTTTTGAATAAATGATACCTCAAATCCTGACGTTTCCCCTGACACTTTGGGTTGTTAGGGGAAGCGTGAAGGAACTTTCGCCAGATACCCGTACCTTTGTACACGTTAATACATGTAGCCACGTACACGTGGAGCCATGTACACATGAATACGTTAATACATATATACAAAAGATTTTATATTATGTCATTGAAAATCATTACATTCGCCAATCATAAAGGTGGCGTTTCGAAGACCACCTCTACAGCCTCCATCGGGGCTTGTATGGCACGTATGGGCAAGAAAGTCCTGCTCATAGACCTTGACGGTCAGGCAAATCTTACCCTGTATTTCATCCCGAATGAAGATGAGGTGCAGGCAAGTATCTTTGACTCTCTGGTTGATGGCGCACCCCTGCCAGTGAAGCACGTCAGGGAGAACCTCGACCTCGTTCCTTCCTCCCTCGAAATGGCAAGCGCAGAGATTGCCTTGACCAATCTCCTGGCAAGAGAACAGCTGCTGAGCCGACTGCTCGAACCCGTGAAGCAGAACTATGACTACATTCTCATAGACTGTCCTCCATCTTTGGGAATTGTTACCACAAACGCTTTCCTTGCTGCAGATGAAATCATCGTTCCGATGACTCCAGAGCTTCTTCCTCTGAAAGGAATGCGAATGCTCGATTCCTTTGTCTCGACCTTGCAGCGAGTGAAGCCGAACCTCAGACTTGGAGGAGTCTTTATCGCCAGATTCAACCATCGCAAATTGAACAAGGTGGTTGAGCAAGCCGTGAAGTCCCGTTATGAGACTATCACCATGAAGACTCGCATCCGAGAAAACATCGCCCTGGCAGAATCGGCAGGCAGCGGTCAGAGCATCTTCGAGTACGACCCTCAGTCGAACGGAGCGAAGGACTATCAGGCATTGACAGAAGAAATTATTTCACGTAATCAGTAAAGACTATGGCAAAGAAGAATATGGACATCCTGCTTGGCAACATTCTCGGTAAGGCTGCCATTCATCCGCAGGACAGATTTGACAGGTCTCCTGGGAATCCTCAGGAGCAACAGATTTCTGCTCCCAACTCTCAGACAGAGAGCGATTCGCCCAATGATGAACCCTGGCGACATTTCTCCTTTATCTGCTCAAAGGAACTCGTTGACAAGGTTCAGACCATCGCCCGAAAGGAAGGTTTCACCATCCGCTCCTTTATGGAATACGTCATGAAACAAGGCGTTGAAGCGTATGAGTCGAAATATGGTAAGGTCAAGAAAATCAGGACTAAAACCATCCGAGAAGTTATGTAGAAAGTGTGGACGTGTAGCCATGTACACATGAATACATTGATACACGTGTACGTTGATACTTATATACATATAGACGTTAATACATGTCCACATGTGGATATGAATATAATGAAATTAAATAACATCAAAAACGAAAAGTCATGAAAATGAAAAAGTATCTTTCAATCGCCATCCTTCTGATGATGATGGCTTCACCAGTAGTATTCACCTCTTGCGGCAATGATGACCCGACGGAGGACATCGGAAATCCGGAAACAAAACTGGACGTTTGGACAGAGCCATTCCACATCATGGGTGCGAATGTGGATGAGGTCAAGAGCTATATGGCTCAATCCATGAAGCGTTACCGCCAGGTGGCTGAGACTTCCGGCGGCAACATCCCGTTGACCTATATGACAGGGCAGGGTAGTGAAGGCGTTCTTTACAGCTTCTCCCGTCTTGACGGTTCGCTCTATTCTGTCATTGATACGGAGCAAAGTGTGAACCGTGGGCTTGTCATTGACTATCTGAAGAAGCACTACACGCTTGTTTCAGCCGATGAAGCCAGCCTGCAGTACTGCTTCACCAACCAGGAAAAATCCATGGTGATTACAACCATGAAGATTTCAGACTCCTATTTCAATGTGAACTATTCATTGGTTTATTGATAGTAAAAGCCTTAAACATATATAAAAACAGGATTTAACCCCGTAATCTGCAATAAAATTACAAATATCGGGGTTAAAACGGTTTTTGTGGTGCGACAGAGGTAATTTAATCGTTGAAAATCCAGCAAAAGAAAGTTGCTGTTTTTGTACGCAGATATTCGTATATGAATACTTCGATGCAAAAATAGCAACTTTTTGGATTACGTCCGCACTGTGGACGCAATTAGGAAAATCTAACTTTCATTGTTGTTGGTCATGTGGACGTGAATACATGTATATATGTATAGGTGTGTACATGAATACACATTCAAAAACCGTAAAATGCCGAAAAAGAGACTCTTTAAAGCCTTCTTTTAGGAAAAATCGCTCAAAAAACAACTTTTTTGAAACTTTATTCTTGCTACGAAAAAAGACTTCACTCTCCCTTTCTACCTTTGCATCGTCAAAACAAGGAAGTATGGGTGAGCGGCTTAAACCAGCACACTGCTAACGTGCCGAACCGAAAGGTTCCGAAGGTTCGAATCCTTCTGCTTCCGCACTTTGGCTCGTTAGCTCAGTTGGATCAGAGCACGACGCTACGAACGTCGGTGTCGGGAGTTCGAGTCTCTCACGAGTCACAATATTGGAGGCTTGGCAGAGTTGGTCTATTGCACCGGTCTTGAAAACCGGCAGGCGGCAACGTCTCAAAGGTTCGAATCCTTTAGCCTCCGCAAACTTGCCCTATCGCATAACGGTAGTGCGGCAGATTCTGGATCTGCAAGTGGTGGTTCGATTCCATCTGGGGCAACATCAGTAAGGAGCTTTGGCAGACTTGGTGTATGCGCGGGACTGAAAATCCCGAGAACGTGGTTCGACTCCACGAGGCTCCACTTGAAAATTCGGGAGTGCTCCAGTGGCAACGAGGGCGGACTGTAAATCCGCTGTCTGATGACTTCGTAGGTTCGAGTCCTACCTCCCGAACTCAACTTGCCCTATGGTATAATGGTAGCACAACGGGGTTTGGTCCTGTTAGCGAAGGTTCGATTCCTTCTGGGGCGACAAGTTAAAAAACAACTCCATGGTGTAATTGGTAGCATGCCAGATTTCGGTTCTGGAGGTGGTGGCTCGAATCCATCTGGAGTTTATATGGAGTTTGTAGCTCAGTTGGTAGAGTGCCAGGTTGTGGCTCTGGTGGTCGTGGGTTCGATTCCCATCAAACTCCCAAATGCTTCAATAGCACAGTGGTAGTGCAGCTCCCTTGTAATGAGCAGGTCGTAGGTCCGAATCCTACTTGAAGCTCCAATCGAGTAGGAGGAAAACGAAGCAGTTTTCTTCCTACTTTCGTTTTCCGACCTCTCACACCACCGTACGTGCGGTTCCGCATACGGCGGTTC
>ERZ773209.779-NODE-779-length-21631-cov-6.090564_pt1 | contig 21631 bp, 28 predicted proteins | sample MGYA00511109_ERZ773209 | MGnify/ENA primary metagenome ERZ773209 (study PRJEB29015, sample SAMEA2737786) | human gut metagenome | biome: human gut; feature: human-associated habitat; material: faeces | place: China | collected 2012 ...
GTTCTATGTCTATATTTTTTGTGAATTGAATTTGCGCAACTTATTATACGTTATCGTGCAGACGGTAAAACCCGTTATCATAAACAGTGGCTATAGTGAAGGCGGTGCAAGCAGATCACGTAGTGCTTTGAGAGGATATAATCCGTTAAAATCCAGTACCAAAGCAGACATTGATGTAAACCTGCCGCTTTTACGCAGCCGCAGTACAGATATGTACATAAACTCGCCGATAGGTGCCGGCGCTATAAATTCTTCCCGCAGCAATGTTATAGGCGCAGGATTAAGGTTATCTCCTAAACCGGACTACAGGCTGCTTGGAATAACAGCAGAACAGGCTAAAGAATGGCAGCGTAATACTATCAGAGAGTTTAACCTGTGGGCCGGCAGTAAAACATGCGACCTATACCGTAAGAACAGTTTTTATGATATGCAGGATATCGCCTATTTAAGCTATCTGCTTGACGGTGATGCCTGGGCGGCTGTCAAATATCGCAAGCCGTTGCCAAATAATCCATATTGTCTGCGTGTACAGCTTTTTGAAGCAAGTCGTGTATGTAATCCAAACACTATGAATACAGGCAATATAGCAGATTGGGTTGTAGAAACACATAATCCTGATAACGGCAACCGTATCATAAGTGGCGTGGAAATCGATAATGACGGAGCCGTAGTAGCCTACTGGATAGCAAGCAGAGTTCCTTTTGACCTTACTAATCCGGCAAATACCCTGATATGGAAGCGGGTAGAAGCCTTTGGCAAGCGTACCGGCAGGCCTAATGTGCTGCAGATCTCACATGAAGAACGCCCAGAACAGTATCGCGGTGTTCCGTATATAGCGCCGGCTATTGAGGTGTTAAAACAGGTTAGCAGGTATACATCGGCAGAGCTGACGGCAGCGATCATAAAATCATACTTTACGTTATTTTTTACAAGCGGTACGGGAACTACTAATAATTTGGGCGATGTTCTTGGCGAAACGTACGGACCGCATGAAAAAGTAACCCCGGAAGATCTGGATGATATTGATGTTGGTCCCGGAACTATGAACCTGCTGCCGGAAGGCATAGACGTAAAAGCCATTGACGGCAGCCGTAACCTGTCCACATTTGAACCGTTTGTAAATACTTTGATCTGCCAGATAGGAGCCTCGCTTGGAATACCGTCAGAAGTACTCTTAAGTAGGTTTCAGTCAAGTTACAGCGCCGCACGCGGAGCGCTTTTGCAGGCAGCGGCAGTATTTAAAACAAGAAGGACCTGGTTTGCCCGTGATTTTTGTCAGCCTATTTACGAGACCTGGCTGGCAGAAGCTGTTGCTATCGGACGCATTAAAGCTCCCGGATATGGTACAGATCCGCTTATCACAGCGGCATGGAGCAGTGCGGACTGGTTTGGTCCTGTAATGGGCATGCTTGACCCGGTTAAGGAAGTAAACGGCGCTGCGCTCCGTGTTAAATACGGATTCAGTACCGGAGAACGCGAAGCTGCTGAGCTTACGGGCACAGACTATGATAATAATATTGATCAGATTGCCGTTGAACAGGGAACATGGAAAGCCAAAGGCTTAGAAGTCCCGAAAGCGGATAAAACAGGAGGTGAAACACAAAGCAATGAAGGATAAATTTTGGCAGATAAAAAATCAGGTAAACGGCAGTGGAGAAATCCTTTTGTATGGACCAATCTCCAGCAGCCGCAGTTGGTTTAATGATACCGTAACACCGCAGGAATTTGCGAGAGATTTAGAAAGCTTAAACGGTAAAGATGTTACTGTGCGTATAAATTCCGGCGGCGGTGATGTTTTTGCGGCACACGCCATCCACAATCAGCTTGCTGCTTACAAAGGCAGGGTAACGGTTGTTATTGATGGTCTTGCGGCGTCGGCGGCGACAATTATCGCTGTGGCCGGTGACAGAATTATCATGCCAAGCAACGCGCTATTTATGATCCATAATCCTGCCATTGGATTAAGTGATTATTATAACGCGGCTGATTTGGAAAAAGCTGTTGAGGCATTGAAAACTATTAAAGACAGCATTGTGGCCGCATACCGAAAACGCTGCAAGGCTAGCGCGGCGGAGCTGTCGGCAATGATGGATGCCGAAACTTGGCTGGGCGCGCAGGAGTGCCTAAAGAAGGGGTTTGTGGATGAAATACAGGGCAGTGTTAACCCGGTATTGAATGGCAGCAGTCTTATTGTTAACAGTGTACAGGTTGATACCTGCACTTTTAAAAACCAAGATGCGTTAAAAGCGTGTCTTAATAAAAAAACGGAGGAGAAATCTATGAACAAATTTGAAGAATTTTTAGCCGCTTTAGGTTTGAAGTTTGCGGATCAGACGTCGGTATCTGCACCGGCACAGAATGCAGCAGTACCGGCTGCACAGGTTACTGCAACTAGCACAGAACAGGCGGTAACAGATGCTGTTGCGGCAGAACGTCAGCGCGTGGCAGATTTAGAAGCTTTGGACAGCGGCGAAAATCCCTGTGTAACCGCTATTATCAATCGTGCTAAGGCTGACGGTAAAACAGTTGCCGAAGTACAGCCGTATATTGACGCGGTAAAATCTGTGCCGGCAGTACAGAATACAGCACAACAGGCTGTTGCAGACATGATTGACGACAGCAAAACCAGTGGCGCAGAAGGTATTACCGGCGGTGCTGTTGATGAAGCAGCCTTGGAAAAGGCAGCCGATGCAAAAGCAATGGAAAACATGGTTAAAGCCATGAATAAAAAATTTGGAGGTGCGAAATAATGGCATATGTTGAAGAAGTACAGGGCGTACATTATGACGAATTGATTGGCGGCACTGCTGTAAGTCCCTTGACAAAAAACGGTGCTCTGGCAAGCGTAGCTGCTAAAGCAGTAGTAAAAAAAGGCACTTTGCTTGCTATCAATACCGCAGGCAAGTTTGTTGTTGCAGCTAAAGCAGGCACTAATGTTCCTGTAGCCTGTGCTGTTTTGGCGCAGGAAGTTGTTCAAGGCAGCGGCACTGATGATATTACAGTAACTGTATATACCCGCGGCCTTTTTAATCGTGAAAAACTTGTAGTTGCCGATGGCGATACCGTAGACGCACATGAAGAAGAACTGCGTGAAGTCGGCATTTATCTGACCAGCGTAAAATAAGGAGGGCAAGACAATGGCATTTAACTATGATGATACCAGAACACTTTTAGGCGTTGTAGAACGCAGCAATAAACCTACTACCACACTTATTGATACTTTTTTCCCTGATATCCGTACCTTTGTCACTGAAGCCGTAGAAATGGAATACCGTAAAGGTGCGCGCAGAATGGCGCCGTTTGTAGTACCAGGTACTAAAGGTGTTAATTTGGCGCGTACCGGCAGCAACTTACGTGTCTACAAAGCGCCGCTGATGAAACCCAAACGCGTAATCGAAGCCTCTGATATTATGCGCCGCGGTTTTGGCGAAACCGTATACAGCCAGCGCACCCCGGAAGAACGTGCTCAAGAACTGCGTGCGCGTGATATGGCAGAGCTGATTGACAGCTGTGTACGCAGACAGGAATGGATGGCTGCTCAAATCTTGCTTAATGGCAGCTGCCAGATTAAAGGCTTTGCTGATGACGGCGTAACGGAATTGATTGATACTATCACTTTTGACGGCTTTGAAAATAAAATCACTATCAGCGGTGCAGCTAATACCTGGGATGCAGTTGATACCGCAAATCCGTTTGGTGATATCAGTGATGCAGCGCAAACTATTCGCCGTAATGCCGGCCTTAATCCTACCGTAGCAATTTGCTCCATGAGTATTGTTGAGTATCTGATTAACAACAAGAAGATGCTTAACTACATGTTGGTACCTAGCCGTGACAACCTTGCTCTGCTGAGCATCCAGCCTAGACTGTTACGCCCGGATCTGATGCGCGTAGGTCATATTTCTGCATTGAACCTTGATATCTACGCGTATGATGGCGGCTATGAAGACGAAAGCGGCGCATTTACTCCTTATATCCCGGATGACTATATGATTATTGGCATTCCCGGCCGCGGCAAACGTCTCTTTGGCGCAGTAACTCAGCTGGAAGCTGATGGCCAATATCATACCTATGAAGGCGCATATGTACCTAAAGTTACTTTGGATCTTGAAAATGATACCAGCAGCCTTGCAATGAACAGCCGTTGCGTAGTCTGCCCTGAGTTCTTGGATGACTGGGCTGTGCTGAAAGTAAAATAAGGGGGATTTAAGATATGAAAATTCGTATCAAGAAATTTAAACTGCGTTATGAAGGTAAAACTTTTGGCGCTGGTACTGTCTTGGATATCCCGGAAAAAGAAGCGAGGGAACTTATTCAAGATGCGCCGGATTGCTTTGAGTTTGTGCCGGATACGCTGGAAACGGAAGCAGAGAATACAAAAATTCTTGCCGACAGTGAAACTGATGAAGAAAACGTTAATCTTGACGGTATGACCGTAGCGCAGTTAAAAGCCTTTGCTAAAGACAACGGTATCGATATTGGCGAAGCCACCAAAAAACAGGATATTATTGATGCCATTGTTGCCGCAGCTGAACCGCAGGAGCCGGAAGGACTGCCGCAGGCAGATCTTAAAGGCATGGTAAAATGACAGAGTTTGAAAAACAGATTGCCGCAGATAATGCGGCAGTCTTTATCAATGCTTTAGAATTTGCCGAAGAACATGACCTGAACGGCACTGTTTGTAATGCTATATTGCAGGATATATCTGTTGCCGAAGCAGATATTGATGCGCGCAATCGCATTGCATACAGCGGTATTTACGGCAGCCGGGTACAGGTTAACTGTTTAAAAGCTGATTTGCCGGAAACCCCCGCAGAAGGTCAAGGCTTTGACATTGATGGTAAAACGTATTTTGTGGAGAGCTGCGCAGACGACATGGGCATTTTAACAATTCAACTGGTGGCGAATGACAGATGATTGAAATTAAGGCAGAAGGCATAGAATATGCTGAAAAACAGCTCTCAGCATACCCTGAACGTATTCGGCGGGCAGCATACAATGCAGTTGATAGGACGTTGACACATTTAAAAAAGACTATATCTGCAAGTGTACGCAAAGAATACAATGCGTATGATGAGGAAATTAAAAAAACACTTGTAATTCAAAGAGTTTCTAAAAATGTTCTTTCTGGTTCTGTTCGTTCCTCTGGCAGAGCTTTATCTTTTAATGCATTCAAAATAAAGAAGCCTAAAAAAGGTAAAGGGCCTTTAAAAGTAAAAATCCGTAAAAGAAACGGAGCCAAGACCATGAGAGGGGCTTTTATTGGAGTTTCTAAAAAGGGATATACAGGTGTAATGCAGCGTAAAGGGAAAAAACCTTATCCGTTGAGAGTTCTTTATGCGCTTTCTGTTCCTCAAATGGTTGGTAACACAGAAGTTACAACTGATATTGAAAAAGAGGCAGAAGAATATTTGAATAAACGTTTTTTGCATGAAGTAGACTACCAACTGGGAAAAGCGGGAAAGTGAGGCTGAAATGACTAGTATTGAACTCATGAACAATCTAGCAGACTATCTACAACAGATAGTAGATGATTACAGCAGTAATCAGAAAGCAGGTGCCGTACCGGTTGCTGTGTATTCCGGCTGGCCGCCGGTACGGAAAAATGCTGCCGAAAAAGAAAGCTTTATTTATGCTTTAGCTTTAAGCTGGGAAGATAAAGAGGACGACAGTTTTTCAACCTGTAAAGTAGAAATCGGTTTTAGCATTTATGATAATGACGAAACCGAAGGCTGTTTTAGCCTGTACAATATTATGGAGCATGTACGTCAGGCCTTGTTAAAAAAGCGTACTCTTTCAGGGCGTAACAGGCTGGAATTGCCGTTAAAAAGCGAAGTGACTGATGAGCAGGCATTTCCGCAGTGGTATGGACGTATCACAGCAGTATATACTATCGGACAACCTAGTGAGGAGGAAGTAGATTATGGTGAAATCTATGGCGGTCAAACAATCGGAGACCAATAAGCTCCAGCGTTTGATTTATGTCGGCCCGACTTTAAAGGGCTATAGGCTTATTAAATACCAAGTGTTTATCGGCGGGTATCCTAAACATATTGATGATGTCTTTGAAGCGTGTCCGCAGATTAAAAAGCTGTTTGTGCCTGTAAAAGATTTGGTACAGGCAGAAAAGGATATCGCAATGGCAGGTACGCCGCTTAACAAATATTATAAACTAGCTATGGAGGTGTAAAAATGGCATATAAACATGGTATCTATACATCCGAAGTACCGACGAGTATTATACCAGCCGTCAACAGTATGGCAGGGTTACCGGTAATCTTTGGCACCGCTCCAGTGCATCTGGCAGCTGACCGGGCAAAGGCAAATCGTCCGGTCCTTTGTTACAGCTATGCAGAAGCTGTTAAAGCAATGGGCTTTAGCAAAGACTGGAAAAATTATACCTTGTGTGAAGCAATCTACAGTCAATTTGCATTATACAATATTGCACCGGTTGTGCTGGTAAATGTATTGGATCCGGCAACGCATAAAGCCGCTGTAACCGATAAGGAAATTACTTTTACGAACAAAGTGGCGCAGGTATTGGATCCCGTTTTGCTGGATACTCTTAAAGTAAAAAAGGCAAGTGCTGGTCAGGCATTGACGGAGGGAACTGATTATGAAGTGGCGTATAACGATGACGGCATTTTGGTTATTACCGCGTTGGACGGAGGCGAACTCGCAGCAGCCGGTACGGCGGTTTTAGACTATGACAAGCTGGATCCGTCTATGGTTGACGCTGATGATATTATCGGCGGTGTTTCTGTCAGTGATGGCAGCGTGAAAGGTCTTGAAACATTAAATCAAGTATTTCCGTTATTCGGTCTTGTTCCCGGAATGGTAGCTGCACCGGGATGGTCTGATGATCCGGAAGTGGCTGCGGTTATGCGAGCCAAAGCCGGTAATATTAACGGTCATTTTAAGGCAAGCGTGCTGCTTGATGTGCCTACTGATACAGTTAAAAAATATACTGATGTAAACAGCTGGAAAAATCAGAACAACTATAACGGTACAGATGATATCGTATGCTGGCCGATGGTAAAAATGGGTGATGATATTTATCATATGTCAACCCATGTGATGGGTGTCCTTGGAAAAACAGATGCTGAAAATGATGATATTCCTTATGTGAGCCCGTCTAATCATACAGCACAGATTAACGGCCTGTGCTTGGCAGACAGTACAGAGGTTATCCTTGACAACGAGCAAGCAAACTACCTCAATGGTCAGGGCATTGTAACCTGCCTGAATTTTATCGGCAGTTGGCGTATTTGGGGCAACCGTACCGGCTGCTATCCGGCCAATACAGATGCCAAAGATGCTTTTATTCCTATCAGACGTATGTTTAATTGGCAGGCGCAAACTTTTATTCAGACCTTTTGGGCAAAAGTCGACCAACCTATTAACAAACGTCTTATTCAGACTGTTATTGACAGCGAAAACATTCGCTTGAACGGTCTTGTTTCACAGGGCTGTTTGTTGGGCGGCCGCATTGAGTTCCGCGAAGACGAAAACCCAACAACCAGCTTGCTTGACGGTATTATTAAATTCCATACATACTTTACTCCGCCTGCTCCGGCGCGTGAGATTGATAATGTAATTGAATACGACCCGTCTTACTTTGAAACCTTGTTTGCATAGAAAGGAGGAATAAAACATGAAAGTACCTGAAAAACTGATTAACTTTCGCGTTTACGAGGATGGTAATGATTTGATTGGCATTGCTGATGTAACACTGCCGACGTTGGAAGCGATGACTGAGACAGTTAAGGGCGCTGGTATTGCAGGTGAGCTGGAATCTCCAGTGCTGGGGCATTACAGTTCTATGACGGTTGAACTTAATTGGAGAACGCTGGAGAAGCCTAATGTTCTTCTGGCCTCGCCCAAAGGCGTTCATTTGGATTTGCGTGGCGCTCAGCAGGTGTGGGACAGCGGTTCCGGTGCTTACGTGGTGCGCCCGGTTAAAGTAGTAGTCCATGGTGTGCCGAAATCTACGGAACTGGGCAAGCTTGATGTGGGCGCCACCAGTGACACCAAAAACACAATTGAAGTGGCTTATCTGAAGGTAACCATCGACAATGAGAATGTTCTGGAGCTGGATAAATACAATTATATTTGTTCCATCGGCGGCACAGACTTTTTGGCAGATGTGCGCACTGCGTTGGGATTAAGCTAATCTTTGAAAAGTAAAAGAGCCTGCCGAATGGCAGGCTCAGGAGGTTAAAGATGACAACTATTGTTAAATTAAGCAAGGCAATTACCGTAAAAGGTGCAGAAATTGACGAGATTAAGCTGGACTTTGACAAGATTACCGGTCTAGATCTGACCAAAGCAGAAAAGGAAGCTCGCGCCATGGGCGACCAGTCGCCTTCCGTGTTCTTAAGCATGACTTACCAGGCAGTAGTAGCAGCCAAACTGATCGGCGCGCCGGTTGATGATATTATGGCACTGCCGGCTACGGATTTTAGAAATCTTGTGTTCCCGGTGGCAAATTTTTTGCTAAGCTAGGCGGTAAGCCGCGGGATATAAAAAAACTGGCGCTGACGCTTGCCGTTAACAGTTATACACCGGTGGGATTTTACCTAGATTGCAATATTGATGAGCTAATCGAGTACGCAGAACTGCTGAAAGAAATGCAAAAAAAATAAGCCCCGCAGGGCGGAGCAGAGTTAGTAAAGAAAAAACATTCCCGTAAAAAAGAGGACAACGATAGTAGTAGCGATTTTTGTTCCCCAGGATTCACCTTCAAGCGCCGCTGCGGCGACCATGAACCAGACGATTAAAATCATAGGGACTATGAATGGGGGATAAAAAGCAACAATGGTACTAAGAACCGCCAAAAAAGCTATCCATATTAACATTTTATCGCCCTCCTTTTAATTTAATTATAACACATGAGGTGAACTATGGCTAGTAAAGAATTTGCATTTGCTTTCAGTATTGGGGCAAAAATGGCGCCGTCCTTTAATGATACTTTCATATCTGCCAACAAGCGTTTATATGCAATAAAAAACGAGATGTGGGATTTGGCAAAAGCTCATAATAGAGTTAAAGCGGCCTTTGACAAAGGAATTATTAACGAAGCTTCATTTAACAATGCAAATAAAATTATCGCTAAGACACGGTCGAATTTTGAAAAGATAACTGCCGGAGAGGTGTTCCATAAAGCGATGATAGATGGAACAGCGCTGTATTACACAGCGAAAAATATTGCCGGTTTTTTGACAACTCCTATACAGCAAGCTGTACAGTTTGAATCTGTGATGGCGGATGTCAAAAAAGTTGTTGATTTTGATTCTCCGCAGCAGTTTAAGCAGATGAGTAATGACATTTTGGAGCTGTCTAAACGCATTCCAATAAGCGCGGAAGGTCTTGGGCGGATTGTTGCCGCTGGCGGTCAGAGCGGTATCGCGCGGGATGAGCTTAGTGCCTTTGCGGAATCAGCTGCAAAAATGGGTGTTGCTTTTGATATTACCGCTGATCAAGCCGGTGATATGATGGCTAAGTGGCGAACAGCTTTTAAGATGAACCAAGCGGATGTCATTGCCTTAGCAGATAAGATAAATTTCCTCGGGAACACTACAGCTGCTTCGGCGCCGCTCATTAGCGATGTAGTGACGCGCATTGGCCCGCTGGGCGAAGTTGGCGGCGTAGCTTCCGGGGAAATTGCGGCGCTGGGCGCCAGCATGGTTGGTTCTGGTATTCAATCTGAAGTAGCTGCTACCGGCATCAAAAACATGATCCTTGCGATGGTGTCGGGAGAAAGTGCGACTAAGGCGCAGGCGGCAGCTTTTGCAAAGCTGGGAATCGACACAGTTGATTTGGCAAAGCGGATGCAAACGGATGCCCGTGGAGCAATTTTAGGAGTCCTTGAGAGTATCTCCCAGCTGGATCAGGCGGAACAGGCGAGCGTATTACAGCAGATATTCGGCAAAGAATCTTTGAGCGCAATTTCACCGTTACTTTCAAATCTGGAAGGGCTGAAACAGAATTTTGAAAAAGTCGGCAGTGCGTCAAATTATGCGGGCAGTATGGAGGCAGAATTTTCTACCCGATCGCAAACTACAGAAAACGATTTACAGCTATTGCGTAATCGCGTGGATGCGGCAAACATCGCCATAGGAAACGGGTTATTGCCGGTATTGACTCCTGCCGCAGAGGCCTTAGGGGAAGCAGCAAATAAGATTGGTGATTTTGCGGCGGCGCATCCGGAATTAATAAAAGGCATCATAGTGCTGGGCGGCGCAATAATGGGCTCGATAGCTCTATATAGAGCGTGGCAAATCGCTTCGGCAGGCTGTGCCGCGGTACAGCTAGTGGTAACTAAAGCGCTGACGTCCAGTACGGCGGCCACAATTTCAGAACGCGCCGCCGTCATAGCTTCTGCCGCCGCAACTAAGCTTAGAACGGGAGCGGTAACGATTGCTACAGGGGCGCAGTGGCTAATGAACACGGCTGTGGGCGTCGGCAGTAATGCTTTCCGCACGGCGACGGCTGTGTTGAAATCCAGCGCAGCAGCACAATGGCTGATGAACGCAGCCATGGCCGCTTGTCCATTTGCGTGGATTATTGCTGCCGTTGCGGCCACAGTGGCTGCGGGAATTTGGTTGTATAACAATTGGGACATGGTTAAGCAGTGGTTTATCACCTTATGGAATGACCCGGCGCTGGCTTTACAGCAGTTTGTTGATGGTATAAAAAATAAATTTAATGATGCTTTTCTTTGGCTTCAGGATAAATGGGAAAGTATAAAAAAATTTTTGAGTACGCCCATTTTTGGCAGCGTTAACATAACAGCAGCCGGTCAGGAAGGACAAAAAATAGCGCAGAACGCTTATGGCGGCGTCTATGGCAAAGGTGCATTTTTAACAAGCTTTGCCGAACGCGACGGTGAAAGCGCTATACCGCATACGCCAAACAGGCGCAATATAGGCTTGTTAGCTGCTACAAATGCTATTATGGGTAATCCTTTAGGGGGCGGCAACATAACAGCTACCTTCGCACCGCAAATAACAGTACAGGGCGGTACAGGCGATACAGCAGGACAAATTGATACGCTGATGACGCAGAAAATGCGGGAATTTGAGGAGATGTTGAAACGCATTGCCAGAGAGCAGAGGAGGGTAAGCTATGCTTAAATCTTACACTACGCAACAAGGTGATATGTGGGATAGTATTGCTTATAAGTGCTATGGCGACGAGGCTGGTATTAACGCTTTAATGACGGAAAACGAAGCATACGTTGACACCGTTGTTTTCCCGACGGGAATTGTGCTTGCAGTGCCGGAATATAAAAAGCCTGTAACGAATACGCTGCCGCCATGGAGGAGATAATATGCCGATAGCCAGAAGCGTAAGCGCAATTATAAAATACGATAACCAAGATATTTCAGCCGACATAATGCCGTATGTTAAAAGCATCAGTTATCGTGATGCGATGAGCGGTCAGGCAGATGATTTACAGCTGACGCTTGAGGATAGGCAAGGCTTGTGGCAGTCGGCGTGGATGCCGGACATGGGTGCGGCGCTTGACGTGTCGTTAATTAACAAGTATTGGACGTCGGCGGAAAGCGTGCCGGCAACGTTACGGCTCGGGACGTTTGAGATTGACGAAATAACCAGCAGCGGCTATCCGTCTGAAGCGCAGATAAAAGCGGTATCCGTACCGTTTAATAATACTTTGCGCGGCGAAGAGCATACGCGCAGCTGGGAGAAAGCAGAATTAAAGACAATTGCAAACGACATAGCAACGGCAGCCGGATTGGAATTGTTTTATGATATTGATTACAATCCGACAATAGAAAGGGCAGAGCAGACAGAACAGTCTGACCTGTCTTTTTTATTAGCTCTATGCAGCGACTATGGACTGGCGCTGAAGATAAGCTCCGGCCAGCTGATTATTTTTGATGAAACTATATATGAACAGGCAGATGCGGTTATTACAATCGTTAAGCCAGGTACAGTATATAGCGAGATATCGCCGTTTATTTATCTACCGGCAATTACCGGATATAGTTTTACAAAAAAGCTGCGTGATATTTATGCTGCTTGCCATGTTGCTTACCAGCAAGGAAAAAATAAAGCAGTTATTGAGGCGACTTTTACAGTACCTGGAAAGAACGGAAAAACGTTGCAGATTAAAGAGCAGGTCGAAACTGTGGCTGATGCGGAACGGCTGGCTAAAAAGCGTCTGCGCGAAAAAAATTGTGAAGAAATTACCGGTAATCTGACGCTGCCCGGCAGCTTTTATCTTGTTGCCGGCATCACTGTAAATATGTTGGGGTTTGGCGCATATGACGGCAAATACATCATTGTGGACGCACAGCACAATATTGGCAGTGGTTATACAACTAGTATTAACATAAGGCGGTGTTTAGATGGATATTAAAAGGCTTATCCGTGTAGGCACGGTATCCAGCGTAAATGCAGTAGCGGGCACAGTCCGCGTTGCTTTCAGCGCACAAGACGATATGGTAACGTATGAGCTTCCTGTTGTAACTCGCGGCAGTAAAAGTAATAAAGATTACTGGCTGCCTGACGTTGACGAGCAGGTGCTTTGCCTGTTTTTACCCAATGTAAGCGGGCGTGGCGTTTGCGAAGGCTTTGTATTAGGGACATTTTACAGCAGTGTTGATGCACCTGTTGAAAATAGCGTTGATGTACACGCTTTTAAATTTGGTGACGGCAGCGTAGTTAAACATGACCGCAGTACTGGTAAGCTGACAATAAACGCTACCGGCAATATTGAGATTATTGCCGGCGGCAAAGTAACCATAAATGGCACAACTATTAACCTTAACTAAGGAGGATTACAAGATGCTGCAAGCGACAAGGTTAGGTGATAATGATACTGGGCATGACGCGTGCCCGCCTACGGCGCTTGTAAGCGCCAGTAGCAACGTAATTATAAATGGTAAGGGTGCAGGACGCGTTGGGGACAGCTATGCTGCTCATGGATGTGTTGCGCATCCACCGCACAGCGGCGTTATTGCCAGCGGCAGCGGAACTGTATTTGTTAACGGCAAAGCTGCCGGACGCATCGGCGACCCGGTAAGCTGCGGCGGCAGTGTAGCAGAGGGCAGCGGTAATGTTATTATTGGTGACTAAATAAGGAGGTTATTATGTATGTAGGCAGTTTTGGCGATATACCATTTATAGTTGCCCGCGGTTATGTTCGGACGTTTAAAGATTATGGACGTGAAAGTAGCGGCCGCTGGGCAAAACATGATATTATCGGTGACAAGCCGGTACTGGAATTTCTCGGCCCCGATGTTGAAAAGATAAGTTTTAAAATGCAGTTTCGTGCTGACCACGGAATTAACCCTGAAAAAGAAACTGCAAAGCTGCGTGAGATGCGGGACAAAGGCAAAACGGCGATTTTAATGCTTGCCGGCAGTCCGGTCGGTGAAAATCCATGGATAATTGAAAGCATAGGCGAAACAGTAGGCTTTTGGGATGCCTTTGGCAATGCTATATCGCTGACTGTTGATGTATCACTGACAGAATATCCGGAAAGGCCGGTGATGTAAAATGATTGAAACGTCTATTTTGGTTGGGCAGACCGCAAGTATTGACTTTGCTCCGGCGTCAGAATATGCAGAAATTCTGCAAAACGTCCGAACTATTTTGGCCACGCCGGTATACAGTGTGCCGCTTGACCGCAGTTTTGGGATTAACGCAGAATATGTTGACCTCCCGCTTCCAGTTGCAAAAGCCAAAATCGGGCAGGAAATTGTAACAGCTATCCGCAAATACGAGCCGCGGGTATCAGTTACCAAAATAACATGGGAAGCAGACCAGGACGGAATTTTAAAACCGAAAGTGCAGGTGAGAATAAATGACGCCACTTGAAAATCTGCCGGATATTACTTTTGTTGATAGCAATAAAGACGTAGTTTTGGCAGAACTTATAAGTTTGTACACGCAAATAACCGGAAGGTCACTGGCACAAGGCGATCCTATCAGGCTATTTTTGAATACGATTGCGGAAGTGATTATACAGCAGCGAGCCTGGATAAATCATACCGGCAAGCAGAATTTACTGCGTTATGCTACCGGCGGCAATTTGGATCATATTGGCGTGTTGGTTGGTGCAGAACGTCTGGATGCGGCGGCTGCGACAACAACGGTAAAAATCATTTTATCAGAAGAACGTGCAGTGTCCACGTTAGTACTTGCCGGCACACGTATTACGGCGGGTGATAATGTGTTTTTTGCCTTAGAAAACAACGTGAATATTTTGGGCGGTGAGACTACTGCAACCGGTTCGGCACGTTGTACTGTAACAGGCAGCGTCGGCAACGGATATCTTCCGGGCGAACTTAAAACGATTGTTGACCCGGTACCGTTTGTTGCAAGCATGGTTAACACCACAAAATCCGAAGGCGGCGCAGATATCGAAAGCGATGACAGCTACCGCGAAGTTATTCACGAGGCACCTGAAAAATTCAGCTGCGCAGGTCCTGATGGGGCGTACAAATATTACGCAAAGCGCGCATCGGCTTTAATTGCAGATGTTGCTGTTACCTCTCCCACTCCCGGCAAGGTGCAAATAGTGCCGCTGTTGGAGGGCGGCGAGATACCTGGCAATGAAATTCTTAATGCTGTACTGGCAGTTTGCAATGACAGGACAGTTCGTCCTCTTACCGACCAGGTATCGGCTGTTGCGCCAACTAAAGTAGAGTTTAACATTACGGCTACATATTATATCGATAGGGATAATGAGGCTAGAGCGACTACTATCCAGCAACAAGTAACAGAGGCTGTGAATGATTATGCGCTGTGGCAAAAATCGAAGCTTGGACGCGATATCAATCCGTCTGAGCTTATTCATCGTATCATGAAAGCCGGCGCAAAGCGTGTAGTAGTAACTGCGCCGGAATATGCGATTGTTAGTGCTACACAGGTTGCTACTGCAAAAACAATAAATGTGTCTTTGGGGGGGCTTGAGTATGAATAAGCTAAATGATGTGCAGCTTAAGACAATAGCTCCACCCAGCATAAATAAAGATGAAAAAGTACAAGCTTTATGCGATGCGATTGACGTAAAATTGCTGGAGATTGCAGCAGCAACAGAGCTTGTACTTTTATTACCGCGGCTCAATACGCTGCCAGAAAGAATTGTTGATGAACTTGCTTGGCAGTATCATGTTGATTTTTATGATTATAGTGCCGATATTAAAAAGAAACGTGCGCTAGTGCGGCAGGCTATTGCTTGGCACAAACGAAAAGGTACGCCGGCAGCGGTGGAAGAAGTCTGCGCTGCGGTTTTTAAAACGGCGAGGGTTTTTGAGAACTGGGAATATGGCGGAGAGCCGTACCACTTTCAGGTGCGACTGATAGAAGAGGCAGTGCCGGACGAAAAGGTTATAGATAGCCTCCAACGTGCAATAATGGAGACCAAAAATACACGGAGTTGGTTGGACGGCTTAAGCTTTTATCGAAAACTTTTTGGAATACTATATTTTGGCGGCGTACTATCACAGCATAAAACAGTTAACATTTATCCAGCTAAATTCCCTGCTCAAAAAGCAAAAATCAATAAATACTATGGTGCTGGAACATGGTATCACAGAAAGGTGGAGATTGTATAATGGCAAACTGGAATGGCTTGCAAATGACCAATAAAGGTATTGCGTTACAAGCTAAAGTAGAAGCGGGAGCCACGCTTACTATTACAAAACTTAAAATTGGCTCCGGCGTGTTGTCGTCGGGTACTGACATTAAAACACTGACGGATTTAATCAGTCCGGAACAAAACTTGGGAATCGGAGCCAAAGAACCGAACGGGGACTATTGTAAAATCAGTAGCACTATCTCAAACGTTGGTCTTACTGCCGGATATTACGTCCGTGAATTGGGCGTATTTGCACAAGATCCAGATGAAGGCGAGATACTTTATATGTATACTACTGACGGCGCGCCGGATTATTTGCCTGCTGAGGGCGGCAGTACAGTAATCAGCCAAGAATTTAGCGTAAATATTGCCGTAAGCGATGCAATTGAAATTGAAGTTACGATAGATCCAGGTGCTTTAGCAACAATGGGCTACGTACAATTGCAAATACAGGAGCATAACACAGACGAAAATGCACATGCAAATATGACCGGTGCAACATCAGACGCGGCAGGTAAACGTGGCATGGTACCCGCTCCTGATGCTGGAGCTCAAGATAAAGCATTATTTGGTGACGGCACATTTAAAGATGTACTAACCATTCTTGATACTGCATTAAGTAATACATCATCAAATCCCGTACAAAACAAAGTTATAAAAGCGGCGCTAGACCTAAAAGCTGCTCTTAATTCTCCAACCTTTACCGGCACGCCGTCCGCGCCGACCGCGACAGCTAGCACCAATAATGCTCAAATCGCCACTACTGCTTTTGTTAAAGCCGTAGCCACAGCAAGTAATACTGGCGGCATTATCGCTCAATCTCTCGGACAAAACGGATATGTCAAATTCGCGAACGGGTTAATTCTACAGTGGGGAAGTTATATAGCCCCTGTCGGAGCCGAATACACTGACGTAACAACGCCGGTATCCTTTTCCAGGTGTTTTCTTGCTGCATCAATGGACGTACTATCAAACACATCTACTACTTGGCCGGGAAATACTCAAATTGTTTGGAACGTTAACGCATCTACTAGTAACAAATTGCGCTTCCTCTGGGAAAGAGCTTCTATAACATCAGACTTGGCTAGTTGGTTCGGCATATTTATTTAGACAGTGGGGTGTTAAAGACAGCGACAACAATGGTACTATAACTTTTAACATTGCATTTAACCAATTTTGTGTTTTGACTATATCAACAAAAAGTAATTTTGTAAAAGAATCTGGAGAATCTTGGCTAACCTATCATTCATTATCTTTAACAAATTTTACTTGTGCTGTGTATAGCGAAATATATAATCAGCAAAAATGTTGGATAGCGATAGGTTGTTAATTAGTTTCCCATTGTCGCCCAAAAAAACGGGGCGCCCCTAACATATACTGATACCGCTGTAAAACCAGTTAAGTCTTAATCCAGTGTCCAGAACTATCAGAATGAGCATTAGAATTTTCTATGTTAATAAAATTAGCATAGAATAAATTGGTAAATTTAATCGGGAATGTAATATCTATGGTGTTTACAGCTCCTGGTGAATATCCCCATTGTTTACTTACCTATTGAGAGCCATCTTACTGATGGGGAATCTGATAAAGCAGTTCTAAATTTTATAGCTGTAGGTGTTATTTCACTTTGTACGCAAGAAACAGCTTTTGCATTCATGTCGGTTGCTGTCACAATTCCAATACCAATATTAAGCCATGGTGTAGCTGCAAAAGATATAGGGAATTTAGCAGTTGTAGTGTAATTACTGAGAGTAGAAGAAGTTCCCCACTGTTACCATCCAATGACTAGCCATCTATAAGATGCCGTAGCGCCATAAGACATAAAAGAGGTAGGCGTTAAATCGTACACGCAGCACTCCCTTGAATATGATTCAGCATTATATAAAGACGTTAATTGTTTATGGATGCTGTAATCTGCATTGGATAGTGGGATAATTAAGTCAACCTTATTATAGACAGTAGTATTTTTAGGACAAACTCCCCACTGTTACTTACCCAGCATAAACCAGTAAAAATAGCTTTGTTCTATGGGAACTATTCTGCCGTCGGTACCACCAAGAAATCGCTCATAAACTCTAAATCCTTGCGTTCCTATACTAACAATCTGCGGAACCTGCGAGGATGTCATATCACTACTACTATCCTGGCAAAACAAAGCTATCACACCGTTAACTGGTAATACGTAGAATACATCATAATTGCTATCCGGAGTTCCAAGTCCCCACTGTTTTTCTATTCTCCTATAGCAACGAAAAGAATAGGTACTTTCCTTTCTTGTCCTCTTGCGTAAATAGAAAAACTATTAACATTTTTGCTTGAAACAGTCACATTGATAGCTGAATCACTATTAGCACCAGTACCTGTAAGCATCACCGAATAGGCTGCGCTAGAGAAACTTACTGGAAATGAATGTGAAGAAATATCGCTACTGTTGGATTTGCTTCCCCACTGTTTTTTAAATTTTAATTAAAAAAGGAGGTCACACCATGATTAACCTTAAATATGCCAACCAATATTTAATCCTGCCAGCCGAGGACGGCTCGCGCGCCGACACAAAATTAGCCGTAGAATGTTCTGACAGCTTTGTAGAAGAGCTTTTAGAGCGCGGCTATATACTTGTAAGCGAAAACGATTTTCAGAAGCTTATAGGCAATGCTGACAAGCCGTACAGCATTGCAATGGATGGTACGCTGTACGAAACGCCGCCTTATGTTCCGAGCGTCCAAGAGCTGCGCGAACAGAAAATCGCAGAGTTTAAAACCAATCGCGATACCGAGGAGGTGGAGCCGATTGAGTATGCTGGCAATCTATTTGATTTTGACGATAAAGCCCGTGACCGCATCAATGCGGCCATAGTAGCGCTTGACGTGCAAGGCGAGGGCGCAAAACTCAATTGGACTACCGCCGACAATAAAGACGTAGCTGTGAGCGCAGCTGATCTGCGCGGCATAATAGCCGCCGTCGCCGTCAGAAGCAATAATCTGCACGTCAAATACCGCCAACTGAAAGCACAGTGCGCAGCTGCGCAAACAGCAGAAGAGCTGGCCGAAATCGTGTGGTAAAACGGTCAAAACGCAGTCTACAAGCGGCTTTTCGCAGTTTTGCAAATCAGCTCCGCGTTAGTACCATGAAAAACGCAGAAAACGTGCCCGTTGCCGTATTTTAATAGCAGGCATATTAGTACCGCGTTAGTACCAAGGTCATAATAAGTCAATGGCCTTTTTAAGGTCGCGTAGACCTTTATGGGTGTAAACGCCTTGGGTAATACCTTGGCAAGCATGGCCAAGAATTTTTTTGGTAGACACCTCGTTAGCATCTTTAGCGTCAAGCCACGTCGCACAGGTGTGGCGACACTCGTGCGGTGTGTGCTTGCAGCGCGCAGCGGTCATAACCTTATCAAAATGACTGCGAAAACTGTGATAGCTAAGAGGCAGCCCCTTGTAAGTGATGAGCGTTTTGCCCGGCTTGCTCATCCAATACTCAAAATATGGCAAAACTTTGCGGCTGATAGGCACAAGCCTATTACGGCCGGCTTCGGTTTTGCTTTCGCGAACTATAAAAAATCGCTGGCGTAATTTGACATCGGATTGTAGCAAGGATAAAAGCTCCGAGGTGCGCACACCGCAGTAGCACATCATTATGACGGTCATAGCCCAGCATGACAGAGGATTATCGTCTGATATTAAGGCTTTAACCCGATTAAGCTGCCGGACGTTAAACGGCTTTTTTGGATAAACAATCCGGTGCTTGTCGATTTCGATGTAGCGCGTTATGTCGGCAGATGGTGGTATAAACTCGTACTTAACAGCGTAGTTATAAATGTGATGCAGCAGCTGGCGTACCTTTTTCTGACTTGCATAGCCTATGTTATTTTTTGACATGGTTCTTATGATGCTTTGCAAATCGGAAATATGCAGGTCTGTAAACTTCTTCGTATACAAAGTAGAACAGTGTTTATATGCTGCCTGATAGTTGCTACAAGTAGCTTTTGCAAGTTTGGGAAAGCGTTCTGCTGCCATAAGGTGATACAATTCGTTGAATGTAATTTGGTTAGGCGAGTAGATGTGCGGATTTTTGTTGTAGTCTACAAGAAAGCCTAGCGCTTCTTCATAGGTGGCATACTGACCTATAATCATCTGCTTGCCCTGGATTGTTTTGCGTACTATGTACGGCTTACGTCTATTACAGTCTGTCTTTTTAGTTATACTGCCATATCCATTTGGCAGTTTTAATCTTCTTTGCATAATATCACACTCCTATGCGTATAGTATAGGAGCAATTTAAGGAGGTGCATATCATGGATTTGCAAACAGTATCTACGCTTGCAAGCGTGTTGTTGTTTGTGGCAACGTATCTCATCGTTCAACCGCTCAAATTAAGCATCAACTCTTTACAATTAAGTGTTGACCGTTTGGCTAATGCAATGGAGCGCATCCAAAATGAAGTCGGCGACAATAATGAAGAGCTGGCACGTGTTGAGGAAAAAATCAAAACATTATTTAATAGCGTTAACGCGCTGGATATGCGTATCCGTCATGTAGAAGAGCGCTGTGAGAATTGTCAGTGTAGGGAGTAAATGAAATGAAAAAGTTATTAAATATGCTCAAAAAAGATGAAAACACCATCAGTATTGGGCGCCTTTGTGCGATACTTGCCATGATATTATTTATTATTGTCAGTTTGTACCTTGCGATTAAAGTAGAAACGTGGGGTAACTATGATACATTTAGCTGGTGCTGCTTAGCGTTCGCGCTTGTCCAGCTTGGCAACAAAGCTATCGAAACGAAAACATTTAAAATCGGTGGAGGTGATAAACAATGTTAGGTAATTTATCTAAGAAGTATGAATCAAATGGTGATCCCGGCTGTATTTCAAACGGTTATGGAGACGCGGGTGGTAAATCTTACGGGATGTATCAGCTTGCATCCAATGTTGGAAGCGTGGATAATTACATTAAGTGGTTACGTGAAAACGGTTATTGGTTTGCGGAAAATCTTGCTGAACATCCTGTAGGTAGTATTGCTTTTGATGATGCTTGGCACTGGCTAGCTGATCCAGCAAATGGCAACAAAGATGTATTTGCATCTAGTCAGCACAAATATATTAAGGCAATGTATTATGATAGAGCTTGCGCTGCTTTAGAAAAAAACATGTATCATGTAGATCTGCATAGTGACGTAATGAAAGATGTTGTTTGGAGCCGAGCAGTGCAATACGGAGCAGGAAATATTGTTGAGATGTTTACTGAAGCTGCCGCATCGTTGGGATATCCAAATCTATCATATGTTGACGCTCAAGGGTTTGATGGACTAATGATTGATGCTATCTATATGAAGGTGTGTAGCACACCTGAATGGACTAACGGCAGTCCTACCTTAAGAGATGGCTTATACCTAAGGTTTAAAAATGAGTGTCACGAAGCATTGATGAGGTTAAAATGAATGAAATCATTAATAAAAAACATATTGCTATTGCTTGTGTTATTGCTATTGTTGTTGCCGTCTGCTGCGTTTGCCGCCAGTCGAATGATAACAGACGCGGAACTGGAGACGCTGCAAACGGAATTAAAGCTGCAAGATCTGCTATTAACCAAGGCACAAATCAACAATCAAAAATCACAAATGGAATTAGAGTCGCAGAGGGAACAGCTCAAAACCTCCAAAGAGAAATCGGTACAGCTGACCAATCAGCTGGAAGAATTGAAGCTGAAATCGCAGATCAGCGAGAGGCTTTGGCAGAATGCCGAGCAAGCGTTAGACGGTGCCAACAAGTCCTTAATAACATACAAGCAAGAAATGCAGAAACAACAAAAACGCCTTAAAAGGCAGCGGAATATTGCGTATTCCTTGTTTGCTGGTGCAGTAATTTTATTAGTAAAAAAATAACTCGGGAAACTAGCCATAAAAACAGATAAGCCGCAGGTTTTATCCTGCGGCTTTTTTACTTAGCGTAGATTGCCTTCCTTTATATATTAGCAGTTTTCCTGCGCATTCGTCTTGGGTGTAAAACAAACGTAAG
>ERZ773209.806-NODE-806-length-21140-cov-4.057197_pt1 | contig 21140 bp, 21 predicted proteins | sample MGYA00511109_ERZ773209 | MGnify/ENA primary metagenome ERZ773209 (study PRJEB29015, sample SAMEA2737786) | human gut metagenome | biome: human gut; feature: human-associated habitat; material: faeces | place: China | collected 2012 ...
TGATCGTCAATATGAATTGTACCTTTGTGGATAACAAAACTATCCGAATTGGCGACAGGGTATTGATTGCGTCAAATGTGCAGATGTATACATCTTCGCACCCTGTATTGCCACAGGAAAGGCTTGTGCCGGATTGGATGGAACGTCAGACAACATTTTTCAGAACCTATGCACGTCCGATAGAAATAGAAAGTAATGTCTGGATTGGCGGCGGCTGTATTCTTCTGCCCGGAGTCACTATAGGAAAAAACAGCGTGATAGGGGCTGGAAGTGTAGTTACCCGCCCTATCCCGCCTAATTGTGTTGCAGTAGGGAATCCATGCAGGGTAATACGTTATTTTGATACAGACAGGGAAAGGTGGCAGCATGAAGTATAAGCATATTGTTTTTGACATTGATGGTACTCTGATTGATACGGAATATGCTGTATTACATTCTTTACAGGAAACTATAAAGGGATTGTCCGGAAGAGAGATACCATGCTCTGAACTAAGATTTGCGTTAGGGATTACAGGGACAGACGCTGTGAAAAAACTTGAGATAAAAGACACTTCCTATGCGATAGAATTATGGGATAAAAATATGCGTAACTATACAAATACCATTAAAGTATTTGACGGAATCACTGAATTATTGAAAAATCTTCTAAGCCTGGATTATGAAATGGGGATTGTCACATCGAAGACAAGGGAAGAATTTACACATGATTTTAGTCCGTTTGGTATCAGTCATTATTTCAAAACAATCATATGTGCAGACGATACACAGGAACATAAACCCAATGCCGAACCGATTTTGAAATATGTGGAATTATCAAAAACAGACCATAGTAAAGTGCTTTATATCGGAGACAGCAAATATGACAGTAAATGTGCGGAAAATGCAGGAATTGATTTTGCTTTGGCAGTATGGGGCAGTCATAATAAGCACATAAAAGCAGATTATTTTTTAGAAAGACCTGCCGACCTGTTATCTTCTATCACTTCAGAGAAATTGTATTGACGATGAAAGACCGGACGAAATGGTGTGGTTTTTAAGTCCTTCTCAGCTTTCCAACAGTTAAAAATGTTGAGAAGAGTTTAACATAGAAAAGATAAGTATACAAGTGTAATGATAAAATTTGGATATAATGCACAAAAAAAGCTGCGAATAAATATAGAAAAGATCTGACATACTATTCCAATAAGAGGAAAATATACGGGAGGAACAACCATGGCGCAACCAACCACCAAACAAAGCAGTTCAGCCAAAACATCAGATGAGCAAAAGCAGAAAAATTTATCCAAAGTGTCATACGGCGCAGACAAAAAAGTACGAGACCAGGCATACAATGAATATGTGGAGTCCATCACCCCAAAACACAACCTTGCAGCAAATATGGCAAAGGCATTTGTGATGGGAGGGATTATCTGCTGCATCGGGCAGTTCATTTTAAATATCTGTAAAAGCCTTGGACTTGATAAAGAGATGTCGGGTAGCTGGTGCAGTATCCTGTTGATCTTATTATCTGTGATCTTAACAGGGCTTAATCTGTATCCGTCACTTGCAAACTGGGGAGGTGCCGGTGCGCTCGTGCCGATCACCGGATTTGCCAACGGTGTTGCGGCACCGGCGATCGAGTTTCAGAAAGAGGGACAGGTCTTTGGAATCGGTTGTAAAATATTTACGATCGCGGGACCGGTCATTTTGTATGGTATTTTTTCGAGCTGGGTATTGGGACTGATCTACTGGGCGGCAAAAATGTTTGGATTTTGTTGACAATAAGCTGATTGCTATGCTTTACTAAAAGAGTAAGGTTTCTTTTCGATATATTAGAAGTCAGTGAAACCACAGAAATAGTCTCGCAGAGTGAAGACACTGTGACAGAGCAAGCGGTGACAGAAGAAACCGCAGACAGAACAGAAAGTACAGAAAGCACAGATGCGACAGAGCTAGACGAAACAACGGAAATATCAGATACAGCAGAAACTGAAATATCGGAAGAAACAGAAACTGAAAAAGAGTCTGGCGCAACACAGATCTTAGCAGGAACCTACGATGCTGTTATCGGCGGAACATATTCAGGTGTGTGTGAAAATCAGGGGGATTATTACCTGTACTATGTTACACTGCCGGAAGCAGGAAAGCTAACGATTGCGATGACGGCACAGATGGAGAAGTGTGAGGTATCCGTATATTCTACGGATGAGGAAGAACTTTATTCACATACGGAAGATTGTAATGAAAATACGAAAAGAGTTGTGGCATCCTATGAAGTGTATCTGACTGCCGGTACATACTATATCAAGGTAATGGAAGCTACAGCGGTGTTAAATCTGTAACAATAAAAAAATAAGCATGTAATAAAGCAGCGATAAGGAGACGTGGATATAAAGTCTGCGTCTCTTTTCTGCATAAACTATGGCTGCTTAAAACGTGATATTTCTGAGACTGAAACACCGGTGAACTTTGAGGTGAATTATTTTTTCACCGGTTTTGTAATCTTTAGCCCAAAATGCTGGATAACGAGGAAAATCGAAAAGATTTGGATGAGATAGGATCTATCATCACAAATAAGATCAATCAGCAGCCGTCTTGTTCACAAGATGGATTCCCAGATACAGTTAAAAGGTACACTGGGAAGGGAAGCAGATTTTATTTTACATTGCAGTTAAAACCGGTGGAAAGTGATCTGCTGCATGAGATGACACCGGATCTGTCCATGGATTTTACCGGAAAAAGAGTCTTTGTGGTGGAGGATAATGCATTGAATATGGAAATTGCATGTATGCTTTTAGATACATTTGGCATTGAAGTTAAGGAGGTGTATAATGGAAAAGAAGCAGTGGAAGATGTGCGTACTACACCGCCAGGATATTATGATGCAGGAAATGGATGGACTGGAGGTAACGCGAATGATCAGACAGCCTGACAGGGAGGGCTGCAAAACACTTCCGGTCAATGTCAGTCTGTTAAAGGAGACACTTGCGTCAATATTGGGTTGATATTTCAGAGTATTGGTTAAAATAATTTAGAGAAACAGGGTAGTGAAAAGGAGAAACAGAATGCAGACAGGAAAAGGTATTTCAATACCATCCATCTTAAAAGTTGGAAAAGGTGCTTTAACTAAAATAGGCAGTTATTTAAAGAATGAAGGAATCGAACAGGCCGTTATCTTTTTTGGAAATGGTCTGATCGATATGTTTGGAACGGATGTGATGAATTCATTAAAGCAGGAGGATATCAAAGTCTTAGAATACAGTGAATTGGATACCGTGGATATCGACGAAATCATTACACTGGCGTTTGCAATGCCAAATAAGACACAGGCGGTCATTTCCATCGGTGGTGGAAAGGTCATTGATGCGGGAAAATATGCGGCATTTTTACGCAATCTTCCATTTATCAGTGTGCCGACTTCCAGTTCGAGTGATGGATTTTCCAGTGCGAGTGCATCCCTTCTTGTCCACGGAAAGCGCACTTCGGTTCCGGCACGGCTTGCCTACGGCATTATTGTGGACACACAGGTCATAAGAACTGCACCGGAGAAGTTTATCTATTCCGGGATCGGCGATATGATCTCAAAGATCACAGCACTTTATGACTGGATCTATGAGGAAAAATGTGGTTATAGTGAAGTGAATGACTTTGCTGTCATGATCGCGAAAAAGGCGGTCAACAGTTTTGTGCGGACACCGTATGAGAGCATCAAAGATGAACTTTTTTTAAAGGAGCTGGTGGATTCCCTTGCCATGAGCGGGATCGCCAATGAGATCGCAGGAAGCAGTGCACCGACAAGCGGAAGTGAGCATCTGATCTCACACGCATTGGATAAAATATTAGAAATTCCGCAGTTACATGGGATTCAGGTCGGAATCGCAACTTATATCATGAGTAAAGTGCAGGATCACCGTTATGTGCGTGTGGAGACGGTTCTGCGGGAAACAGGATTTTTTGATTATGCCGCGACGTTAAAGATGAAGCGTGATGATTTTATCAAGGCAATCGATATGGCACCATCCATCAAGCCGTTCCGCCACACTTATCTGCATGAGGAAAACTACCGTGAAGCGGCAAAAAAACTGGTACTTGAAGATGAAGTTTTAAGTAAGATTCTCGTATAAAAACAGAAATACCGGAGAAAACTAAATAAAAATACAAATGAGAAAAGTAAATGTTCCTGTGATGGGGCATTTACTTTTTTTATTTATGACAATAGAATGTTCGCGGAGCGTGCATTCTATTGTTGGAAACAAGGTGAAAAACAGGGAGGAAAATCCTCTGCTCGCTAATGAGCTCGCATTTTCCTCCGGAAAACAGGGAGGATTGTATGATTAAAGAAGATGGATTACCGGTAGGACTTGGGTTTGGATTAGCGATGAATGAGAAAGCGTTAGGACAGTTTTCCATGATGACGGAAGACGAAAAGAGGCAGGTCGTTGATGCGGCGAGAGGTGCACAGACAAAGGAGCAGATGGCGCAGATCGTAAAAGACATTGCGGATATGGAATTTTTTTAGAATTGGAGATTATGATGGGAAATAACATGGATTTAAACTATGAGATGTTCTGCTACCAGTGTGAGCAGACGGCAAACGGAAAGGGATGCACCAAACTCGGTGTCTGCGGAAAGACGCCGGAGATCGCTAATCTGCAGGATCTTTTGATCTTTCAGGTAAAGGGGATCAGCTGCTACGGGAAAGTGCTGATGGAAAACGGTGCACATATGGATAAGACAGTGGTCAGTTTTATTGAAAACGTGCTGTTTACAACATTAACGAACGTGAATTTTGATGTGGATGCACATTTAGAACTGCTACGGGAATCACAGCGGATCAAAGAGCAGGTCAGGGAGATGGCGGGAAGGAGCAGCAATCCGACGGCACATGCTGCCTACGATCTGCCTGAGAGCAAGAGCGATATGCTGCGCGATGCACCGCTTGCGGGAATCATGTACGACAATACATTAGATCCGGATATCCGTTCCCTGCGCCAGACAATCATTTATGGATTAAAAGGCATCAGCGCGTACGGACATCAGGCAAGAGAACTTGGTTATTACAGTGACGAAGTGGATGATTTTTATCTTTTGGGGCTTGAGGCGACAACAGATGACAGTCTGACGGTGGAGGAGCTGATCCGCATGACGATGCGCACCGGTGAGATGGCGCTTGCGGTTATGAAAAAACTTGATGAGGCAAATACGACGATCTATGGAAATCCATATCCGCACAAGGTGGATGTGACAATCAAAAAAGGGCCGTTTATCATCGTTTCCGGGCACGACTTAAAAGACCTTGAGATGCTGCTGGAGCAGACAAAGGATATGGGCATCAATATTTACACCCACGGTGAGATGTTGCCGTGCCACGGTTATGAGGGTTTAAAAAAATATCCGCATCTGATCGGAAATTTTGGCGGTGCATGGCAGGAGCAGCAGAAGCAGTTTGACAACCTTCCGGGCTGTATCCTGATGACGACAAACTGTCTGATGCGCCCGCGGGAAAGTTACAAAGACCGTATTTACAGCACGAACGTGGTCGGCTGGGAAGGTGTGAAGCATATCGGAAAAAATGAAAAAGGGGAAAAAGATTTCAGTGAGATTATAAAGCAGGCATTGGAGCTTGGCGGATTTAGGGAAGATCAGGAGAAGAAAGAGATTTTAGTCGGCTTTGGGCATGCCGCAGCTTTAAGTCAGGCAGATAAGATCGTGGAGGCGGTAAAAGGCGGACAGATCCGGCACTTTTTCCTGATCGGCGGCTGTGACGGAGCCAGACCGGGAAGAAATTATTACACGGAATTTGCTCAGATGGTGCCGAAAGACTGTGTGATCTTAACACTCGCCTGTGGAAAATACCGGTTTAATAAGTTAGACTTTGGGGAGGTGGCAGGACTGCCAAGACTTTTAGATGTCGGACAGTGCAATGATGTATATTCGGCGGTCAGGATCGCCACAGCGCTTGCGGATGCGTTTGAAACTGATGTCAACGGACTTCCGCTTTCCATGATCGTTTCGTGGTATGAACAGAAAGCGGTGGCAGATCTCTTGGCACTTTTAAGTCTCGGTGTCCACAATATCTATCTTGGACCGACACTGCCTGCATTTTTAAGTCCGAATGTATTACAGTATCTGACCGATACGTTTCATTTGAGACAGATCAGTAATGCTGAGGATGATATTAAGACCTGTCTCAAACAAGATATTGCGTAAAATAAAAGATGATCTGCATGATGAATGAATAGAATGTCCGCGGAAATTTTGGTGTCTGTGTAAAGAAATCACGACTCGAAAAATCCAAGCTGCTCTAACGCATAAGCGATACCATCCTCGCTTGCGCGTTTTGTTACAAAAGATACCTGATCAAACAGGGAAGCCGGGGAAGCATTTCCCATGGCGACGCTGTTTGGTACATAAGAGAGCATCGGAAGATCGTTGTTGCTGTCGCCGATCGCATAGGCGGCGTCAAGATCCAGATGATAATAGTCAAGCACATACTGGATGCCGGTCGCTTTGCTGTAACCGATTGGAACAAATTCGCGGAAGGTACCGCCGCGGTCGATGCAGGTAAAATAAGGATCGCTGACTTTCCGGAATTCTTCTAACTGGTCAGGAGTATGATACCAGACCACAAATTTATCGCAGAAAAAATTCGGATTTTCCAAATTCTCCGGCATATCATAGCCGCGGTTTAAAAATGCTTTATACTGGTGTATGGCATCCGGGTGTGTGAGGGATTTGCTTTTATCAAAGGCAACTTCTTTTCTGGATTCGAAAAGAATATCCACATTGGTTTTGCGTGCCGCCTCTAACAGCTGCATGGTAATGCTGTGTGTCTGTGCAACGTGCAGTGCCTCTGTGCCGGAACAGAAAATATTTGTGCCGCATCCGCAGACATATCCGTCAAAACCGATCCGTCTGAAACGTGGTTCCACGTTCTGAAAGCAGCGGCCGGTATTAATAAACATCAGATGACCAAAGGTGCGCGCATGTCTAATGGCATTTATGGCACTCTTCGGCAGGGAACCGTCGATCTCCGAGGTTAAGGTTCCGTCAATATCAAAAAAAGCAATTTTTTTCATAGGCTGATCTCCGTAAAATAATGATGATAAATATTTTTAACCGAAAGAATTGTACGGTATTTTTTTCGAATTGTCAAAATGAAATGGGAAATGGTATAATGACCAGGAAAATACTGTGAAAACAGCGTGGGAATGGAGGATTACCATGAAATATCATACAATAAATGAACTGGATCACTTTTGTTTTAAGGAGGCATATATCGCACAGATCTGTGCGGTGAGCGGGATGTTTGAGATCGTATTTGATAATGTGACGATTCTGCCGGCGAATTCCTGCAACCGCGATATCCGGGAGATGCGTGCAAATGAACTGGTTTTAAAGATCAGTGAGCCGAAAATTGAAGCACTGGTGGAGGAAGGCTATAAAGTCTATGATGCGAACGGCAATTTAAAACAGAAAAATGAGGATATTACGATCGCACCGGAGGCGTATGCAGACAAATTCAAAGAATTAGAGGGCTGTGAAGTGTATTCCATTGAGCAGGAAAACGGAAATTATGTTATTTCCATCGATACGGAGGATCATACCTTTTTGCTTCGCATCAGCGGTTCCGGGGATACACAAGAGTGGGATCGTTTCCTGAACAAATAACCGGAGATAAAAGGAGCATACGAATGAAAATATTAGTGACAGGCTTTGAACCGTTTGGCGGAGCAGTGATCAATCCTGCCTACGAGGCAGTCAAACTTCTCCATGATGTGATAGCGGGGGCAGAAGTGATCAAAATTGAAATCCCGACCGTGTTTGGAAAGGATGAGGAAGTGGTCAGGGCTGCAGTGGAGAAACATCATCCGGATGCAGTTTTATGTGTCGGACAGGCTGGTGGAAGATCCGGGATCACAGTGGAAAAGGTCGCAATCAATCTGATGGAAGCGCGTATCCCGGACAATGAGGGAAAGCAGCCGCTCGATACACCAATCCGGGAAGACGGAGAGAATGCATATTTTGCGTCGCTTCCAGTCAAGAGCATGGTACAGTATATGAAAGAGGCAAAGATCCCGGCGCGCGTTTCCTATACAGCCGGAACTTTTGTCTGCAACGATATCATGTACCGTGTCCTCTACATGATCGATAAGGAATATCCACATATGAGGGGCGGATTTGTCCATGTCCCATACTTACCGGAGCAGACGCTTGATCTGCCGGAGGGAACACCGAGCATGCCGGCGGAGATGATCGCAAAGGCATTAGCGTGCGGCATCCGGGCGATCGTTGAGAACGAGGCAGATGTGAAGACGATCAGTGGGGAGACGCACTGACCTGGTGCACATGACAACGTGAGTGTGTGACAACCGGCAATCATAAAAAAGAATATCACGAAAAACGAAAAATGCCGGAGTGGTGCAAAAAGATGTGTGCCACTCCGGCATTTTTATATGACACACTTATTTAACGCTTTCTTCACATAACCATCACATTGCAATCAGCTGTTCTTTAGGTTGCGATGTTATTTTTGTATTGTCAAAACGGAGCGCATGAGTATGGAAAGTGAGGAAGGCAATGAGAAAACCAGGAAAAAGAATGGCAAGTGTGATCGCCGGCATCGCAGCAGTCTGTGTGATGACCGGCGGAATCGGATATCAGGCTGCAGTATCCGGGGCGCAGACAGACAGCACGGAAAGTAGTGTAAAAGATCAGAATACAGACCAGCAGGAGAGTACAGACGGCTCTTTTTCGGAAGAAGGTACCACGCAGATCGGTACGGTCAGCCAGATGCCGGAATTTACGGTAAATGCAGTCACAATGACCGTGGAAGAAGTCTATGCTTCATCCGGGGATACCGTGAGCATAGGGGATGCCCTGTTTAAACTGACGGATGAGAGCATGGAAGCGGCAAAATCATATTACGAAGATGCCATCAGTGATGCCGAGAATACATTAAAAACAGCCGAGGCGAATCTTGCAAGCGGAAAACTTTCTGCGGAGAGCACAAAGCAGGACGCCGATCTGACAGCTCAGACCGCAGCGGACAGTTATCAGGCACAGGTAGATGCGCTAGATGCCGCAGTGGAAGAAAAAAAAGAAGCCTATGATGAGGCGGTAGAGCAGATTTCGGAATATCAGACGAAGATCGATAACAATGATTACTATGTGGAGTGTGCGATTGATGAAAAAAAGGCTGCAGTTGATGCAGCGACAACAGCATTAGCGCAGGCACAGGATACGCTGACACAGGCACAGCAGTCTGCAGATGCTGCACAGAGTACACTCGAACAGGCACAGAAGGAATTTGACTCCGCGGTCGAAACTTACAATAAAAATGTGGAAGAAACCAACACTGAAATTACGGAACTGACGGATAGTCTGGATGATTTAAAATCTGACTATGAACAGGCAGAGCGTGATGCGACAACGCAGAAAGCAGAACTGCAAAATGAATATGACACTGCAGTGGTGGAAGGAAAATATGCGGGAAGTACCTATGAATCGACCGTCTCGGAACTGGAGAGTGCAGTGGAGTCCGCGCAGGATACACTTGATACATTAAAAGAGGAACAGACAGCACTTCTTGCATTAGAAAATGGTGTTGTTACGGCGGATGAAGATGGAACGATCGCGGCAGTGCCTTATGAGGCAGAAGATACGCTGCAGTCAGGTACTGCGTTTGCGCTGTATTGTGATACACAGACGATCATGATTTCCGTGGAAGTGCCACAGGAGAATATCGCACAGGTTGGCGTCGGCGATGAGGTATCTGTCATGATAGCAGGAAACCGGGATGGAGCAGTGACAGGAACTGTCTCATCGATCGCATCTTCGGCAACGACCGGAGGCAGTGTTTCGAATGTTACTTATGCAGTGATCATTTCAATTGATAATTCGGATGGAAGACTTGGTTCTGGTTCTTCCGCAACCGTTACATTTCAGGGAGAGCAGGAGGAAAAAACAGAATGAAAAAGAAAAAAGTGACAGTAGTTCTTTCATTGGGCGCAGCAGCACTTCTTTTGATCGGAGGGATCAGCGTATATGCACATCAGACTTCGGACAGCGGCGAATCAGAAACGGTTTATAAAGAAACGACAGCAGAATATGGAACGCTTACCGTCGGGATTACAGAGAGTGGAAGTGTGACAATCGGAAGCATTTCACAGGATATGGCTGAAGATATCAGTACGTCTTCAAATTCTGGCAGCAGCCAGACAAGTGGAACCCAGACAACGGGAACATCCACCAATAATTCATCGGTGGCACTGGAGGTAGAGGAAGTGTATGTTTCGGTCGGACAGCAGGTAAAAGCGGGCGATGCACTGTTAAAGCTGACAGATGAGAGCATTGAAAAATACAGGAAAAAATTACAGGAAGCTGTGACGGAGGCTTCGGCAGATTATAACTCTGCAGCACTCAGTTCGGCAAAAGAAAAGGTAAGTGCGAGTTATTCCTATAACTTAAGTGTGGCGGAGGGAAGTGTTGCACAGGAAGAATATGAGGCAACCATCAGTGAACTGCAGGATGCGGTGGATGAAGCCCAGGAGGCAGTGGATGAGTCACAGGCACTTCTTACCTATTATCAGGAAATGATCGACAGTGGAATGGATTTAAGTGAGTCACTTGCAGATGAGCAGGGAAATTATGACAAACTGTACAATAAATTAAAAGCGGCAAAGAGTGCATACACTACAAAATCTGTGGAGGCAGAGAAAAAATACAAAGAGGCAATGTTATCCTACGAAAATGCAGACAGCCAGTATTCCGCAGATGTGGCAGGCGTGGATGTATCAGTGGATACGGCGCAGGACACGTTGACAGATGCCAAAGAGGCTTTATCTGAATTTGAGATATTTGTCGGAGATGGCACGATCTATTCGGATTATGACGGCACGATCATGTCGGTCGGATACGAGGCAGGAGATGATCTGTCTGCAGGCACGAGCATTGTGACATTTGCGGACACAGATGCAGTGACGATGACAGTATCTGTGTCCGAGGAGGATATCTCTGAGATCGCAATCGGAGACGAGGTCATGATCGAGCTCAACGCTTATGAGGACCAGACATTTTTCGGTGAAGTTGAAAGTATTGATACTTCCGTATCGAGCGGTTCTTCCACAGTCTCTTATAATGTGACGGTAAAAATAAATGGTGACGTGGACGGTATTTACACGGATATGACCGGAAATGTGACAATCATTGAAAAACAGGTGGCAGACGTTGTCTATGTTTCTAATAAAGCGATCATCAACGAGGGAACGGCATCTTATGTGAAAGTCAAAGACAGTGATGGAACCATTGGGAAAAAAGAGGTGACCACCGGATTTTCCGATGGCGTCAATGTGGAGATCACAGAGGGACTTTCCGAGGGAGAGACGGTTCTGATAGAAAGTCAGGTGACGGGCGAATGAAACCATCGGAATTATTAAGACTTGTCTGGTTCAATATTACCCAGAATAAATTTAAAACAATCATGACGTCGATCGGTATCATTGTCGGCGCGGCAACGATCGTGATGGTGATTGCCATCGGAAAAGGCGGTCAGGAGGATGTGGCAGACCAGTTTAAAAACTTAAATGCAGGTGCAATCGACATTTCCTATGACGGTGGTGATAAAAACCGTGGTGGAAATCAAAGTTCCGATGACTCCTCAGACTCAGGAATGATGATGATGCCTTCCGGCAGCGGTGCACCATCCGGCAGCAGTTCATCGGGAGGGTCAGGGGCTTCCGGTGGACCTTCGGGAGGATTTACGGGCGGTGGCGACTCTTCCGGCGGTGGACCGTCGGGTGGCCCCGGAGGTGGAAATGGTGGTGACGGAGGCGGCATGCCGGGTGACATGGGTGGCTTCTTTGGCGGCGGCAGTGATATGGAAGACCGCATGAACCAGGAAAATATCACGTTAGATGAAGATGACGTGGACGATATTGAAACTTTTGTCTCCGGGATCTCAGCGGCAACGATCTCCTATACGACAAGGTCTGCCGTGGATGGCGGTGATCTCGATGAGGCACAGACCTACTCGATCGCCGGAGTCAGGGACAACTATGCAGCTATCAGTAATCTCAGTCTTGCAGTCGGAGATTTTATCACAGAATCCGATGATGAGAATAAAGAAAAAGTCTGCGTGCTAGGCGCTTCTATTGCGGAAGAGATCTTTGGAAGTGCAATCGATGCATATGGCAGTGTGATCTATATCGATGACCGATCTTATGTGGTAAACGGGGTGCTTTCTTCTATGGGTACGGTGGCTTCCGGTATCAGCCCGGATGATTCCGTTTTCATTCCGTATGCGACCGGGGTGAAATATTTAGTGGGAACGAATGTAAGTCCGACTATCACCGTGATCGCGGAGGACGTAAGCAATGTGTCCGGTGTCACGGAGGAGATCACGGAAGTGCTTGCAACTTCTTATCCGAATGCAGAATTTACCTTTGAGGATGCGGGAAGCAAGATGGAAGCCGCATCGGCGTCCAATGAGATATTGACGATGCTTCTGATGGCTATGGCAGCCATTGTATTTGTGGTTGGTGGTATCGGCATCATGAACGTATTGTTTGTATCTGTCAAAGAGCGCACCAATGAGATCGGTATTTTAAAGGCAATCGGCTGCTCCCAGAGGAATATTTTGTTTGAATTTTTAGCGGAGGCGGCTGCAATCAGTCTGATCGGCGGCGTGCTTGGCATTGTGGCAAGCCTGCTCGTCACTCCGGTGGCACAGTATCTTGGTGTGCGTGTTGAACTGACACCAGCAGCATTCCTGATTGCACTGCTGTTTGCACTCATCACGGGAACACTGTTTGGATTCTATCCGGCGTATAAGGCGTCGAAACTGGTGCCGGTGGAGGCGCTGGGGGCAGAGTAAAAGAGGGAAAGGTTTAAGGCGGTTGATGAAGAAGAAAGTAACGATTGTGGTTGTAATTGTATTAGTGATTGTACTTATTGCGGCATGTGTGATGTGGCGGATAGGTGGAGTTGAGACGGAAAGTGCGCTGGGGGATCATCAGAAGTATGTCTATGCGTATGTTTCGTCGATTGAGGGGAATGAAGTTACTTATATGGAAGTGGATGAGTCGGTGGCGAAGGCGGCGGAAGAACGGGCGAAGGAGAAGGCAAAGGCGGAAGATGGTGCCGGTTCGGACAGTACAGGTCAGTCCGGTCAGATGCAGATGCCGCCCGACATGGACAGCACCGAGATGCCGCAGGGCGCACCGGGCGGCATGTCCGATATGACAGGCGAGACAGTCACAACTATGATACCTGTTGGCGTAACCGTACATACAACATCAGACACTACGACCACTTTTTCACGCCTTGCCTCAGGTGATCTGCTAAAAATATTGGTAGAAACAGATAGTGACGGAAATGAAATAATCGAAGAAATCTGGATGCTACAGTAACGCAGCCATACGAGCCACGCAGAAAGGAGCACACATGGACGCAGCACAAATCCTAAAACCATTTTCAAATGAACATATACCGGCAGACATCGAAAAATCTGCCGCAGCAGAACACCTGTCTGAGATCATCACGATGAAAAATGTCAACAAATCCTACAAGATGGGATCTGGTTCCCTGCATGTATTAAAAGACATTTCCCTGACCGTCGAACAGGGAGAATACCTTGCCATCTTAGGGCCATCCGGTTCCGGCAAAAGTACCCTGATGAATATCATCGGCGCCCTGGATGTGCCGACAGAGGGCGAATATATCTTAGGCGGCGAGGACGTCAGCGAGATGAGCGACGACCAGCTTGCACAGATCCGGAATAAGATGATCGGATTTATTTTCCAGTCATTCAACCTTATTTCTTTCAAGAATGCGATGGAGAATGTAGCTCTTCCCCTGTTTTATCAAGGTGTAAGCCGGAAAAAACGTAATCTGCTGGCTATGGAATACCTCGATAAGCTGGGATTAAAAGAATGGGCTCACCATCTTCCGAATGAAATGTCGGGCGGACAAAAACAGCGTGTAGCTATTGCACGAGCGTTAATATCAAAACCTGAAATTATTCTGGCAGACGAACCGACCGGAGCGTTGGATAGTAAGACATCGGTGGAAGTCATGCAGATTCTAAAGGAACTGCATGAAAAAGAAGGGCTGACCATCGTAGTAGTAACCCACGAAAGCGGAGTTGCCAACCAGACCGATAAAATCATCCATATCAAAGACGGACTGATAGAGCGCATAGAAGACAACATTGACCACAATGCATCTCCATTTGGCAAAAACGGATTCATGAAATAAAACACTTACCATGACAGAATTAATACAAGAAATCTACGGAACCATCATGCGCAACAAACTGCGCGCCTTGCTGACTGGTTTTTCCGTAGCATGGGGCATTTTCATGCTAATTGTATTATTGGGAGCCGGAAACGGTCTCATCCATGCTTTTGAAAACCAGTCGAAGGGCATGATTATGAACTCCATGAAAATCTATCCAGGCACAACCTCACAACCTTACAAAGGTATGAAAGAGGGCCGCAGCATTTACCTGAAAGAAAGTGACCGCGAACTTACTGCTACATCATTTCCAGATCACATCATTCACACCGGTGCGACCGTCAGTAAAGGAGATGTCATTCTTACTTACGGAAAAGAAGCTGTCAGCATCGGAATCAACGGAGTCTTTCCTAATTATCCTTCACTTGAAGCTATCAAAATTAAAGAAGGACGTTTCGTTAACGTACGCGACATGGAGGAGCGACGAAAGATCATCGTACTACATGAAAAAACGGTAAAGAACCTTTTTCCTCACACTTCTCCTATCGGAAAGTACCTTAATGCGCAAGGCGTATCTTATCAGGTGGTAGGCATCTATACTGACCAGAATAGTTTTTCTCCTTCTGCTCTCGTTCCGTTCACTACCCTGCAAACCATCTATCAAAAAGGCGACAGCATAGACAACATCACGTTTACGACCAAAGGCCTGACCAATGAAGCGACCAACGAACAATTTGAAGCGGAATACCGGCAGGCTTTAGGACTGAAGAAACAATTCTCGCCTACCGATGAAGGAGCCATCTGGATATGGAACCGGTTTACGCAATATCTTCAACAACAGACGGCTACCCAAATCCTGCATACTGCCATCTGGGTAATCGGAATCTTTACCCTGCTCAGCGGTATCGTAGGAGTGAGCAACATCATGCTGATTACCGTCCGCGAACGCACACACGAGTTTGGCATCCGCAAAGCCTTGGGAGCCAAACCCGCTTCCATCCTCTGGCTGATTATCTCGGAAAGTGTGACCATCACGACTTTCTTCGGCTACATCGGCATGGTGGCAGGCATTGCCGTGACGGAATACATGAATCAGGTGGCAGGCAAACAGACCATGGACATGGGTGTATTTTCGATGACCTTTTTCGAAAACCCAACAGTAGACTTATCCATCGCCATAGAGGCTACCTTGACATTAGTTATCGCCGGTACACTGGCCGGACTCTTCCCGGCAAGAAAAGCAGCCAGAATCCGACCTGTTGAAGCACTTAGAGCAGATTAATCATGAGAAGATTTGATTTAGATACATGGGAAGAAATTCTTCTCACTATCACCCGCAACAAAACCAGAAGTTTTCTGACTGCCTTCGGTATTTTCTGGGGAATATTCATGCTGATTTCCCTGATGGGAGGTGCCAAAGGATTACAACAAATGCTTTCCCGACAGTTTGAAGGCTTCGCTACCAATTCCGGCTTTTTAGGTACAAACAAGACAAGCAAGGCCTACAAAGGTTTTCAACAAGGCAGATACTGGGACTTAGAAAACAAGGATGTGGAACGTGTGAGAAAACAGGTCAGTGAACTGGAAACCGTGACCGCCACCCTCGCCAAATGGGGTATTAATGCCATTTATAACGAAAATAAAATCTCAGGTACGCTGAAAGGACTTTATCCGGAATACCAGAAAATAGAAGAACCGAACATCGTGTTCGGACGGTTCATCAACGACGTTGACATACGCGACCAGCGAAAAGTCTGTGTGATTGGAAAGCGTATTTACGAGACCTTGTTCCCGGGAGGAGAAGACCCTTGCGGAAAGTTTATTGAAGTCAATGGCATCTACTACCGAGTAATCGGAGTAAGCATGGCGGTAGGAAATATTTCCATACAAGGCCAGTCCGAAACGTCGGTCATCATCCCGTTTTCTACCATGCAACAGAACTATAACTTCGGACAGAATGTGCAGCTGCTCTGTTATACGGCCCGTAAAGGATACTCCATCGGTGAGGTAGAGAAAAAGGTAGAGCAAGTGGTCAAAAAAGCCCACCTGATTCATCCGGACGACGGACAGGCCGTTATTCTGGTCAACGCTGAAGCCATGTTCAGCATGGTAGACAACCTGTTTTCCGGCATTCGGATTTTGGGATGGATGGTCGGCCTCGGCACCCTGCTGGCCGGAGCCATCGGTGTGAGTAACATCATGATGGTTACGGTTAAGGAACGGACCACCGAAATCGGCATACGTCGTGCCATCGGAGCGCGTCCGAATGATATCTTGTCGCAGATTCTCTCCGAAAGTATGGTACTGACCATCCTGGCTGGTATGGCGGGAATCTCCTTCGCCGTATTTTTATTAAACGTGACGGAAATGGGAACCTCCACCCCCACTTCTCCCACTGAATTTCAAATCAGTTTCTGGGAAGCTATCGGCGCCTGTCTTCTCCTGCTAGTTTTAGGACTGCTGGCCGGACTGGCTCCTGCCTACCGCGCCATGAGTATCAAACCCATTGAAGCCATACGCGACGAATAAATAAAACCACAAAACAAACAAAAACCAAAGTTGATATGAAAAAGTACATCAAGATTATCTCGCTGATAGTGATTGCACTCATCTTTATCGGCACATTTGTATTTCTGTACCAAAAGTCACAACCCAAAGATACGGTTTATGACATTCTTCATCCTCAAACCACAGACTTGGCGCAAATCACCGTAGCTACTGGAAAAATTGAGCCACGCGATGAGGTGCAAATCAAACCGCAGATTTCCGGTATCATATCCGAAGTCTACAAGGAAGCCGGAGAAACAGTGGAAAAAGGAGAAATCATCGCCAAAGTCAAGGTAATCCCCGAATTAGGTTCGCTCAACTCTGCCGAAAGCCGCGTGCGCCTGGCCGAAATCAACGGCCGTCAGGCAGAAACCGACCTGGAGCGTATGGAAAAGCTTTACCAGAGCAAACTGGTAAGCAGCGAAGAATACGAAAAGACTTTATTAGCAACTAAACAATCCAGAGAGGAACTCCAGGCTGCCAAAGATAACCTGGAAATCGTGAAGGAAGGTATCACCAAAAGCAGTGCCTCTTTCAGCAGCACACTGATTCGCTCTACAATTGACGGACTGATTCTGGACGTTCCCATCAAGGTCGGCAACTCGGTTATCATGAGCAATACGTTCAACGACGGTACCACCATCGCCACCGTGGCCGATATGAGCGACCTTATCTTTAGAGGAAACGTAGACGAAACAGAAGTGGGGCGTATTCACGAAGGAACTCCTGTAAAAATCACATTAGGAGCCTTGCAGAACATGAAATTCGATGCCGTACTGGAATATATATCTCCAAAAAGTGTAGAAAATAACGGAGCCAACCAGTTTGAAATCAAGGCCGCCATCACGGTACCCGACAGTATCACCATCCGTTCCGGCTACAGCGCCAATGCGGAAATCGAACTTCAGCGGGCCAACAATGCCCTGACCGTACCGGAAAGTACCATCGAATTCAGTGGTGACTCTACTTTCGTATATGTGCTGACGGACAGCGTACCGACACAGAAGTTTACACGCCGACAGGTACAGACCGGCATCAGCGACGGAGTAAATATTGAGATTAAAAGCGGACTGAAAGCCAACGAACCGATACGCGGACTTAAAAAAGAAATGTAAGCCATGAAAATCAATACAAAACTACTGACCGTACTGAGCATCAGTATGCTGTTGGCCAATGGCGCACAGGCTCAGGAGGCATGGGACTTGACTCGCTGCATCGACTATGCCATTGCTCATAATCTGACCGTCAAACAACAGGAGGCAGCTCGTGACAAAAGCGAAGTGGAACTGAATACTGCCAAATGGAGCCGTCTGCCCGACCTGAACGGTAGTGCCTCTCACTCTTTCAACTTCGGACGAAGCTTGCAGGCCAACAATACGTACCAGAGTATCAACACACAGAACACCGGCCTCAACCTGAGTACGAGTGTACCCTTGTTTACCGGTATGCAGATACCCAACAACATTGCGCTCTCCAAACTGAACCTGAAAGCGGCCACCGAAGACTTGAACAAGGCCAAAGAAGACATCAGCATTGAGGTAGCCTCTGCTTACTTGCAGGTGTTGTTCAACGAAGAACTAGTCAAGATAGCCCGGCAGCAGGTAGAGTTAAGCCAGGAAATGCTGACACAAAAGGAGGCCTATTTCAAAAATGGAAAGGCGTCTGAAGCCGAATGGTATGAAGCCAAGTCGCGCGTAGCACAAGACCAGTTGTCGCTGGTGCAGACTGAAAACGACTACCGTCTGTCTCTGCTCGACCTAAGTCAGCTGCTGGAACTGCCCTCTCCCGACAATTTCCGAATTGTCTCTCCCGACATCCAGCCGGAGCAACTGTTCGGTACACTGACTCCTCCTGCCGAAATCTACAGTCAGGCTTTACTGACCAAGCCGTCCATCAAAGCCGCACAATACCGTCTGGAAGGAGCTGCACGCAGCATCCGCATTGCACAAAGTGCCTATTATCCGCAACTAAACTTCGGAGCCGGACTTGGAACAAGTTATTATAATGTATCGGGAAGAGAAAATCCAAGCTTCCACTCTCAGCTGAAAGATAATTTCAGCCAGTATGTAGGACTCTCGTTAAGCATTCCCATCTTCAACCGACTGAGTACACGCAACCGCGTACGCACGGCACGCCTTGAACAGACTACCTTAAACTGGCAACTGGAAGAAACCAAGAAGAAACTTTACAAAGAAATCCAGCAAGCCTACTACAATGCCGTCAATGCAGAAAGCAAATACCAGAGCAGTCAGGTGGCAGATGAAGCAGCAGAAGCCTCTTTCAAGCTGATGAAAGAAAAATACACGCACGGAAAAGCAAATGCTACGGAATACAACGAAGCCCGAACCAACTGGATGAAAGCTGTATCCGACTGCGTACAAGCTAAATACGACTACTTGTTCCGTACCAAGATACTGGATTTCTACAAAGGAATTCCCTTAACCCTAAAATAGAACAACTTTCTATATTTCAGAAAGTTACAAAAACTTCATCAAAACGCTTTAGCTCTTTCAGAAAAACATCTTTATGTTTGGATGAAAACACCAAAGCGTTTTGATTAAAATGAACTTGCGTTTCAAATAAAGCGTACTTGCGTTTGATTTGAAACGCACTTGTGTTTTATGACGAATGTAAAGACGTTTTTTAACCGAATAAATCCGGAATAATTTCCGGCAAATATCCGCTTCGGATTCGCCACTCCTGCGGGTACAGATTATTGGCCCGGTTACCAATATTCTTGGCAAATCCTAACACCTGACCTTGATAAGTAAGCGTCACATATCCTCTCGGCATTTCCGGTGAAAGTACCACTGCTTCTTTCCGTAAATAAGCGATGGCTTGCGAGTAAGTCAGTTCAGCCATCGGAAACGATTCTTTCTCAAAAGCAGTACTCATGGCCAGCGCATGCGAAGGCTGCCAATCCTTTCCTTTCAATTCCCCTAAAGAAATTCCGGCATGAAGTATGCGCAACTGGCTCTTTAGCAGGTCATACGTATCTTTATAGGCAGCGGGAAAAGCCATCGCTTCATTGTCATTTACCTCAAACACATAGTCTCCGGTTTCCTTCACCCATGCTTTCATCTCCTTAGGCACTTGAAGTGCAACAACCTTACCTCCTTTTCCTTTTTTGGAAGCCTTCCCACCGGTCTTTGTCCGCATACTTACCGCGGGTTCATCCGCTGTTTTCCGCAGAACTGCCAGAAACAGGCCCTCGCCCGTAGTTTTATGAGGCAGGAAACGGTAAACCGGAAACTCCGTACCGATCAGATTTCCCGTAATGTGCCAGTCCGGCTGCATTTCCAAAGGAAGTACATCTGCTCCAAGTTCTTGAGCAATCCATGCCACATTGTCCTCATTTTCCTCCCGATTATATGTGCACGTGCTATAAACCAGCAGGCCTCCGGTCTTCAGGCAAGGCCATATATCCCGTAAGATACGGCGCTGACGCTGCCAGCAGGTGTCCACATTCTCTATGCTCCACTCCTGCACGGCCACTTCATCCTTGCGGAACATACCTTCACCCGAACAGGGCACATCTGTCAGAATCACATCGAACAGCGGTCCCAATTCTGTAAAATCAGCCGGATCATTATTGGTTACAATCACCCCCGGATTTCCCCACTTTATCAGATTCTCGGCCAGCACCTGCGAACGGTTGCGCATCACTTCATTGGCAACCAGCAAGCTGCCTTCCGGAAGCACGCTACGGGCCAAGGTAGATTTCCCTCCCGGAGCCGCACACAAATCGAGCATCGTGACCGGCTCTTGCACATACTGCCGCAGCGCCTGTTCCAGAAACATAGACGAAGCTTCCTGCACATAATAGCAGCCCGCATGAAACAAAGGGTCGAACGTAAACGACGGACGACCGGACAGGTAATATCCCTCACGGCACCAGGGCACAGCAGTGCTTTCCTGAGGAACAAGGTCACTTTTATCCGTATTCATCCGAATACTGACAGGCGTATCTTTTCCCAATGCTTCAGCCAAAGCAGCAAACTCCGCATCTCCCAGCAACTGACGTGTACGGAGGATAAAATCAGAAGGTAAATTCATGTTTCCAGCAATTGATTACGGCGGCAAAAATACAAAAAAATTAGCTACCTTTGCACAAACAAAAAAATCCAATCATGAAACAATATCTCGATTTGTTGCACCGCATCCGTACGGAAGGAGTACGAAAAGAAGACCGTACCGGAACGGGCACCATCAGCGTGTTCGGACATCAGATGCGCTTCAATCTGGAAGAAGGCTTTCCGCTTGTCACGACCAAAAAACTTCACTTGAAATCCATCATCCATGAACTGCTCTGGTTCTTACAAGGAAATACAAAAAAATTAGCTACCTTTGCACAAACAAAAAAATCCAATCATGAAACA
>ERZ773209.811-NODE-811-length-21059-cov-5.024995_pt1 | contig 21059 bp, 16 predicted proteins | sample MGYA00511109_ERZ773209 | MGnify/ENA primary metagenome ERZ773209 (study PRJEB29015, sample SAMEA2737786) | human gut metagenome | biome: human gut; feature: human-associated habitat; material: faeces | place: China | collected 2012 ...
ATCGGTTTTAGTATCTATCTTTCGACAAAATGCTTTCCATTTCTTTTGCATTGCATCATTTTCGGCAAAAGCCATAACCTGCTCAAATTGTTCTATCGTAAAGGCGTGTCCACGATTTTCAAAAGTCTTTTTAAGTGCTTTTGTCAGCGTTCCACCGTCAAAATCGAACTTATTGGCAAGATAATAAATATCATAATAATCTTTCATTCGGCTTGAAAATTCCATTAAATCAAGAATTGCATCGAGCTTTTCGGCAATTGTCGTTTCCAACGAATATGTATTTACCGTCGGAGAAGCAAAATCGTCAAGCTGTGTAGGAATTTTTCGCTTTTCCTGCTTTGGGACAATTACATCGCCAACGCCGAAATCAATGCTGAAAGGTGTTCTTGTATTCTTGATATGTGCAACAAGCGATGCACCGATACCGGCATATTTCTTTGCAACAGCAATAGGAGCAACATCTGTTATCTCAAATGTGACAAATTCATTTTCAGTAGGTGCTGCGATAATTTCTTCAAGCACAACTCGCAGTTGTTCAGGAGTGTTCGGCATTTGTCGAAGCAAAAAATCAACATCGACTGTAACTCTGCTGTCAAATTCGGTAAGCGAATAGATAAACAATCCGCCTTTGAGGACAAAATTTTCTGCGTATTTTGACTTTTCAAGTCTGCGCAAAAATTCTTCCTGACAAAAGAGTTGCAAGCAAAGTTGATAACTTCTTCCACTTGCCTGCGCCTTATTCTTTAATCGAGTAAGCACAGACGCTGCAATATCAGCCATTTAGCAATACCTCCATCAGTTCGGTAACCTTTTTATACACACGAAGTTTTTTAGCATAAACAGAAAGATTATTCAGATTCTTTTTGTCGTCTTTTACATAAGCGTTAATGGCCTTGTTGAAAATTTCGTTATCTAATCTTGAACGATATTTGAAACAATCACATATTGTTCGCTCACGGTCATATACAGGCAGCTCAACTCCATTGAAGTTGTCGGTGATTTTCCCAAGTTCATACAACTCAGGCTGCATATAATAAGGTTGAATAGCAAGCGAATCAACTTTTAGCTTTGTTCTTGACATTGAACGAGGCACAGCTATTGACCATTTTCGTGGTGCAAAGTCGCTGTAACCATAGTGAAACAACGCAGATTCAACACAAACTATTCCTTTTGGGATGAGTGTTGCAAGCAATTGTTCTTCTGAAGAAACACATTGTTCGGCAAGCTGATAGTATCCGTGTCGTACACGATTAAGAAAGCCTGCGTTACACAGGTTTACGACATCAACAGCTCTGATTCCGGCAGCAACAAAGTCGGCAGATTTTGCAATGCCATTATTGTCTACAACCACTTCTTTTGCTCGCTCTTTAAGATTCACTCATTCACCCTCTTTCTTAAATAAAATTCACGCACAGCGAACACATAATTGTGTGCTGATTTTATTATACCTGAGACAACTAAAAAAATCAATTAAATTTTAAGCACATTTTTTGAAATGTGTGCGTAAAATTAAAATACATCTTGCAAAACAAAAAAATCAAGTATAATATAAATTGTAAAACCGATCCGGTTGTGATTATTCTTTTCTTGCAACCATCGGTTTTATCGCACCTGATAAGAAAATGATAAATTCTCGTCATACAGGTATGATAATATGGATTATCAAAATACTGCGAAGACTACACGATGCATTTTATAAACAAAATGTGTTAGTCTTTGTAGAGTGGAAATAAATCGAAAAAGTCTGAAACCCCAGTAATATCAAGGGCTTCAAGGTTTTCAAAGAGCACTTTGTGGTACGCATACCCGTGGAGAGATTCCGGAATTTATCTTTTCTATGTGATTTTGGCGGTAGCGGTTCCGATTGTAATCAAGGATATTTCAAATAAAGTGATTTTGCGTGCAAACAGTCGCAAAAATATGTCCGCCGAGGATAAATGAACGTAAAATCGCACGGCTTTGATTTTTCGCTTGATATGAACACACTTGCTCAAGGGCTTCGTAAAACGGAGCCCTTATTGTTTATTTTGCGATACCGCATTTTGCGGACTCCGATAAATTTTTAAATAATGCGGACAGTTTCCTCTTCAATTTCGTCTTAAGTGAAACGCGCTTCAATAACTTTTAAGAGGAAATTTGAATTATGGATAAAATTGTTTTAATTCAGTTCGCCGACGGAGTTGTGCGGATAATAGCGTTACTTTGCATGTCGTTTGGGTGTGTAATCGCAAGTAAAAACAAATTGAAATAATACGGACGGGTTTAAATCCGTCTTAATAGACAAAGTGTGTTTCAAAGCTTTTAAAGGGGAATGTTTATGCTTAGAAAAACCATAAAAAACATAGCGCTTCTTGATTTGCAAAATTTTACTGCCGAGGCGTTAAGGGAAATCAAGAAAATCGAGAGTTGTGCGATGCTTCTTATTCCGAAAAATGCGAGTGATGAATGGAAAAATGCCTATGCCAAGATAACAATCCGAAATGTTGCAAGCATTATAGAGGTCAGCTACAGCAAATACAGCGTTTTAAACGGAATGGTTACATTAAACGATAAAAATGTTTCCGATGATTGCCTCTATATTGTCAACGGCATTGTTATTCTTGAGACCGTTGAAAAGATTCCGGATTTGTGCGTGAACGGGCTTCTGCTTAAAAGAAAAAAGTCATGCTATGAGATGACGCGAATGAACGGCAGAAGTGTTGAGGTTGAGGATAACGTCGTAATAAAGCCTTACCCTAACACCATCGAAATCGACGGCGATACGGTGAGGAGCTTCGATTACAATACATTGGTGGCCGCAGGCAACAATGTCGATATTGACAATAACATGACCGAGCAAATGCTCTCCGATAAAAAGATAACATTTGCGGCAGGCAACGAGGTAAAATGCGGCAAAAATATTTTGGGCTATGTTAAAGTCAATTCAACCGTAGGCAACAAAATCACGGAAAAAAATGAATAACATTGAACTGTTTAACCAAATTTATGAAAAGTATTATATACTTAAAACGATAAGCAATGCATCCGTTTCCCAGTTGGAAAATGAACTTCCTGCGAATTCATTTTTGCAAAGTGAGGTGGTCAACTCCTTGTAGGAATGTTGGATATTCCGTAGGTTTCATTGGATGTCATTGTTCACGATTTTAGATTGAAAAATGAAAAAAGGAGAGGAAGATTTTCATGAGAAAGTTGATTTCGTCTATCACAGCCTTATGCATGGCAACTACCATGTTGTCCGGCGTGTTTACACCGGCTGGCGTATCGGCTGCGGATCCGGTAGAGTACAAAATTGATACGGTTGAAACACAGCCGGGTCAAACTGTAACAGTTCCGGTTCTTGTCAACAACTTGCAGGACGAAAATGCTGAAATTTGCAGCAGAGCCAATATCGAGTTGAGCGATGCCGCAAAGCAGGTTCTGACCTACAATGGATATGACAAGGGAACGGTATTCCCGGCTGACAATTTTATGGTGCAGGAAGACTTATTATATTGGGGTGTTACAAGTCCGGAACCCAGCACAGCAGCAGATGGCAGTACCATTATTGGATGGAACTTCCAAGTTGCCGATAAGGATGCTGTAGAAGCAGCTGCAAAGGCTGCAAACTTGCAGCTGTCTAGTGATGGATACTATACGTTCCCGATTACTTGGGGTTCTGAAGAGCGGGATATCGCAACAGGAATTGACCAGCAGGTAGAGGATCAGATTACCTTTACAGATGGTGGAGTAAAGATTTTTGTTGGTGCACCGCAAACGACAACCACACCTGCTGTGACTACTACAACGACTACACCAGCTCCGCTTGATGGTCCAACTTGGATGATCGGTGGAGAATTGAATGGTGAAAGCGTAGATCCTGTATGGGTAGAATCTGGCGAAGAGGCATGCAACATCGATGTTTATGCCTTTAAGCAGGGGGAGATTGGCGGTTTCCGAGTTGCTTATGTATTAAGTGAAGGACTGCGGACATTGCTGGAGAATCCATACATGTCACCTGGTGAAAGTGTATCTGCTATGGGCGTAACGGAAAACGTTGACGAGGCAGCAGGTACCTACCTTTATATGAGTAGTACAGATGGTGTTGCAACCTTGTCAGAATCCGGTGATCAGTTGGTTTCTGTTGAATTTGAAGCAACCAGTGATCCGGATTCTGTAAAGGCTGCTGCACAGAAGGATGGCTTATCACTTCAGACTGGTACCTACAACGGCAGAACCGTACAGTACTATGCATTCCCGATTTCCATTCGAACTGGTTACTATATCGGTTATAGTGAAGGACAGGAAATTCAGATCCCTTATCAGGAAAACCTGGATGCAGATTCCAATCGAGTTGATACCAATCTGCGTACCAATACCGTCAATATCATTGTATCAGCAGAAGAAACCACCACAACCACTGCTGCTACGACTACAACCACAACGACCACAACCACTGCTGCTACGACGACAACACCGGCAGAGACTACAACAACAGTTGTAACTTCTACTACCGCAGCGCCGGATGACAACAGCCCACGTTGGGAAATCGGTGCTTGGGATGAGACAACTGGTAAAACAGGAGCTGTTTGGTGTGAAGCAGATTCTGATGCGAAGGTTGCTGCATATATCTTCCAGCAGGATGTCCTCTTTGGTGTTCGAGGCGCGTTTGATATGTCTACCGAGTTGGAATCCATTTTAACAGATGCTTATTTCAGTCCTGGAGATGCGGTATCTACCTTGGGACTTTCTTACTATGATCCACAGCACTCTTTCTTGTCTGAAAACAGTGGACAAAAAGATGATGGCATTTCCATTGATCGTAGCGGAACAGAACTTTGCAACATTGAATATAGCGTAGCAGATGCTGCTTCTGTAGAAGCTGCTGCAAAAGCTGCTGGCTTGGAAAAACAGTATGCAACTTACAATGGCCAGAATGTTGCATATTATGCATTCCCGATTGGCTGGAAGACTGGAACCCATGATGCATGGAGTGATGGAAAATTAGTTCCGCAGGAATGGCATGAAAACTTGGATGTAAACAGTGTACCGATTCCAACCAAGTTGGTAGGCGGCACCATTAATATCATTGTAGAAAAGACAGACAATGTACGTTGGAAGATTTCTGATACCTATTGCTACCCGGGTGATCCGGAATGCGAAGTTTCTGCTTTGGTTTATGGCGACCAGGGTGCTACTGCTGTTTCTGGTAATATGCAACTTGCAGATGTTACCAAGAAAATTGCAGCACTGGCTTACAATGATGGCCCGACTGATTTGGGTAGCTCTTGGAATAGAGGAGAAGCTTATCCGGGCATGTCTCTGAACTCCAATCAGCAGCTTCTGGGATTCCTTGGAACATCAGATGGTACGCTGTATACTGCAAAGGATGGAGATGCAATTGGCGGCTTCCTGTTTACCATTCAGGATCAGGAAACGGTAAAGGCAGTTGCACAGGAAGCAGGCTTGACCTTGCAGACTGGTACTTATGAAGGAAAAACCGTTCAGTACTACGAGTTCCCTGTTACATGGGCATTGAATGATGAACTGCGAGAAGAAAACCTGAATGCTTCTCAGACACAGATCGCAACAGATTATGAGGATGGTTCTATCCGTGTCATCATTGAACCGGATGAAACAACCACTACTACCACCACAACGACCACAACTACAACGACTACCACCACAACGACTACCACCACAACGACCACAACCACTACTACCACCACAACCACAACGACGACTACCACAACCACAACGACCACAACTACAGAACCAACGACTACTACAACCACTACAACGACAACAGAACCAACGACCACAACCACAACAACCACGACAACAGAGGCAACTACAACGACCACTACGACAACGACAGAAGCAACTACAACTACGACGACCACTACGACAACAGAAGCAACCACAACGACGACAACCACAACCACAACGACCACCACCACAACGACGACCACGACCACAACCACAACAACGACCACCACAACAACAACAACTACTACAACTGAAGCAACCACCACCACAGAGGCAACGACCACCACGACAGAAGCAACCACTACCACGACAGAAGCAACCACCACAACAACAGAGGCAACGACTACAACCACCACGACCACAACCACAACGACGACCACGACGACCACGACCACGACCACTACAACCACCACCACGACGCAAGCAACTACAACTACTACGCTGGCAACAACTACTACACTGGCAACCACAACAACACCGCCTGTTACAACGACTGTTACGACCACATCCATTAGTGTGAAGCTGAAGGAAGAACCGGGCTTCTACTTCTCTGAAGATGATCGTGAATTTGATCCGGCAGACTTGATTGAATCTGTTGTTTCCATCGATCAGAACAATGTCGAAACGCCAATCGACTTGTCTGAAATCAACTTCAAAGGTGCAACACCGAAGAGCACCTACGCAGAGACGGAAACCTATTTTGAAGGCACTGTAACCGCTTACTATGGAACCGGTGAGGATGCAATCCCTGTAGCAGAACCGACTGTTTATATCGGTGTGAAGGGTGATGCTGACTTGAATGGTAAGGTTGAATTGGCAGATGCAACATTGGCATTGACCTACTACTCTGAGCATGCCGTTAAGAATCCATATTATTTTACAACATCTGGTGCAGATGAGCCATCTGATAAGATGCTAGAGAAGTTAGCATACTTCTTGTCTGATATCAATACCGAGTCTAAGACTGGTGAAGATACGGATGATGTGACAATTGAATTGGCAGATGCAACAAACATTCTGACCTTCTATGCAGAAGATGCTGTATTGAATAATCCAAAGTGGGCAGCTATTTGTCCAGAACTGGCAGATCACCCGATTTGGGGCAAGCAGCTTACAACAGAATAATCGTTTTGTATTTTAGAAAAGTGCGGTCAACGGATCATTGACCGCACTTTTTTCATAGAATGCAGGAATCCAGAAAAAATAATAGATTTACCACTTGAAAAAAAGTTCATTTTGGTATATACTATAAAAGAATGGAAACGATGTAATCCAAAAGCAGACGATAGAGAAAGGACGCATGAAAGAAAATGGGAAAAATTTTAGTAACCGGGGGCACCGGATTTATTGGAAGCCATACCTGTGTTGCACTGATTCGGGCTGGTTATTCTGTAATTGCAATGGATAATCTAAGCAATTCCAAAGTGGAAAGTTTAAATCGCATCACTATGATTACAGGGAAAAAGGTACGGTTTTATCGGGTGGATCTGCTGGATCGTAATGCAATGTGTCAGATTTTTGAGGACAATAAAATTGATGCAGTCATTCATTTTGCAGGCTTAAAAGCTGTTGGAGAATCCGTGGAAAAGCCGCTGGAATATTATCGGAACAATGTAAGCGGTACCATTAATCTGTTGCAGGTCATGGAACAGTATGGCTGCCGGACCATGATTTTCTCCTCTTCTGCAACGGTATATGGTGTACATAACCAGGCGCCTTATCGGGAAGAGATGCCGACTTCTGCCACCAATCCCTATGGCTATACCAAGGTTATGATTGAACAGATTTTGCAGGATTTGTGCGTGGCAAAGAAGGATTGGAGCGTGATTGCCCTGCGGTATTTCAATCCAATTGGTGCACATGAAAGCGGTTTGCTGGGTGAAAATCCGAACGGAATTCCCAACAATCTGGTTCCCTATATTGCACAGGTTGCACTTGGAAAACTGGATCATCTGCGGGTATTTGGAAATGATTATGATACACCGGATGGAACTGGCGTGCGGGATTACATCCATGTAATGGATCTTGCAGAAGGTCATGTAAAAGCATTGGCATATGGCTTGAAGCAGAAGGGATTTGATCCCATTAACTTGGGTACCGGTAAGGGAAGCAGTGTACTGGATGTTGTGCACGCTTATGAAGAAGCCTGCGGCAAGGAGATTCCGGTTCAGATTGAAGCTCGCCGTGCCGGAGATATTGCCACTTCTTTTGCGGATGCATCCAAGGCAGAACGGGTACTGGGCTGGAAGGCAACATTGGATTTGAAGAAAATGTGTGCAGACAGCTGGCACTTTACCGATCAGAATCCAAACGGACTATAAGAATTAAGAATAGGAGGTGTTGCGCATGTCAGGCAGCTTTGATCAGGCAATGGACAATTTTTTAATCGTCCTAGCGGCAATTGCTGTGATATTGATTTTAGTGGTTTTGTTGGGCTCCAAGAATAGCAAGTTTCGGCGTGTCATGGCAAAACATATGGCAGGCAATGAACCAAATCCAGCGCGCCGGTTTACAGAGTTTAACCGGGAATACTATGTAACAGGAGAAAAAGTGATGCGGAAACCAACAAGAACCAATGGTGCAGCACGTTCAGAGGTAGCTGTTCTGGTGCAGAAGGTGGATGAACGCCGTCGCACAGTCGATGCAAATGGCACCGCCAAGCTCTATAATGAATATTACGAATTGATCTTCAAGACCAGAAAAGGAGAGATTCTACATATCGTTACAACAAAGGCGGTTTACTTGAAGATGCCGTTTCATCAGCAGGGAACGCTGCAATACAATGGGGAGCAGTTTATTCGCTTCCAATGCCCAAACGGTGAAGTGATTGCAGAAAAGCCGACGCCGCAGCGCAGATCGGTTTCACATACAACCATGTAAAAATCCTATCAAAAACGCCCTTCTTATCCATTCGATAAGAAGGGCGTTTTGCGGTTTGGTTGCATTTTCAAAAGTTGATTCAGGCGCTTATGGAAGAACAGAATACAGATCTGCGGCACCATCTTTTGTGACGTATTCGGTAACTGTTTCTACCTTCACTTTGATGGTACGCTGCCCTAGTGTCAGTTCCAATACATCACCGGGCTTGACATCATAAGAAGCACGTGCAACTTTTCCGTTGACCAAAACTTTTCCCGCATCACAAGCTTCGTTGGCAACGGTGCGGCGTTTGATCAGACGGGAAACTTTTAAATATTTGTCTAATCGCATGAAAGTTCAGCCTCCTCCAGCTGTTTGGCTTGATTCCAATATTTGTCCAGTTCTGCAAGCGGAAGCTCTGGCATCTTGCGGCCTTCTTTGGTAATCAATTCTTCGACAGTTGCAAAGCGGTGGATAAATTTATCGGTTGCCTTGCTCAATGCCTGTTCTGCATCGATTCCCAGATGACGGGCTGCATTGACGCAGGAAAACAGCAGATCACCGAGTTCATCTTCAATTTGAGAATTGTTTCCCATGATGATGGCCTCTTCCAGTTCGTTCTTTTCTCCTGTAATGCCGGCAATCGCCTCTTCCTTACAGCGGAAGTCCATGCCAGCACGTTCTGCACGTTTTCCGACCTTTTGGGCACGCATGAGCGCCGGCAGAGATTTTGCCACGCTTTCTAAGGTATCGGTAAAGGTTTTTTGTCCTTTGGTTTCCTTTTTGATGGCATCCCAGTTTTTTAGAACTTCTCCGGTGCCGGAAACGGTTACCGTATCAAAAACATGCGGATGACGGACAATCAGCTTCTGACAGATGTCATTGCAAACTTCATCAAATGAAAATGCTTGCTGTTCCCGTTCAATCTGACAATGGAAGATGACTTGCAGCAAGACATCGCCCAGCTCTTCCCGCAGTAAAACAGGATCCTGCAAGTCAATGGCTTCTACCGCTTCATAGACCTCTTCGATAAAGTCCATTCGGATGGAAGTATGCGTTTGCTCCTTGTCCCAGGGGCAGCCGTCTTTGCTTCGCAGAATTGCTACAATTTCAATTAAATCATCAATGGTATAACAGTCCTTTTTCGGATATGCAATCATGAATCTTTCCTCCTATTGCTGAAAAAAGCCCATAGGACTGCCAGTTGCAAACAGCAAGGCAGTCCTTCCATTCGGGGCTTGCGGCGGGTGATCCTGTCCGTCTGCATAGCAGGGACAATGGCGGCATTAGCGTGCGTCTACAAATCCGACCTTATGGTAAACCTTGCTGACAATACGCTGCGAATAAGCCAGCGCCTTTGCATCAGAAGCGGTATAGCAGGCTTTCAGGTATGCCTTATCCTGGATGAGACGGTGGAATTCGTCCTGGATGGGCTTTAAGTGGTCGGCAACTGCTTCTCCAACAGCCAGTTTAAAGTCGCCGTATCCTTTTCCGGAGAATTCCGATTCAATGGCTGCAAAGTCTTTTCCAGTAATCGTGGAATAGATGGTCATCAGGTTGTTGATGCCGTCCTTTCCTTCCCGGTAGCAGACTTCTGCTTCGCTGTCTGTAATGGCACGCTTGAACTTGCGGATGATGGTATCCTTGTCGTCCAGAATCAGGATGCATCCATTTGGATTTTCGTCTGATTTCGACATTTTTTTGGTGGGATCTTGCAGGGACATGATCTTTGCACCCGTCGGCGGAATATATGGTTCCGGAAGGGTAAAGAACTCTCCATAGCGCTGATTGAAACGCTGTGCAATGTTCCGGGCAAGTTCCAGGTGCTGCTTCTGATCGACACCAACCGGAACCAGATCTGCATTGTATGCCAGAATATCTGCTGCCATCAGAACCGGATACGTAAACAGTCCGGCATTGACATCATCGGCATGGCGGGCGCTCTTGTCCTTAAACTGCGTCATACGGGAAAGTTCACCGAATTGGGTGTTGCAGCTTAAAATCCAGCTCAGTTCTGCATGCGTTCTAACATGGCTCTGGATAAACAGGATGGATTTTTCCAGGTCAATGCCGCATGCCAGCAGCAGGGCATATGCCTGTAAAGAATTCTGCCGCAGTTTGGCAGGATCCTGCCGAACGGTGATGGCATGCATATCTACGACACAGTAAATGCAGTGATAATCATCCTGTAATGGGCCCCAGTTCCGAACTGCACCGATGTAGTTGCCCAATGTAAATGTTCCAGTCGGCTGAATGCCGCTGAAAATAACCTTTTTTTGTTCTTGTTCTGCCATATGAATCCTCGATCCTTTCTCGTTACGCTTGCGTGCGGTTTGCACGATCTTTCAGCTGTGCAGTATGCAGTGCGGCCATGACTCTCTGATAAAGTGCAAAAATGCTCTGCATGTCCTTGCTCTCCTGGAAGATATGTGCAGGAAGTACGCTTTTTTTATAGATTCCGTTTTGGGTAATCAAAAAGATATGGTGGGTTGGGCCAACTGGCAAGTCGAACTGCTTGGTTTTCTTGGCTTCGCCCAGAATTCTGCTGGCATTTGCCATCAGCAACTGTGCCGGCTGTACAACGGTCTGATACCGTTGTGCCGCACCGGAGTATTCCGCGCCGTTGTTGAAATAAACATTTGCAGCGCCATTGATATAAACCACCAGAGAACACAGCAAAGCCGGATTCATCGGCATATCAATGACCATGCCATAGATGGTATTTTTATCGTGAATGAATGATTGGAATTGCTTTGCCGGGAGCTGCAAGGCAGCACCACGGGTAAGCAAGTATTTTTCAGTTACTACATAATGGCTTCCACGGGAAGCCGTTGCTTTTTCCTGACTCATGTTACATTTTGTCCTTTCTAAACGATTTCTTAATCCAATCGGTCTTTTGTCATGGTGCCTAGGATTTCAATGCCCTTTACAATCTGTTCGTCCGTTGGGGTGGAGAAGTTCAGACGGAAAGAAGTAGTGGGATCGGTTTCCTTTGTGAGGAATGCATTGCCCGGTACCACTGCGATTTTATAATCCTGTACGGCTTTCTTGCAGAATGCCGGCATATCGCAGTCTGACGGAAGGGTACACCAAATGAACAAACCGCCCTCCGGCTTGGTATATGCAACTTTCTTGGAGAAGTGCTGTTCGATGCCGTCAAGCATGAGGTTGCACTTCTTCCGATAGATTGCCTGAAGGTTCGTGAGGTATGCATCCATATCCACCGTTTTCAGGAAACGTTCACAGATTACCTGTGCCCAGATGTTGGAGTGTACATCGGAAACCTGCTTGCATACAATGATTTTTTGCAGTATGGCAGCCGGACCGCTGACATAGCCAACTCGGAAACCAGGTGCCAGAATCTTGGAGAAGGTTCCCGTGTAAACGACTCTGTTTTCGGTGTCCAGGCTCTTAATGGACGGAACGGCTTCGCCGGCGAACCGCAAATCTCCGTAGGGGTTGTCCTCCAGAATCAGAACGTTGTACTTACATGCCAGTGCGTACAGACCTTTGCGCTTTTCCAGGGACATGGTCTGTCCGGTGGGGTTCTGGAAGTTTGGAATAACATAGATCAGCTTGCAGGATGGCTGTGTTTGCAAAGCTGTTTCCAGCGCTGCCAAATCCATACCATCTGCTTCCATTGGAATACCAACCAGGTTAACGCCATAAGATTTAAAAGCGTTGAGGGAACCAATGAAGCTGGGGGCTTCACAAATTAAAGTGTCGCCTCGATTGAGCAAAACCTTACAGGTCAATTCGTTTCCTTGCTGTGCACCAGAAGTGATGATGAGGTCATCTACATCCGGCTGGAAGCAATGCTGTGCTGCCATGCGCTGTTTCAGAGCGTCCCGAAGCGGTGTATAACCTTCGGTGAGGCTGTACTGCATGGCAAGAACCGGGTCTTCCCGCAGCAGCTGCTCAGAAAGCTTGGCAACCGTTTCCTTTGGGAATGCTTCCGGTGCCGGATTACCTGCGGCAAAAGAAATGACACCGGGCATGCTGGTGAACTTTAAAATTTCACGAATTGCAGAAGGCTGCAATGTGGAGACGTTGTCGGAAAATTGAACTTGCATCGTGCAAAAATCCTTTCTCTATTAAAATCAGTATCTTGCACCTGTCTCAAGAAAAACAGGTTCTTACATATTATACCACATATTTTTCGTTTCAGCAACATAAAATTTCGTAGATTCCATGCAATCCTGGAGAAAAAGGAGAAACTGTTTTGAAAAAGCAAACGTTATTGAAAGGCTCCGTTATCTTGTTAACTTCTGCCGTGGTGGCAAAGGTGCTGGGTGCCTTCTTCAAAATTCCGCTGACCAATCAGCTGGGCGGCGTGGGAATGGGGTACTTCAGCTGTGCCTATGGACTGTTTCTGCCCATCTATGCGTTGTCGGTAACCGGCCTTTCCGCAGCAGTTGCCGGAACAGTGGCACATCATAGTGCCTTAGAGGATTGGCGAACCGTTCGCCGGATTCGGCGGATTGCACGGCTGCTGTTTGCCGGATTGGGACTGCTGCTGACGATGGTGATGCTGGCAGGTGCCAAACCGTTTGCAGAACTGCTGGCAGGGGAACCGGATGCTTGGGTTTGCATGGCATTTATGGCACCGTCTGCCTTTTTTGGCTGTGTAACAGCGGTGGAACGAGGGTATTACGAAGGCCTGCAAAATATGTATCCGACTGGTATTTCACAGGCAGTAGAAGCAGCGGCAAAACTGGTTTTCGGATTGCTGTGCAGTCAATTTGTCCTGGAACATCCGGATTGGGCAGCGGTTTATTTTCCGGATGGAACCGATTTGCGAATGATGGCAGCCGCAGCAGCGGTACTGGGTGTCACGCTTTCCATGGTTTGCGGTACTTTTTATATGCTGCTGCGCAATTTATGGATGGGGGACAGCATTTCTCGTTCCATGCTGGCACAGGCGGCGCAGCCGCAGGAAGGACGCAGCATTCTGCGGATGCTGTTTCATATCATGCTGCCGGTAGCGCTTGGTTCGCTGGTGACCAACCTGACCACTTTGATTGATTTGATGACCATGATGCGCAGTTTAAGTGCTGTGCAGCAGCGGCATGGCGCTGCTTTGATGCAGCTTTATGGGGCACTTGCAATGGATCCAGACTTTCCGGCATTTGTATATGGTTCCTTTACCGGTATGGCGATTACAGTTTTCAATCTCATTCCATCTGTAACCAACATGGTGGGAAAAAGTGCGCTGGCTGGGGCCGCACAGGCGCATGCGGTACACAATCAATCACAGTTAACCAAACAGGCACAGACCATTTTGCAGGCAACGGCTGCCTTGGCGTTTCCAGCTGCCTGTGGGTTGTGGGCGCTGGCGGATCCGGTTCTTTCCTTTTTATATGCCGGGCACGAGCAGGAGACGGCACTTGCTGCACAGGCGCTGCGTGCCTTGATGCCAGGTATGGCAGGGCTTTGCCTGACGGTTCCGCTGTTTGGGATGTTGCAGGGAATGGGGTGTGCGGATTTGCCGGTGAAGTGGATGTTGGTTGGCGTGGCTTGTAAACTTGCCGGGAATCTGCTGCTGATTCCGATTCCGCAAACCAGTGTCAGCGGCGCTGGAATTGCAACAAGTATTTGCTATGTAGTACTGGTAGTCTGTGCTGTTTTAGCCGTGCAGCGAGAGATTGGCTGTCGGCTGCATGCCGTGCGATTGCTGTTGCCGATTGGATATGCTGCGGTGCTGTGCGGTGGAAGTGCGCATCTTTGCTTTCATTTACTGGCATCGTACGGGCAGACTACAGCGCTGCTGTTGAGTGTAGCAGCAGGCGGCGGAGTCTACTTTGCTGCCTTGTTGCTGCTTGGAAAACGCACCATTTTGCAGGTGCTTGGCATAAAGCGTTCAAAAATGAGACACAAATCCAATTGGCGGCATTCTGAAAAGTTGCCATAAAAGTACCACCATTCGTGGAGAAAAATATGGAACAGGTGCATAAAAGAAACGAAAAAGATGCCCAAAAACAGCATATGAAAATTGTGCAAATTGATGAAGAAATTTCGCATTTTGCGAAAACCGAGCATAAGTTTTCGATTTGTTATATTTTCATACATAAAAAGTTCATCCAAATGATTGGTAATGGACTTATAATAAAAAATATCAAAAATCGTAATGGGATGGAGTCCGAATCGATCCCGTATTGTTAAGAGAAATGAAAGGATGATGGAACATGAAGGCAAAAGAATTTTTAGCTGCTGCCGCTGCGGTTATGATTGCTGCGGTAGGTTCCGGCAGTGTATTGATGAGTTTGACAGCAATGGATACGGAAGCTGCTTCTACTTCTAAGCCGGCTACATTGACAACAAACAGCAAGGGTACGACTTGCTTTCGGACAGAAGGTGCTGACCGGCTTGTTGTAGAGGTTTCTGGTGTTGCTGGGGCATCTTGCAGTGGATTGGTTGGTTGGTATACAGATGAGTGGCATGAAGTAAAGTGGGATACCAATGGACTGAACAGCAGCGGAACTGGTACCTTTACCGTGGATCTGAGCGGAGTACCAGAAGATAAGGATATTGAGCTGCAAACCAATTACTATGCAAAATGGGACAACAGCAAGCAGGAAATGGTGAATATCAGCGGAACGCCGACCTTTACTTCGGTGACACTGTATTTTGGCAGTGATGATGGCACCACTACCACACCCGCCGTTACAGCGCCAGTGGTAGATCCGACTTGGAGTGCACACAGCATTACACCAGGCAAGGAATATGATTATTCCACCATGCCAGATGATGATAAAATGATCGGCTGGAAGTGGTCTGAATTTGGACTGCAGGAAGGCGAGCTGGTAAAGCGTGTTGATGTAAAGATTTCCGTACCAAGCGGAACAATCGGTAAATGGAGTGGCGGCTTTGGTTCCTCTACTACAGTAAAGCCAGATTATTGGACCATGGAAGAAATGGAAGATACCTACAATACACAGTCTGCCATCATTTCTTGGACGGTTCCGGCTGCAACAGCAAAAACATTCCAGACGCAGGGCAATTATAGCTATCTGAAGTTCGGTACCTTCTATACCACAAATGGTTCTGTTTTCTCAGTGGATTCCGTAACCGTTTATACGGATCCGTCTACCATTGTAACCACCACTACAACAGCAGCAACCACCACAACAACGACGACCACCACCACGGTTGATCCGAGCAAGGCAATGATCGGCGACGTTACACAGAATGGTAAGGTAAATCTGAGCGATGTTGTAATGCTGCAGAAGTATTTGATGGATTCCTATGACTTGTCTGATGCGCAGATGAAATTGGCAGATGTGACAGAGGATGGGAATGTAACAGCAGACGACGTTACCGCTCTGATGAAGTCTTTGCTGAAAATCACAAAGTAACCGATTGAAAAAATGAGTATGCTGTTCGCCCCTTTTCAAAAGGGGCGAACTTTTTATTTGGAAAAATGCGTCGGGTTTTGGTTGACAGAATCCAAAAAATGCAGTATAATAAACAATATGGAATAAGAAGTCTTGTACAGCTGGTTCAAGGACTTCTTTTATTTTGAGAGGAAGGACTTTTGTATTATGAAGTTAGGTATGGTTGGACTGCCGAACGTTGGAAAAAGCACTTTGTTTAATGCTTTGACCAATGCAGGCGCAGAGTCTGCAAATTATCCCTTTTGTACCATAGAAAAAAATATCGGGATTGTTTCAGTGCCGGATTCTCGTTTGGATAAGCTGGCAGAAATGTATGAGCCGGACAAGTTTACACCGGCAACACTGGAATTCGTGGATATTGCCGGATTGGTGAAAGGCGCTTCTAAGGGAGAAGGTCTCGGCAATAAGTTCCTGGGAGATATTCGGGAAGTGGATGCCATTGTGCACGTGGTACGCTGCTTTGAAGATGGAAATGTCATTCACGTAGATGGCTCCGTCAACCCGGCAAGAGACATTGAAACCATTAACCTGGAGTTGATTTTTTCCGATATTGAGCTGGTTACACGCAGAATTGACCGTGTGAAAAAGCTTTTAAAGGGAGATAAGAAGCTGCAAGGACAGGTGGATTTCCTGGAACGCTTAAAGGCATACTTAGAAGATGGCAATTCTGCCCGTGGATTCGATTTCACAGAAGACGAATTACTCTGGCTGCATGATTTGCCGCTGCTGTCTGCAAAGCCTGTAATTTATGCCGCCAATATGAGTGAGTCGGATTTCCGCAATCAGATTGAAACCAATCCGCATTATCAAACCGTTTGTGAAATTGCTGCCCAGGAAAAGGCTGCGGTACTGCCGATCTGTGCGCAGATTGAAGCGGAAATTTCGGATATGGATGCAGAGGATAAGGAGCTGTTCCTGTCTGATTTGGGCTTGGAAGAGTCCGGTTTGAACCGGATTATTCGGGAAGGCTATCAGCTGCTCGGCTTGATTTCCTATCTGACTGCCGGTAAGCAGGAAGTACGTGCGTGGACCATTCGCAAGGGAACCAAGGCACCGCAGGCAGCTGGTAAAATTCATACAGACTTTGAAAAAGGCTTCATTCGTGCCGAGGTCGTTTCTTATGAGGATTTGATGGCGTGCGGTTCCATGAGTGCTGCAAAGGAAAAAGGTTTGGTTCGACTGGAAGGCAAGGAATATGTGATGCAGGATGGCGACATCGTTTTGTTCCGCTTTAACGTATAAGTGTTTGTTTCGTATCTTTTTGCACATGCTTAGATGTGAAACAGGTACTAAAATAAAATAACAAGAACCAATTGGTTCTAAAAACGAGAATGAGGTAGCGAGTAAATTGCTGCCTCATTCTGTCCAATGAAGGAGATGGGTGAATGAGAAAAGAAAAAAAGAATGTATTTGAAATGGAATCGATTCCACAGGCGGTGCTGATGCTGGCGCTGCCATCGGTATTGAGTATGCTGGTTACGGTTCTGTACAACATGGCGGATACCGTATTTGTCGGACAGACGCATGACCCGTATCAGATGAATGCAGTTTCGCTTGCAACCCCAATGTTTACCATGCTGATGGCATTTGGGAACTTGTTTGGCATTGGCGGATGTGCGTTTATTTCCCGTTCGCTGGGTGCCGGACAAAATGACCGGGTCAAGCGTATCAGTTCGTTTGGCTTTTGGGGTGCTTTGCTGCTGGGCGGACTGGCAACGCTGCTGATGACGCTGGGATGTGATCTGCTGCTGCCGTTGATTGGTGCGGATGCCGATCATAATATTGCAGCGCTGAGTCAGAACCTGACAGCGGAAGAATGGGCACGGCAGGCAGAAAACTGCCGGAATCTGGAACAATACACACGGGATTATTTATTTTATGTTGGACTGGGTGCCATTCCCACCGTGCTGAGTGCTGCTTGCAGTCATATGGTAAAAGGAGAAGGCGCTGCCAAAATTTCCATGACGGGAATGATGATCGGTGCTGTCACCAATATCATTTTGGATCCCATTATGATTTTAGCACTTGGTATGGGCGTAAAGGGTGCCGCGATTGCAACCACCATCGGAAACTCTGTTTCCCTGCTGTTCTATTTGGGATATTTCCTGAAAAGTCACACTATTTTGTCCATTTCGCCTGCACAGATTGGCATGCGAAACGGCATTGCCCTCGGCGTGCTGTCCATTGGCATACCGACTTTTTGTACCAACTTACTGATGAGTGCGTCCAATCTGGTGCTGAATCGCTATCTGAATCAAATTGATGTACTGGCAACCGGTGGCATGGGCATTGCCATGAAAGCCAATATGCTGGTGGTCTTTCTGCAAATGGGAATCGGCATGGGCATTCAGCCGTTGGTCGGCTATCACTACGGTGCCAGAAACTTCAAGAAAATGTCTAAGATTATGCGGTTCAGTATGGTTTGCACCATGGGAATTGGTGTCACCCTGACAATTCTGTATTTTATTTTTACCGAACCGCTTGTCAGCATTTTTATGACAGCAGATGGTGCTGCTTCTGCGGCAGATGTTGCCATTCAGCAGGGATATGCTGTGAAAATGCTGCGTGCCCTGATGTTGTCTGGTCCATTCCTTGGTTTGATTTTTGTCTGCAACTTCTCGTTGCAGGGAATGGGACGGGGACTTTCCTCCCTGTTGCTGTCCGTTTGCCGGCAAGGTTTTGTGTTCCTGCCGATCCTTGTGATTGCCAATGCAACCATCGGACTCAACGGAATTATTTTGGCGCAGCCGATTGCAGACTTGATTTCCGTTGTACTGGCACTCATTTTGGCGGAAGCTGCTAAGCGTCGGGCAGAGCGCATGCAACAATCGTTACAGGCAAAAGCCTAAATTTTGTAAAGAATAAAGCACGCTGCAATACCAAACGGTACGGCAGCGTGCTTTTTATGATCTAGAGCGTATTTTCGCTAATAGAATCGGTAATCTGAAATATCGGACAGCAAAATATGATACGGTGTAATGCGACCAGGTTCCATTTGCCGGCGAATGCTTTGGCAGATGGTTTGTCCCTCCCAAAGCTGCGCAATGGGAATTCGCAGTGTCCATTGCGGAGTCGAATCATCTGGATGGGGTTGGATCAAACTGCTGTGAAAGGTTGTGCAGAATTGTTCTATGATCTGGAGCTCTTCTTTTAGCGGTTGCTCGGGATAGAGTGGCTGAAAAACGCTGAAAGTCGGTGGTGCAGCAGCATCCAGTCCCAGTTCTTGAGCTGTTAGGTGCAGCAAAACATCATGGTGCTGTACTTCCATTGCGATGGAAACAGCATTGTTTTCCGCACGGTAAGCATGCACGCACAAGAGCAAACACAACAGACAAAAAGTCAAACGTTCCGGATTGGATTGAATAAAAATGCCTTTTTCTGTCGTACAGCGAATGCGAATGGTTCGTCCCAGAATGGTTTGGCAATGGGAGGCAAATTCTGGCAGGATGCGGTGCAGTTCAATGCGTTGCGGCAAAACCTCCAGCGGTTCCTGATACTTTGCCAGTTCGCCGGCAAATGCTGCGCTTTTTAACATCCGGCAGCAGTTTCCCATGATGACATTGAGACAAGCATATTGCTCCTGTTCGGTTGCCGGATCAAGTTCCAGCTCCTCCAGATTGTGATAAAGCGTCTGTACGGCGTTGCTGATGCCGAATGTATGATGCCGCAGCCCAGCCAGTTTATTTTCCAGCTGATGCCGCAGCGCTGGGTGCTTGAGCAGCCGTTCCAAGGAGTCTGGTTCTTTCCAGATGGTAATGATCACGCCTTGTTCAGACAGATTATAAAGGAATTGGCAGGAATATGGGATATCTCCACAGGATATGGTATGTGTGCCGCCTGCCGGCAGCAGTCCGCCGAATGCCTGTCGGAAGAATGCAGCCCAATCTGTGCCGGCTTCTATGCCCGGAACCGGACGATTTTGCCAGAGCAGATGAAATGCTGGATCAAATAGGCAGACGGGATATTCAGAAGCGGCATAAAGCTGCTTCAGCGTGGAAAGGGTCTGTTCCTGCATGCGGTGCCTCCTTGCGATTGATGTGCAGTAGAAGAAAAACAGCTCGTTTTTCGGTTGCTATGCTTTATTATTATACTATATTTTTCCCAGACAAAACAGTATGAAAATAAATATTTTGATGGAAAATCTTATTTTTGTTAATTCTGCACCATTTCCAGTTCCGATTTTCGGTGAAATTGGAAAAAAGTATAGAACTTGTATGGCTATCTGGTTATTTTTTTGTCAAAGTGCTTGAAATTTTTTTTATTTTGGTGTACAATAAGAATATAAAATTTTAGGAGGTAAATTCCAATGTCAGTTAAAGTTGCTATTAATGGATTTGGCCGTATCGGCCGTCTCGCATTCCGTCAGATGTTCGGCGCAGAAGGTTATGAGGTTGTTGCAATCAACGACCTGACAAAGCCGTCTATGCTGGCTCACCTGCTGAAGTATGATACCGCACAGGGCGGTTATGCAGGCAAGATCGGCGAGAACAAGCACACTGTTTCTGCTGATGATGAGGCTGGTACTATCACTGTTGATGGTAAGACTCTGAAGATTTATGCAAAGGCTAACGCAGCAGAGCTGCCGTGGGGCGAAATCGGTGTTGACGTTGTTCTGGAATGCACTGGCTTCTATACTTCTAAGGCAAAGGCACAGGCTCACATCGATGCAGGTGCAAAGAAGGTTGTTATTTCTGCTCCGGCTGGTAACGATCTGCCGACTATCGTTTACAATGTAAACCACACCACTCTGACTGCTGATGACAAGATCATCTCCGCAGCTTCCTGCACCACCAACTGCCTGGCTCCGATGGCTAAGGCTCTGAATGACTATGCTCCGATCCAGAGCGGTATCATGAGCACCATTCACGCTTACACTGGTGACCAGATGATCCTGGATGGTCCGCACAGAAAGGGCGACCTGAGAAGAGCAAGAGCTGGCGCTGCAAACATCGTTCCGAACTCCACTGGTGCTGCTAAGGCAATCGGTCTGGTTATTCCGGAACTGAACGGCAAGCTGATCGGTTCTGCACAGCGTGTACCGGTTCCGACTGGTTCTACCAC
>ERZ773209.828-NODE-828-length-20675-cov-4.556790_pt1 | contig 20675 bp, 22 predicted proteins | sample MGYA00511109_ERZ773209 | MGnify/ENA primary metagenome ERZ773209 (study PRJEB29015, sample SAMEA2737786) | human gut metagenome | biome: human gut; feature: human-associated habitat; material: faeces | place: China | collected 2012 ...
TGGCCGTTTATCTTGGCGTTCCTCGGCAGCCAGCCATCGTCTGACATCTCCCCATTATGGTTTGCCACCATTCCCGCCAGCAAATCCTCATCCAGCGCAAAATACTGCCGCTCATACGTGATGGCGTACCCGGTGTTGGCCTCGGGGGCGAAGGACGGGCGCGGGTTTTCGCGCAGGTTCGTGAACTCCGCCGTGCCCGCCAGCACCCCGGCGGCGATCAGCAGCGGCGCGGCCAGGCAGATGCAGAGCCGCCGCCAGTGCCGCGCCGGGCGGGCATCGGGCAGGTGCTCGGCCACGGCGGGCCACAGGTCCACGTCTGCCGGGTGCAGGCCGTCGGTCAGTTTTTCGCGTAAATACGCTTCTTCACGGTCATACTTCATCGTGCTCACCCTCCTTCAATCTCTGTGCCAGCTGCTTTTTGGCGCGGTGGTACCGCGTGCGCAGGTAGGCGGCGGGCCGCCCGTGGATGCGTGCCAGCGCGGCGTAATCCAGCCCGTCCAGCACGCGCTCCAGAATCAACGCCCGGTCCAGCGGGGCCAGCGTGTTCAGCGCCGCGCGCAGCTCGTCGCTGATACCCGGGTCCTGCTCCAGCGGCTCCGGGGTGGGGTAGGCCGCCGCGCGTTTGGTTGCCCGCAGCATGTCCAGCGAGGTGCGGTAGGCGATGCGGTAGAGCCACGCGCGCTCGTTGTCGGTGCCGTCATGGCGCAGCGTGTGGCGCTGCTGCCACGCCTTGATGAAGGTTTTCTGCACAGCATCCTGTGCGTCGGCCTCGCACCCCAGCAGGCCGGTGCAGTACCGCAGCAGTGCAGCGGTATGGGCATGTACGAGCTTTTCTAAATCCTGTTCGTTTTGCATCGGCTCGCCTCCTTTCACCCTTATAACGCCTACGGGAGCGGGAATGTGTCACAAATCAAGCATTTTCTTGGTTCCCTCTGCGAGGGGGCTCCGCCCGCAGGCGGTGGGGGAGAGAGATTGCCGAGACCCGAAGCTTCGAACGCAGGCAAGGCTCTCTTCCTCCGCCCCTACGGGGCACCGCTCCCCTCTGGCGCAAGCGCCACCTCCCCCGTATCGGGGGAGTCTGTCTCGCAGAGGGCGGCAAGAAAAAAGAGCCCCGCGGGGCTCCTTTTTTACATCAATGCGCTAAGACGGCATTTTTTATTTTCTTGTACACCGCATCTGCCGCCAGCGGCAGGGCCAGACCGGCAGCCGTGTAGGCCAGCCACCAGACACCGCCGGTAAAATAGACGGGGAAAGCCGCCAGCAGGTAACTCTCCCCGCCCGTGGCCAGCAGGCCCAGCCATGTCACAAGCTTAAAGCTCAAAAAATGCAGGATTACAATCGGCATCGTGGCGCGGCCCAGATAGCCAAGCACGGCACTGACGCGGGGCAGGGGGGCCGTCAGGCAGGCGGCGCTGCGCACCAGCACCCAGCCAGCCATGCTGGCCAACAGCAAAAACGCCGGGTTGGTATAGCCGTTGCCCGCCAGCCCGACCGAGCCGAGCCGCCGCAGCACCAGCAGCAGAACAAAGGCCGCTGCGCCAGCAGCCGCCCGGTACAGCGGGCGCACCTCCGACCGCGCAGTGCGGCGCAGCACCGTGCCAAGGTAGAACATCCAGTAGCAGCTGGCCGCAATGCCCAGCCCCCAGACATTCCAGCCGATCTGATTACAGTGCCAGCCGGCCCAGAGCAGCACGCCGGAAAGCAGCCCCTGCGGAATCAGCGTATCACCGCCGTGCAGCAGCTTTTGCAGCAAAACCTCGATGACAGCATACAATAGGGAGATCTGGAACAGCGCCTGTATGAACCACATCGCGCCGCCCAGCTGGGTGCCGCCGTCAAATACGCACCAGTGTACCGTGCGGCCGATGATGTCCTTGATGCTCACCGGTGCTGTAACACTGTTGCCCGGGATCTCCGCGATCCGCGCATCCGCTGTCAGGATGTTCAGCCGCAGAAAAAGGTTATTGCAGACCGTAAATACCGTGTTGGCCGCCACAAAGGGCAGCCAGAGGGTCAGCAGCTTGCGCCTGACAAAATGTACCAGCCCGCCGCGCAGGCTGAAAAACCACCCGCTGAGCATAAAAAACAGCGCCATGTGGAATAAATAAATATAATCTGTACCCGGAAACCCGGAATGTCCCAGCACCATAAGCACAATGCCGATGCCGCGCATACTATCTAGTACAGGGTCGCGCTGCTTTGCCATGAGTTACAACCTCGCTTTTACAAAAATACCGCCCACGGTCGGGCGGCAAGGGTCACTGCGCGTTTTTGGCGCGGCATTTGGGGCAGATATACCGGATCGTCAGCGTGTAGCCGCGGACCTCAGTGCCGATGGCAGCCTCAATATCGCGGATCAGCCCCACAACCGGCAGATCTGCCAGCTCGCCGCAGCTCTCACACAGCAGGTGGCCGTGAGGGCTGGGGTTGGCATCGTAGCGGTCAGGGCCGTCGGGCATCTCCAGATGGCCGATCTCGCCGTCCAGCTCCATCAATTTCAGGTTGCGGTACACAGTGCCGCGCGCAATGTGCGGCATGGCCTGCCGCGCATGGCAGAAGATTTCGTCAGCGGTCAGATGCTCTGGGCATTTTTCGCGCATGATACCCAAAATCAGGGCGCGTTGGCGGGTCATGGGCAGACCTCCTTACCAAATTTAAGATTAACTCTTATTTAGATACTACACCATAACCGCAGCTTTGTCAACCGTCTGTTGTGTGCGGACAGCGTCGTTTCCTGCCTGCTGTACCGGTCGGGTGCAGTGCCGTGCCGCAGCAGCCACATATCAAGACTGATTCTTATTTAACGAGGAGGTATCCCTATGGAACTGAGAGGCAGCAAGACCGAGAAAAACCTGTGGGAGGCATTTGCAGGCGAGAGTCAGGCCCGGAACAAATACACCTTCTTTGCCGCCAAGGCGCGGCAGGACGGCTACGAACAGATCGGTGCAATTTTTGATGACACCGCCGACAATGAGCGTGCGCACGCCAAGATCTGGTTTGAGCTGTTGATGGAGAACGGTGAAATCCCTGACACACTGACCTGCCTGCGGATGGCCGCCGCCGGTGAAAACGAGGAGCATACCGCCATGTACCCGCGGATGGCCGCCGAGGCAAAGGAGGAGGGCTTTACCCACATCGCCACCCTGTTCAAGAAGGTTGCCTCCATCGAAAAGGACCACGAGGAGCGCTACAAGGCTCTCGCCGCCAGCATCGAGGCCGGTAAGGTCTTTGCGCGCGAGCATGAGCAGGTCTGGCAGTGCCGCAACTGCGGGTTTGTCTATATCGGCCGCCATGCCCCCGCCAAATGCCCCGTCTGCACCCATCCCAGAAGCTATTTTGAACTGAAAAGCAGCAATTATTGATAACGATGGGGCGGCCGCGTGCCGCCCCGTTTTTGTTTACCGTACCTATTTGTAGGGGTCGGCGTCCCCGACGACCCGGCAGTGCGGTAGCGACTATCACGCCTCTACTTTTTTCGAGATTTTGCTTGACATCCGCTCCCTGACATGCTATATTGTCTATGTTAGTTATTGCTAACCTTGCAAATTTCCAATTTGCACTTATCACCCGCCCTGCGCGGTTCTCTCCCCGTACAGGGCGGTTTTATGGAGCGCTTGGTTAGCAAATACTAACTATCATAACGGTAAGGAGCCATCTCATGCAGGAACGCACCCACGCTACCCCCAGCCCGCGCAGCTTCGCCTGTGATCTTGCCACGCTGTGTGCCCCCACGCTGGCAGGGCTCAAGCCCGCCAGTCTCTTTCGCTACCAGCCCGCCCCCGGGCAGGATGCCGCCGCTATGGCGGCTGCATGGCATACGGAGCTGTCCCCCCGCGGGGTCACTGTGCAGGTGCTCAAGCAGTGTCCGCGCACAGGGGCTGTCCTTGTCTATGTCTACCGCCCCGCGCGGGTGGCAAAGCTGTTGGCCGATGACCGCACGCTGGCATTTCTGGCAGGGGAGGGCTACACCCCCGGCACAGCGGACGAGCTGCTGGCGCAGCTGGCCGAGCGGCTCTGCTGTGAGCAAGATTTCCCGCATGAGATCGGCGTTTTTCTGGGCTACCCGCTGGCGGATGTCATCGGGTTCATCCAAAACCGCGGCAAAAACTTTACGGCGTGCGGCTACTGGAAGGTCTACACCGACCCGACCGCTGCGCAGGCGGAGTTTGACCGCTACAAAAAGTGCGAGCGCATCTACGCCCGCTGCTATTACAACGGCACCCCGATCAGCCGGCTGACCGTAGCCGCCTGACGATGCACCACATACTATCTGAAAAGGAGTCCTTTATCATGAGCAAAATTGCAGTTATTTATTGGAGCGGCACCGGCAACACCGAGGCCATGGCTGATCTGGTTGCCAGTGCAGCGGCTGCCGCCGGTGCTTCCGTGGATAAGTTCACCGCGTCCGAGTTCAACACCGCCTCCGCCGGTGATTACACCGGCTTTGCACTGGGCTGCCCCGCCATGGGTGCCGAGCAGCTAGAGGAGAGCGAGTTTGAGCCGATGTATCAGGCGCTGCGCGGCTCGCTGAGCGGCAAGCCCGTTGGGCTGTTCGGCTCCTACGGCTGGGGCGATGGCGAGTGGATCCGCACCTGGGCCGAGGATGCCGAGGCTGCCGGTGCCCGCATGGTCGTTGAGCCGGTCATGGCCAACGGCTCCCCCGATGGCGATGCCGAGACCGCCTGCGCAGCCTTGGGCACGGCACTGGCCAACGCCTGATCCTTTACGACATTACCTATCCATCCATAAACGGGAGGGGCAGCGCTGCCCCTCCTCTTTTTGCGCGGTACCCAAAAAGTGCCTGCTTGACAAAGCGGACGGAAGTTAGTATATTCTGAGTTGGATTAGAAAAAGCTAACTTGGAGGTTTTACACTATGGCAAACATTATTATCGTTCTGCTCTTAGCGGCTGCAGTCGGCTACGGCATCTACAGCTTTGTACATCATCTGCGCTGCGGCGGGGGCTGCTGCGGTGAGCATGAGGCTGCCGCCAAAAAAGTGCGGGTGGCCGACCGCAACCGCAGCCACTACCCCCATCGGCTGGTGCTGGGTGTGGACGGTTTGACCTGCCAGAACTGCCAGCGCCGTGTTGAGAACGCCCTCAACGCGATGCCCGGTACTTGGGCCACCGCCGATCTGGCCGCACAGCAGGTGAGCATCCTGACCAAGGAAACGCCCGATGAGGCAGCCATTCGTCAGGCGATCCGCGATGCGGGCTACCTGCCCCTGCGCACGACCGTCAAGCAGTAAACTACGCCGCACACTAAAAAATATGCAAAATTGCACGATTTCGGTTAGCAATAACTATCTATTCTTACAAAATGTTACCCTACACTAACTTTGCAGCTTGACATCCGCAGTTAGTGGTGCTAAACTATGCCCGTAAGCGGTTAGAGCGCTCTAACCGCAAGTTTTTGCCCCGTGTGTTAGTGTGCGCTAATATGTTGCAGATTTGCCAAAAGAGGAGTGTGTGGAATGCCTTTAACCATGTCCAAAGCAGGCGATACCGTCACCATCCAGAAGATCACCGGCAAGGATGAGGTTCGCCAGCATCTGGCCGAGCTCGGCTTTGTCGTGGGCGAGACCGTTACCATTGTCAGCGAGATCAGCGGCAACCTGATCATTCAGGTCAAGGAGGCCCGCATCGCGCTGGACAAGACGCTGGCCATGCGTATCATTGTCGGCTGATAAAAAGGGGATCTCAGCCACAGGCTGTTTGATTTATTGTACCTTAAGAGGAGGAACGAAGTATGAAGACTCTGAAAGATGCACAGGTCGGCGAGACCGTTACCGTTGCCAAGCTGCACGGCGAAGGCCCTGTCAAGCGCCGTATCATGGACATGGGCCTGACCAAGGGCACCAGCGTCTATGTCCGCAAGGTGGCCCCTCTGGGCGACCCGATGGAGCTGACGGTCCGCAACTATGAGCTCAGCGTCCGCAAGGCAGACGCCGAGATGATCGAGGTTGAGTGATTGCATTTTAAGAAAGGGGTATAACCAACATGGCAATTAAAATTGCTCTGGCAGGCAACCCGAACTGCGGTAAAACCACCCTGTTCAACAGCCTGACCGGTTCTAACCAGTATGTCGGCAACTGGCCCGGCGTTACCGTTGAGAAGAAGGAGGGCAAGCTGAAGGGTCACGATGACGTCGTGATTCAGGACCTGCCCGGTATCTACTCTCTGTCTCCCTACACGCTGGAGGAAGTTGTCGCCCGCGGCTACCTCGTCAATGAGAAGCCCGATGCCATCCTCAACATCATTGACGGCACCAACATCGAGCGTAACCTCTATCTGACCACCCAGCTGATCGAGCTGGGCATCCCCGTGGTCATGGCTGTCAACATGATTGACCTCGTCCGCAAGAACGGCGACAAGATCGACCTGAAGAAGCTGTCCAACGAGCTGGGCTGCGAGGCCATCGAGATCTCCGCCCTGAAGAACGAAGGCAGCGACAAGGCCGCCGAACTGGCCGTTGCCGCCGCCAAGAAGGGCAAGGCAGGCGAGCTGCCCCACGTCTTCACCGGCAGCGTGGAGCATGCCATCGCCCACATCGAGGAGTCCATTCAGGGCAAGGTCGACGACCGCTTCCTGCGCTGGTACGCCGTCAAGCTGTTCGAGCGTGACGACAAGGTGCAGGCTGAGCTGAACCTGAGCAAGGAGCTGCTTGACCACATTGATGCCCACATCGCTGACTGCGAGAAGGAGATGGATGATGACGCCGAGAGCATCATCACCAACCAGCGCTATGCCTACATCAACGGCGTTGTAAACAAGGCCGTAAAAAAGAAGCCCCGCACCGAGAACCTGACCGCCTCCGATAAGATCGACCAGTTCGTCACGAACCGTATTCTGGCCCTGCCGATCTTCGCAGCCATCATGTGGCTGATGTATGCCATCGCAATGGGCACCTCCGTTGCGGACGGCGGCATCGGCATCGGCACCTTTGCCACCGACTGGACCAACGATGTTCTGTTCGGCGAGATCGTCCCGAACGCTCTGGGCGGCCTGCTGGAATCCATCGGCGTGGCTGGCTGGCTGTACGGCCTGATCATGGACGGCATCGTCGCCGGTGTCGGCGCGGTTCTGGGCTTCGTTCCCCAGATGCTCGTTCTGTTCTTCCTGCTGTCCATTCTGGAGGATGTCGGCTACATGGCCCGTGTCGCCTTCATCATGGACCGTATCTTCCGCCGCTTCGGTCTGTCCGGCAAGAGCTTCATCCCCATTCTGGTTGGTACCGGCTGCGGCGTTCCCGGTGTTATGGCTTCCCGTACCATCGAGAACGAGCGTGACCGCCGTATGACGATCATGACCACCTGCTTCATTCCCTGCGGTGCCAAGATGCCCATCATCGGCCTGATCGCAGGTGCTCTGTTCGGCGGCAGCAGCTGGGTCGCCACCTCTGCTTACTTCATCGGCTTCGCGGCCATCATCATCTCCGGCATCATCCTGAAAAAGACGAAGTTGTTCGCCGGTGATCCTGCTCCGTTCGTTATGGAGCTGCCCGCTTACCACGTGCCCGCATGGGGCAACGTCCTGCGCGCTACTTGGGAGCGCGGCTGGTCCTTCATCAAGCGTGCCGGCACCGTCATTCTGGCTGCCACCATCATCCTGTGGTTCCTGCAGGGCTTCGGCTTCGAGAACGGCGCCTTCACGATGGTCGAGGATCAGGACAACTCCATTCTGGCTATCGTTGCCAGCGCGATCTCTTGGATCTTCATCCCGCAGGGCTTCGGCAACTGGCGTGCAACCGTCGCTTCTATCTCCGGCCTGATCGCCAAGGAGAATGTTGTCGGTACCTTCGGTGTTCTGTATCACTATGCTGACGAGCTGTCTGACAACGGCGACGAGATCTGGCCCGAGGTTGCTGCCAGCTTCACCGCCCTCTCCGCTTACAGCTTCATGATCTTCAACCTGCTGTGCGCCCCCTGCTTTGCTGCTATGGGCGCCATCAAGCGCGAGATGAACAACGGCAAGTGGACTGCCATCGCCATCGGTTATATGTGCCTGTTTGCCTACTGCGCTTCTCTGGTCGTCTATCAGATCGGCGGCCTGATCACCGGTGAGGTCGGCTTCAACTTCTTCACCATCGTTGCTGTCGCTATTATCGCCTTCACGATCTACCTGCTGTTCCGCCCCAACAAGTACGTGGGTGTCAACGATGTTCAGTTCGATTCCAAGAAGGCTGTTGCTTCCAAGTAATTTGGGGTGTATCATGCTTCCGGAAAGGAGCGGATTTCTATGATAGAATTTTTGGCGACTAACTTCAACCTGCCTACGATCATCGTTTCGATTATCGTCTTCGGCGGTACCGGCTGGCTTATGTACCATGAGCACAAGACCGGTGGCCTTGGCTGCTGCGATGGCTCCTGCGGGGGCGGCGGATGCGGCGGTCACGGCGGCTGCACAGGGAACTGTAAAACCTGCGGCGGTGCCTGCCACAACAGCTAAACACAATAGTGCCTGAAAAGGGGCGCGGGTCCGTTCGTGGCCTGCGCCCCTTTTTGGCGTAAAGGAGAGAGATGCCATGACCCTGACCGATTCCAACCTGCGGTATCTGCTGGCCATCCACCATCTGGCGCAGCAAAACACGGAGGTTTCCCCGCTGGCCCTCGCGCAGGTCATGGGCGTAACCAAGCCCAGCGTGACCAGCATTTTGACCAGCCTGATGAAGCAGGGGGCTATTGTTCGGCGGCGGTACGGCAAGATCTATATCACCGACCGCGGCGTGCTTTACGCGCGGTATTATGATGAACTGATCGAAAAAATATTGCAGCATTTTCCGTTGGCAGACATGGGCTTTACCCCCGAGGAATGCTACAGTGCCGCGGTGGCCATGGCCGTGTCGCTGCCCGCAAGGGAGATCGACGAGAAGTGCGAGAGCCTGTACGGGGAGGATTGTAGGGAGGGGTCTTGACCCCTCCGCGGGGCGTCGAGGACGCCGCCCCCTACAGTAGGGGAGAGATTTATCCCTCACGGGAGGGTCAAGACCCTCCCCTACAAATCACCCATAAAAATTCCCTTTGCAAATTCTATTGCACACTCGCCCGAATTGTGGTAAAGTTAGACTATATGAAGGTATAGATAAGAGGGGGACTATCATGCAGCTGAATCCGCATTACGCAGAATTGAATGAGAGCTATCTCTTCAGCACCATCGCCCACAAGGTGGCCGACTACCAGAAGGCCCACCCCGATGCTGACATCATCCGTTTGGGCATCGGCGATGTCACGCTGCCGCTGGCCGCATCGGTGACGGAGGCAATGCACCGCGCAGTCGAGGAGCAGGGCCATAAGGATACCTTCCACGGCTACATTCCCAGCGAGCAGGGCTATGAGTTCCTGCGCGATGCCATCCGCCGCTACTATGCTGACCACGGCGTTGCGCTGGATATGTCGGAGATTTTTGTATCTGACGGTGCCAAAAGCGATTTGGGCAATCTGCTCGACTTGTTCAGTCAGGACAACACGATCCTTGTGCCCGACCCGGTCTACCCGGTCTATGTGGACGACAATGTGATGGCCGGCCGCAAAATTCTCTACCTGCCCGCCACGGCGGAGAACCACTTCCTGCCGATGCCGGACGAAGCGCCCCATGCGGACATTGTCTACATCTGCAGCCCCAATAACCCGACCGGCGCGACCTATTCGGTCGAGCAGCTCAAGGTCTGGGTCGCATGGGCCAAGGCCAACGATGCCGTCATCCTGTTTGACGCCGCGTATGAGTGCTTTGTGACCGAAAAGGGTCTCGCCCGCAGCATCTTCGAGGTCGAGGGTGCCAAAGAGGTTGCCATTGAGGTCTGCAGCTTCTCCAAGATTGCGGGCTTTACCGGCACGCGCTGCGGCTACACCATCGTGCCGCAGGCGCTGGCCGGCGGCAAGCTGAACAAGATGTGGCTGCGCCGCCAGACCACAAAATTCAACGGCGTTGCCTATGTTGTGCAGCGCGGTGCCGAGGCCGTCTTTACCGAGGAGGGCATGCGGGAGATCCAGCAGAATCTGGATTACTACCGCACCAACGCCGCCGTCATCGCGTCCGCGCTGGACGAGGCCGGCATCTGGTACTGCGGAGGCAAGAACAGCCCCTACCTCTGGCTGCGCTGCCCCAACGGGATGGGCAGCTGGGAGTTCTTTGACTGGCTGCTGGAAAACGCCCATGTTGTCGGTACCCCCGGCGAGGGCTTCGGCCCCTGCGGCAAGGGATATTTCCGTCTGACGGCGTTCGGCGATGCCGAGCGCACCAAGGAGGCCGCCGCGCGCATCAAAGCCGCGCTGGCAAAACTGTGATCAAGGGAGGATGTCTGCCATGAAACCGAATGAAGAGATCCTGGAATTCCTGAAGGAGAATCCCACATTTTACCTTGCCACTGTCGATGGCTATCTGCCCCGTGTGCGTCCCATCGGCTTTGCGATGTGGTACAACGGCCACCTCTGCATTGCACTGGGCAAGCACAAGGCGGCCTACAAGCAGCTGCTTGACAACACAAACCTCGAGATCTGCGCCGCCAATGACCGCGGCGAGTGGCTGCGTGTACAGGGCACAGCCAACTTTGACAACACGCCCGAGGCTCAGGCCGCCGCGTTTCAGGTCATGCCCCAGCTGGCAGACCTGTACAACGAGGAGACCGGCAACAAGCTGGGCATCGTCTATCTGGATCATCTGTCCGCCAAGCTCTTCTCCATGTCCGGCACGGTGAAGGACATTATGAGCTACTGATACTTACGTAAAGCCAATACCCCGGTGTGCGTTTCTGCGTACCGGGGCATTTTTGCGTTGCCGAGAGCGGGCACGGGCGGATATGGAATCCGCCCCTACAGTCCCTTAAAAATTGACTTGTAGGGAGGGGTCTTGACCCCTCCGCGGGACGTCGAGGACGCCGCCCCCTACAAACCGGCAAACAAAAATCCCGGTACGCTCATACCGTGCGTACCGGGAAAATTATTTAGCGCTTACTGCTCCTGCGCCGCAAACAGCTGCGGAGCGGCCTTGTAGATCAGCACGGCGGCAACAGTCGTCAGGATGGTCTCCGGCAGCATGTAGCTGCCGTTGTAGGTCAGGCTGTACGTCCAAGCGGGCAGACCGTCGCTCAGGTTGCCCCAGATCAGCACGCCGGACAGGAAGCTGCACATAAAGCGGATGAAGCAGACGACCGCCGTGCCGACGGCCACGCCGACGAGGCGATTCTGGAACGGCTTTGCAATGACACAGGCCAGACCCAGCAGGGTAAAGGCCAGCACATAGTCCAGCAGGATCATGCCGACCAGCGGCAGGATGCCGGGTGCCGGAGGTGCGTAGAAGCCCAGCAGCATCTGCAGCAGGCTGTTGACAAAGCCGGTGAAAAGGCCCCACTTCACGCCGTGGCGGAAGGAGATCATGATGAACGGCAGCATACTGAACAGCGTGATGGAGCCGCCGTTGGGCAGCTCATAGATCTTGATGTTGGCCAGCACCGTGCCGAGGGCGATCATCAGGGCGCACTCGACGAGGGTACGGGTCTTGGAATAGGTTTTGGACATGGTATCCACTCCTCAAAAAAATGTAACACAAAACAGAAAAAGCGCCCGCAGGGTATACCTGCAGGCGCAAAAAGTGTTATGACGGGGGTCAAACTTCCTACGCCGGCATTACCCGGATCAGGTTCAAGGTGACCCAAAACTGCGGTTTGTTTTGATCTCAGCCGAGGATGCCCCCCAGCGCCCCTGTTTTAATGTCCACCTCCCATTATACACAGCGGCGGGCATTTGTCAAGCGCCATCCTTCCACTCCTTCAGCAAGTATGAGGTGGCGAAAGCCTGACGCAAAAAGAGGACGCCCTCACGAGCGTCCTCTTTTGCTATCTAAATTTACTTGCTGACCTTGATGAGGTCTGCGCCCGGCTCGACATCGCCGGAGGCCACAACCTCGACAGCCTTGAAGTCATCGGTATTGGTTACGACCGTGATGACAACGGCAGGGTGACCGGCAGCAGCGATCTTGCCCAGATCCATCTCCAGCAGCAGATCGCCCTTCTTTACCTTATCGCCGACCTTGACCTTCGGGCTGAAGCCGTCACCCTTCATCTCAACGGTATCCACGCCGACATGAATCAGGATCTCAACGCCGCCGTCAGCCATAATGCCCAGCGCATGGCCGCTGTCGGGGGCCTGAGTGATCTCGCCGCCGGCAGGGGCAAAGACCTTGCCCTCGCTGGGGTCAATGCCGCAGCAGGTGCCCAGAATGCCCTGTGCAAACACCTCATCGGGGATGTTTTCCATCGGCACAAAGGCGCCCTTGGTATCAGCAGCCAGCATCATGGGGAAGGTCGGCTCCGCAGGTGCGGCAGGTGCGGCAGATTTCTTCAGAAAGTCAAAAAATCCCATCGTTCATTTTCTCCTTCGTAAGCCCTTTGCGGGCGGTTTCATGGTTCTATTATACCCCCCGCCCCGTCAAAAAGCAAGGCGGGCAGACACTTTTACATCTGCTCCATCACGGCGCGTATCGCCTGCCAGGTAATGCGCGCGATCTCAGCCGGCGGCGGCTGGAACTGATTTTCCTGCCAGGCTGCAATCGTGCCAAAGCAGCCGTTGACCGCAAAGGAAAGCATATATTTCTGATCCTCAGTCCCGCCGGTGGGGGCAAAGTTGCCCCAGCAGCGCTCGGCGATGAGCCGCTTTACGCTGGAGGTAAACTCCGACTCCCAGCTTTTGCCGTAGAGAGCGGCGCACAGGTCGGGGTTCTCGGTCAGATAGGTAAAGAGCGCCACCAGCGCTGTGGGGACATCCTCCTGCGAGATGCTGGGGATCAGGGTGTCCATCAGCTCATTCAGCCGCTTCAGCTGGGCGGCCTCCATCTGGTCCATCAGGGCATAAATATCGGTGTAATGAAAGTAGAATGTGCCGCGGCTGATACCGGCCAGCTCCGTCAATTCACGCACCGTGATCTCACGCAGACTTTTTTGCTGCAGCAGCGTGATCAGCGCCTGATACAGCCGCTGCTTGGTCATGCGCACACTGCGGTTGGCGTCCCCCTTGGCGTTCATTGTATGCACCGCCTTCCTCACGATTTACTACTTTAAGAATAGCCGTTTTTAACACTGATGTCAAGGATTTTTAAACCATTTGTACTAAATTGTCGGTCTTTGTGGATGGTTTTTTATCAAATTCGCAGTTTGCACACCGGTGCGGTTATGCTACAATAGGGGCGGGGAGTGATACTATGAAAATCGACCGTGCCCGCGCGCAGCGGGCCTTTGCCGACTATGCTGCGCATTACAACACCGCTGACCCGAAGGTAAAGCTCAAGATCGACCACACCTACCGCGTGGCAGCCCTCTGCAGCAGGATCGCTGAAAGTCTTTCGCTGCCGCAGCAGGACATCGACCTTGCATGGCTGAGCGGCATGCTGCACGATGTGGGCCGCTTTGAGCAGCTGCGCCGGTACAACACCTTTATTGATGCTCAGTCGGTCAGCCATGCCGCGCTGAGCGTCTCGGTCCTGTTTGACGAGGGGCGCATCCGGGACTATCTCGATGATGCCGACACCGACACCCTGCTGCGTGCGGCGGTGGAATGGCACAGCGCCTTCCGCCTGCCGGACAGTCTGGATGAACGCACGCAGCGGTTCTGCCAGATCCTGCGGGACGCTGATAAAATCGACATCCTGCGCGTCAATGTCGAGACCCCGATGGAGGAAATTTACAATGTCACCACAGCCCAGCTGCGCCAAAGCCCCGTGACCCCGGCTGTGCTGGACGCCTTTTATGAGCATCACTGCGTGCTGCACAGCCTGAAAAAATGGCCCGCGGACAACGCCGTGGGCCATGCATCTCTGGTATTTGAGCTGTGCTATCCCGAAAGCCTGCGGATCGTAGACGAGCAGGGGTGGCTTTGGCGGCTGCTGGCCTTCAAAACCGACAACCCCGACACCGCACGGGCGTTTGAAAAGATCACCGCAGAAATGAAGCGGTGGCTCAAGGCCAACGGCTGTTAAAGCCCCTGCACTAAAATCACTGCGATCAGCACGGGCAGCACATATTTAAAGTAGGGCTTGACCCAGCGCGGCATTTTGGGGCCGTCACCGGTGTTGCACTCGGCCGTGTAGCCGTCAAAGCCCCAGCCCCAGCGGGTGACGCAGAACAAAAGATACACAAGGCTGCCACCCGGCAGCAGCAGGTTGCTGACGAGGAAATCCTCGAAATCCAGCACGGTGGAGCCGGCACCCAAAGGCTGGATAAAGCTCCAGACATTGTAGCCCAGCGCACAGGGCAGCCCCAGCAGGACGAGCGCCGTCATGCCGATGACGCAGGCCCTGCGACGGTCCCAGCCAAAGTTTTCGCAGGCGCAGGCGATGAGATTTTCAAACACGGCAATGACCGTGGAAAAGCTTGCAAAGGTCATGAACAGGAAAAAGGTATAGACGCCGACTATCGTTCTGAACTTGCCGAACTTGAGCTTGAGCAGCTTTTCGCTGACGATAACATTGCCTATGGCGACAACGACCGAGATTATTATCGGCAGGACAGCCGTGAGCACGCTCCAGTTGCCGGCGAATTTATAAATCGCGCCTATGTAGAACACATGGCCTATCATGAACGCTATGAATCCGGCGTTGAGGAACTTCTCCATATCCTTTTCATATATCCATTTCAGATCGAGCCATATGTCGCCTGAGAGACCGAGCACGAGACCGAACACGATGAGCCCGGCATACACCTCGTGACCCGGGTTGACCGCCGCCGCGGAGAGCGCCGTAAGCAGGAAGAGGAAGCTCGCTATCGCCTTTGAATAGAGCCCATTGAGTCCGCCGTATTTCACGCGCAGGACAAGGAAAACGACGACCGCCGCGATGCCTGCCGCGAGCGCGGCATAAAAATATGCTGTTGGCAAAATGATATCCTCCTCGTTGTACCCGCTCCTCAGACGCGGAAAAAATTCATCCGAAATGAGTATACAACATCCGACACGATTCAACAATAAGTTGAAATGTAACATTATTGCAACAGTTTTGCTTATTTTGTTTCTTTAAAATATTGGGCTTGTTTTGAGTCGGAAATAAGAAAATCCGCCGCATCCGATTAAAGACGCGGCGGAAAAATCTGCTTTTATTTCTTGCTGACGCCGAGAGTCATCTTCTCGCCGTTGATGTTCCACTCCTTGGAGCTGTCGCCGCCGAGGGAATAGACTATCTCATCCGCGAGGACATCGTGCTTTATGGACTCGGCGTTCTTCTTGATGATACCGTTGAGCTTTTCATTCTCGCCGGTGTAAAGAACAATCTTGTCCATAACATCGAAGTCTGCCTCTTTACGCATGGTCTGGATCTTCGAGATTATCTCCCTGACGAAGCCCTCCTCGATAAGCTCGGGGGTGAGGTTCGTGTCGATAGCGACGGTGATGCCGTAATCGGAGACTGCGAAGCTGCCCTCTTTCTGGACGGAGTCTATGAGCAGGTCGTCAACGCCGAGCTCTATTTCGTTGCCGTCGACGCTGAACTTCAGCGCGCCGTTCTCGTCGAGCTCCTTCTTTGCGGCCGAGCCGTCGAGGGAGGCGAGATGCTCTTTTATCTTGCCGAGGAATCTGCCGTATTTCGGGCCGACGGTCTTGAGCTGCGGCTTGAAGCTGTAGCTGACGAAATCCGCCTCGCCGTCAACGAATTCGAGTTCCTTGACATTGAGCTCGTCTTTGATTATCTCGGCGTACTCGCCGCCGAGAGCCTCGTCCGCGCGGACAAACATCTTGCCCAGCGGCTGACGGTTCTTGATGTTCGCGCCGTTTCTTGCGGCACGGCCGAGCACGACTATATTAAGCGCCTCGTTCATTCTCTCCTCAAGCGCCTTGTCGATATATGCGGCATCCGCAACGGGATAATCGCACAGGTGGACGCTCTCGGGAGCGGACTTGTCGATACTGCACACGAGGTTGCGGTAGATATCCTCGGTCATGAACGGGATCATCGGAGCGGCAAGCTTCGAGACGGTGACGAGCGCGGTGTAGAGAGTCATATAGGCATCTATCTTGTCCTGGCTCATGCCCTGCGCCCAGAAGCGCTCGCGGCAGCGGCGGACATACCAGTTGCTCATCTCGTCGACGAAGTTCTGCAGCGCACGCGCCGCCTCGGGGATGCAGTAATCCGCAAGGTAATTGTCAACGGTGGTGATAAGGGTGTTGAGTCTCGAGAGAAGCCATCTGTCCATGGTCGGCAGCTCCTCAGCCTTGCGAAGCTCATGCTTCGTGGCGTCGAACTCGTCTATATTTGCATAGAGCACGAAGAAAGCGTAGATGTTCCAGAGTGTGCCCATGAACTTGCGCTGACCCTCGATAACAGCCTTGCCGTGGAAGCGGTTGGGCAGCCAGGGAGCGGAATTAGTGTAGAAATACCAGCGGACTGCGTCTGCGCCGTAGGCGTTGAGCGCGTCGAACGGGTCGACGGCGTTGCCCTTGGACTTCGACATCTTCTTGTGGTCGGGGTCCAGGATCCAGCCCGACAGCGTGGCATGCGCCCACGGCAGGCACTTGTTCTCCAGATGGGCGCGATCCACGGTCGAGAACAGCCAGGTGCGGATGATGTCCTGACCCTGCGGACGCAGATCCATCGGGAACGTGGCCTTGAACAGCGCCTTGGAAGCCTCGTCCGGCTCCTCCCAGCGGGTCACGATCTGCGGGGTGAGCGAGGACGTCGCCCACGTGTCCATGATGTCCGGCTCGGCGGTGAAGCCGCCGGGCACATCGCGCTGGGATTCGTCGTAGCCTTCCGGCACGTCATTGGTCGGGTCGATCGGCAGACGGTCCTCGCTCGGAGTGATCGGATGATCGTAATCCGGCTCGCCGGAAGCCTTGACCGGGTACCACAGCGGGAACGGCACGCCGAAGAAGCGCTGGCGGGAGATCAGCCAGTCGCCGTTGAGGCCATGCACCCAGTTCTCGTAGCGCACGCGCATGAAATCGGGGTGGAAGTTGAGCTCCTTGCCGCGCTCGATCAGCTCGGCGTTCAGTTTGGCGTCGGTGCCGCCGTTCTTCAGGTACCACTGACGGGAGGTGACGATCTCCAGCGGCTTGTCGCCCTTCTCGTAGAAGTTCGTCATACGCTTGGTCGGGGTCGGCTCGCCGTCCAGGTCGCCGGCCTCGCGCAGCGCGTCGACGATGATCTTGCGGGCGGAGAACGTGGTCTTGCCGGCGGTCGCGGCGAACATCTCACGGCCGGCCGGGTCGGTGATCCAATCCGGGGTGTCCATGACGATGCGGCCGTTGCGCTGGATGATCGGGCGGGTCGGCAGCTTCAGGTCGCGCCACCATTCGACATCGGTCACGTCACCGAAGGTGCAGCACATCGCGATGCCGGCGCCCTTGTCCATCTCGGCGGCCGGGTGCGCGAGAATCGGCACCTTGACCTTGAACAGCGGGGAGTACACGGACTGGCCGAAATACTGCTTGTAACGCTCGTCGTTCGGGTTCGCGATCAGCGAGGTGCAGGCCGCGAGCAGCTCGGGACGGGTGGTCTCGATGTAGATCGGCGTGCCGTCCTCGAAACGGAAGGCGACCTTGTGGTAGAAGCCGGGGTATTCGCGGCTTTCCAGCTCGGCCTGGGCCACGGCGGTCTGGAACGTCACGTCCCACAGGCCGGGCGCGTCCTGCTGATACGCCTCGCCGCGCGCGAGGTTGCGCAGGAACGCCTTCTGCGCCACGCGCTGCGGGTGCTCGCCGATGGTGTGGTAGGTCTGCGACCAGTCGATCGACAGGCCGAGGGAACGCCATAGCGCCTCGAACTGCTTCTCGTCCTGGGCGGTGAGCTTCTCGCACAGCTCGATGAAGTTCTTGCGCGAGACCGGCACCTGATCCTTGGCGTCGATCTTCTTGCCGTCGGTGCCCTCGAACGGCGGCTTGAAATCAGGATCGTACTTGAGCGACGTGTCCACGCGCACGCCGTAGTAGTTCTGCACGCGGCGCTCGGTGGGCAGGCCGTTGTCGTCCCAGCCCATCGGGTAGAACACGTCATAGCCTTGCATGCGCTTGAATCGCGCGATCACGTCGGTGTGCGTGTAGCTGAACACGTGGCCGACATGCAGATGGCCGGATACGGTGGGCGGCGGGGTGTCGATGGAATAGACGGCCTTGCGGTCGCGGGTTCCCTGGAACTTGTAGACTCCGTCCTCGTCCCATTCGCCGCGCCACTTGTCTTCGAGCCCGTCGACGCCGACCTTGTCGGGCAACGGGGTGAGGTGTGCCTTGATGATGCTGTTATCCTGCTCTTCGGTCATAAGCGACAGTCTAGAAAGCAATCGTGACAACAGCCGCGCGGCTGCGTCCGCCGGCGGGCGGGTCCGGGCGCATACCCCCGAATCAGTCCGTGGTGGTCATATCGGCGAGCGGCAGCTGCGTGTAGGTCATGTTGACGGGCACTCCGGTGATGTTGCTGCGGTACGCGCTGATCGGCTTGCGCGTGCAGATCCAGTCCACCGGCGAATCGTCGTCGAGCGTGCCGATGAACGACTGGAAGTTCTTCGCGTAGTCGTCGCTGCTGAAGGATTTCAGCGCCTTGCTCCACGCGCTCTGCGAGTCGGTGCTGACGAAGCCGATGTACGAGTTGCTGTTCATCAGGAGGTCCAGATCGTCCTCGCCGTCGGTCTCGTAGATCGTGAAGTCGTATTGGTGGTCCTGCGTCACGGTCTTGCTCCATGTGGCATCGTCGACCATCGACACGGACACGTCCGAATACGCGGGTTCGGCGTACATCGTCTGCTTGACCTGTTCGCCGATCTGGGAGCCGTATTCCTTCGGATAGACGAAGGTCAGCGGTCGTCTGGAGACGCGGAAACGGAAGTATTTGATCAGGTCGTTGCCCTTGCCGATGTCGTGGCCGAACGTCTCATCCGTCTTCTGATATCCGTCGTCGAGCGGTGACAGCGGCCCGGTCATGACCGTGCCGCCGCCCAGCGCCTCGGTCATCGCGTTCTTGTCGATGAGGTAGCGCACTGCCTGCCGGAACCGCTTGTCGGAAAGGATGGACTGCGTGTTGTTGCTGAAGGCGAGCACGACCTTGCGGTTGCTGACGCCCTGCTTCTTGACGATGCCGTCATCTTTCACCGCGTCGGCGGCGGACTGATCCAGCGCGATGGCCGCGTCGATCTGGCCGTTGTTCAGAGCCTTGGCCAGCTCCGTGGTGTCGGCCGCGAAGTTGACGGTGACGGTCTTGGCCTTGGACTTGCTACCCCAATAGTGGTCGTTGCGGCTCAGCGTCAGCTGCTTGCCGGATTGCCATTGGGAGACGGTGAACGGTCCGGACCCGCTGGCCTGCTTTGCGTAGTCGATGTTCTCACGCTGGTTGTAGACGATGCCGATGCGCGTGGTGAGCTTGGCGAGCAGCCGCGGGTCGGGTTCGCGAAGCCGCAGCACCAGCGTGCTGTTGCCGTCCGACTCCACGTTGGACAGCGCGGACAGTTCGTCGCTGCCGACATACTTCTTGGTGATGATCTGCTGCAGGGACCATACGGCGTCGGACGAGGTGATCGTGGTGCCGTCGGCGAACGTCGCGCCGCTGCGCAGGTTGAAGCGGTAGGTGGTGCCGTCTTCGGACACCTTCCACGAGGAGGCGAGCGACGGCTGGATCTTGTTGTTGTCATCGCGCTTCAGCAGCGTCTCATAGACGTTGCCGAGAAGGACGCGGTCGAGCGAATCGTCGTCGGTTGTCCGGATATCCAATGATTCCGGGGCGCCGGTGATGCCGACGCTCACCTTGACGCTTGATTGCAGGCCGCTGAAGGTGGGCAGCGTGTATCTGCGGTGCAGCAGGGACCAGCCCAGCCAGACGGCGCAGCCGAGCACCCCCGCGACGATGACAAAGATGATGGCGGACTTCGCCGAACTGCTGATGGAGGTATGCCGTGCGCTGTGCTGCATGGCTCCGAGTGTAATGCCCGGGGTAAACGGGTCGACGGGGGATCCCTGATGCGTGGGATACCGGCCGGGTCCGTCCGCTTGGTCTATATCAGTGAGCTCGGGCAGGTGTCATGAAGTGGACACACCGCGCAATCGGGTTTGCGCGCGTGACAGGTGGCGCGTCCATGCAGAATCAGCCGGTGCGACAGGTCGGTCCACTGCGACGGCTCGAAATACGAGCAGATCTCCCGCTCGATATGCACCGGATCTGGACTGGACGAGTTCCAGTCGCCGCGCCAGCGCAGCCGTCCCGTCACGCGGATCACATGCGTATCGACGGGGAATCCGGGCACGCCGAACGCGTTGCCCAACACCACGTTGGCCGTCTTGCGGCCGACACCGGGCAACGTCACCAGCGAGTCCATCGTATCGGGGACCTCGCCACCGAAACGGTCACGCAGCACTACGGCCAATCCCAGCAGATGCTTGGTCTTGGAACGGTAGAAGCCGAGCGGGTGGATGATGTCTTCGACGTCCTGCGGATTCGCTGCGGCCAGGGATGCGGCATCGGGGAAACGCGAGAACAGCTCGGGCGTGACGGTGTTCACCCGCTTGTCGGTCGTCTGGGCGCTGAGCACGGTGGCTATCAGCAATTGCAGGGGAGAAGTGAAATCCAAGGCGCATTTCGGGTGCGGGAACGCCTCGACGAGCAATGCGTACTCCTCGTGCATCCGCTGGATGCGTGCCCGTTTGGATTCGCGTGGCATGATGCGCCGGTCTTACTGGGCGTTGGCGTCAGTGTCGTCGGAAGCCGTCGGAGCCGCGAG
>ERZ773209.832-NODE-832-length-20630-cov-3.446902_pt1 | contig 20630 bp, 29 predicted proteins | sample MGYA00511109_ERZ773209 | MGnify/ENA primary metagenome ERZ773209 (study PRJEB29015, sample SAMEA2737786) | human gut metagenome | biome: human gut; feature: human-associated habitat; material: faeces | place: China | collected 2012 ...
ATGGATAACATCAGACGAAATTAAAAAAGCCGGAAAATTCCCCGACTAAATAACAAGACATAAAAAAAGAACCTCCGGGGCACGTTCTCGGGGTTCTTTTTTTGCTGCTTTTTTTTGTTAGCGTCCTCTGTAACGCTCTACAATCAATTTTTATTTATCGGCAATGTAGTTTCATTATATAGGGCGTAAAAGCGCGTTAGAGAGCCACAGAGAGAGCGAAAGGACACAACAAACAAAACGTCAACAACCCATAAATAACAAGAGGGTAGAAGAACGGATACAAAAAAAGGAAAACCGCCACCTAAAAGGTAGCGGTCAAATTTTTGCTTCGGTCAAATTTTTGCTTCGGTCAAATTTTTCAGTTTTCGACTACGCTGTCTATATATTGCTCTTCAAGCTCCTTTGTGTCCTTTGTGTCGCCGAGCGGATTATTGGGAGTGAGTACAACTTCCTGTTTGTCGGCATAGCCGAAATTGTTCTTCATCAGGAAGATACCGGACACGGGGTTAATCTTGCCGTTCTGCATATAATCGACCATTTGAAGATCGAGTAATTGCATTGCTTTTTTAATCGTATCGGCTATGTCGGGATTTTTACCTTTTCGCCCTACCCTGATTTCCCACAGATACTCCTTTGTGATGTCCATAGCAAGAGCCAATCCTGCAACGGAGGGTTTCATATCGTCCTCTGCGCAGATTGTAAAATAATCTGTTATCCTTTGTGTTACATCCTCAACACTTTTGAGATTACACTTCGGAAGATTATACAATCGAAGCGAATGCTGAATGTATTTCCGATTGTCTCCCGGCTCAGTATGAACGCTATGTTTTTCCGACAAGTCAGGACGTTTCCGTTTTGTGACCTGTTTACCAACTTCCGTTAATTCTTTATTATTCATAAAAATACTCCTTTCGTTTCTGTAAACGTATTGTCTTACAGGTTTTATAACTTCTCTATATACACGCGTACTATAAAAAGTTATAGACATAGTAAGACAATACATATACTTTCATACTTCATCAAAGAGAAAACTATCGTCTTCACCGTCTAAAAGCACTTCCTCGCCGTCATTTATCGGCTCAATAACTATCTGATAATCCATTTTATCAAGCCATTTTATAAAAGTGCTTAATCTCATACTCATTCCGTTATCCCGTAATAAGGTAGTATGAAGAGATTGCTTGCTAACTTCAATCTGTTGTGCAAGAGCGGTTTGTGTAATTCCTCGCTCTTTGCAATACAGACTAATCAAGTCTTTTACGGTCATTTTATACTCCTTTCAGCACTATGCCCTTACACATAAGAATATCATTTTCACGAACAAATCCTTTGTGCCATTCGGGATGCGTTTCTAAGTTTGCATTAAACTTTTTCGCACTCATTATAAAGTACCCGTTACTCCTGCACCATATCTTATAAGCGTCATAAAGAGCCTTTGCCTTTGTGCCGCCGTCCTCAACTTTTGTACATTTTTCTTCAAGAAATTGCAATACAAGGTCGTTATCTTTCTCATACTGTTTAATTACTCTTTTCATACTTTCACACATTTTCAACCCGAAACGCTTATAGCGAAAGTAGCCGATGAGCAACCAAGTAAAAATACCTATCATTGCTTCGGGCGTACGAAACGTTTCTTTCAGGTTTTCGTCTCTTTCTTCCTCTGAAAAATGCCGATTGAACTCAATCACTCTGACACGGTCAGAAGCAAACAGGGATTTATCCTGCACAGACGGGAGGTCATTACAGGAAAGCCACATTGTGAATTGTGGGAGGAATGTTATTTGTGATTCATACAAATTACGAGCTGAAATTTCCTCGCCACCCGTTAGCTGCTTTATAGTTTCCTCGTCCAATCTGCCGTACTGGTTGCTCTCGGACATTGTAACAAAGCGTTTGCCTTTTAGTCCGGCAATCGTGGGTGAAGCAGCCTCGGCGTTTTTTGCACGGTCGCTTTTACAAATAATGGATACCGGACTGACGGCGGCATAATCACCAAGCAAATGATGAACTGTACCGAGCAAAGTTGATTTTCCGTTACGGGTAGTTTTGCCATGTAGGATAAACATACACTCTTCTTTGGAAGTGCCGAGCATTGAATAACCTAACGCTCTTTGTAGGTAGTCGGCTTTCTCTTTGTCGTTGCTCGTTACCTCGTCAATAAAATGCTCCCAACGGTCACACCGTACATCTTCCTGCATTGTATACTCAAAGTTTGTTTGCATTGTGAGGAAGTCCCGCCAATCGTGTTCACGAAAGCACATATTTTCGAGGTCATAAGTACCGTTAAGACAGTTGATAAGATTAGGGTTTGCATCAAATTCCGCTGCCTTTACGGGGTATACGCTTGCAGCATCTTTCATAAGCCTGTCACGGAAACGTCGGTCTCCCATTTTATTGATAAAAGTAAAATAAGACTTCCGCTTGTCCTCGTCCGTAATTTCTCCGCAGTAAAGCACCATTAGGCGGCTGAACTCCTTAATCTTCTCAGCCACGAGCAGAGAGCCAACATCTTTTTTCCATACACCACTATCATAGGTGTACCACGACTTCGCTTCCGGGCAATAACGGGTATCATTCTTATAGCACTCCGAGAAGAGTTCTGCCATACCGCTTTCGTCCCAAGAGTAACCCGTGTTATCGGGTTGATAGGACTCCGGCTGAATGCGTTTTATGTAAAACATCTTATCGGAGAGTTCTTCTGACATAATATACCGTCCGTTGCTCAACTGAAATAACTCTTTGTCCTCGCATCCGACTTCATTGCTCATATTATCACTCCTTTTTGTTTCAAATTCAGTACCGTCATTAGCAATGTAAAGTGTTTTCTTTATCATGACTTTTTACCCATTTATGGTACCTCCGGTAATCAATTCCGAATACGGCAAACTCAGAATCCATTCAATAAAACCAAAAGACCATTCATCCAACTTATGATTTTTGCGAGATTTATAAATATTAGCTATGACTTCATAATTCAACATGACTGTTCGGCGTTGATTATAAGAGCTCGGCAGAAGTTGAATCATTTGCCACCAATATTTTTTGTCTTGAGTTTCAAGATAAAGTTTACGAAACGTATTTAGGTTATTTACAGTAGCTTCCATCATACTTTTTGCTGAATAAACACGGCATGGGATAGCTTCGTCAGAAATAAGATGTTCGCAACTAAAATCTTCAAGCGTAAATTCCTTATCTGCGATTTTGTGCATGGTACTACAAGAGTTTGCAACTGTACCAACCTTATATGTGTCAAATTCTTTCCACCAATATAAAGGTGCAGTAATATCCACATATACAGTAATCATCCGCATAAACTTACGATGGTCTGTACCAGCATTTCGAAGAGCCGTCATGAGCTTCTGGTCATTAGGACCGATTGCTAATTCTAAATAATTATCAGTGTCTTCGTCTACAAAAATATAATTATTTCTGGGCCAATCAGGGCTCCAGCCACTATCACTCTTCTCCCAAGAGTTCATAGGATTGCGCATGCCTCTGATAGCAGACACCCAACCAACGACTTCTGTATTTTCAAATTTAATCATTAGCTTTTTTCTCCTTTATTCCTCAATTCTCATTCCGCATTGCTTTGTGTGATTGCTTTATATTCGCCGTACTCGTTGAGTTGAAAAATTGGACTTACTATCTCATAACCATTGTTTTCGTAATAAAGCCGGGAAGAATAGAAACACTTTTTCTTTTGCCAATCAATAACGAAACATCTGTCACCTTTTTCTTGCTCGTTCCAATATGTCCGAAAAACGCAAATATCTTTTTCTATGCAAAACGCAATCAATTTTCCGTATTCTTCAATGTTAGTGATTAAATACGCTTCTTTATTCATTTTTCTACCTCACTTTCAAGCCATTTTACAAGGTCGTGTCCTATTCCCTCACAAGAACAGCCCTCACATTCATAAAGATTTGTGCCCTTGTTTTTCGGGTCGGAATGATGTGTGCCATAATTTATACAACCATAACAAGCAACCTCGTGTGTTTCGTTTTCATCAACCATTGATTTGAGAAACTCTCCCATTTCCTCGATGCTCATATTTTTAATTCGCTCATAATTTGTCATTGCTTTATTCCATCTTAAATAATAAGTCACTATATCTGTTTGGGATTTTTTCAATTTCAAACCAACCTAAGTCTAAATTGACCCCATAATCGTAAAAGCCTTGTTTGAACCATTTTTCTAATAGACGCCAAAGCCTTTTTTTGTTTACAAAAGGTTGCAACATATTGATGATATTTCTAACATCAATTCCATATTGCATTCTTAACTGAAAACACAAAACAAAAAATAGTTTTTCATCTTCTTTCATATTGTCATACCTCCGCCTTAAATTTACGATATATTTCCGAGCATTTTGGACATAGATGCTCTCTGCCTAATAGAGTCCAGTCTTTTGGTAAAGTTTTAAAATAAAATCCAAAGCCAAACTCCGTTTCTTCACGAGCTATAACACCACAATGGTCACAGATATAAATGGTTTCACGTTTCTTCATTTGTTTTCTTCCTCAAAGTCCATATGTCGCCCTGCTTATCAATAACATCATAGTTATCATAAACTTCGTTGATTGATACATCGTCATCAATGGTGCATTGTATAGCATCTACTTTTGAAAAACGAATATCAGCTATAAGAAGTATAAGTGTAATGCCAAATATTGCGTACCACACACCCCGTACATCTTTCTTATCAAACTTATCATATTTAATATAAATTATAATGTATGCAACAGTTAAGCCAATAAACACACCTAACCACGGAATAGGATTAAAATCACTAACAGTAACGTTATTTAATATAGTAATACCGTCAATCATTCTCAATTACCTCCTATACTTTGTGACCGAGTTCACTATCGTTTGTATTTCTCCGACAGGCAACGGGGGCTTGCAAGCCGCTTGATTGGCTTTGAGGAGTTCTTTATATATCTCTTGCTTTTTGTAACCTTGATTGTGTAACTGCCCTGCGAGAGAGGTTAAACTAAGGTTTCTCATACCCTGCGGTATGGGTGGGTATGTGGGTTGAATAGAGATTTTACCTTTCTCCGGCTTTGAGTAGCACGGAGAGTAAATGCGATTTGTTAAGCCGGCACCTGTGTTTTCTTTTTCCGCTTCGGGGAAATACTTCTTTACGATATAATCAATCGCTTCTTGATTCTCGATTATGTGGTCGTAAATCAGTTTTTCACCCGTAACGATGAAGAAGCGGCTACTGCGATAAATCTCTACTCCCGCACGATTGTTTTTTCCCTTGAAGGGCAGTTCTCCTTTGAGGTATATATGAATACCTCTGCCACTTCGGGACTGCTCCGTATAGGAGCGGCAAGCCCTCATAATGTCAATACTGACCTCTGAGAGAAAACCGTCCTCGTCATAACCGCAATCCACATCAATTCCAATAATACCGTTATTATTAAAGACAAAACCGAGATAATCATACGCTCCTCGCTCTACGGCGGCTTTTGCTTCTTCATAGGTAGACCAAGTATCAGGGCTAACGGAAGATGCTCCCTTTTTGACTTTGGCTTGCATCGGTATTTTTGAATTTTTCCAAGCGCAAACCCATTGGGGGAGCTCTGTTAATTCAGTAGGGATAGTATCGTATCGCATAGCCGTTCCTTTCTACCTTTCGATAATGTGCGCTGCAAGCATATCGGCGTGGTGTGTCCAGAGGACATTAGGGTATTTGTGAATTGCTCGTGTGTAGTTGTTCCATTCCTCTTTATCCGTGAATGCTCCCATATGATAACGAATACACATAACTTCTTCTTCCGTGAGAGAGGTAAGGGAAGCAAGGATCATAACCGATTTATCTCCGTGACCTTTGAGCAGAGTTTCAGTATTGTATTCATATTTTCCGTGGGCATCTTGCATATAGTTATCAGTCTTACAAATATCGTGAAACATTCCTATAATATACGGACTTTCGGGGCGTTCCCATTGCAAATTATTGGCTTTGGTTAATCTTACAAGAGTTTCAGCGACATTGTAGGAATGGTCGAACAGACCTCCGGAGTAATTGCCGTGATACTTTGTTGAAGCAGCCTGTAAGAAAAATTCGTTTTCGATACACCATTGATATAGCGTAATAAAATCTACCTTTAACAAATTGGGTTCTAAAAACGATGAAAAAAGTTTGATTCGTTCTTCGTAAGTTCTTCTCATTTTTGTTCTCCTTCATAGCGGGTAAAGCGAGGACGGCACGGTGACCGCCACTCGCTTACCGATTACTTATCCGAGCAATGCATCAAGGTCGATTTCCTTAGACTTTACTTCTGTTTTCTTTGCAGAATGGGTCGATGCTGCTTTCTTCGCGGGAGCGGGGGGCGTGATAACTTCCTCCTCATCGTATCCCTCTGCGGGGCGTTTGTCGGCAAGGCGGACGAATGTAACCGTCTTATTCGGATTTTTGTTTGAGGGCTGAATGTCGTGTTCGACATCACACTCAATGAAATATCCTACAAGTTCTTCAGGGTCAATGTCCTGTGCGGTATAATCATTCAGAGCCGTTCTTGCGAAATACGAAAAGGCGTTCAATGCTCCCTCGTTGGAAGAGCCGTCTTGCTTGATGAGGGAGAAGCGTTCGGTATGAACTTGTCCCTTTGCCGTTTTCATTTTGATTTCGAGTTTCCCGTATGCTTCTTTGTAGTTGACCTCTACGATCTTGAAGATATGAGTTCCTTCGGGGATGACTGTATATCCCTCACTCAATGCGATTTTTCCCATTATCTTTTACCTCCGTTATTCTTTTTGATTGTGTAATAAATTGCCACTCCAAAGATGATTATGACCTCTGTGAAGAGCGTGGCGAGAACTCCCGCCGCAAATGGATTGATATACATTGTCATTCCTCCTCAACGGGCTTATTTGTAAGCCTATAAGTTACTACGGACTTCGTGCTATACTTATCGAGCAGCCCGTCCGCTTTCAGGGCATCTTTGTCAATGTCCTTTCTCTCAGTACGAGAAACTGCCCATACATAACGCTTGCTTTTCAAAGCCACGCTCTTATCGCCATCTCGAAACGACTTCATAGCCTGTTCTTTGATAATGTCTTTGAGTGTTTTAAGCCGCTTTTCTTTGTCGGCAACCGTGGCAGATACCCGCTCAATTTCCTCCTGCAAGGCTTCTGCTTCTTCCATTACACTCTCTATATCTGTTTCCGGGTTAAGGGTGTTGGTGCGGAGGACTTTTAGGATGTCTGCATCCTTCTTCTCGTCAAAGGTGGGGGAAATACCGCCCTCAACGCAAGACTTCCACCACTTTTCGGCTTTTTTAATGAGCTTGTCAAAGTCGGGGTATCTCTCGCTGACCTTGAACGGGATTACGATAGTGTTCTTCGAGGACGGTACAAAGGCTTCGGGGGCTTTATAGTCCTTATCTTCAAGAAACGATGCGACCATCATTACAGAGTCAACGCCAAGCAGATAGGCGTAAAGCGCGGCCTGTAAAGCGTAGTATTCGGGAATATCGTTCTCCCAATCCTCTGAGCGTTTGGTTGTTTTCATTTCAAGCACGGTAGTAGGCTTCCCACTTTCATCATAGAGCAGATAGTCCCACATACCGCCAAAGATAGGCTCGTCCTTGAAGAAGTCACCGAAGGTGCGTTTAAAGTAGTTCTCGCCGAAAATATCGGTCGGGGTTTTTAACCCGGTCATAAAATATGCACGGCGCATATACTCTGCCTGTTTCGGCTCAATGGTTTTACCTGCAATGGTGTATACCGTATCCTCGAAAGGCTCTTCGTAGGTACGGGTGATTTCGCACCAAGTCTTGAACGGGGTGTTCCATGTGTTCTTGCCCATAATAGCGGCAAAGCGAGTACCCGTAATCTTCTTCGGCTTTTTTGGGGGTACGATTTTTAATTGTTTTGTATCAAGCCATTCCATAATTATTCCTTCTCAACACCATAGTTCTCGATCATTTCATTTACTGTAAGAATCAACTGCTCACAAGCGGCTTTCTTAATCGAGGTGAATTTCTCAGTCTTAATAGCGATTTTCTGAATGAACTCTTCTTTTGAGGGGTCGATTTCTTTCAGTTTTTTCAATGCCGCTTTCAATGCCGATTTTTGCAAGTCATCCGCTTCGCCGTCAGAGTTCGTAAGAGCCTTTTTGATTACCTGTCGCTGCTCAGTTGTAGCGGGTTTCTTTTTAGGTGCGGGTTTCTTTTTAGGTGCGGGTGTATCTTCTGTTTCTGCGGTGCTACTTTCGCCGTCAAAACTGTCGGCTTCTACGAGGTCGAGGACAATCATATACAGATAACGGCGATAGTAAGTTACTGCCGCTCCAACACCCTGTACCTCGTTCATACGGAATTTTGCCGGTTCTGCAATAAACTGCAACGGGATTGAGAAATTGATACGCTCGTCCGGCTTTTCGATATTGATTACGACTGCTTCGGCGTTGCCGTTTTCAAAAGTAGGCATAAGGAGCAGATTGTATTTTGCGAAAATCGGGGCGGCAATAGGAACAATGTCACTCAGCTCGAAATACATAAATTCGGCATGAAGATTTCTCCCTGTTTTCTTTGCTCCTGCGGCGTAAAATTCGTTACGCACGGCGAGAAGTTTTGACCACACATTCATTCCAGTTGTGTCAATGGCGGTCTGTTCGTTTGTTGCGGGTTTCTTTGTAGGCATAATGAAAATCTCCTTTACAATTTAATTAAACCATTTGATAATAGGGGCTTCTGTATTGCCCTTTTCCCATATAAACCAAGCGTATGTAACTGCGTTTGACTTTGAGTATTTGTCGAAGTCTCCGTTCATAGCACAGCGCAATCGGCTTGAAGATACATAGACCTTTCGGGGAGGGGCTTTCTCAAAGAATGCTCTTCTTGCTTTGCCTTCGAGAAATTGTAGTTTAAGGAACATTGCGACTTTGTGACCATCTGTGACAACTTCGAGAGCCTTTTCAACGAACTCTAAGGCGTATCTGTACGGAGGGTTTGTGATTATATCCCCGTCATACGAACTGTCCCATTGCAGGAAGTCTATACCGCCTAAACCATAGCCTCGGTCTATCAGGTCTGTCGAAAAAACCTTGTGTCCGTGATTTTTTAACACCTTTGATAAGTGTCCCTCTCCGCAAGCACATTCCCAAATGTTCTCGGAGAACTCTTCTTCCTTCAAAAGAAGTTCAAGGGCTTTTGGCTCTGTCGCATAATAATCATTCGTTTCTCGTTCTTCCAATGCATAATTTCTTGCACCGAGGGTGGCATGAGCGGAACGGCTATTTCCCGTCCAATCTTTCATCAACTCACCTCCTCTAAGATTTTAAGTGCCTTTTTCGCAAGAGTGTTTATCTTACGAGTGTTCTTTTTCGGAGGTTTAATGCCGAGAAAGTCATTAACTCTCTTCTTCGCCATTTTGATGTAGAATGTCCTGTCCACATCGTCTATGGTTAAGTGGTTGTTATTGTCTATAATGCAATGGTCTGGGAGCATTTCAATTCTTGCCGTAGCATCTGTCTCCGATTTTACCTTGAACAATTTTCCGTATCGCTCGTCTGCCGTGGCATAAACTCGGTTGACACGCTGAACAGGTATTTGCTCACCATCGACAAGATGATAGGCTTCACGGTATTTCGCTCCTGCTTTTGCGATAAGCTGAAAATCAAAAATATCCGTACTACTGTTGATTGTGTCCTCGACAGGCGTACCGTGAACGAAATACTCAATGAGAGCTTTCTTGACGATAATCATGTTGTTGTTTATCGCCCACGCACCCTTGACGGACACACCGTAGTTTAGATAACCGCCGACTGTCTTGACCTCACCATCAGTCTTAATCATCAAGAGGTTGTTAACATCTTTAATCCAAACCTTTTGTACATCATCGACCTCAAGCTCGAATTTCGTTTCGGCTTCCCAAGCGTGAGCAATTTCGTCCACGAGAGCCAGTTCCGATTTGTCGATGGAATACATCAGACCATCAGTATTGAGGTTCAAGAGCCTAATCGTCTTACAAGCGTTTAACAAACGCATGGTGAGTACGGTGAGAAACAACTGCCCCGATATTCGCAGAGAGCGGGTCGGGAGAGGGTCATATAGGTCGTTGTAGCGGTTTTCCTGTGCGCCGGACACGGTGTTGAGTGGCAGTTTTAAGTCCTTTGCGGTCTGCTTATCGCCGTTGTGCTTTGCCTGTATGCGGTCACGCTTGATAGCGTAGAACAGTTCAGGGTCGGGGACATTGCGGGACAGGTAGTTGTAAACCTCAATCAGAGAGGGGTACAGGCTTGATACATCTCTGTTCTGAATGACCCTATCCTCTGTTGCTTCCTCGTAATAACCTGTTAGACTGCCGTGAACGCCTCCCCATGCATACTTGCAGGGCATACCACCAATTTCAATCTTGAACGAGGTCTTAAACAGTACCTCATCGGGAATGGACTTATCGTGAATAGTCTCGAAAAAGTCCAGTATCGGCTTGGGGATAACAGCGGTATCAAGGTTTGCCGGATAGACATACTCCCGTCCATCGTTCCACTCTTTACGCTCTGCCCGTAACATCATTGCCGTCAGTTTAGCATTGGTGGCAGCAAGGGATTTGACCTCATCGATTCCCGCCCGTTTACCGAGGTTCTTTTTGGTCTTGAGGTAGTCCGCTCTGAGCTTCATTAGCTCGTGGGTAGCATCAACATCGTGCTTACAATAGTGGACAGTCTGTTGTAGCTCGTCCTCTGTAAGCGGTCTGTCGAGGTCGAACGATACTTCCGTTTCTTGAATATCCATTCCCATATGTCCTTCAATGGCTTTCAGAGACAGCCCTTTCTGAACATCGTCTCGAATATCTACATTATTAAACTTGAAGTAGCCCTCTTTTAGCGGAGCATACTCCCAACCTCTTCCACCACCAATGAGATAATCGTTTAGTTGCTTGATTTCGGGTGGGGAGAAATCGTATGCAATTGCTTTAATAATGAAAGAATCGAAATGCTTACTGTTAAAGCCTACATAGATATTATCTTCGTCAATGACTTCTCTCACGGCATCGTTGTCATTGTGTATGACAGTGAATATTCCCGTAGAAATGTCTTTGAACACCACGATCCAGTCATAGGCGAATATTTCACAGTCGTACACTATGATGGTCATACTTTGTCACCTCCAATAGGGAGTCAAGCAACCTCAATGATAAAACGGATACAACATTCTCCATAACATAGAGAACACAGGGAAGAGCCATTCCGTTGCCCCACATTTTGTACTCTGCGCTATCCGAGTGAGGAACATCCTCGCACCACCAATCGGGCATACCTTGCAGTCTGCCACATTCGGTAGGAGTCAGGCGGCGTAAATCGACTTCGACTTTTCCAAGACAAACTATGGAACAAACCGCACCCAGCCCCTTTGCTACAAGCGTTTGGGCTATACCGCTATCATCAATCCCAATGTCATATTGAGCATTGATACCTTGATTAAATGAAGAACGGTCGAGCGCATAACAGATAACAGGTTGATTGTTTCCGCTCGTCCCTGCCGCAGCTGTAATTGTCGGGCAAAGGTCGTGACCTATTTCCGCGCCACCTTGTTGTGTAGCCATAACGATTATCTCGTTTGCACGAGCTTCGCCAATGTCATCAACATTAAGGCAGTTTACAATATTTCCTGAATGTGCCTGATTGTACAAATCTGCGTCCGTGATAACGAGAAATTGGTCGTTGTTGCAAGAAATAGTACCGGATTTATTCTCTTGAATGAGAACCCCTTTACCGCCGCCCTCGCAACCGCAACGCTCTCTTACGAGTAGGGTGGTATAGTCTGTTATTCGGTTGTTGTGGTCTCCTGTGATTGTGGGACAAGTTCTACCGTCACCATTTCCACGGGCATCCCACACTTTTGCATCAGAGCCGCAAGCAAGAGAATGTGTAATTCCTTTCCACGCCTTCCTGCTCTCCGCAAAACTCCTTGACAAGCCCTCTCGCTCAAAGAGTATTTCTCCGGCACATTGTCCTCTAAAATCTGCCACAAGGAAGATTCTTCTACGGCGTTGGGGTACGCCCCAAAACTGTGCATCGAGGACTCGCCAAGCGATTGAAAACCCGTCTCCCACGATAAGTCCTGCATCGTTCCATGCGTTCCTGCCCCCACGTTTTGGAGGTTTAGGAATAAGGGTGTCACTTCTTTTAATTTTGCAGAGTTCTTCGAGGACTGTCCTGAAATCCTCTCCCTTATTGGAACTAAACGCACCGGGAACATTTTCCCATATTGCGATTGAGGGGTATCTTCCATTGGTCTTACACCTCATTTCTTTAATGATTCTTACCGCTTCCATGAATAAACCTGAACGTTCTCCGTCAAGCCCTGCTCTCTTTCCTGCGACCGAGAGGTCTTGACATGGTGAGCCGAAAGTCACAATGTCAACAGGCTCGATTTCGGCACCGTCCACTTTGGTTATATCTCCGAGATGTTTCATTTCGGGGAAGCGTTTCTTTGTTACTTCAATGGGGAACGATTCGATTTCGCTTGCCCATACTGCCTTGACACCGCATTGTTGAGCAGCGAACGGAAATGTTCCCGCACCGTCAAATAAACTACCTAAGGTTAGCATTTTACACCTCCTCAACGAAGTAACAGCCGTTCTTTCGATAGGTCGAACACCTTTTCTTGTACGCCTTGACGAGATAACCCGCATCATCCACAAAGTCATAGCAGACGGGAGGTTGTTTGTTCTCGTAAGTTCGGGCAATGCGCCCGATACTCTGTGTCACCACCGCATAATCTTTCTGAGGGCTTGTGAGGTAGAGCCGTTCAAGACAAGGAATGTCGAGACCTTCTTTTGCTAAAGAATAGGTGGCGAAAAGATATTTTTTCTTTCCTGTCCGCATATCCTCAATGGCTTTTTTTCGTTCCGCTTTTCCTGTTTTCGAGGTCATCTTTCCGCTTATCATTACGGCTTTTTCCCGCAATGAATGAGGGAGAGTAGCCATGAGCAATTCAAGATGTTTGAGTCTGTCCGATAGGATAAGAGACGGGTGTTCTGCATTGGCTACTATTTCGGCACTAATGTAATGATTTCGGGCGGAGTTCTCACAGAGGTATGTAATGAGTTTTGCATAATTAAGAGTACCGTCCGTATTCAAACATTCACGAGAGAGTTTTATTCCCGTGTGGCACTCTTTGATACCGACTTTCATCACTCTATCGGCAACGGCTTTCTCCGGCACGGTGTAGACCACTTTCCCGAGAAGAGCGTAGGTCGCTTTGATTGTTCCGTCCGAGCGGTGTACCGTGGCTGACAAGCCAAACTTGTACCTTGCGGCAAGATTATTGAGAACTTTATAAAATTGTGTCATGGCGGTAGGTGTTCCCGAACAACGGTGACACTCGTCCACGATAACTACATCCCAAATATCCCGATACCTCTCCAAGTCCAAGACGCACATTGTTTGTACGGTTGCAAAAGTGACTCCGCTGCCAATATTGACTTTGCCCTCGGTTATTGTCCCTATGAGGTCGGAACTCATATACAGTTCGGCTCGTTCCTTGCTCTGGGTGAGTAAGTCCTTGGTGTGAGTGAGCCAAAGAGTTTTAAGTCCGAGGTCTGCCATAAGAGCGATGCCCATTTGGGTCTTGCCGCTTCCGGCAGGGCTTTGTAATATACCGTACTTCTGATTCTCAACCTCGTTGACGGCTTTTCGCTGATAATCGTCGAGCGGCACAGAGCAGTCGAACTTGACCGTTTTTCGCTCCGTAAACGCACGATAAGCCTTTGCCGAGGAAATCATAGGGAGAATGTCTCTTAACACACCATAGGGCAAAATAAGGGCTTCTCCGTGGGTCTCGTAGAGGTAGAGTTCTTTCGGTGTATTACCGAGCCAAAAGTGCATCCGAAGTTTCTTTGCATATTCCGGGTTACTTATAACTAAGTTTTTGTTGCACCATTGCACCAACTCTGAGGAAGGATGCTCGACTGTAATGGTGCTACCGACAGTTATCTGCATAACTTTATCCATTTGTCGAGGGGCTTTCCGCACTCGAAAATATCTTTCGGTGACATTCCCGATTGATGATTTCGTAAGGCTTTTACGGTAAAGTGAGGTATTATATAAATCTGACTCTCAACCTTAACCGCAAACCATCCCTCGCCGTTACCACACATTTTCCATAATTCCATAGAGAGGTCTTGATTTTCCTCCATACGAGAGAGGTCAAAACCTTTTCTTGTAGAGCATACTTTACAGTCGATTAAGTATGCCTTTTTATTTTTTACGGCGATTATATCCGCGGGTTGACCGTCTTGATTTTGGGTGAAGTTGTGAACCCAAAACCCGTATTCCGCAAGAACCTCACAGAGTTCTTTTTCAAAATCATTGCCTATTTTCTTGTTACTCATTTACTTGCCTTTCTTGGGAAGAAGCTTTTCATAACATCTCTTATGAATAAACACAGTTGCATAGCATCGGCGTTTGGTAAAATGGTATGATTCGTTTCCGATAGGTTCTCCGCATTCGACGCATTTAGCTTCTCTTATAGATTTAGTAGTCATCTTCGTCAACTCCTATGAGGCTCGCCTGACGGCGCAATTTCAGATTCTCGGAAGAGAAAAGACAAACCGGGGCGACTCCATAAGCAGCGTGGGCACAGCTGCAAGCGAGGTGGCCTGATGGAATGATCGCACGAACGTCTTCACTGAAGCCGCTGTAGAGGGAGCTGCCCCATGGAGTAAGCGTCCACATCCATCCGGTGTAGTGTGGTATAAGGTCTCTGCATTTTCTGTATTGATCACAAGACAGTATTGTTACATAGTCCTTACAAGTGCCGTACTTTCTGTCGCCATTGTCTGCAATCAGATCTGATGTCTGCATTATAAGATGGTTCCTGTTGAGTTTATTGAGGAACTCATCGTTCAACACTCTGCGTAAGGACGACTCTTTCCAGTTGTTGTGATTATCGACATCGAACGGAAGCTCCTGCCATACTTTTGCAGTGATCGCAAGGTAATTCTCGTCGATAATATCAAGGCAGATAAATTCGATTCCGTTATAAATGAAGTGCTCACCCGGATTAAGGGTTTCGTTGTTAAATTTAGACATTAGAATTTCCTCCTATATTTTTCGGATTCCGTAATAGCAATGTGCGTCAATTCCTTTTTGAGATAATTCGAACACCTTTGCCTTTACGAAGGAAGTAGCCTCCTCTAATGTAGAGGTATAAGTAATTGTTGTACCTTTGTTCATACCATAGGCGTAATATACTTCGTACATTGTTGTACCCTCCATTGCGTTAACACGTAAAAAACCAAAGAAAAAACAAGATTATACGGTTTGCCAAGAACAGGCTCAGGAAGTACACCCCGCACACAATTCCGACAAAGACAACACAACCAATGATGAACTTAATCCATGTCTTCATCGTCGATAACCTCTTCTTTCAATGCAGACAAAGCAGAGCGTGTGTCTCTGAGGGTCGGCACAATGATAAAACCGCACATAAAAATGACTAAAGTTATTAAAGTTTCAATAACAAACATTTTGTCACATCCTCCTCACTTTTCTGTCTGCAATCTTCTTGTCAACTTCATAATCGAGCTGAGTCTTAAAAAAAGGGCAGTCGCGTGTTCTGCATATCATTTCTGTTAATATTTGACAACCTATACCTGAGTACGCGAAACACTCTTTCTGCTCATCACCTGCAAGTAGCTCGTGGTATGAGCATTGCAAGACTTTTGCGATTTGTTTAATTAAAGATAAATGAACTATTCTGTAGTCATTTTCAATATTAGTCATTGTGGCTTGCGAGATACCTACCGCGCGAGCTACGTCTTTTTGAGACAGATTCAATGCCTTTCGCTTCTCTTTGATGTTATCTCCAATGCTCATCTTTGTACCTCCTTTGATGTCTTCCAATGATACGGAGTGCCGTACTCTTTTAAATACCACTCCTCAAATTCCTTACGATGCCTCGGGTCTTCATAGTACCTATAAACCGTTCTGTAAAGAATGCGAGCTAAGCGGTTCAACTTTTCTTTTTGCATATTTTCGTCCATAGGCTGCTATGCTTCTTGTCTACTGCACATAAGAAATCATCATAAGCGGTTATTATTCTGTCGCTCTCCACAAGAATTTCGTCAACCTTGGGGCCGGAGCGTGTACCCGCTAAGATAGAGCACAGCTCACTTTTATCGGTTGTTAAGCCCGCATTTTGTAGCTGCTGTATCAGCCATACCTGAGTAAGGCAGTGAGCGGTGAGGCAGTCTTTAACGTGAACGCGCAAGCGTTCCCTTTCTTCTTCGGGTAGCTCGTAATGAGAGATAGGTGCAGCCCAATAATGCCGCTTATAGTCAGTAGGTCTTGAAGTCATATAATCCCTCCTTTCGTGTCAATTTAAAACAAAAGTTACAAATTTGTAAAAACACTTGATTTTATGGCGCTCCAATGCTAAAATTGAAATGCGATTGACAACATAGCATTGGAGAAAGGGGAGGCTTTACGGTCTCCTCCGGTATCCGTGTGTCTTGTTGTTACTTTTGTTGTTTTTATTATATTCCCTAAATTAGGGATTGTCAAGAGACAAATCAAAATATCAGGGAATTTTTTGATTTAAATCCTTTGATTAGGGACAGACGGGAGCATATTATGATTTTTAATGAACGCTTAAAAACACTACTTACTGAGAGAGATGTCAGTTGGAAACAAGTTTCTCAAGAACTATCTATCGGTAAAAACCAGCCAAAATATTGGGCGGATAATGATACTCTCCCGGATGGCAAAACGCTCGTCAAACTGTCACATTTTTTCGGTGTTTCTGTTGATTATCTTCTCGGAAACGAAGAAAGAAGCGCTACCGCCGATCTCGGTAGTGACCTCACAGAACAAGAAAAAACCCTCCTCGCTGTCTACAGGGCTTCAAGCGAAGAGGTTAAGTTAAGAATTATTCAAGCTGTTATGAACGTCAAGGACGAGTCCGAGAAAACTCACAGAGTGTATCGTGCTGCAAGGTCATCCGATAATGCGGAGCCGGCAATAGTAACACGTTCACAAGAGGATATAGACAAATTGCGAAATGCAAAAGCAGTAACGTGTGACGAAGATTTATAACGAAAGGAATATCACACCTGTTCGTGGTTAAACTACGACGGGGTGATAATGTTGTCTTTTTATGGACGTTACAAGGATATAAGAAACGCAACGTGGCAAGTGTTAATTGACTTCGATATTACAAGCATTCCTGTGAGCGTTACGGCTATAGCGCGAGCGGCTGATATTTTGGTTGTTAAAAATTCAGAGGTAAACGAACTGAAAAGTAATGAAGCAGGAGTCAGTATCAGTAATCGGGGCGAGTGGTATATTGTATACGATGATTCAATGGCACGGGGATGTATACGGTTTACGATAGCCCACGAGTTAGGGCATATATTCTTAGGACACCTTCTAACCGTAGGGTATCGCACGAGAACGGTTAATGCGAGCAAACCCGGGGTCGAACAGGAAGCAGATATTTTTGCAAGCAGACTGTTGATGCCTGCCTGCGTCATATGGGGCTTAAATTTACACACCGCAAAAGACATACAAGATGTATTTGACGTAAGTTACACAGCCGCCAAAATACGTGCTGAACGAATGCAAATATTGTACGAAAGAAATAGATTTTTGACGAGCCCGTTGGAAAAACGGGTATATGATAGGTTTGAACCATATATAAAAGCAAATAGGAGGGTATAAGGCAATGAATGTTGTTCTATATATGAGATACAGTAGCGATAGACAAACGGAGCAGTCTATAGAAGGCCAAAAGAGGGTCTGTATGGACTTCTGCGAGCGACAAGGATATAACGTAGTGGGAGAATATATAGACCGCGCAACGTCTGCGTATAAGGAAACAGCGAAACGTACTAACTTCTGCCGGATGATACGGGATAGTAGTAACGGGTTATGGCAGGGGGTTGTTGTCTATAAGCTCGACAGATTTGCCCGCAATCGCTATGACTCCGCTACCTATAAAGTACGTTTGAAAAAGAACGGGGTCAAGGTCATATCGGCGACAGAAAACATATCCGACAGCCCTGAGGGCGTTATACTTGAGTCAGTCCTTGAGGGAATGGCCGAGTTCTATTCTAAGGAGCTCTCGCAAAAAGTGAGCCGAGGTCTGAATGAGTCGGCGCATAAGTGCAACAGCACCGGCGGTGCAATCCCTTTGGGGTACAAGACGGTCAACAAAAAGCTTACTGTTGACGAACCAAACGCGCAAATAGTCAAAGAGGCGTTTGACTTATACGCAGGAGGGGCGACTATCTCCGAGATATGCGAGAAATTCAACAGTCAAGGTTATCGCACCAAGAAAGGTACTGAGTTCAATAAAAACTCGTTTAAATCTATGTTTAGAAACGAGAAGTATATAGGGACATATACATATAAGGATATTCGTATAGAGGGGGGTATTCCTGCTATTATAGATAAAGAAACATTCGAGACTGTGCAAAAAAGGCTCTCTGCGAACGCACAAGCCCCTGCACGTGGTAAGGCAAGAGTGAATTACCTATTATCTCAAAAGCTGTTCTGTGGGCATTGTGGGGCTAATATGACGGGCGATAGCGGAAGAAGTAAAACAGGGGAGACCTATTATTATTACTCGTGCAGCACTCGTAAGCGTTTCCATTCGTGCAAGAAAAGAACAATACGCAAAGACCTTATAGAGCGTATAGTAGCTGAGAACGCTATGCGGTTAATCACCCCTGAAATGATTAACACTATCGCAGATATGGCTATCAAGTGTAATAGAGAGGATATAGAGAGTGACGCTATAATCCCAGCTTTGACGGCTGACTTAAAGGAGATAAATACAAGTATCAAAAATCTGCTTAAAATGGTAGAGCGTGGCGTTGAATCGGAGACTCTCGACTTGCGGCTCAAAGAGTTAGAAAAAAGAAAAAAGGACACCGAGTCAAGACTCGATGCCGCTAAGAGTGAATATCTCACATTGGATAAGACTGTCATTGTGGGTTGGTTATCTCAGTTCTTGAGTGGCGACATAGAAGACGAGGACTTTCGCAGACATTTGATTGATACGCTAATCAATTCTGTCACGGTATGGGACGAGCCTGACGGAGGATATAAGATAACAACCGTTTATAACCTAAAAGGGAACACTCAAACATATAGGGTTAATGCCGACGGTAGTTCGGATATGAAACGTAATTCTCCACCAAAGAAACGACAATTTTCGTGAGAAGATTGTCGTTTCTTTTTGTTTTGTATGTTTATCTTTTCGCTTTTCTCTTTTTGATTTGAAAGATAACGGACAAGAGAAAAATTATGCGGAAACCGGTCTTTGTCATCGATAATGCATCATCCGATTGCAGCTTTTGCCGAGCAATAGCACCGACGCCGATTGTTATCGTTTTTTCTGTTGTGTATTAGATTTAAAAAGAAGCTTCATAAAAACATTTCGAAATAATTATTGTTGACAAAATGATGCAATATATGTATAATATCAAAGTGATTTCCGTAAGGAAGAATTTAATATAGGGGTATAGCTCAGTTGGTAGAGCAGCGGTCTCCAAAACCGCGTGCCGAGGGTTCAAGTCCTTCTGCCCCTGCCAAATCGAAAACGGTTACCGAAAGGTGACCGTTTTTGTTTTGGCATTGAGTAAAATGATTTAGACTCCGAGGCACGCGGAGCGTGTTGAGGGGTGCGGGTCTCCGGTGGAGACCTCTGCACGAAGTGCAGAAGCACCGACCGAGCCGGCAGGCGAGACCAAGTCCTTCTGCCCCTGCCAAAACAAAAAGACACCTGCGGGTGTCTTTTTTGTTTTGCTGTTAAAGCAGAAAGACTTGAACCACGAAATTCAAAAGTGCTTGCACTTTTGACAGTAAACAGTCCGGTGGACTGTTTACGCATTGAGTTGATTATAAAACCCCTGCCAAAAAAAGCACCGATTTTTCGGTGCTTTTTTTCTTTGCTTACGCTGTTTTACGGCGTTTTTACTTGCTCTTCCTATATATATAAAACTACGGCGCACGGTCTTTTCCGTACGCCGTCTTTTCATTTTCACACCGTTTTTTGTTCACTATGTGCCACACAATCCACGCAATCCGTTTGGTACATCATCAAAAAAGCATCAATCACAAGTCAAATTCGTTAGTGATTATTTTTTCTTTTTTATCTAATTTTTCATTCTTTGTGTGAATTCATATATGCAGATTTAACGCTGTTTGGTAATTCATCAGGAATCATACTTTTTATCCTATCTTCGCTTCCGTCTTTGATAGCCTCACTGTAATACCAACATTTGAAATTTAACATATCAAGCGTTTTATTCAACTTGGTAATCTCAGCTTCTACTTGCTTTTTTTGGCTTTCAAACAACTCTTTCCTTTTGGTATATGTTGAACTTCCTTCCAAACACCAAGACATAAATTGCTTAATGTCTTTTATTTGTAAACCTGTTTTTTTCAAGCATTCAATTACACGCAATGCCTCAATTTCATTTTCGCTAAATTGTCTAATTCCCGATGTGCGATTTAATTCAGGAAACAGCCCTTCTTTATCATAGTAACGCAAAGTTGATACCGGTAAATCAAACATTTCAGATACTTGACCGATTGTATACATATTTTTCCCTCCCAAAAAATAAAAAACTCTTGACTTAAAGTTAGGTTTAGGTGCTATTATCAA
>ERZ773209.842-NODE-842-length-20448-cov-9.015397_pt1 | contig 20448 bp, 17 predicted proteins | sample MGYA00511109_ERZ773209 | MGnify/ENA primary metagenome ERZ773209 (study PRJEB29015, sample SAMEA2737786) | human gut metagenome | biome: human gut; feature: human-associated habitat; material: faeces | place: China | collected 2012 ...
CTACGGACCGTAGGCCGGGTAAGGCGCCAGCCGCCACCCGGCAATAAAGCGGCTCCGTGCCTGATATCATGCTCGGCGGCGCTGCGCTTACGTGGGCTTACGGTAAGGAGTAACAATCTGATATATAAATGGTTAAGTAGGCCGGGGAGGGCGACAGCCGCTGCCCGGCAGAAAGGCGAGCATATTAGCGAAAACAGGTTTGTCATCAGTCTCAAGGAATGCCTATGAACGTAACCCGAAAAGAGCAGCCATTATTCAGCGCGCGCTGAATGCCTGGCAGGCCAGCGGGGAGTTAACCCCCTCGGACAGCCAGCGGCTGGCGCAAACGATGCGCGTCTCCCCCTTCGACTGGCGGCGCCTGAGCCGCTATGCCTTCTGGACCGCGCTGGCCTGCGTGCTGATTTCCCTGGGCAGTCTGTTCGCCGACAGCGAGCTGGTGGCGTGGCTGCTGAGCCTGTTCAGCCACTCGGCGCTGATGCGGATCCTGCTGCCTGCGCTGCTGGCAGTCGTCTGCTACGGCTGGGGTTTTCGCCGCCAGCGGCGGGAGACGCAGTGGCACTACAGCACCGAGGCGATTTTGTTTCTGGGCGTCGTCTTTACCGCGGTGGCGCTATGGCAGCTTGGCGAACGGCTGGATAACGGCAGCGGCCATATCGCACCGCTGTTTCTGGCCGGATGCGTGATTTACGGTGCCATTGGCTATATTGCCCGCTCCGGGCTGGTGTGGCTCTTTTTTCTGCTGGCGCTGGGCAACTGGTTCGGCGCGGAAACCGGCTACGTCTCGGGGTGGGGCGCCTACTGGCTGGGCATGAACTACCCGATTCGCTTCGTCCTGTTCGGCGGCGCGCTGCTGGCGCTCTGCTACGGCGCGCAATCCCTGCTTCGCCAGCGGCAGCTGTTTACCGTCAGCAAGGCGATGGGCCTCACGTACCTGTTTATTGCGCTGTGGATCATGTCGATTTTCGGCAATTACGACGCAGACAGCTGGTACCAGGTGAGCCAGGCGCGACTCCTGCCGTGGGGGCTGCTGTTTGCCGTAGCGGCCGGCGTCTGCATTTTTATCAGCCTGAAAACCGATGACGGAATGCTGCGCGGCTTCGGACTAACCTTCCTGGCGATCAATCTCTATACCCGTTTCTTTGAGTTTTTCTGGAACGGGATGCACAAAGTGCTGTTTTTCCTGATCCTTGCCGTCTCGCTGGCGGTGATTGGCCGCTATGCCGAGCGCATCTGGCATGCGGGGAACGTTAAGCCATGAAAAATTAAGCGTTTTTAAAGAAGTGTGGCTGGCGGCAGCGACGTCCTGCGCGAATTGTCGTATAAGCGAATTTTACGCTTTTGACAGGGGAGCGAGATGAATAAGGAGTCGATTTTTCGCCAACTAGAACAACGGATCGCCGGGCGAGCGCTGACGGCGGAAGCGCTGGGCGAGTTTAACGCTATGGCCATCGCCGATAGCTTGAAGCAAAAACGCAGCATCATCAGCCATCATCTGAATAATCTCCATCGCGAGCAGCGGGTGGTCAAAGTGAACGGTCGCCCGGTGCTGTTTTTACCCGTTACCGTTCTGCGCGATCATCACCGCCTGGCGGTTCGGCACGGCGAATACGCCTCCATTCAGGCGCTGTGCGCGGATCGTCAGGATAGTCTGGCGCAGCTGATTGGCGCGCAGGGCAGCCTGCAGGAAGCATTGCGCCAGTGCAAGGCTGCCATCAGCTACCCTGGCGCAGGTCTGCCGCTGCTGCTGCGGGGCCCTACTGGCACCGGGAAAAGTTTTCTAGCTCGCCAGCTCTGGCACTACGCAATAGATGAAGGTATTTTACCTGCCGATGCGCCTTTTACCGTATTTAACTGCGCCGAGTACGCGAATAATCCAGAACTACTGACCTCGAAGTTATTTGGTCATGCGAAGGGGGCCTTTACCGGCGCCGATAAGGCCGTTCCTGGTCTTATCGAGACCAGCAACGGCGGGGTGTTGTTTATCGATGAGGTTCATCGGCTGCCGCCCGAAGGCCAGGAAAAGTTGTTTCATTTTATGGATAACGGTAGCTGGCGCCGGCTGGGGGAGAGCGCCGACGAGCGCAGCGCCACGGTGCGGCTAATTTTTGCTTCAACCGAGGATCTGGAAAAACACTTCCTGGCGACCTTTATTCGCCGTATTCCGGTGATTGTAAAAATTCTGCCGATCGCTGAACGCGGCCAATTCGAGCGGCTGGCGTTTATCCACCACTTTTTCCGCCGTGAAGCCCAGCGTTTGAACCACGATCTGGAGCTGGATGGCGAAATCGTCAGCCAGCTAATGCGTGAAACGCTTGAAGGAAATGTCGGTGGGCTGGAAAATTTGATTCGCAATATTTGCGCCAGCGCCTGGACATTTGGCGAACGTGATAGCGGTCTTTTACATATAAAAGCGGGTTTGCTGCCCGACCGATTACTGGCGGATGCGCCTTTTACCCTTCAGCAAAATAGCGAGCGGGTTATGATTTACCGCGATGGCGACGCGCAGCCTCTTTTTTCTGGTCGTCACCATGAATACCAACGGCTAACGGAAAATATTTGTAGCCTGTGCGAGGAGTTGGCTCAGGATAATATTAGCGTGCGGACCTTTGAAAAGCTTATTTATCAGAACGTGACGCTCTATCTTGATGCGCTGATGAATCAGGAGAGTACGGTCTCTCTGCAGGACAAACGGCTGCGCTTTATTGAAGATGTGGGCAAAGCAATCGCTGTCAATTATGACCTTCAGCTAAATGTCGAATTCGCTTATCTTACCGGCCGCTACCTCACCAGCCTCCCTCTGGCGCCGCGCAGCGTTGCTGAGCCCGTGCGTCTGGTGATGCAGCGCTGGCTGGACTCCTCGGCGGGGCTGGCGCAACGCATCGCGGAGAAACTACTGGATGTCGTCAATAATAAATACGATCTGCTCATCGATACGCTTGACCGTCTGGCGATTACCGCCATTGTCAGTAATGCTATCGATGCGACCAGCGGCGGAAAAGTGAAAGCGCTGATAATCGCCCACGGTTATTCGACCGCCAGCAGCATTGCCGGCGTTGCCAACCGCCTGATTGGCGAGAAGATCTACCAGGCCATGGATATGCCGATGGAGGTGGCGTTTAACGATGTCAGTCGCGCCGTGGTTGATTATCTCCAGCATACGGACACGCGTGCGGGTGTGATGGTGCTTATTGATATGGGCTACACCAAGGAGATTGCCGATGCGCTTTTGTCGGTGATTAACGGCCCGCTGGTAGTGGTGGATAACGTCACGACCCGCATGGCGCTGAACGTTGCCAGCGAGATCGCGTTGGGAAAAAACATCGAACAAATCGCCGAAGAGATCGTGCCGCTTAATCAGTCGCGTTGGGATGTGTTCTGGCCCGCAGAAAAAAAAGAGCGTGTGCTGCTGGTGACCTGTATTACAGGTATCGGTACCGCATTTAAATTTAAAAATCTGATGGAGAAGAGCCTGCTCAACGATTTTGATATTAACATCATCGCCTGCGAGTATACGCGCTTAAAAAACAGTCGTACGGCGGTATCGTTGCTCCACCAGTATGAAGTTATTGCGGTCGTGGGTACCCACGACCCGCAGCTGGCCGGAGTGCCCTGGGTTGGCATTGAGGAACTACTTGGCGAGCAGGGGCATCGACATCTGAGTCAGCTCTTAAGCGGCTATCTTAATGAAAAGCAAATTGCGCTGATTAATAAAAATATGGTTCGTGAGTTTTCACTGCATAACGTTGTCAACTCTCTGACGATACTGAATGCTGGAAAAACCATGGGTCATATCGAAACCATTATCGCTGAGTGGCAAAATACGCTTGGTTTTCATTTTAATAATAACTTAATTATCAGTTTATATGTGCATCTCAGCTGTATGATTGAGCGTCTGGTAATGCGTAATGAAATTAGCCATTATAAAGATCTTGAGCAATTTACCCGCCAGCATGGTGAATTTATTGCCATGGTGAATCACTCGTTCCAGCGCCTGAAAATACTCTATAACGTGGCGCTACCGGTAGCGGAAATTGGCTATATTCACGATATTTTTGAATTACGTATTGAAGATTTTAGCTGGTAATCCTCAACGCAGCCCCGGAGAATTACGCCGGGGCTGGCAGGCGGTTAGCGAATCAATATTCGACTTTCCACATATAGCGGCGGGTGGTCAGCGGGTGGTTGCGAGCGGTGGCCAGCGCCAGGTTGTAAACATCCAGTACGCAGTTGTGCAGCAGGCCGCAGAAATATTCGCGCACGCTGGCGTGCAGTGCGTCGATTCCCACCTTTTCCACGTCAATAATCTGCAGTTTTCCCTGGTAACGTTCGATAAAGCGGATCGCGCGATCATCCAGCGGGCGGGTGCGGCCGCTGCTTTTTAATAAAATAAACGGCGTTCCCGTTTCGGTAATCTCAAAGGGGCCGTGGAAATACTCGCCGCTGTGGATGCTGGCGGAGTTAATCCACTGCATCTCCAACAGAATACAGATGGATTCCTGATGCGCGGCGCCGAATGAGGGGCCGCTGCCCATCATGTAGATGACCTTTTCGGTCTTCCAGGCTTCGGCAAAATGGCGCGCATCCGCCTGAACCTGCTGCTGAGCGCCGCGTACCACGGATTCAAAACTGGCAAAGGCGCTGACCATCTCATCGTAATGGGCGTATCCCTCAGTTTGCGCAAGCACTTCCAGCGCCAGCCACAGGCTGTATGCCGCTTTTTGCTGCGTCGGATCGACGGTTTCGGGATAGCGCGCCCAGCAGTATTCAATAGTGTAATCGCTGTGTTCGCACAGCGGCGTGCCGGGGGTATATACCAGTCCAATAGTGGCGGCGCCTTTCTGACGCGCGATGCGGGCGGCTTCCACCGTTTCAGCGGTGTTGCCCTGCTGCGAGGCGAGGATCACTACGCTGTTTTTACCTAACGCGTTCGGCGTCGCATGGACAAATTCATTACTGGTAACATAGCCGACGGCCAGCTTTTTAGCTTCACAATCGAGAAAATATTTCCCCGGCCAGAAACCGGTTAATGAACCACCGCAGCCAACAAACCATACGCGCTCAATGTGCTGCTTAGATAAAATATCGCGAATAATAGTATGTGCGTTTTGATGAGCTATAGACATATTGGTCTCCTTGGGATGTAACGGGTCCTCCGCTGAAACGCGGATAACTTTTACTATGCGTCAATTAATTGAGTTGTTTACTTTTCATTTTCTGGTGGAAATGCGGATCCTTCGGTATTGCGGGATCGATGCCCTTCACTGGCGGCAGTCGGGCACAAACCATTTGTAACGGAATAATATATTCAAAGACCGCAAAGTCGGGATCGTTAATAAATGCGAAGGGCATATTTTTGCCGTTATTTTCGACTTGTGGACCAATGCGATAAATATGCTGAGTCCAGCCGCCAAGTATTTCCGCCAGGCGATCCTGACGCTCATCGGGAAACGGATCGAGCATGATCAGGGTAGAGCGCTCGTCGAAGGCGTTATAGATCCCGTGGATGAACTCCTCAAATTCGTAACCGGCAACCGGACAGCGTAGCGTTTCAAGCATCTTTAGCGCACCTTCCTGAACGGTGCCAAACAGCCTTGCCGGACCGGTCAGGCGAATGTCCGCGCTGTCGATAAGCGGTCGGGCATGATTGAGAACCCACGCCTGCGAGGCCTCAATGAGCGTAGGCAAATGATTAAACGTGGTATCCATGCGGACGAGTAGCGCCTTGCGCTCCTCATCGCTCAGGCGCCGCTGGCGACTGGCGACAGCAAGCCCCAGCAGCATCAGATTAAGTATGGTGCAGTGATACCCTTTGGTTTTGGCGCCAGCCCGCTCTTCTCCACAGGGTACTGTTAAGACCAAATCTGCCGCCCGGTCGATAACGGCTGGCGCTTCCCCGGCCATGGAAGCGGTAAGATGCCCGGCTGCCCGGGCGCGTTCCATTGCGGCGAGGGTAGAGAGGCTGCCGCCTCCCTGAGAAATGCCGATGACCAGCGCTTTGTCGCTGAGGGTCAGCGCCGAATCATCCAGCAGAAAAGGCCAGTAGACATCAACGGGTAGCCCGCACCACTGCTGCATAAACGAGCGGGCGGTCAGCGCGCCGTGATAAGAGGTACCGGAGCCGGTCAGGATAATACGCGTGACGCCGCGCTCCGTTAGCGCTTTTGCCGCCTGCCAGAGATCTTCCCGCGTCTGCGTCAGCATAGCGAGCAGACAGGCGGGTGTTTCATTCATATAGTCTTCTACGTGCATAGGTGATATTCCTCTTCTTAAAGCAGGCCTAGCGCGCTGGCCGCCATGCCAAACGCGACGGTTCCTAGCAGGATCCAGTTAATATTGACTCCCTTGCGGATCAACTTGTACATCCCAAGGGTGAAAAGCAGCGGCAGCAGCGAAGGAAGTATTTTGTCAATAAACTCCTGCGCCTTCATGGTGGTCTGCCCGGCGGTAAAGCTGAGCGGGGTGGTGATATCTATCATGCTGGCGGTCATCGCGCCGACGACCATGAGGCCAACAATTGATGCGATATAGGTCACCCGGTCCATAAGGCCGCTTTGGTAAATTCTCATCAGCCAGGTCGTACCCGCCCGGTAGCCGAGCTTCAGGCCATACCAGCGGCACAAAAGATGCGGCAGGTTATAAACTAACAGCGCCAGTATCGGTCCCAGCAGGCTGCCCTGCTGGGCGAAATAGATACCCATCCCGGCGGCGATAACCTTTAATGATCCCCAGAATATGGAGTCGCCGATGCCCGCCAGCGGCCCCATCAGGCTGGTTTTAATCGCGTTTATCGACTCCTCATTAAATTCGGGGTTACGCTGGTTCTCTTCTTCCATGGCAATCGACAGGCCGAAGATAAAGGTCGAGAGATGGGGCGTGGTGTTAAACAGCACCAGATGACGCTGCAGGGCGCGCCCCAGCTCCGTTGGGTCCTGATAGATGCGCTTCAGGGCTGGCGACATTGCGAAGGCATAGCCCATATGCTGCTGGCGCTCGTAGTTCCAGGAGCCCTGTAGCGTAAAGGAGCGCCAGAACACGCTGCGTAAATCGCGGGCGGTGATGCGGCTTGCATCATCGCTTTGCGGCTGGGTAGCGCCAGTCACAGTTTGCGTCATTTCGCTCATGATTAGCTCTCCTGCTGCTTAAGATTAAGGAACTGGCTGATGATAAATGCCAACACCACAGCGAACAGCGCGATGGCGATAATATCCAGTTTGGTATATGCCGCTATCAGAAATCCCAGACCGAGGTACGGCATCAGTTTGCTGCTGAGCATCATGCTGATCAGCAGGGCGAAGCCGAGCGCTGGCAGGATCTTACTGGCGACGATCAATCCATTGGTTATCACCGGTGGAATGGCCTCCAGGAACCAGCTTACCGCCGAAGAACCAAGCAGAATGGCAAAAAATACCGGTAGAAATCCGTTTAAAAAATAGAGTAGCGTCGGACCGGCGAGGTGCATCAGGCCGACCATTCGGGTATTACCCTGTGCCGCATAGCGGTCCGCCAGATGACCAAAGCGGGCGTTCACCACGCGCACCAGGATTCCCAGCGTCTGCGCCAGCATTGAGACAGGGATGGCGATGGTGAGCGCAGCCTCTGGACCACGACCGGACATGATCGAAAACGCGGTGGCCAATACGGAGCCGGTCACGATATCTGGCGGGTGCGCGGCGCCGATGGCGACGTTGCCGAGGAAAATAAGCTCCAGCGTAGCGCCAATCAGAATCCCCTCATGTAAATTACCGCAGACCAGACCGGTGAGGGCGCACATCACCAGCGGTCGATCGATCATTGATACCCCAAGCAGGCGGCCATCAAGTATCCCCAGGGCAGCGATCAGTCCGAGTAACGTTGCGGTGAGCAACATAGTGACCTCCGAAGTTAAAGTTGGTCGTTAAGGAGTTCAGCCGAGTGGGCGGGTACCTGACGCATCTCCAGCCGAATACCTTTTTCTTTTAGCGCTCTGCTATGGGCGATTTCCTCTTCGGTCAGATAGATGGCCTTGCCGAATTGTCTTGCCCCTTCCTTCTGTGGCAGACCGCCGTAATTAATTGCGCTAATTCCCGGGACTTTTTCCACTAGCGCGAGGGTTTCCGCAGTATTGCCAAGGACCACCATGACTTTTTTATGATCCAACTTGCCGCTGTTAAGCTTTTCCGCCGCCTGTTCAACGGTGGCGATGTCCAGCGTGACGCCCGCTGGCTTTGCCAGGTTAAGCGACATCGTAATGAAGGCATCCGCCGCGGCTTTGGCGTTGGCGACGATGATATGGTCGATATCTAGCGCTCGGGTCCAGGCAAAAACCACCTGGCCGTGCAGCAGCCGATAATCAATGCGCACGAGTTTAATCATGAGATTCTCCCTGTGGGTCAGAGGATGGTTGTGTTATTAGAGGATTGATGAAAACAATGGATTCACGCGCCGCGCTGGTGGCGTAGATAATCGCGGCCTCGGTAGTGGCTTCTTCGCACAGCAGAAACTCCAGCAGCAGAGTCAGATTGATGCCGGCGACCACGAAAACGTTGCGATGTCGCATCAAGACGCTCACGGCGCTATTGTTGATACTGCCGCCAAGCAGGTCGGTGAAGATCACCACTTCATCACCATTCGCCTGGACGATGAGATGCTCCAGGGTTTGCTCCAGCTGTTCGGTGGTCACGATATCTTCGTCATAGGCGCAGACCGGGATAACGCCGTGTTCGTCGCCAATCAGCAGCGACAAACTGTTCACCAGTCCGCGAGCAAAATGGCCGTGGCTGGCCACATAGATATGTTTCACCCGGTTTCTCCTTCATCCAGATAGCGGTATCTGTTAAGAGCAAAGGGCGTGCCAGAAATGAAAAAGTATTATTTATCAATTAATTAAATCGTCTGGTTCACACTAAAGTCGTTATTCCTGGCACAAGCGGGATTATGAGCGCCAGAAACTTGGCACAAACGGCAGAAAAGAGGGGGAAAGAGTGGGTGAAGAAAGTCCCGGGCGAGACGCTGCTGCGCCATGGCCCGGGCGTTCCCGGCAGAAGGGAATTAAATCTCGGTAATGGTCGTCGACTGCGGCAGACGCGACTTCGGCAGGGTAGCGTTGAAATCTTCTACGCTATGGTGGCCGACCGGGACCACCACCAGGCTGGTGTAGCCCTGGGCTTTCAGGTCAAATTCCTCATCGAGGATCGCAAAATCGACCCCTTCAATCGGCACGGCGTCGAGACCCATCGCCGCTACGCCCAGCAGGAAATTGCCGACGTTGAGATACACCTGCTTTGCCATCCACTGATCGTCATCTTTCAGCTCTTTGCGGTGCATATCGGCAAAGAAAGTACGACCCTTGTGGTTAGCGGCTTTTGCGTCCGGGGTGGCGAAACGGCCATCGGCCTCTTCCTGATCCACCACGCGCTGCAGCCAGGCGTCGTCCATCGCGGTTTTCGCGCAGAACACCACCACGTGCGAGGCGTCAAGAATTTTACGTTCGTTGAACACGTAGGTGCCGCTGGCGGCTTTCGCCACGCGAGCTTTCCCTTCATCGGTGCTGGCGACAATAAAGTGCCACGGCTGGGAGTTGGTGCTAGACGGGCTGTACTGCAGCAGCGTTTTCAGCTGTTCCGCTTCCCCGGCAGTCAGCTTTTTCGTGGCGTCAAAGGCCTTGGTGGAATAGCGCTTCAAAGCGACCGATACGATATCCATAACTCTTCCTCACAGTTTACAGCACCTTACCGGTGCGTTCAGGAGAGGAAGAGTACAGCGAAGATCGCAAAATGATAAGGGTGAAAAATGCGATAACACTTATCGCATTTGGCTGAAAATCAGCGCGGACGCAGGCGCTGCTGCGCCTTTTTACTCAGCTTGTTCACCACCTGATGCCACGAATCGTCAATCAGCTCGGCCAGCAGATCCTCGCTGATATCCTCTCCTGGCACCACCGTGATCCAGTGTTTCTTGTTCATATGGTAGCCGGGTTCGATACTGCGATAAATTTGCTGATTCAGCAGCGACTTCTGCGGCTCGGCCTTGAGATTGACCAGCGCCCGCCCGCGAATAGTCATGGTGATCATAAAGATGCGGCCGTCGACCTTAAACACGTCGTACTCTGGCCCAAAGGGCCAGCAGTGTTCGGTAAACGGGTAGGTCAGGGCGATACGGTGAGCGCAGGGATGCAGTGTTTCCGGCGTCATTATGCGTCCGCCTCATGCAGGGCGTGCCACATGGCTTCAAAGCCGAGGGCGATAATCTCCCGGGCGCGCTGCGGATCGTGGCTGGCGAATTCGATGGTGGTTTCCGCCAGCGACAGAAACAGGGCGTCGCCAAAGGCGCGGTACGCCTCGCTGAGGAATATCTCTTTCACCGACAGCTGGCACATTTCGTTGAGCTCCGGAAAGCTCTCTTTTACCTGGCGGCGGGTTTCGTCGGTGATGCGCTCGCTGAGCGCCATCCGGCGGATCGCTTTGTGCTCCATCGGGTTGCGCACGCCCCAGTCGATATAGCTGTTCCAGATATTGCGCGCGTTCTCTTTCGGGCGCTTCTCGTCCGGATCCAGCCCGGCGATCATTGTGCGCACCAGGCGCAGCTTAATCGCGAGGTACAGCTCGTTGAGCAACTCATCCTTGGTGGCGAAATAGCGAAACAGCGTTCCCTCGGCCACACCGGCGCTGCGGGCGATGGCCGACGTCGAGGCGGCTATGCCGGACTGGGCGAAAGCCGCGGTGGCAGCTTCCAGTAACGCTTGCTTTTTATCTTCACTCTTTGGACGAGCCACTACTTTTTTCCTCACGCAGGTTTAAACAAACCGCCGATCTTGGCACGTCTGACCAGGTCGCTGCAACGGCGGAACGCAAAAATTGAAAATCGTCTTGACGACTTTCATCGCTTTCCTAATAATGAGTGCGTACTCACTCATAATCAAGTTATATCATAAAGCCTCCGGGATGGGGGCTTTTGTCTGGTCAGGATATGAACCGTGTCACTTTCAGCGTGGTCGCCATCATGTTACTCGCAGCAGCAACGACATTGCCGTTTGTTCTTAATGCCGGTTTTGGTAAGGCGCCGCAGGGGGCACAGCTTAGCCAGGTGGAAGCGTCTCCCCACTACCGGGACGGCCAGTTCCATAACCAGTTGCCCACGCCAGGGTTCACCGGGCAGAAAAATATGCTGGCGGCGTGGTGGGATTTCCTGATGACCAAACGGGAAAACGCCCGTCCCGCGCAACCGCTGCCGCTGGTGAAGACCGATCTGGCGACGCTGCCCCTCGGGCAGGACGTGATGGTCTGGCTCGGCCACTCCTCCTGGTACCTGCAGCTGGCGGGAAAACGCATCCTGATCGACCCGGTGTTCAGCGATTACGCGGCGCCGTTCTCTTTTATCAATAAAGCCTTCCCCGGCGACTATCCGTGGCGGGCGGAAGGGATGCCGGAGATCGATCTGCTGATCATCTCCCACGATCACTACGACCATCTGGATTACGCCACCATTCGCGCCTTACTGCCGAAAATTAAGCGGGTCATTACGCCGCTGGGGGTCGGATCGCATCTGCGCTACTGGGGAATGGACGGGGCGCTGATTACCGAAGCGGACTGGCAGCAGGCGGTACCGGCCAGCGACGAGCTCACCGTCCACGTGCTGCCGGCGCGGCACTTTTCCGGCCGTGGGCTGAAGCGTAACCAGACGCTGTGGGCCAGTTTTCTGTTCGTTACCCCGCAGCAAAAGATTTATTACAGCGGCGACAGCGGGTATGGGCCGCACTTTAAAGCGATAGGCGATGAGTTCGGTCCGGTCGATCTGGCGATCATGGAGAACGGGCAGTATGACCAGGACTGGAAATATATCCACATGATGCCGGATGAAACGGCTCAGGCTGCCGACGATCTGCGCGCTCGCGCGGTGCTGCCTGGGCATGCAGGACGATTCGTTTTGGCGAAACACAGCTGGGATGAACCGTATCAACGGCTGGCGGCTGCCAGCGAAGGAAGGGCCTGGCGTCTGCTGACGCCTGTGCAGGGCGAGCCGGTGTGGGTCGCCGATAAGACGCAATCATTTAACGCCTGGTGGCGCTAAGCGCCAGTGCAGTATCAGAGGAGAGAGCATATGACGATTTCCGCTCAGGTGATTGATACTATCGTCGAGTGGATTGATGATAACCTGCATCAACCGCTGCGTATTGATGATATCGCTCGCCATGCCGGGTATTCGAAATGGCATCTGCAACGGCTGTTTTTACAGTACAAAGGGGAGAGCCTGGGGCGCTATATTCGCGAAAGGAAGCTGCTGCTGGCCGCCCGCGATCTGCGCGACACCGATCAGCGGGTCTACGATATCTGCCTGAAGTATGGCTTCGATTCGCAACAGACCTTTACCCGCGTCTTCACCCGGACCTTCAATCAGCCGCCGGGCGCCTACCGCAAAGAGAACCACAGTCGCGCCCACTGAGGCGCGCCTCTCCTGGTTTACCGCTCGAGGGAAAACCAGCGACGCCATATCCAGCGCAGCACCAGATACTCAATGGCGCCCAGCGCTAAGAACCACAGACAAAACAGCACCGTATAGAGCTGGTTGAGATCCATCATATGGAATGTCTCAACCAGCTTTTGCGCCAGCGTCAGGCCCAGCGAAGGCGCGGGCAACAGCAGACAGGAGAGCAGGGCCAGCAGTAAGATCCCGGCGGCGGAGAGCAGCGTTTCCAGTGGATGTTTCATGTCATGTTAATCATCAGTTAAAAAACATATTGTCCGGTAAAATAATGCTTAACGCAATATGCTTTGTTTTTTTACTCGCTATAACACGACTATTTTAAATATTATCGCCTGCCTTTCGCTCTCATGTTAATTAATCTGAAATAATTTGTAATTAAGTTAATTGCAGCCGGGTGTAAATTAACGTCATTATTATGCCAGCGCTTTTACAAAACTGTAAGTGCTATATCCCACCAGCGTAGCAATGATAATGGCTAACGCGATGTACAGCGCCAGACGGCGCCCGCGGTAGATTCCAAACATATTTTACCTCGTTTAGTTTTGGTTTATTAATATTCTGTAATAGTTGGTTTGTGGAATTAACTTATCACAAAATTTTTATTTTGCGAAAAATTTAGACTTGTATTGGTTCACATTTTTATCGGCATTTTTGCCCTCTTTTACTTCATTGGCCAGGAATGATTTCAGGCTTTCCGACTCACGGAATTTATAAGGAAAATGTAAATTGACCAAGATGAATAACCCAAAGTTTACGACGCCCTCGGGCGACACCGCGCCACGGCAGGTCTGGCAGCAGACCGTTGACGCAGTGCTGGCGCAGACCAAAAGCCAGGCCGCTGGGTTAAGTTCCGCAGACGCCGCCGAGCGCCTGAATACCTGTGGGCCGAACGCGCTGCCGGAAAAGAAAGGCAAACCGGGCTGGCTGCGCTTTCTCGCCCACTTTAACGACGTACTGATTTACGTGCTGCTGGCCGCCGCGGCGCTGACCGCCATCATGGGGCACTGGGTCGATACCCTGGTGATCCTCGGCGTGACGGTGATTAACGCCCTGATCGGTCATATCCAGGAGAGCAACGCCGAAAAATCGCTGCAGGGGATCCGCAACATGCTCTCCAGCGATGCCCGCGTCCAGCGTAACGGCAAGCATGAGACTATCCCGACGCGCGACCTGGTTCCGGGGGATATCGTTATCCTGCGCGCCGGCGACCGCGTGCCGGCGGATATGCGCCTGATTGAAATCCACAACCTGCGGGTGGAAGAGGCGATCCTCACCGGCGAGTCGACGGTGGTGGATAAAATCACCGACGCGCTGGAGGGCGATCTGCCGCTGGGCGACCGGGTGAACATGGTCTTCTCCGGGACCACCGTCAGCGCCGGCGGCGGCGTCGGCGTGGTGACCGCCACCGGCGCGCAGACCGAACTCGGCCATATCAACCAGATGATGGCGGGTATTGAGAAGCACCGTACCCCGCTGCTGGTGCAGATGGATAAGCTCGGCAAAGCGATTTTCGCCATTATTCTCGCCATGATGGTGGCGCTGTTTATCTTCAGCCTCGCGCTGCGGGATATCCCGATGGGCGAGCTGCTGCTGTCGCTGATTAGCCTGGCGGTAGCCGCGGTACCGGAAGGACTGCCGGCGATCATCTCGATTATTCTGTCGCTCGGCGTGCAGACGATGGCGCGCAAGCGGGCGATTATTCGTAAGCTGCCGACCGTGGAAACCCTCGGCGCCATGACCGTGGTCTGCTCGGATAAAACCGGCACCCTGACGATGAACGAAATGACCGTCAAAGCGATCATCACCGCCGACTGCTGCTATCGGGTGGAAGGCGACAGCTACGAGCCGCAGGGGCGGATCTTCCTCGAGGGGAGCGATGAGCCCGTGCAGGTTCAGCCCGGCACCGTGCTGGAGACCTGGCTGCGCACCATCGACCTGTGTAACGACAGCCAGCTTACCCAGGATGAGCGCGGTCTGTGGGGGATCACCGGCGGGCCGACCGAAGGGGCGCTTAAAGTGCTGGCGGCGAAAGCGCAGCTCCCGGCGGTGGAGGCCCGTCTGGTGGCCAAGATCCCCTTTGACTCGCAGTACAAATATATGTCGACCCTGCAGCACATCGATGGCAATGCCCGGGTGCTGATCACCGGTGCGCCGGACGTTATCTTCGCCATGTGCCGCGAGCAGATGAGCCGCCACGGCGCGGTGCCGTTCGAGGCGCAGTACTGGGAAGAGGAGATGGCGCGCTTCGCCCGTCAGGGACTGCGGATGGTGGCGGCGGCCTGTAAGCCGGCCAGCCTTGATGCCACCACCCTCAACCATGAGGACCTGCAGGAGGGACTGATTTTCCTCGGCATCGCCGGGATGATGGATCCCCCGCGTCCGGAAGCCATTGACGCCATCCACGCCTGCCAGACCGCCGGCATACGCGTGAAAATGATCACCGGCGACCACCCGCAGACGGCGATGAGCATCGGCCAGATGCTGGGGATCACCAACAGCAGCCAGGCCATGACCGGCTACCAGCTGGAGCACATGGACGATGCGGCGCTGGCGAAGGCGGCGGTGGAGTACGACATCTTTGCCCGTACCAGCCCGGAGCATAAGCTGCGCCTGGTTAAAGCCCTGCAGGATAACGGCGAAGTGGTCGGCATGACCGGCGACGGCGTTAACGACGCGCCGGCGCTGCGCCAGGCCGACGTGGGTATCGCCATGGGTATCAAAGGCACCGAAGTCACCAAAGAGGCGGCCGACATGGTGTTGACCGATGATAACTTCGCCACCATCGCCAGCTCGGTAAAAGAGGGCCGTCGGGTCTATGACAACCTGAAGAAGACCATCCTCTTCATCATGCCGACCAACCTGGCGCAGGGGCTGCTGATCATCATCACCCTGCTGGCGGGGAACATTATTCCGCTGACCCCGGTGCTGATCCTGTGGATGAACATGGCGACGTCGGCGACGCTCTCCTTCGGCCTGGCCTTTGAGGCCGCAGAGCGCAACGTGATGAACCGTCCGCCGCGTAAAACCGGCCAGCATGTGATGGATGGTTTCGCCGTGTGGCGAGTGGCTTTCGTCGGGTCGATGATCGCGATTGCCGCCTTTATCCTTGAGGCCTGGCTGGCGCCGCGCGGCCACAGTCCGGAGTTTATCCGCACCGTGCTGCTGCAGATGCTGGTGACGGCGCAGTGGGTCTACATGATCAACTGCCGCAGCAGCGACAGCTTCTCCCTGAGCATGGGTCTGCTGCGCAACAAAGGCATCTGGCTGGTGACCGGCGTCCTGCTGCTGATGCAGCTGGTCATTATCTATGTCCCGCTGATGCAGAGCATGTTTGGTACGGAAGCGCTGCCGCTGCGCTACTGGTTTGTCACTCTGGTCATCGGCGTCGCCATGTTCCTGGTGGTGGAAATCGAGAAGCGTCTGACGCGCCGGTTCCGCAAAACGGCCTGAACAATCTCGCGCGCCTCGCTGCAGGCGCGCGTTACTGTCGCAAGGATCCTCTATGATTAAAACCTTCCGCTTTGCTCTGCTGGCCTGCGGTCTGGTCGTCGGCGCCCTGACGGCGACCGCCGCGCCGGCGGTGCCGGTCCGCGTCGCCACGGTTGAACTGGCTCCTCATGCTGAAGAACGCGCTATCCCCGGGCGGGTCGAGGCGATCCGCGCCGTCGACATTCGCGCGCGCACCGAAGGGGTGATTGTTCAGCGCCACTTCCAGGACGGCCAGTATGTTACCGAAGGCGACCTGCTGTTTACCCTCGACGACGCGCAGCCCCGCGCGGCGCTGGCTCTGGCGCAGGCCGAGCTGAAAAGCGCCGAAGCCTCATTACGTCAGTCGCAGCAGTTGCTCACTCGCTACGAGCGGCTTATCAACAACCACTCCATCAGCCGCAACGACGTCGATACGGCCCGGATGCAGCGCGACGTCGCCGCCGCTGCCGTACAGCAGGCCAAAGCCCGCGTCGAGGCCCAGCAGATTGTGCTCAGCTACACTCAGATTGCGGCGCCGGTGACCGGTCGCGTGGGCCATAGCGCCTTTCACGTCGGGACGCTGGTCAATTCGTCCAGCGGCGTGCTGGTGGACATTGTGCAGTTGGATCCGGTGCGGGTCTCGTTCGCCCTCGACGAAGCCGCGTTTTTCAGCAAAACCGGCCAGCACGCCGATATCCACGCCCTGAAGCAGGCGTGGCTGGCGCAGATTGAGGTTGATGGTAAACGGCGCGACGGGGTGTTGACCTCTATCGATAACCGGATCGACGCCCGCACCGGCAGTGTAGCGGTGCGGGCCGAGTTTGCCAATCCGCAGCACCGTCTGCTGCCGGGCGGCAGCGTGACGATCCTGTTCCGTCCGCAGGAACTGCCGTCGCGAGTGATGGTCCCGGCCGCCGCCGTGCAGCAGGATCCGCAGGGCTTTTTCAGCTGGGTGCTGAAGCCGGACCACACCGCCGGGCACCGTCGTCTGACCCTCGCGGGGCAGCAGGGGCAGCAGTTTGCGGTCGAGAAAGGGCTGCAGGCGGGCGAGCAGGTGATCACCGACGGCGCGCAGCGGTTGCGCGAAGGCGCCGCGGTGCAGGTGCTGAACTAGCTAAGGAGAAGGGATGCTGACCTTTTTTATCCGTCGTCCGCGATTTGCCATGGTGATCGCGCTGCTGCTGACCTTTGTCGGCGCGGTGTCGCTGAAGCTGATCCCGGTGGAGCAGTACCCGGCGATCACCCCCCCGGTGGTGAACGTCAGCGCCAGCTGGCCGGGCGCCAGCGCGTCAGACGTGGCGGAAGCCATCGCCGCCCCGCTGGAGACCCAGCTCAACGGCGTCGATCATATGCTGTATATGGAGTCCACCAGCTCGGATGAGGGGACGTACCGCCTGAGCATAACCTTCGCGGCGGGCACCGATGCCGACCTGGCGGCGATCGACGTGCAAAACCGGGTGGCGCAGGCGCTGGCGCAGCTCCCGGCGGAGGTGCAGCAGAATGGCGTCCAGGTGCGCAAGCGCGCCAGCAATCTGCTTATGGGGGTAAGCCTCTACTCGCCGCTGGGCACGCTGTCGCCGCTGTTTGTCAGCAACTACGCCAGCACCCAGGTGCGCGAGGCGCTGGCCCGCCTGCCCGGCGTCGGCGAGGTGCAGATGTTTGGCGCCCGGGATTACAGCATGCGTATCTGGCTGCGCCCGGACCGCATGAACGCGCTCAACATCACCACGGATGATGTCGCCCAGGCGCTGCGCGAGCAGAATGTGCAGGGCGCGGCGGGGCAGGTGGGCACCCCGCCGGTATTTAACGGCCAGCAGCAGACGCTGACCATCAACGGGCTGGGGCGTCTGAACGAGGCGGCCAGCTTTGGCGAAATTATTATCCGCCGCGGCGCGCAGGGGCAGCTGGTGCGCCTCGCCGACGTGGCGACCATTGAGCTGGGCGCCCGCAGCTACAGCTCCGGCGCCCAGCTGAACGGTAAAGCGTCGGCCTATCTGGGGATCTATCCGACGCCCACCGCCAACGCCCTGCAGGTCGCCAGCGCAGTGCGTGCGGAGCTTAACCGCCTGCACACTCGCTTTCCGGCGGATCTCACCTGGGAGGTGAAGTTCGATACCACCCGCTTTGTGGCGGCGACGATCAAAGAGATCGGCGTCTCGCTGGCGCTGACCCTGCTGGCGGTGGTCGTGGTGGTGTCGCTATTTTTGCAGAGCTGGCGGGCGACGCTGATCGTAGTGCTGGCGATCCCGGTGTCACTGATCGGCACCTTTGCGGTGCTCTATCTGCTGGGCTACAGCGCCAACACCCTCAGCCTGTTCGCGATCATTCTCGCCCTGACGATGGTGGTGGATGACGCCATTGTGGTGGTGGAGAATGTGGAAACCAAAATGGCGGAAGGGCTGGATCGCCTGCAGGCCACCGCCCAGGCGCTGCGGCAGATCGCCGGGCCGGTGATCGCCACGACCCTGGTGCTGCTGGCGGTGTTTGTGCCGGTGGCGCTGCTCCCGGGGATCGTCGGCGAGCTGTACCGGCAGTTTGCCGTGACGCTCTCCACCGCGGTGGCCCTGTCGAGCCTGGTGGCGCTAACCCTGACGCCGGCCCTCTGCGCGCTGCTGCTGCGCCCGCGTCCTGCCCGGCCAGCGGCGGTGTGGCGGGCGTTTAACCGTCTTCTCGACGGCACCCGCGACGGCTATGGCCGGCTGGTAGGCTGGATGAACCGCCGTCCCTGGCTGGCGCTGGCGGCGACGGTGGCGGCAGGCGCGCTGGTGGCGTTCAGCTTCACCTCGATGCCGAAAGGCTTCCTGCCGCAGGAAGATCAGGGTTACCTGTTTGCCAGCGTGCAGCTGCCGGAGGCGGCGTCGCTGGAGCGTACCGAAGCGGTGATGGCCCAGGCGCGTAAACTGCTGATGGCTAACCCGGCGGTGGAGGATGTGATTCAGGTGTCCGGGTTCAACATTCTCAACGGCACCAGCGCCTCTAACGGCGGGTTTATCTCGGTAATGCTCAAGGACTGGCATCAGCGGCCGCCGCTGGATGCGGTGATGGCGGATATTCAGCGCCAGCTGCTGTCGCTACCGGAGGCGACGATCATGACCTTCGCGCCGCCGACCCTGCCGGGCCTGGGCAATGCCTCGGGGTTTGATCTGCGCATCCTGGCGCAGGCCGGTCAGTCGTCGGCGGAGCTGGAGCAGGTGACGCGGGAGATCCTCCAGCTGGCGAACCAGCATCCGCAGCTGAGCCGGGTGTTTACCACCTGGAGCAGCAACGTGCCGCAGCTGACCCTGACGGTCGACCGCGACCGGGCGGCGCTGCTGGATGTGCCGGTGGCGCAGATCTTCAGCAGCCTGCAGACGGCGTTCGGCGGCACGCGCGCCGGCGATTTCAGCCGTAACAATCGTGTCTATCATGTGGTGATGCAAAATGAGATGCAGTGGCGTGAGCGGGCTGAGCAGATTAGCGAGCTGTACGTCCGCAGCCGCGACGGCGAGCGGGTGCGGCTGAGCAATCTGGTCACCATTACGCCGACGGTGGGGGCGCCGTTTATTCAGCAGTACAATCAATTCCCGTCCGTGTCGGTGAGCGGTTCAGCGGCCGAGGGGGTCAGCAGCCGCACGGCGATGGCGGCCATGGAGCAGATTTTGCAGGCCCATCTGCCGCCGGGATATGACTATGCCTGGAGCGGGATCTCCTGGCAGGAGCAGCAGACCGGTAATCAGGCGGTGTGGATCGTGCTGGCGGCGGTGGCGATGGCGTGGCTGTTTCTGGTGGCGCAGTATGAGAGCTGGACGCTGCCGGCGAGCGTCATGCTCTCGGTGCTGTTCGCCATCGGTGGAGCGCTGCTCTGGCTGTGGACCGCGGGCTATGCCAACGATGTGTATGTTCAGATAGGGCTGGTGCTGCTGATCGCCCTGGCGGCGAAGAATGCGATTCTGATCGTTGAGTTCGCCCGCAGCCGGCGCGAGGAGGGGCTGTCGATAGTCGACGCTGCGCGCGAGGGGGCTACCCGCCGCTTCCGCGCGGTAATGATGACCGCGGTGTCATTTATTATCGGCATCATGCCGATGATGCTCGCCACCGGCGCCGGGGCGCAGAGCCGGCGGATCATCGGCACCACGGTATTCAGCGGGATGCTGGTGGCGACGATGGTTGGCATCCTGTTTATCCCGTCGCTGTATGTACTGTTTCAACGTATGCGCGAGTGGGCGCATCGGCGGGGGTAAGCGCGGCGCTACCGGTCGGTAACGGGGATACTCCAGGCTGCAACGACTACCGGGCGGTCCCCTCTCCCTTTGGGAGAGGGGTAGGGTGAGGGTGGGTTTTGCGTTCACGTTGCGTTTGGGCGTGAGCCCCGCCTTATCTGCCGACCTTCGGTTCGCCGATTTCAGCGGGAATCAGCCCTGCTGCACGCCCGTAGATTTCAGGGGCCATACCATAGCGAACAGACTCTGTAGGCCCGGTAAGCGCAGTGGACTGACCCCATAAAGTTGGATGGTTCATATTAAGCGGCTCTCAGAGCCTGGG
>ERZ773209.847-NODE-847-length-20338-cov-7.053887_pt1 | contig 20338 bp, 17 predicted proteins | sample MGYA00511109_ERZ773209 | MGnify/ENA primary metagenome ERZ773209 (study PRJEB29015, sample SAMEA2737786) | human gut metagenome | biome: human gut; feature: human-associated habitat; material: faeces | place: China | collected 2012 ...
TATCAGCCATATTTAATCCAGTAAATTTAACTCAATAAATTCTGTCTTGAATTAATTCTGTCTGAGCTTATCACATCTCTGTATACTTCCACGCTTCCGTCTTTATTGTAAGCTGTTATAACAGGCATCTTCCTGCTTAAGAAAAGATATATACCCTCTGTTATTGAATATGCTCCAATATTGTAAAATATTATCTTGTCATTACATTCCGGTGTGCCAATTGGAAGATTCTTAACAATGAGATCTGCGACTGTACAGAGTGAACCGCATATTGTCCATTTCTCATCATCTGTTCCGTTAAGCCTTGACATTACATTTCTGTCCTTAACTATTGTTCCGTCTGCCTTTACATATGAATATGCTGGTATCTTCATAGCCATAGCCTGTCCATAATAATTAACGTGGTTAATGCCGCCATCAACTATTACATACTGCTGTCCCTTGTTCTTCTTAATATCAGCAATTCCTGTTACATATACGCCGCACTCAGCCACAAGATATCTGCCCATTTCAAGTGTTATGCTGTACTTTGTCTTGTAATTTTCAAGTAAAGCAGCAAGCTCCTTTAACATATCATAATTATTATCATATGCCACATCACCAAAATATGATACTGGAAGTCCCGGACCATACTCTAATTCTTCTGCTTTAAAGCCATAATCTGCATAAAGACTGTCGCAAAGTCCATCAAGCCACTCTATTTCTGACTTTATAATATCAAACTTTTTCTTCTGTGTGCCTGTATAGCACTGGACACCACGGATATTAAGCTCTGGATACTGCTCCCTGTTCTTAACAATATCCTTAATATCTTCCTCATCAAGTCCGAACTGGTTGCCGCTTGTTACTCTTAAAAGCACATCTATTGTAACTTCAGCTTCCCTTGCACATTCTGATAAAAGGCTATACTGTTCCTTTGACTCTACTGTATAAACACCAACTCCGCCGCAATCATTTAAAACGTGGCATATATCAGCTTTCTCCTTATTAACACCGGATAATACAATATCTTTCATATTGACCTTCTCTCGCTCGCATATTGCAAATTCTCCCGGTGAACACACCTCATACTTAGTATTAAGATGTTTAAATGCATCTACAAAAAATGGATTAGCTTTCATAGCATAGCAGAGTGTAACCCCTTCTCCTAATATAGCCTTTATCTCATTAATTCTATTTTCAAGTGCTTCTTTATCTAATATATACAATGGTGTTGAATGTTGGTCCGCTATCTCAATAATTTTTTCTGTACTAAGCATTATATCCCTCCATCAAAGCCTTTCTATCTATCTTTCCATTTTTTGTAAGTGGCATAGCTTCAACATTAACAAGCACTTCCGGTATCATAAACTTAGGAATCTTTGATACAAGATAATGTGTAAGTGACTTGTTGTCAGCATTTCCTTCATAGAAAGCATATATCTTATTCTGTTCCTGTTCATATATGCAACATGCTCTCTGTATGCCATCCATGGAGTTAATCGCCATCTCTATCTCACCAAGCTCTATCCTGTGTCCATTGTGCTTTATCTGGAAATCCTTTCTTGAAGAGAAGCACATCTCACCCCTCTCGTTGTAATAACCAAGATCACCTGTTCTATATATTATCTCGTTATAATATGGATTAAGTGGATTCTGTACAAATGCACTATCTGTCTTTTCCCTGTTATTAAAATAGCCCATAGTTACCGCTGTTCCTGATACACATATCTCGCCTGTCTTATCAGCTTCACTGTTCTTAATAAGTTTATCATTCTCATCTAACATCTGTGCTTTGTTTGCCACACCGATCAAAGTTCCTAATGTATCGAACATATCAACGAATAAGAAAGATAAAATAATCACTACAAAATCAAATACTCTTACCGTAGAAAAATCTGCTTTAAAGCACTGTCCGAATGTCTCTCCTAAAGAAGTGAAATCTGTCAGTCCCCAGACCGGATATAAAGAATAAAATCCTGCTTCTGCATCCGGGATATAAAGACCAGCTGCCTGAGCGATCATTCCTAAGATCCATGTGGCAGCAATACCGATGAGGATTGCTCCTTTTACACCTCTGATATATAAAATAGAGATGATAAAAAGACCGATCAGTGCAAGGATCGCTCCGATTCCAAGTGTATGGAAATCTCCTGTAAAGTCAACGATCGTAACAAGTGTGGAATCGTTATTTACAACAATGTGGCCATCCTGTAAACCTAAAAATGCGATGAAGAAACCGATACCGACACTCACACCTTTTTTCAGAGTGGTAGGGATCGCATTGAAGATCGCCTCACGCACATTAGTAAGGGAGAGCACGATAAAAATCAGACCTTCTGCAAAAACTGCCATCAGGGCGATTTTCCAGTCGTATCCCATTGCGCCACATACCGTGTATGCAAAATAAGCATTTAATCCCATACCCGGGGCAAGTGCAAATGGATAATTTGCAAGCATTGCCATTGCCAGTGTTCCGATAAAGGAAGCGATACAGGTTGCCATCAAAACTGCCGTCTTATCCATTCCTGCTGCTGCGAGCATGGATGGATTGACTGCAAGGATATACGCCATTGTCATAAATGTGGTGATACCCGCTAACACTTCTGTTTTCACAGTCGTGTTGTTCTCTTTTAATTTAAACATTTTCTCTAACATTTCTAATCTCCTGCTTTGTTTTACAGCTCTATAAAACTATTTTCCTTCGTATGTGATCACAGAAGCGACATCATATTTAGCCAGTTTTTCACGTCCCTTTAATCCTGCTAACTCCATTAAGAAAAGGATTTTTACAACTTCGCCGCCAAGCTGCTCTACTAATTTACAGCTTGCTTCCATAGTTCCTCCGGTTGCGATCAGGTCATCCACTAATACAACCTTCTGTCCCGGTCTGACCGCATCCTTATGGATCTCGATCTCTGCTTTTCCATATTCAAGATCATATTCTGCTGAGACTGTCTCACAAGGAAGTTTTCCTTTTTTACGAACCGGAATAAAAGCTTTTCCAAGTGCATAGGCAATTGGCATTCCAAAGATAAATCCTCTGGACTCCGCACCTGCAATAATGTCAAAATCTACTCCATCTAACAGTTTGATCATGGAATCGATTGCCAGTTTTAATCCATCCGGATCCTGTAATACACTTGTTACATCACGGAACATAATGCCCGGTTCCGGAAAATCTGGTATGGTTCTTACATACTCCTCTATTTTTTTCATTGATAATACCCCTTTCACTTAAAAATGTGACAAATCCACAACCATCATATACGATTGTCTGTCAAGATTCAATTTAGTAATACTTATAAATCTTATAAGCTGGTACGGACAACCTTTGGTTTGTACCCTTCTTTTTCCAGCGCTTTGATGATCTGTTTCTTGTGATCTGTGCCAAAACACTCTAATGTAATGCGGAGTTCCACGGCTGCGCTTCGGTTTGTTGTGACAAACTGATTGTGTTCCAATTTGATGACATTTCCCTGCTGTGCTGCAATAATACCGGAAACTTTGCAGAGTTCGCCCGGCTTATCCGGAAGCAGAACTGACACTGTGAAGATTCTGTCTCTTAAGATCAGTCCCTGCTGTACCACAGAGGACATGGTGATGACATCCATGTTACCACCACTTAAAATGGATACAATCCGTTTGTCGGACACATCCAGATGTTTTAATGCCGCTACAGTTAAAAGTCCTGAATTTTCCACGATCATCTTATGATTTTCCACCATGTCAAGGAAAGCCGCTACCAGCTCATCATCCTCCACTGTGATAATATCATCCAAATTTTGCCGGATATAAGGGAAAATCTTGCTGCCCGGTGTCTTAACGGCTGTACCATCTGCAATTGTGCTGACAGTCGGAAGAGTTGTCACTTTTCCTGCTGCAAAAGACGCCTGCATACAGTTTGCTCCTGCCGGTTCTACACCGATCACTTTGATCTTTGGATTTAATAATTTTGCAAGAGTGGAAACGCCTGTTGCAAGTCCGCCACCACCGATCGGTACAAGAATATATTCTACCAACGGAAGCTCTTTGAAGATTTCCATTGCGATCGTGCCCTGACCGGTTGCAACTGCGAGATCATCGAATGGATGAATAAATGTATATCCCTCTTTCTCTGCGAGCTCATAAGCTTTCTGACATGCCTCATCGTACACATCTCCGTAAAGTACAACCTCTGCGCCGTAGCTCTTGGTACGGTTTACTTTGATGAGCGGTGTTGTGGTAGGCATGACAATGACTGCCTTGCATCCATAACATTTTGCAGCATAGGCAACACCCTGCGCGTGATTTCCTGCGGAGGCAGTGATAAGTCCCTTCGCTCTTTCCTCCTCGGTCAGTGTGCTGATCTTGTAATATGCACCACGCACTTTATAAGCACCTGTAAACTGCATATTCTCCGGTTTTAAATAAACCTTGTTTCCTGTCTGCTGGCTGAAATAATCACTGTAAACCAGTTTTGTCTCTGTCGTGACTTCCTTTACCTTTTCGGAAGCCTCCTCAAACTTGTCTAATGTAAGCATATTAATCCTCCTTGTTTTTTCGAAGAAAAAATCCGAGCTCCTATGGGCGAGGAGAGGATTTGTCCTCCTGTACATCAAATAATGCATTCACAAACTGATTGGAATCGAATTTCTGCAGATCCTCGATTGTCTCCCCGACTCCGATATATTTTACCGGAATGCCAAGTTCTGAATGGATCGCAACGGCGATTCCACCCTTTGCTGTTCCATCCATTTTTGTCAGGATGATTCCGGTGATATCTGCCACATCTGCAAACTCTCTTGCCTGCGCAAGCGCATTCTGTCCGGTCGTTGCATCCAGAACGACCAGTGTCTCACGGAATGCATCCGGATATTCTTTTTCCAGAATACGGTTAATCTTGCGAAGTTCTTCCATCAAATTCTTTTTATTATGAAGTCTGCCTGCGGTATCACATAAAAGTACATCTGCATTTCGCGCTTTTGCTGCTGCCACCGCATCATATACGATAGCTCCCGGATCAGCGCCTTCCTGTCCGCCGATCATCTCCACTCCGGCGCGGTTTGCCCACTCCTGAAGCTGTGTTCCGGCTGCGGCACGGAATGTATCTGCTGCTGCAAGGACAACTTTTTTGCCCTGATCTTTTAATTTTCCGGCAAGCTTTCCAACGGATGTCGTCTTTCCAACACCGTTGACACCGATCACCAGCACCACAGATTTCTCGTTTTCAAAACGATAGGCTGTCTCTCCGACATCCATCTGCTCTTTGATACTGTTGATCAGAAGTTCCTTGCACTCTGCCGGATCTTTGATATGATTTTCCTTTACTTTTTTCTTCAGGTTCTCAATGATAGCTTCCGTTGCATTGACACCGATATCACCCATAATGAGAATCTCTTCGATCTCTTCATAGAAATCGTCATCAATATTGGAAAATCCATTGAATACCGCATCAATGCCGGAAACAATATTATCCCTCGTCTTGCTCAGTCCGGAAACCAGACGGCTCCAGAAGCCTTTTTTTTCTTCGCTCATCCCTTTTTCCTCGTTTCTATATGATTTGTCCCACTGCGTCCTCTGAATTAGTTGCTCAGATCATCATCGATCAGATTGACCGAAACTAATGTGGAAACACCTTTTTCCTGCATGGTGATACCATACAGACGATCCGCTGCCGCCATGGTGCCGCGTCTGTGGGTAATGACAATAAACTGTGTACTTTTTGTCAGCTTATGTAAGTATTTTGCAAAACGGCTGACGTTGGAATCGTCGAGTGCCGCCTCGATCTCGTCTAACAGACAGAATGGGGAAGGTTTTAAATTCTGAATCGCAAAAAGCAGTGAGATTGCTGTGAGTGATTTTTCTCCACCGGACATCTGCATCATGTTCTGTAATTTCTTTCCTGGCGGTTGTGCAATGATGCGGATGCCGCACTCTAAGATATCCTCATCTTCTACAAGTTCAAGCGTTCCTTTTCCACCACCGAAAAGCTCCTTAAACACTTTATCAAACTCGCGCTGAATTTCTGCAAATTTTTCCATAAACTGTTTGCGCATTCCGGTATCCAGTTCTTCAATAATTCTAACCAGAGTCTTTTCTGCCTCAATCAGATCATCATGCTGTCCCTTTAAGAAACCGTAACGCTCCGAGATTTCTTTGTAATCTTCAATGGCATTGACATTGACATCTCCCAGTTTTCGAATGTCATCTTTGATGCCTGCAATCTGTTTTTTCAGATCCGTAAGATCCGAAAATGCCTCATCCCTCAACTCCATCGCTGCATGCAGTGTCAGCTCGTACTCCTCCCACATATAATTCGTCTGGTAGTTTCCGGCTTCTTCAAGTTTTTCTCTCTGACTGTTCAAACGGTAAATCTCTTTATCCAGGTCTGCGATTTTCCTGGAAACATCCTCCTGTTTCTGGAAAAATCCCTTATAGGAAGCAGACATCTCCTCTTTCTTCCGGATATGCTCTTTTAAAGCTTTCTCCTGCTCTTCCTGATAATCTGCAGAGTTTAAAATTGTCTTTTTAATCTCATCGATATCCTGACGTTTCTTCTCCACATCTGCTTTCGCATTCTTCGCTTCGTTTAACACACCTTCGCGCTCATCGTCAAAACGCCTGATCTCGCTCTGGATACGTGTGAGATTTTCCATTACGAATTCTGCCTTCTGGCGGATTCCCGCAAGCTCTAATGTCACCTGGGATACCGCATTTGTAGCAGATTCCACATCTGCACTTTTCTCATCCAGAATTTGCTGGAATTTCTTATTTTCTTCCTCGATCTGGCTCTCACGATTTTTCACATATTCAATTTCTTCTGATATTTTTTCTTTATTATCGTTGATTTCCTGAAGCTGTTTCTCTATCTCACGGTTTTCTGCGATCAGTCCCGCATACACATTTTCACTTTCGTTCTTCTGCGCCGCTGCACGATCCACATTCATTTTTGCCGTATTCTGTAAAATCAGCTGCTCCTGTAGTTCTGCCTTATTGGCTTCGATATCATCCACGAGCAGACTCTGTGCTGTCTTGATATCCTCCAGACGGTTGCGGCTTTCCTTTATCTTCTGTTCTGACTTGCTGATCAGTTCCTCTAATTCTTCGATCTCACGGTTTCTTCCGAGAAGATTACTGTTATTGCGGAATGCACCACCTGTCATGGAACCGCCCGGACTTAAATACTCTCCCTCTAACGTTACGATATGAAGGGAATAATGATTCTTCTTTGCCAGTTTGATTGCAAAATCAATATTCTCTGTGACGATCACTCTTCCTAACAGGTAGGCAGTCACGCCCTCGTATTTTGCCTCTGTTTTAACTAACGTATTGGCAAGTCCAATGACGCCCGGTTCTTTTAGGGCATCCATATTTTTAAAGTTGCCTTTTCCATCTACACTTGTAAGCGGTAAAAAAGTTGCACGTCCCAGACGGTTCTCTTTTAAGAAAGAGATCATCTTCTTGGCAGTCGCTTCATCCTCGGTGACGATATTCTGGATATTTCCACCCAATGCCGTCTCGATGGCAACTTCATACTTCTTCTCCACCTGGATCAGATCAGAAACAACTCCAAGAAGTCCCTTATTCTGCTCCTTTTGTTCCATCACTTTGCGGATACTGTTACCATATCCATCATAGCGCTCTGCAATATTTTTCAGAGATTCTAATTTGGACTGCTGCTTGTTATATCTTGCAAGTGTCTCCTCTAATGTATGCGTTGTCTCAATGGATTTTTTCTTCCAGTCGCGGCTTTTCTCCTCCATGGAAAGTCCGGCCTGTTTCAGCTCTTTTATTTTCTGATTGATGGAATCTAAATCTTTCTGATACTCTGCTAAAACAGAATCTAAATCTGCTTCCTCTGTTTTTCTTGCAAGCAGTCTCTGGTTTAACTGAGCTTTTCGGATGTTGACCTGTTCTTCCATCGTGTCAAACCGCTGTTGTCTTGCCTTAATGGAAGCCTTGCTGTTCAACAGTTCAATCAATTCGCTTTTGCCTTTTTCCATGCCTTCCGTACATCTCGCGATCTCTGTCTGCAATGTCTGAAGTGCTTCTTCCGCTGCTTTTTTCTTTTCCTCAATCTCAGAGATCTGTGCGTCCAGAGTAACCTTTTCTTCCTCATAAGTCTTTCCGGAAGAAATACGTTCTTCTTTCTCATGGTCGATGGCATCCAGACGGCTCTGCATATGTTCATCCGTATGCTCTGCCGAACGGATCTGCTCGTTTAAGATTTCAATCTGGCTCTCCAGCTTGTTCTTTGTCACAGCGGACTGACTCATCTCGTCACGGATTGCATTAATCTTTTCGTCCTCTGCCGCCATATCCTGTTCAAGCTTTTCATATTCTGTTTTTATCTGCTCATAACTTTCTTTTGCTTCCTGATAATCACGATCCGCAATCGAATAGTTTTCTTTGACTTCCTGTAACTGTCTGTCAATACGCTCCATTTCCAATAAGAACATATTGACATCAAACGTTTTTAACTCTTCTTTTTTCTTTAAATAAATACGGGCTTTTTCCGCCTGGCGCTCCAACGGACCGACCTGACGCTCTAACTCTGCCAGAATATCATTGACACGCACCAGATTTTCCCGCTCGTTCTCTAACTTTTTCTGGGCAGTTGCTTTTCGCTTTTTATACTTTACGATTCCTGCCGCCTCGTCAAAAAGTTCTCTTCGCTCTTCCGGTTTACCATTTAAGATACGCTCGATCTGTCCCTGACCGATAATAGAATATCCCTCTTTACCGATACCGGTATCATAGAAAAGTTCTGTGACATCTTTCAGACGACACGGACTTCCATTAATCAGATACTCACTCTCGCCGGAACGGTAAACACGTCTTGACACCGTAACTTCCTCGAAATCAATGGCAAGCTGATGATCTGAGTTGTCCATAGTGATTGCAACATATGCATAACTTAAAGGTTTTCTGTTTTCTGTACCGGCAAAAATAACATCCTGCATGCTTGCACCACGAAGCTGTTTTGCACTCTGTTCTCCCAATACCCAGCGCACTGCATCTGCGACATTACTCTTACCACTGCCATTTGGTCCAACGATCCCGGTGATCCCATTGTGAAAATCGAATACGATCTTATTTGCAAATGACTTGAATCCCTGAACTTCTATACTTTTCAGATACATTTCATAACTCCGTTTCCTGCATTATTTTTTCTGGACCGGTTTTAAAAACAGCAGTGCCTGATAGGCAGCTTCCTGCTCGGCAGCCTTCTTTGTATGACCGATTCCTGTTCCGATCACCCGCTCGCCAATCCTTGCCTCTACTGAGAAGCGTTTGTCATGGTCTGGTCCTTCCTCTGAAATTAATCTGTAATTCAGTTCTTCCTCATAATGTCCCTGCACGACTTCCTGTAAACTTGTCTTGCAGTCATAGAAAAGCTTTTTATGTTCAATATCTGTTAAAATAAATTTATGGATAAACGTTTTTGCATGTTCAAATCCACCATCCAGATAAATTGCTCCGATCACTGCCTCTAATGCATCCGAGAGAATCGAATTGCGGTTTCTTCCACCTGTCAGATTTTCGCCCTTTCCAAGGAACAGATATTTGCCAAGTTCCATCTCTCTGGTACAGATTGCCAGCGTCGGTTCGCAGACCAGACTCGCACGCAGCTTTGTCAGATCTCCTTCCGACTTGTCCGGATATGCCTTATACAAAAAGTCACTGGAAACGATTTCCAACACCGCATCTCCCAAAAACTCCAGTCTTTCATTATCAGAATGTTTTCTCAAATGTTTCTCGTTCGCAAAAGAGCTGTGTGTCAATGCCTGACGCAGCAGTTTTTCCTGTTTGAATTCATATCCAATTTTATCCTGTAATTCTAAAAAATTTGCCATATTTTCTCCTCTCACAGAGGATTTTTCGTAATACCTCAGCCACCTGAGCCATTACCAAAAAACCTCTCCTCTTTTCTTATCAGTAACGTAAAGAGGCTGTCGCACATAGAAAAGATTTCGTTGCGACAGCCTGTATGCTTAAAAGTTATATTTATGAGTTTAAAGCATTTTTGATTTGTTCCACTGCGTCTCCAACTGTTACAATTTTCTCAGCTTCTTCATTTGGAATCTCAATATCAAATTCTTCCTCTAAGCCCATAATAATCTGGAAAACATCCAATGAATCTGCTCCAAGATCATCCACAAAAGTGGTTTCCATTGTGATTTCCTCTTCATCCACATTTAATACTTCAGCGATAATTTTTTTCAGTTTTTCGAATTCCATAATTACATTCCTTCCTGTTCTGCAGAACCTAAAATATTTTTCTTGATCTTACCATTAATATCCTGTTCTTTAAAAGTAACACACTGATAAATTGAATTGGTAACTTCCTTTGCCTTGGCACTTCCATGCGTCTTCACCACAAGACCATTCAATCCTAAAAGCGGTGCACCACCATATTGGGAGGCGTCAAATGTTTTCAGTGTAGATTTTAAAGCCGGCAATGCAAGCGCAGCGCCAATTTTGCTTCGCAGAGTACTCATCATACCCTTCTTGATTGCGCCAACCAGTGTACCCGCCAGTCCTTCGTACAGTTTTAAGATGACATTTCCCACAAACGCTTCACAGACAATGACATCTGCCTCGCCATGTGGAATCTCCCTTGCCTCAATACTGCCTACAAAATTAATGTCTGTACACTCTTTTAATAATGGAAATGTCTCTTTTACAAGCGCATTCCCCTTTTCCTCTTCTGCTCCAATATTTACAATTGCAACTCTTGGATTCTTAATTCCAAGAACATTTTCCATATAAATGGATCCCATCTTTGCAAACTGAACCAGATGTGATGCCCTCGCATCTACGTTCGCACCACAGTCGATCAATAAAGAGACTCCCTTTTCCGTAGGAATCAATGGTGCCAAAGGCGGTCTCTCAATTCCGCGGATTCTTCCAACGATAACCTGTCCTCCGACAAGGATAGCGCCTGAACTTCCGGCGGAAACAAAAGCATCTGCTTCTTTCTGCTTTACCATATTCATTCCAACAACAATTGATGACTGTTTCTTTTTTCGAATTGCATTCACTGGCGGTTCTGCTGTCTCGATCACTTCCTCAGCATGTACCACTTCAATCTGTTCTTTTGGGTAAGAATACTGTTTCAGTTCTTTCTCAACCACATCCTGCTGTCCTACCAACAGCACCTTGATGTCCGATCTGCCATTCACAGCATCGACTGCACCCTTGACTAACTCTCCCGGTGCATTATCTCCACCCATTGCATCCAGTGCAACTCTCGTGATTTCCTGTTGCATACACTTCTCCATTTCCTGCGTGTTAACTGCCTTACGAAAAGTGCTCCTTACACGTCTATAAGAAAATATACTATAACTTTTTCTATAAATCAATATATAATCACATTTGTGTGATCACAGTTCTCAGTTGAAATACTCCATGTTCCGTTCCTTCTCTGCTTCTAAGTCTTCCGGAGACATATATTTCTGAAAAATCTTTTCCAGAATGAAATTAGCAAGCAGCATATATACACATGGAATTATAAATACTGCCGGTGGGAATATATAAACTGCAAATGCTGCTGCAAGGAGCAGGACAAAGAGAAGCAGTGTCTTCCACAGATTTCCCAGTGCGATCAGCGCCGCATTTTTTAAGATCATCTTTGTCTGATTCTCAAATCGCGCAATATAAGGAAACAGGTAAATTGCCCACATCGTTGCAAACATCATCAGCACTGCAAATACAATATATATTTTTCCTAACGCAACACCTGCTTTTGCATACTGATACATCACATAACAGTCGAATCCCATGATCGCATATAATAAGAGGAGGATCAGCCATACGATCGTTGACTGCCTGAAATTCGTCTTAAATGCATGCCAGAACTCCCTGCCTATGTAACTGCGGTTGTTCCGGATCACTTTATTCACCGTATAATACAATGCTGTGGTTGCCGCCCCGGCTGTCACGATCGGGATACATAAAAAAAACCAGAACGCACTCAGACAGATCACATCAATGATCTTCCCCAATCCCTGAAAAAACTTGTTGTCAACATTAAAAAAATCGCCCATATTTATTCCCTTCTTTGATTCGTGATAGAGCAATACTGCCCATTGGTAACACTCATTATAGCATAGCCCGAGACAGTCTACAATGACTGTAATTGTTAAAAATCGGTAAAGAAAAAGGACTTTCAATCTCTTGAAAGTCCTCTGATCTTCTTAAAAATTAGTCCTGAGGAATAATCTCTTTTTTGTTATATGAGCCACAGTTCTTGCATACTCTATGAGGCATCATTAATTCACCACATTTGCTGCATTTTACTAATGCAGGAGCAGTCATTTTCCAGTTTGCTCTTCTTTTATCTCTTCTTCCTTTGGAAGATTTATTTTTTGGACAAATTGACATTTACTTACACCTCCTTAAATTTGTTAAAGACATCTTGGATTGCTGCCATTCTTGGATCCAGTTCTGTTCTCTGGCAATTGCAGTCACCCTTATTCAGGTTCATTCCGCACACTTTGCAAATTCCTTTGCAATCCTCTTTGCACAGAACTTTCATCGGCCAGTTTACCAAAATCTCTCCATAGATAAGTTTATCTACATCCAGATCAAATCCAATCAGGTAGTCTATATCCTCCATCTCTTCATCATTGATTGCAGAATTTTCCAGACGGAACTCCTTGTCAATGTCGAAATGGATTCTTGTCGGAACTTCTTCCAGACAACGGCTACACGGTATTGATGCTGCCAGATCCACAGTGCCACTGATACGCAGCTTGCCGCCATCAATGTTTGCGATCTGTAAATCAATCGGTGCCTTTTCAATGATCGGGAACTCGCCTAATCTCGATACAAAGGATTCTAACTCGATCTGAACTTTTTCTGTTAAGGACTTGTTCTCACAAGTTACAATACTTGAAATATCTATAATCACAGCGCTCTCCCCAAAACTCGCTTAAGCCCAAACTCCTAAGCTGAGGTTTTTCACACCTAAATGATTATACATAGGTGTCTTTCTTTTGTCAACCACTTTTTTCACATATTGTCAAGTTTTTTCCCTTGACAGTGTTTTTCTAGCCGGATCTGCCGTTCATTTTCCATCTTTTGCACCGCAGATTCTGTCTGGTCTCTCATTATTTTACAAGCGCAACTGTCTCTCTTGCAATTGCAAGCTCCTCGTTTGTAGGGATCACGCAGACCTTCACTTTGGAATCCGGTGTGGAGATCACTGCCTCATCACCGTGAGTTGCATCATTGACTTCGTTATCAATAGTAATTCCAAGATAGCCAAGGTAAGCAGCGATCTTTCTGCGGACCAGATTGGTATTCTCACCAATTCCTGCGGTAAATGCGATTGCATCTACTCCGTTCATGGCTGCCACATAGGAACCGATGTATTTTGCAACACGGTAGCAGAATACTTCGATCGCATTGATCGCATATTCATTTCCCTCGTTATAGGCTGCCTCAAGGTCACGGAAATCAGAAGAAATGCCTGTCATTCCCTGTACACCGGACTTCTTATTTAAAACATTCATAACACCTTCAATATCAAGGTTCTCTTTCTTTGCAATGAACTCCATGATTGCAGGATCGATATCACCGGAACGGGTTCCCATGACAAGACCTTCTAATGGAGTAAGTCCCATGGAAGTATCAACACATTTTCCATTGACAACTGCGCTGACAGAAGCTCCGTTTCCAAGATGTGCTACGATCACTTTGGAGTTATTTAAATCCATTCCAAGGTACTCTACCAGACGTTTGGATACAAAGCTGTGGCTTGTTCCGTGGAAGCCGTATCTTCTTACTTTGTATTTCTCATAATATTCATGAGGCAGACCGTAAAGGTATGCTTTCTTAGGCATTGTCTGATGGAAAGCAGTATCAAATACACCAACCATAGGCACGTTTGGCATTAATTCCTGGCAGGCACGGATTCCGATCAGGTTTGCAGGATTGTGAAGTGGTGCAAGATCGTTACACTCTTCGATCTGAGCCAGAACTTCCTCTGTCAGAACAACAGAACTTGCAAATTTCTCTCCGCCATGTACGACACGGTGTCCGACAGCATCTACCTCTGCAAGGCTCTTTAAAGCACCTGTCTTAGGATTTACGATAGCATCCAGTACCATCTGGATCGCCTGTTTGTGTGTTGGCATAGCTGCTTCTGTAATCTCTTTGTCGAGACCTGTTTTCTGGTAAACTAATCTTCCGTCGATCCCGATCCTCTCGCAGAGACCTTTTGCCAGTACTGCTTCTGTTTCTGAATCAATGAGCTGGTATTTCAGTGATGAACTACCACAGTTAATTACTAATACGTTCATGATTTTTCTCCTCTATCAACTATATTGTGCCTTATGGCATTTTCTACTTTTTCGGGTCTTCTCAGACAGACCACATATGGTTTTAGTATACGCCTTTCTTTTCTGTGCGACAAGCCACTTTTTGCCATATTTCGTGTATTTAATACGAAACATCTTGTCAATTTTTTAACGATTCTACTTACCGTTTCATAATAGAAAACTACGCTGTCACGGCCAATTTCTTATCATCCGCATTACAATCACGAAACACGGTTCAACAGTCACTTGATTTTTCTTATAAAAATGGTTATGTTACTACTAAGTCATTTTGAGACAGCCAGGAAAGGATCATCCCATGAAAATTACAGGCATTATTGCAGAATACAATCCATTTCACAATGGACATGCTTATCAGATAGCAAAAATAAAAGAGGAAACAGACAGCGATTATGTCATTGTCGCCATGAGCGGAGATTTTGTGCAGCGGGGAGAACCTGCCATCACAGACAAATACGAACGCGCCAGAATGGCACTCTCCTGCGGTGCGGATCTTGTGCTGGAACTCCCTGCTCTTTTTGCCTGCGCTTCTGCAGAATATTTTGCCAGAGCAGGTGTCGCGCTCTTTACACGGATGGGCTGTATCGACTACCTGTGTTTTGGCGCTGAAAATGCAGACCTTTCCCAATTAAATAAAATCGCAGGCATTCTTGCCGATGAGCCCCGTTCTTATCAGGATGCCCTCAATCGTTATTTAAAAGAAGGGAAAAATTTTCCTGCCGCCAGGATTCTGGCATTAAAATCTTATCTTAGTGCTGAATCTTCCGACGCTGCCTTGCAGACAGAGCAGCTTACCAGCCTCTTATCCACACCAAATAATATTCTTGGCATCGAATACCTGAAAGCATTAAAAACCTGCGGATCACAGATTACACCTTATCCGATTCTGCGGGAAGGTGCCGGATATCATGACACCGATATTCTCTTAAAAAATGCCTCTGCTTCTGCCATCCGGCAGACTTTAAAACAGGCTGGCTCTTCCGGCAGTTCTTCCGGCTCTGCCCCGGATTTTGCATCTTTTTCTGCTGCCATGCCACAGGAAGCTTTCCAGATTTTTTCAGAATATCTCGCCTCCTCCACTTATCTGGAAGCGGATGATTTTTCCGGTATTTTAAATTATCTGTTGCTTTTTTATCCGGCAGAAGCACTTGCCTGCTTTGCCGACTGTAATATTGAAATTGCGAACCGCCTGAAAAAGAACCGCAGTGCATTTTCCTCTTTCACGCAGTTTGCTGCCTTAAATCAGAGCCGCGACATTACTTACGCACGCATGAGCCGTATTTTTACGCATATTCTGCTGCATATGACAGCCGAAGATTATAAGCAGGCAAAACAGCTTGGTTATGTCCCTTACCTGCGCCCGCTTGGATTCAAAAAATCGTCTTCTGACGTACTTGGCGAGATCAAAAAACACACGGATATTCCACTGATAGGGAAGCTTGCAAATGCCAGACAGACGCTTTCTGACGATGCCTTCTGGCTTCTTGAAAAAGATATTTTTGCGGCTGATCTCTATGAACAGGTACTTGCGCAAAAAAACAGAACAATCCCACGAAATGAATACACCCGTGAAATTGTTCTACTGTAATGATTCAGATTGTTTTTATCACTTCTGTGACCAGTTGTTTGAACTGTCTGGAAACACGGTCTGCTGTCTCCTGCACTTCTTTGTGATCCAGCTTTTGTTTTGACATGCCGGCGGCAAGGTTGGTAATACAGGAAATACCACAGACTTTCATTCCCATATGATTGGCTGCCACCGCCTCACATGCGGTGCTCATTCCTGCTGCATCGCCTCCCCATGTCCTGCACATGCGGATCTCTGCCGGTGTCTCATAGCTTGGTCCGGTAAACTGCATGTAAACGCCCTCCTGCAGTGGTATCTGAAGTTTTTCTGCCGCCTTTCTCACTTTTTCCTGTAATTCCGGTGCATACACCTCACTCATATCCGGAAATCTCGTTCCGAGTTCGTCAATATTTTCTCCGATCAGGGGATTCGGGACCGCAGTTGTGATGTGATCTGTGATGAGCATAAAATCTCCCGGTTTGAAGTTATAATTCACACCGCCTGCCGCGTTGGTCAGAATGATCTTTTTTGCTCCGAGAAGTCCCATAAGACGTGTTGGAAGCACTACATCCGACATCGGATATCCCTCATAATAGTGCACACGTCCCTGCATGATCACCATGGGCACACCCTCTACATGTGCGAACACAAATCTTCCCTTATGTCCTTTCACTGTGGATACCGGAAAACCTTCGATATCCGCATAGTTGACCGATGCCTCGATTTTCAGATCATCTGCGTAATCACCAAGACCGGAACCTAAAATAAGTGCCGCCTCCGGGACGAAATCCGTTTTCTCCCGGACACTTTTATAGCATTTCATTAATTTTTCATATACTTCGCTCATGGAATGTTCCCCCTTTTGCAATCATAGTGGCGAAACTCTCACTAAAGTTTTTCTATCAATTATATGATCTTATTAATGATGGAATAAGCGGATTCCGGTGAATGCCATGGCAATGCCGTATTTGTTACAGGTTGCAATGACATGATCATCACGGATAGAACCACCTGGCTGGGCGATGTATTTCACTCCGCTCTTATGAGCACGTTCCACATTATCTCCAAATGGGAAGAATGCATCGGAACCAAGCGCAACGTCAGTGTTTTTATCTAACCATGCGCGTTTTTCCTCCCTTGTAAACACTTCCGGTTTTACTTTAAAAATATTCTCCCATGCGCCATCTGCAAGCACATCCATATAGTCCTCACCGATGTAGAGATCGATCGCATTATCTCTGTCTGCACGTCCAATCTTATCTAAAAACTGAAGTCCGAGCACCTGTGGAGACTGGCGTAACCACCAGTTATCTGCCTTAGAGCCGGCCAGTCTGGTACAGTGAATTCTGGACTGCTGTCCGGCACCGATACCGATTGCCTGTCCACCTTTGACATAGCATACGGAATTGGACTGTGTGTATTTTAATGTGATCATGGAAATGGCAAGATCCATTTTTGCAGAATCCGGGATTTCCTTATTCTCTGTCACGATGTTGTCAAAGAAATGCTCATCGATCACAAGTTCATTTCTTCCCTGTTCAAATGTGATTCCAAACACTTCTTTATGTTCGATCGGAGCCGGTACATAATCCGGATCGATCTCGATCACGTTGTAGTTTCCTTTTTTCTTTGCCTTTAAAATCTCAAGTGCCTCATCTGTATAGCCCGGTGCGATCACACCATCAGACACCTCTCGTTTGATTACAAGTGCTGTCTCTTTGTCACAGACATCGGATAAGGAAATGAAATCGCCGAAAGAAGACATTCTGTCCGCGCCTCTGGCTCTGATATAGGCGTTTGCAAGCGGTGTGAACTCTACGTCCATATCGTCTACCCAATAGATTTTGCGCTCTACCTCAGACAATGGAAGTCCAACTGCTGCTCCAGCCGGAGATACATGTTTAAAAGAGGTTGCTGCCGGAAGTCCGGTTGCCTTCTTCAATTCTCTCACTAACTGCCAGCCGTTAAATGCATCTAAAAAGTTGATATAACCCGGTTTTCCGTTTAACACTTTGATTGGAAGCTCGCCGTTTTCCATATAAATTCTGGATGGTTTCTGGTTTGGATTACATCCGTATTTTAACTCTAATTCTTTCATCTTAATCTCCGCTCCTGCTTATCTTTGATTTTCTAAAAAATTTATGGTCTTTACTTATTTTTATTTACAATTCTTGTCTCGTATTTTCCGGTTTCAATGTCAATGTAACGTACAAATAAGGAAACTTTGTTCTCCTCATTAAGATTTTCCCATACCAGACTGGTAAAGGTATCAATGTCTCCTTCCAGACCAACAAGCTTTGGTTCTCCCTCAAAACTTGGAAGCGGGTTTCCGTCTCCCATATATGTGTGGATAAAATGTGCTTCTCCGGCAACTGGATTCTGATATGCAAATGTATAACGGTTACATGCATCCGGATTTCCATTATTGCTCTTTAAAATAGACATTGCATAATTGTAAGTTCCATTGTCAATGTGCATAATTCCGGAAATTCTTGGTGTATAGTTTGGAGCATCCGGCTCAAACTCTCTGGTTCTTAATGCCTGCTCAAACGTCTGCTGTTTATCCATCAACTCATAAATCGTGTCTGTCTGATCCCCATTGGTAACAATTGTTTTATTGCCAAGTACACGAACCGGAGCATAAATAATCAGGCTTGGATCACTTAATTTCGAAGGATCAAATGCCTGTGTACGGATTCCTTCCCCATCCTCCACAAACACACGGTTGCGGCTGTTCTCACTTCTACCCATAATAAAGTAAGCAGTTACTGCATATTTACCATCTGCGGATTTTCCGATGACGATTCCACGTCCTGGATATGAATTTCCTGCAAGTTCATTTGCTAATGAGATTGATTTCATAAATCCTCCTACTCTCCTCTGTTCTACAAAGTTCATTTATCTGTGTAATGATTCAATACCTTTTTATATTAGCATTGCAGTTTTATTTTTACAATGGATTGGCTCTTATTAGTGTCATGAATTTATTTACTAAGTTATATAAGTTGTATTAATATATAATAAAACTCACTCTTTTCTCGGATAACCGTTGCTGACGAATGAACCATAACGAAAAAAACTGCCCACAAAAGTGAGCAGTCCTGAATTCTAGTTTTTAAAGCTATGGATCGGTGCCGGAATTCTTCCGCCACGGTTGATGAAATCATCACAGGAAAATTTATTTACCGGCATGATCGGCGCATAACCGAACAGTCCACCGAATTCTACCTGTTCGCCAACACCTTTTCCTATGACTGGAATCAGACGGCAGGCTGTTGTTTTCTGATTGATCATACCGAGCGCCATCTCATCTGCGATCATACCGGAGATCGTAGTTGCTTTCGTATCACCTGGAATTGCGATCATATCAAGGCCAACGGAACATACACAGGTCATCGCCTCTAATTTTTCCAGCGTGATGGCACCAGCCTGAACTGCATTGATCATTCCCTGATCTTCACTGACCGGAATGAATGCACCACTCAGACCGCCGACATAAGAAGATGCCATGACACCACCTTTTTTCACCTGATCATTTAACAGTGCCAAAGCTGCTGTCGTTCCCGGTGCTCCTGCATACTCTAAGCCGATCTCGCAGAGAATGTCTGCCACACTGTCACCGATTGCCGGTGTTGGTGCCAAGGACAGATCAACAATACCAAACGGAATATTTAAAAGTCTTGATGCCTCCTGTGCGACAAGCTGTCCGACACGTGTTACTTTAAACGCTGTCTTTTTGATCGTCTCGCAGAGCACTTCAAAATTCTCGCCGCGCACTTTTTCAAGAGCTGTCTTAACAACGCCCGGTCCACTGACTCCGACATTGATGATCGCATCCGCCTCTGTCACACCGTGGAAAGCTCCTGCCATAAACGGATTATCATCCGGCGCATTGCAGAACACTACAAGCTTCATACAGTCCACGGAATCACGGTCTTTCGACTGTTCCGCCACCTCTAATAAAATCTCACCCATTAATTTGACTGCGTCCATGTTGATACCTGTCTTTGTAGACGCAAGATTGACCGAACTGCACACACGGTTCGTTCTGCCAAGTGCTATCGGAATAGACCGGATCAGCATCTCATCTGCTGTTGTCATTCCCTTGGAAACCAGTGCAGAATATCCGCCGATCAGGTTTGCTCCCACTTTTTCAGCGGCGCGGTCTAAAGTGTCGGCGATCGTTGCAAAATCTTCCGGTGTCTTACATGCAGAACCACCTACCAATGCGATCGGTGTCACGGAAATCCGTTTGTTCACGATCGGAATTCCAAATTCATGCTCGATTTTCTCGCCCACTGCGGCAAGATCTTTTGCAACAGTTGTGATGCGGTTATAAATATTTTCATTTAATTTATCCAGATTGGAATCAATACACTCTAAGAGACTGATACCAATGGTAATGGTACGGACATCAAGATTTTCCTGTTCGACCATTTTATTTGTCTCATTTACCTCAAAGAAA
>ERZ773209.875-NODE-875-length-20038-cov-18.253315_pt1 | contig 20038 bp, 20 predicted proteins | sample MGYA00511109_ERZ773209 | MGnify/ENA primary metagenome ERZ773209 (study PRJEB29015, sample SAMEA2737786) | human gut metagenome | biome: human gut; feature: human-associated habitat; material: faeces | place: China | collected 2012 ...
AGAGCACAACCTTGCCAAGGTTGGGGTCGCGGGTCCGAGTCCCGTTTTCCGCTCTTTTTTCTTTAATATTTAAAAAGAGAGAAACATACCCACTATGAATTTATATATTAGATATTTCGATAAGGAAACCTTTGTTTCTTCTGTCGACCAAGCGATAGATTTTTTAAGTCAAATTCCAGAAATAGGAATGAATCCTGATTTGGAAGCAGATATCCGTGATTATGCTGCAAGTGATGTATGCTATCCTAAAAGATATAAAGTACGCCCAAGAGTTTATTTTATTATCATTAAGACAGCTGCTGCATGTATGCAGGATTTTAAGGATAAGAAGGCTTTGCGTACTGTGCCTTCTGAGCGTCATGATAATCCTGCAAGTCCAGTAAACCGTTTGACTGAAGAGCGTCCGGGCTGGTATGAAGGTTCGCTGGATTTCAAGCGAGTTGTAATGGTGCCTGCTACAGGTAAATTTGAGTATCGTGACACTCATTTTGTGGCAGACGTTAAAGCTATGTCAGGAATAGATTGCTATGAGAGAATCGTAGAGCATCTCCGTGGTAGGGTAGATTCCAGAAGTCAGTTCCCTTCTGCAAAGGGTAAGAATTTCCAGTTCCGTTATTTGGGAATGTGGAAATAATTTCATTAAAAATGTTTTGATATGAATAAGGTTATGTTAATTGGTAATGTCGGGAAGGATCCTGATGTTCATTATTATGATGCTGATCAGGCTGTAGCGCAGGTTTCTCTTGCGACAACAGAACGTGGATATACATTGGAAAATGGTATGCAGGTGCCTGATCATACAGATTGGCATAACCTTGTCTTTTTTCGTGCCTTGGCTAAATATGTAGAAAAGTATGTGCGTAAGGGTGACAAACTTTATGTCGAGGGTAAGGTGCGTTACCGTACCTATGATGACAAGCAGGGGAAACGTAGATATGTAACTGAGATTTACGTGGATAATATGGAAATGCTTGTATCCAAGTTTGCTGCTTCACGTACGAATGAAGCAAGTAATGCCCAAACTGCTGCCAAAGCTGAGGCTCAGACTTCTCAGGAAGAGAAGGAACAAGATAGTTTACCATTTTAATTAATATATAAAATTGGATATTTCAACTATAACTGAGGCCTTTGATGATGTTGCTTTTTCATCGCCTTCATTGGGGGTTGTTTTTGCTGCCGTCTTAGCGGCGGTATTACTGTTGGTGTCTGCGTTTGCAAGTGGTTCTGAAATCGCTTTTTTCAGTCTTTCACCTACAGATGTTGATGAACTGGAAGATGAGAAAACAGAAACAGACCGTAAGATTCTGATGTTACGTGAGGATTCTGAGCGTACTCTTGCTACCATTCTCATCGCCAATAATTTTGTGAACGTCACCATCATTATGCTTTTAAACTATGTTTTTGCTGGTGTGGTTCATTTTGGAGCAAAAGCGTATTGGCTGCAATTTCTGATTATTACAGTTCTGCTTACGTTTCTTCTTTTACTTTTTGGTGAAATCATGCCAAAAGTGTATAGTCGTAAGGATCCGTTACTTTTCTGCAGGCGTTTTGTAGGAGGCATTTTGATTGCCCGTAAGATTTTCTGGCCTTTGGAAAATGTGCTCTTGAAAAGTGGAATGTTGGCCGAAAAGGTAGTGAAGAAGGAAAATCACATCTTGAGTGTTGATGATCTGGAACAGGCTTTGGAACTAACTGACAAGGATGATATCAAGGACGAACAGAGTATGCTGAAGGGTATTATCCGCTTTGGTGACGAGACAGCCAAGGAGGTAATGACGAGCCGTCAGAATGTAGTAGATCTGGATATTCACAGTACTTATCCTGAGGTTCTGAAATGTATCGTGGAAAATAACTACAGTCGTATTCCAGTTTATCAGGACAATACCGACAATATTCGTGGCATTCTGTATATCAAGGATTTGCTTCCTCATTTAGGAAAGCCGGCCTCTTTCAGATGGCAGAGTCTGATTCGTCCGCCTTATTTTGTACCGGAGACCAAGAAGATTGATGATTTGCTGAGAGAGTTCCAAGAGAATAAGGTGCATATCGCCATCGTGGTAGATGAATTTGGCGGCACGAGCGGCATCGTAACTCTTGAGGATATTCTGGAGGAAATCGTAGGCGAAATTAATGATGAGTATGATGAGGAGGAAAAGTTCTACTCCAAGTTGAATTATAATACATTTATTTTTGAGGGTAAGACTTTGCTGACTGATTTCTGCAAGATTCTGAATGTTGATGATGAGGAATTTGAGGAAGTGGAAGGCGATGCCGATACTTTGGCCGGATTGCTGCTTGAAATCAAGGGTGATTTTCCAAGCATCCATGAGAAAATCGAATATAAGAATTATTCTTTTGAGGTTTTGGGGGTTGAGGAACGCCGTATCAGTAGGATCAAAGTGGTGGTTCTTCCCGGTAAATAATTTGTTGAGGCTTTTTAAGATTGATTATAATAAGAAAGAGGGTCGAGATTGCTATAATCTTGACTCTCTTTTGTTTTTCTCGATTTTTTTTCGTAATTTTGTCCCCTATAAAATCAATTGGTTATGGCATTAATAAACGTAAGAGAAGTTTATCCTGGAGTACATTTGGGATTGTGGCAAATCGGAGAGTCTGTAAGCGACTTTCTGGAGAGCTATCCTTGGATGAAAGTTTATATTAAAGATTTGGAACTCTATAAAAGTGAAGGGCGAAAGTTGGAGTTTCTTGCAGTCAGAGCTTTACTCAGAGAGATGCTTCTGATAGCTGGATATTCTGAGGAGCAGATAGGCAAAATCGGAGAAATCACACATGATGAGTGCGGCAAACCTTTGCTCAACAAGTTTAATATCAGTATTTCTCATACCCGGGGCTTTGCTTCCGTCATTATTTCTAAAAGCCGTTCTGTAGCTGTGGATATAGAATATTATAATGATAGGGTGGAGCGTATTGCTTCCAAGTTTTTGAGAAGGGATGAAAAGGCTGAAGGTCTGGATGCTTTGCTTGTTCATTGGTGCGCTAAAGAAACTGTCTATAAACTGTTTTCGGCAGAGAATTTGCAATATGGAGAGATGCGGCTGAAACCGTTCGACCCTATGATGGATTGGAATTGCGAAGTGGAAAACCTGAAGTCGCATAAATCGGTAAATGTGGACTTTGAGTTGACGATGGAGTTTGTTCTTACTTATGCAGCTTTGTAAACTATGCTTCGGAATATTTTGCTAACTTGTTTCTTGTGTTTCGGGTATCAGGTGCTTTGGTCTGATACTTTACAGGTGGTGCGGGGTGATGTTGAGGAAGGTCAATGGACAGTCGTTCGAGAGTTTCCTCAGAAATCCTTTCCCCGTTTCGTACCAGCAGGAAACTATAGTGGTATTACTCATTTGCATGATGATGTTTATGCGGTGGTAAGCGATAAGTCTGATAGTGTCTTGTTCTTCAAGTTTCGCATCCAGGTGGATGAACTTACGGGAGAACTTCGGCATGTGGAGAATCTGGGATATGATGTGATGGTGGATGGAAGCCGCAATGATGGGAAATCTTGGATAGGCACGGATATGGGCTTTGATCATGAGGCGATTGCGAAGGTTTCCGATTCTACCCTGATGGTGGCAAGTGAGGGATTTTTCAGTATCAGGGAGTTTTTTATCAATCCTTCACCCCGGAATGCGGAATGGAATTCCCGACTCAGAAAGATAGAATGCCCATCTGCTGCATTTGCTCCTAACTATGCGTTTGAATCTTTGGCTTTCGATTCTGTCCGTCATTACCTTTGGACGATTCCTGAAAGTACGCTCCAAAAAGATGGGGAACCTGCAACGCCACAGAATGGAGGCGCAAATAAACTACGCCTGATGAGGATTGATATTGGAGATCAGAAGGGAATAGATGCTCAACATTTGGAGGGGATAGGTGTTCTGAGGCAGAATAGTGATGATTCAGATTCTGTAAATGTTGGGGGAAAACACTTTATGGAAGCTTATGCCTACCGGATGGATAAGCCTACTACGAACAAGAAGGCTGAAACGTATGTGATGGGTGTTAGCGAATTGTGTGTCTTGCCGGATGGTCAGTTGTTGGTCTTGGAGCGTGAAGCTTTTATTCCAAAGATGAAATTGGGAGCATTTTGTAAGTGCAAGTTGTATTTGATTAATCCGTTGCAGGAGAATTCGTATCCTATTGAGCAACCTTTCTGCGAAGCTACACCTTATATTAATAAGCATTTGCTTTTAGAATGGAAGACCGGTTTGTCGGTTTTTGACCGCTCGTTTGCAAATTATGAAGGAATGTGTCTGGGATCGAAGTTAAAGAATGGTGATCAGGTGGTGATTCTACTTTCTGATTCCCAAGACCAATATGCAGGCGTTCTTAAAGACTGGTTTAAAACGGTTGTGGTAAGAGAAATTAGAAATTAGAAATGAGAAAGACGATAAAATGAGAAATGAAGAATGTGAAATGAGGAATGAGAAAGGAGAAAAATGATGATTATGATGAGAAAAACTGAGCTTTGAGATGAGAAAAACTGGGGTTGAGATGAAAAAACGGAGTTTGAGATGAGAAAAAGGGGATTGGAAGTCTCGAAAAAGGATAGTTTTGGAGTAGATGGCTTTGATAGTAAAAAACACGTAAAAGTGTTAATTTTCGGCTGTCTTCGCACACGACAAAAACTTTAACTTTTGTTAGCAGTTTGTAAGTGTCTGATTATTAGGTACTTGTAAAAATGTTACAAAAGTACCAAAAAAAAAGTCCTAAAAAAAAGAACAACCTATCGAAAAAATACTTACCTTTGCATCGTTTTAATAAACGAATGATTGTTTTACAGATTTAAAAAGCAAAGAAAATGAAGAAATTAGTTTTAATGTTCGTAGTAGCTATCGCAGCTATCTCTTTCGCATCTTGTGGTAACAAAACAGCTCAGAACACAGCTTCTGCTGATTCTGATACTGCAATGGTTGATACAGCTGCTGCTGATACAGCTGCTGCTGATACAACTGCTGCTGATTCTGCTAAGTAATCTAGGATTACTTTACGAACGAAAAATGAGAGAAACAACCGCTGGACTTCGGTCTGGCGGCTTTTTTTGTTTTATAGGCTCTGGTGCTTTTCCTGTCTGGTTGTCTGATTGGTTTGATTCTTTCTGTCCCGATGCTTTATAGAATCAGTTTTTTCATACTGCCTATATTAGAAAAGCGCCTTGGGAATTTGCTAATTTCAGAATAATTGTTTATCTTTGCCGAGCTTTTGCTCAGAAGGCTAAAAAACAAGATTTGTGTTCCTTTCTCCTGATGCTGGAGGGATGGGGACTTTTTTCTTGAAAATCAAGATTTGTGTTCCTTTCTCCTGAAACTGGAGATTTAGGGGCTTTCTCTTGAACGCAGAAAGGAGAACCTTTTCGGTTTTGGCCGATTAATTTAATAATGTAAATAGGATAATTATGATAGATACAAGTGCCTTTCAAGGCAAGAAAGCTGCTTATTATACTCTGGGTTGTAAACTCAATTTCTCAGAAACTTCCACTTTCGGAAAGATGCTGGAAGACATGGGGGTTGTTACAGCTCAAAAGGGTGAACAAGCAGATATTTGTTTGATAAATACATGTTCTGTAACAGAAGTGGCTGATCACAAATGTCGTCAGGCCATTCATCGTATGGTACGCCAGAATCCTGGAGCCTTTGTGATTGTTACTGGTTGCTATGCTCAGTTGGAATCAGAGAATGTGAGCAAGATAGAGGGTGTTGACCTGGTGCTTGGTGCCAATGAGAAAGCTCATCTGATACAATATCTGAGTGATGCTTGGGCGCAGAAGTATTCAGAAGCGCTTCATCTGCATCATAGTGTGAAGACCAAGGAAATCAAGACTTTCCAGCCGTCTTGTTCCCGTGGCAACCGCACCCGTTATTTCCTGAAGGTACAGGATGGTTGCAATTATTATTGTACCTATTGTACAATACCTTTTGCCCGTGGCAATTCCCGCAATCCAAGTATTGCCTCTCTTGTAGAACAGTCTGAGCAGGCAGCCCGTGAGGGAGGTAAGGAAATCGTTATTACTGGCGTGAATATCGGAGATTTCGGTCAGACAACTCATGAGCGCTTTTTGGATCTGGTGAAGGCTCTTGACGGAGTAGAGGGCATCAAGCGATATAGAATTTCCAGTCTGGAGCCAGACCTCTGTGATGATGATCTCATCGAATATTGTGCCCAGAGCCGGGCTTTCATGCCTCATTTCCACATACCTCTGCAAAGCGGTAGCGACGAGGTGCTCAAGTTGATGCATCGTCGTTATGATAAGGCTCTGTTTGCTCATAAGGTTCAACTGATCAAGGAGAAGATGCCGGATGCTTTCATCGGAGTTGACGTGATGGTAGGCTGTCGTGGTGAAACACCTGAGTGCTTTGAGGAATGTTATGAGTTCCTGAAGTCCTTGCCTGTTACCCAACTTCATGTTTTCCCTTATTCTGAACGCCCGGGTACGGCTGCGCTCAAGATTCCTTATGTGGTGAGTGACAAGGAGAAGAAGTTGCGCTCCAAGCGCCTCCTGGAGTTGAGCGACCAGAAAACGCAAGAGTTTTATGCCCAGTATATTGGAACGGAAGCTGAGGTTCTGTTTGAGAAGGCGCCTCGCGGCAAGGCCATGCATGGTTTTACCAAGAACTATGTGAGAGTAGAACTTTCTCCTGCGCTTGCCAAGGAAGAATATGACAATCAGTTGCTCCGTGTTCGCCTGGGCGATTTCAATCACGACAAAACGGCTTTGAAGGCAGAACTGCTCTAAGCGTTGTGATGATGATATCGCTCGAATCATATCGTTCGAATAATGTCTCGTAAGGTTCGGGTGATGTGTTTATTTTATGGTGATGTATTATGATGTATTATAATGATTTTGGTACTTGGATCCGGAAACAATTTCCTGATTTCCGGGTTCAGAAGATTTCTATAGATGCAGGATTTTCCTGTCCCAACCGGGATGGGAAAATTTCCAGCGGCGGTTGTACTTATTGTGACAACCGCACGTTCAATCCCAGCTATTGCGACCGCAAGAAGTCTATCTCCGAACAGTTGGAAGAGGGGAAGGCATTCTTTTCCCGTAAGTATCCGGACATGAAGTATCTTGCTTATTTCCAGGCTTATACCAATACTTATGCTAAGGTAGAACAGCTCCGGGAGATGTATGAGGAAGCCCTTCGCGTGGAAGATGTGGTGGGTATCGTGATCGGTACTCGCCCGGACTGTATGAGCGATGAATTGCTGGATTATCTGGAGGAACTCAACAAGCGCACGTTCTTATTGGTGGAGTATGGAATAGAAAGTGCGAATGATGATACTTTGCGTCGCATCAATCGCGGCCATGATTTTGCCTGCAGCCGTGATGCGGTAGAGCGTACGCATGCTCGCGGCATCCTGACTGGCGGTCATATTATCATCGGGCTGCCAGGAGAAGATGCGGAGGAGAGTCTCCGTCAGGCTCCTATCATTTCTTCGCTTCCTCTTGATATTCTGAAGATTCATCAGATGCAGATTATCAAGGGAACCCGTTTGGCACAGGAATATGCTGAGCATCCTTTTCATGTCTATTCGGTAGAGGAGTATATTGACGTCATCGTCAGGTTTATTCGGTTGCTTCGCCCGGATCTGGTGCTCGAAAGGTTTGTAAGTCAATCGCCTAAGGAATTGCTCGTGGCTCCGAAATGGGGATTGAAGAATTATGAGTTTACTAATTTGCTGAACAATAGGCTTAAGAGCCGTTAAAGCATTTTTTTATCATTATAAATTCTTAATTATGCCTCAAATCGGGGCATAATTGAATTATTCTTTGTATTTTTGCAGTCAATATGCAAAAGTAGCAATACAAGATGGCAAAAGTAGCAATTGTAATACTAAATTGGAATGGTCAGAAGATGCTGGCCAAGTTTCTTCCGAATGTGATAGAGTATTCCCGACAGGATGCTGAAATCTGGGTGGCGGACAACAGTTCGTCAGATGGTTCCATGCACCTTCTTGAGACTCAATTTCCTCAGGTTAAGACTATCGTACTGGAGCAGAATTTTGGCTTTGCCGAAGGGTATAATCGGGCGTTACGCCAGATAGAGGCCGACTACTATGTGCTTTTGAATAGTGATGTAGAGGTGAGTCATCATTGGCTTACTCCGCTTATAGAGTTTATGGATTCCCATCCTCAGGTGGCAGCCTGTCAGCCGAAATTGTTGGCAGAATATGACAAGGACAGTTTTGAGTATGCCGGCGCCTGTGGAGGCTTTCTGGATAAATATGGTTATCCGTTCTGTCGTGGCAGGATTTTCGGTACGGTAGAACGTGATAATGGCCAGTATGATTACCAGCAGGAGATATTGTGGGCTACGGGTGCGTGCATGATGATCCGTTCTGCGGATTATTGGAAGGCTGGTGGACTTGACGGCCGCTTTTTCGCTCATAATGAGGAGATAGACCTTTGCTGGCGTTTGCGCCTGATGGGGCGGAAAATCTATTGCATCCCTGAGAGTGAAGTATATCATGTGGGTGGAGGAACCTTGCCTAAGAGCAATCCGATGAAGACTTTCCTGAATTTCAGAAATAATCTAACGATGCTTTATAAGAATCTGTCGGACAAGGAGTTATCGCATGTGATGAGAGCGAGATGTTTCCTCGATTATCTGGCTGCTTTTGAGATGTTGCTGCTTCAGCGGAATTGGGGTGATTTCAAGGCTGTGTTCAAAGCTCGCAAGGCATTCAAGGAATGGCGTTCCTCTTTTGATGAGGAGAGAAAGCGTATTCAGGCACAAAGAGTGGAGGAGGAGATTCCGCAGATTTTCCAGACTTCCATATTGTGGCAATATTACGCCAAGGGAGTGAAGAATTTCAAGGATTTGAAAACGACTTGAATGAAGTCTGATGATTCTTCTTGAATGAAGTCTGATGGAAGCTTTCAATAAAAGCCAGATGGCTTCCTTTGAAAACGAGTAGGCTTAAAAAAATAGAAATAACTTAGAAACTGACTATAAAATGAGACGTATTTATTTATCATTTTTTGCTTTCTTCCTGGCATTAGGAATGGAAGCGCAAACGATGGTGAAGGTGCAGGTGACTAATCCTTCCAAAGTAGAGAGAAACGACGAACCGGTTGTCTTGGATTTGAGCAAGTATGGCGAGGTTTCCAAGGCCGTCGTTACGGTAGATGGCAAGGAAATTCCATCCCAGTTGGATGATCTGAATCGTGACTGCGTGAATGATGAACTTTGTTTTCTGACCGATCTTGGCAAGAGGGAATCGAAGACTTATCAGATTCAGTTGTTCTCCGAGGGTGAGCAGTCTGCCTATCCTGCCCGTACCTTTGCAGAACTGGTTGTGCCAAGCAAGAACAAGAAGTTGGCCAAGAACAAGCAGGATATTTACTTGCGCAGTATTGCCTTCGACAAGAAGACCAAGGATGTCTATCATTTTGTGCATTCTCATGGCGTCTGTTTCGAGAGCGACCTCGTGGCGATGCGTGTTTATTTCGACAATCGGCAGACCATCGACCTTTATGGCAAAATCAATAAGGGACTGGTGGTAGAGGATACTCAGTTTTATCCTTCCGAAGAACAGTTGGCAGCTGGTTCTGGCGACGACTGCCTCTGGGTAGGCAATACCTATGGTTTGGGTGCCCTGCGCGGTTGGGACGGCACGAAATCCCTGTTGCTTACAGATGTGAAATATCAGGAGCAGCGTGTTATTTCCGAAGGTCCTTTGCGTGCCGTGGTAGAAGTGGTGGACAACGGTTGGGTTCCGGCTCCAGGATTAAAGCCAGTAAATGCCACCATCCGCTATACGATTTATGCGGGGCATAGGGATTTTGATGTGGAAGTATTCTTCAATAAGAATGCGGATGATTACGTGTTCTCTACAGGACTTATCAACGTGAAGGGTTCTACAGAAATGTCTGACGGCAAGGGATTGAGAGGCTGTTATGGTAGCGACTGGCCTACGGGCAAGGATGATGGCAAACATAAGTTGGAGACAGTTGGCTTAGGTATTTATGTGCCTCAATCTCATTTCGTAAGCCAGGAGGAGGCCAACAAGGATGTATATACGATGCTGGTGCGCCCTGTAGGAAAGAAGCTGACCTACAAATTGGCTTATACGAGCGCCAATGAAACCTATGGCTTTTCCGGAGAAAAGGAGTGGTATAAGTGGTTGGCGGAATGGAAGAAACTTCAGACTCAGCCATTACTGGTCAAAGTATTTTAGCAACAATAGGAGAGAGGCTTCCCGCTATGGTCATTCCAGGCGGGAAGTCTTTTCTTTTTCTTTTTCTTTTCTTTTTCCCATCTCTCTTCTCCCATCTCTCTTCTCCCTTTCTTATTTGTCATTTCTCATTTGTCATTTCTCATTTTATCGTCTTTCTCATTTGTCAATTTCTCCCGTCTTTCTCATTTTGTTGCTCAAATCTCTGCAAATGTGAATATTTATAGAATAAATTCATCTTTTTTGCACATAATTTGTGCTTTTTTAGCTTAAAAACTTGGAATTTAAAATATTTTTTAGTATTTTTGCACTCGTATTAATACAAAATTATAATTACGTGAAGAATTTATATCATATTATCATAATTGCGGCACTTGTCTTGCTTTCTTCGGCTTGTGAATTTAAATTCAAGCCGAATGAGGAGTTTGTTGCTGAACCTCTTTGCGTACAGCGTTATGATCGTTTGGAAAGCCGCTATCTTACTACCGGAGATTTTTCTGCCCTGCAGCAGATGAATACCGATTATCCTATTGAAACCCGTACTCTGATAGAGAAAATGCTCCAGTTGGGTACGATTACCGATGCCAACATCAGCAATCGCTTTCTGATGTTCTTCCAGGACTCTACGCTCCAGGCTCTCATAGCAGATGCAGAGGCAGAATATGCCAATATGGACGATATCAATAAGGAGTTGAAGAAATCGTTTGGTCGATTGCAGGATTGGCTGCCGGAAATCAAGCAGCCTGTTTTCTATGCGCAGATAGGAGCCTTGGACCAGAGTATCGTGATAGGCGAGTCTTCGGTCGGCATTTCACTCGATAAGTACATGGGGTCTAAATATCCGCTCTACAAGAAATATTATAATGCCCAGCAGCGTAGCACCATGACCCGAAATTACATCGTGCCAGACTGTCTGACCTTTTATCTGCTGAGTATCTATCCGATGGATGATTTTGACAACAGACAGCAGTTGGACCGCGACCTGCACATGGGAAAAATCATGTGGACGGTCAATAGGGCGATGAACAGGGAAGTCTTCAATACCCGATATGTAAAGACTATCAACGATTTCGTGAAGCGAAATCCGAGAATTACGGTCAAGCAATTATTGGAAGATGAAGACTATTCTGCTATCAAGGCTTTGCACAAAGATTAGCAGGAACATTCTGAGTTGGGATGAATTTATCCTTGATGTATAGGGGATGAATTCGTCCTTCATTTGTTTTAAATGAGAAATGACAAATGAGAAATTAGAAATGACAAATGAGAAGGGAGAAATTAGAAATGACAAAGGAGAAGTCTGCTAAAGAAAAAGGGTGGCAGATTTCAAACAGGAAAAATAAACAGATAATATTGAAGCTTTTTATATAAAGAAAACTATGAAGAAATTTTCTATTTTTATTGCAACTATCATGATGGTGACGGCAATGGAAGCTGCAGAGAAACTGGATCTGAAGAGCATTACTTCGGGTGAATTCTCTGCCAGTTATGTGACGGGAATCAATCCTATCGAAGGTACTGATTTGTATGCTTCTATCAGTAATGACGGCAAGCAGATTGTCAGCTATTCCTTCAAGTCGGGCAAGCAGGTGGCTGTCCTCTTTGATATTCATGAGGCTCAGGCTCCTTTCGAGTCTATTGATGGATATGTGATGAGCCCTGACGGCAAGCAACTCCTGATAATCACCAAGAGCAAGGCTGTGTACCGCAGATCTTTCAAGGCCGAGTATTTCATCTACAATATCGCCAGCAAGAAGCTCCGCAAACTTTCTGAAGGCGAAAACCAGCAGGTGGCTACATGGTCGCCTGATTCCAAGCACATCGCTTTCGTAAAGGATAATAATCTCTTTGTCTTTGATGGCGAAAAGGAAACGCAGATTACTTCCGATGGCAAGTTTAATGAAATCATCAACGGAATTCCTGACTGGGTTTACGAGGAGGAATTTGCTTTCAATAGGGCGTTTGCATGGAATGCTGACGGTACTTCCATCGGCTGGATCCGCTTCGATGAGTCGCATGTGAAGACTTACTCTCTCCAGCTTTTCGAGGGAGCCAAGCCAGCACATCCTGAGTTCCACGATTATCCAGGCGAGTATTCCTACAAGTATCCGAAGGCGGGTCAGGACAATTCCAAGGTGAGTCTCTGGAGTTATGATCTGAAGGCTGGCAAGACTATCCGCCTTGATGTTCCGGTAGATACAGACGGCTATTATCCTCGCATCAAGACTTCGCCAGACCGCAACAGTCTGATTGTCTATACGATGAACCGCCATCAGGACGATATGCGACTCTATTCGGTCAATCCTTTCACGGGTGCCAGCAAGATGCTCATCAAGGAGAGCGTGCCTAAGTTTGTAAAAGAGGAGGTGATGGAGAACAGCATCGTGGGCAAGAAATATATCCTCATGCCAAGCGACCGCGACGGCTATATGCATCTTTATCTCTACGATATGAACGGCAAGCTGATTCGCCAGGTAGAGAAGGGAAAATATGATGTGACCGAGATTTACGGAATGGACGAGAAGGCCGGGGACGTGTACTTCCAGGCTGCGATGATCAATCCGCACGACCGACAGGTATATGTGGCTCACAAGAATGGTAAGGTGGAGCGACTCACCGATGCGGAGGGTTCTAATGCTGCCAATTTCTCAGGCGATTTCAGATATTTCGTCAATACCTGGAGCTCTTACAGCCATCCACAGGTGTTTACCGTGCGCAGCAACAAGGGTAAGGTTATCAAGATGCTGGAGGACAACAAGGTACTTTTGGAGAAGACCCAGAAATACAACTGGGGCAAGCGTGAGACTTTCTCGTTTACTACTTCCGAGGGCGTGAAACTCGACGGTTGGATGGTGAAGCCTGTTGACTTTGATGCCAACAAGAAGTATCCTGTCATCCTGTTCCAGTATTCCGGTCCGGGCAACCAGCAGGTTCTGAATGCCTGGAATACGGGCAGTATGGGCCAGGGTGGTGCTTTCGACTATTATCTGGCTCAGGAGGGTTTCATCGTGGTTTGTGTAGATGGTCGCGGAACGGGTGGCCGTGGTGCAGAATTTGAGAAATCTACTTATCTCAGACTGGGCGATCTGGAGTCTAAGGACCAGGTGGAGACGGCTCTCTACATGAGTAGTCTGCCATACGTTGATAAGGACAATATCGGCATCTGGGGCTGGAGTTATGGTGGCTTCAATACGTTGATGAGTATGAGCGAAGGCCGTCCTGTGTTCAAGGCTGGTGTGGCTGTGGCTCCTCCTACCTGCTATCGTTTCTATGATACGGTTTATACCGAGCGCTATATGCGTACTCCTCAGGAGAATGAGGATGGTTACAAGGTGAATCCTATCGAGCGTGCAGACCGCTTGCATGGTGCCCTGCTGATTTGCCATGGTGTGGCTGATGATAATGTGCATCCTCAGAATACCTTCGAATATTCAGAGGCGCTGGTTCAGGCAGACAAGAATTTCAAGGAGCTGTTTTATACCAACAGAAACCATGGTATTTATGGTGGTAATACGCGCAATCATCTGTTGAGACAGATTGCAGATTGGTTTAAGAGTCACATGAAATAAAAAGGAAATTTCCCTCGGGAAAATCGGTTTTTCCGGGGGAAATTCTTCGGTTAGAAATAGGTTCCTTTTGAGGGGGAATTCTTCGGTTGGAAATAGGTTCCTTTCGAGGGAAGAATAGAATATAAAAGAATAAGAATAAAAAAAATAAGGAAAGATGAAAGCAAAACCAGGTTTTAATCTCCGTGTGGTTTGTGGTGAGAACATCATCGTGGCAGAGGGAGAGGAGAATATTGATTTCAGCAATATCATTAGTATGAATGAGAGTTCTGCTTATTTATGGCAGAATATCCAGGGCAAGGAGTTTACTCATGAAGACTTGGTTGATCTGCTGACTCAGGAGTATGAGGTGGATGAGGCTACGGCGTTGAAAGACGTGAAGGCTCTTACCGAATTATGGTTGCAGGCTGGAATTATTGAAGCATAAATCAAGCGTTTGTGCTTCGGTTTAGTTTTGGATTATAAATCGAGCGCTTCTGCTTTGATAGAAGTTCAAGTTTTGAAGCATAAAGGCTTAGAATTATAAATAATAAAAAAGCGGGATTATCTTTTGGAAACTGAAGATAACCCCGCTTTTTATTCTAACATATTCTGCGTATCCACATATTTCTATATGTATCTCATATTCTATATATACCTGATATTTTAATACCTGATATTCCTCGTATTCTCTATATTTCTCGTATTCTCTATATCCTACATCGGTCCGAGAATCGGAATCCAGATTCTTCTGTAAGTGGCAAGAAGATATCTGCGGATAGGGAAGAGGTGCATCCAGAGAGCCGAATAAATTTTCCACTTTTTGCTGTCTGTTCTGTCCAGCTTCTTTCTGCCCTTGCGGTAAAATCCAATTACGGATGCTTTCACGTCTTCTATTCTGCATTTTTCTATGCCTAAGTTTCCATCTCCTCGCAGTATTACTTCCTGGTCCTGAATCTTGATGATGCGATGAAGCACGTAATGTCTGTAGCTGATTTCTGCCAGTACTGCATCGCCTACTTTGATGTCTTTAGCCTTGGTCAGCAAGGCCTTGTCTCTGTTGTCTTCCAGGAACGGGCGCATGGAGTAACCGCGCAGCAGCAGGGTTACGGTATGACCTTCTTCCAGCAGTTTTACGATTTCTGGGAGTAGTTGGGCGTTGGCAAACTGTATTTCTACAGTCTTTATGGAATGATTATCTTGCATCATTTTTTTATTATTTTTTTGTCACGCGGATTTTCCTTCACCTTCTTTGATGGCAATCGCCTGATTACAAACTTCGGCAGCCTCCCGGTTGGGCAGGCAATGGAGAGTGTAGATGTTGGAGGTCTCCACCAGTCGGGTAATCGTATTGCAGATGTCGTTGAAAATATCCTGATCCCATTTCATGCTTGAACAGGAGGGCAGGAGAGAGGCGAAGGCTTCGATAGGCGAAAGGCGCTCCACCCAGTTGGAACTGTCGCGGTCGATGCGTGTGATGGCTCCCAACTTGGCTTTCACGTTGCGATAGCAAGGGGTTTTGCCGCTCCACGGACTGCCGTAGATGTAAGGCTCTCCGTCGATGAATCTTATGATAGGATTGTCGTCGTTCATGAGGTCGCATCCCTTCAGATATCTCAGCCACATGCTTACCTGTGTACTCTTTCCGGTTCCGCTTTTGGCGATGAATGCGTATCCGTATCCGTTCTGTCTTACCAGAGATGCGTGGATGAGGAGAGTCTGCAGTCTGCTGCCGGCAAAGGCGAAGATGAGCATCAGGGCGTTGTTCAGTCCAAAGCAACGCATGTTGTAGTTGCCGTTCAGGGCGCATCGGCAGTCGCTGAAGTCCTTGTTGGTTTGCAGCAGGCAGCAGCTGGCCCCGTTGATGTCCTTGATGATATACTGGTAGCCTCCGTTGTCGAGTCTATCCACGATGGTATCTCCGTTTCCCGTGTCGAAAGCCCTGATTCTCTTGCGCTTATCCTTGGGGTAGGGTTTGAGGGAATCATCTACAAGCAGGCTAAAAAAAAGATGACCCTCCAAAGTGTTGACTCTGAAGGGTTCGAATGAGGTCAGGAGTCGCATGCTGTTGAATGGAGACTCTGCAAAACAGATTCTCACGTTCAACTCTGCGATATTAAAATCATGTGATTCTATCATTTGTTCTTGCGTTGCTTTTTCAAGGCTTTCTTAGCCTTCACTTTCTTTACAGGTTCCTCTATTTCCATAGCTTCATCCATAGGAGCTACAGACTGGAACTGGAACTGCTCCCTGGTCAGTTTTTTGATCTGGAAAGGAGGCAGTTCGCTCTTCTGCTTCTGGTTGTTTTTCTTCTTCTGGTTGTGCGCATAGCGTGAGTAGAGCTTGTTCCACGCTTTCTCCAGTTTCTTCGGATCGGTATTATATTCCACCATGCATGTGCGGTGCTGCTCTCCGATGTTTGCCAGATAGTCGCGCAACTGGTATGAGTAGTTCTCTCGGCTTACCAGGAAATGATGCTTGCTGGTAAACCATACAGAGTCTAACTCCTGAATGTCTGTGATATAGACTGTGGAGTCGTTGAAAGAAGAAGCAAATCCAAAGACGTATGCTTTTCTCATCTCGTTTTTAGCCTGTGCTGCAAGCGAGATGAGGAGTGTAGCTGCAATAGCTGTGAGTCCGATTTTTGATAATTTCATTTCTATTCTTAAGTTATTTGATAGCCTACTGACCTTCTTTCTGGATAGCCTACAGACTATCTTTCTGATAGCCTACTGCCCCAGATAGGTCTTCAGCAGTTTATTCTTCGTGTTGTGTCGGAGTCTGCGTATGGCTTTCTCCTTGATCTGGCGCACTCTCTCACGGGTGAGATTGTATTTTTCGCCTATTTCCTCGAGCGTCATTTCAGGTGACCCGATGCCGAAGAAGGCCCTTACCACCTTTTGCTCTCTATCGTTGAGCAGTTCGATTGCTCTGTCGATTTCTTTGCGTAGCGATTCCTGTACGAGTGCCTTGTCAGCCATCGGCATATCATTGTCGGCAAGTACGTCCAGCAGGCTGTTGTCCTCTCCATCTACGAAAGGAGCATCCATGCTCACGTGTCGGTTGTTGGCCTTCATGGCTTCCTCGATTTTGTCTTCAGGTAAGTCTATGCGGTCGGCAATCTCATTTACGCTTGGACGGCGCTCGTGTTCCTGCTCAAACTTGTTGAACTCACGGTTTATCTTGTTGACGCTTCCCACCTGATTGAGTGGCAGGCGCACGATTCTACTCTGCTCAGCGATGGCTTGCAGAATGCTCTGGCGAATCCACCAAACAGCGTATGAGATGAATTTGAATCCACGTGTTTCATCGAATTTCTCTGCTGCTTTGATGAGTCCAACATTTCCCTCATTAATGAGGTCGGGGAGGCTGAGTCCCTGATTCTGATATTGCTTTGCCACGGAGACAACGAAGCGTAAGTTTGCTCTTGTTAATCTCTCTAAGGCTCGGCGATCACCTTTCTTGATTTTCTGTGCCAATTCCACTTCTTCATCTACCGAGAGTAGTTCTTCATGTCCTATCTCCTGCAGATATTTGTCGAGTGACGCACTTTCACGATTAGTGATTGATTTTGAAATTTTTAGTTGTCTCATGGTAGCCTTATTTTTTAAAGTTCTGCAAAAATACACTTTTTGTTCGAATTGACAAAAAAAACAGCAAAAAAATAGCAGATATTTTAAAAAATACCTGCTATTTTGTCGTTTTTTATATTTTCAAAACCTTATTCTGACGCCTAATTGGAGAATTTTTTCTGACTAAATGCTTGTTGGAGCTTAAGTTTACTAATTCTCCTTTCGGGGCGACTGGTTTAGTCTTTCTGCAGAGGAACTGCGAAGTAAGCCTTCTTGCCTGTAGGCCACATACCCTGGATGTAGAGTACAGGGTCCTTGCTGGTAGAAGCGCTCTTCACGGCTTTCTGCAGGTCGTCGAGAGAAGTGATATTGCTGTCGTTGATCTTCTGGATGATGAATCCGCGAGAGATTCCGGCTTCCTTCAAGGCTCCGCTGTTCACCTTCATCACCTCTACACCATACTTGATGTTGAGCTGCTCCTTCTGTGAAGTGGTAATCTGGCGGAAGTTGCCACCCAGTACATCGAGGTCGGCTGACTTGATGACAGAGGTTGTGCCCTGAGCATTCTTCAGCGTGATGGTCTTGGTTATAGCCTTCTTGTTGCGCAGATAGGTGATGGTCATCTTGTCGCCAGGGCGCTTGCCGTTGAGCAATTCCTGGAGTTCTGCCATCTTGGTCACCTTCTTGCCATCCACCTTGGTGATTACGTCACCTTCCTTCAGGTCGGCAGCAGCACCATTTCCGTCTTCATCCACCTTGGCGATATAAACACCCTCGTTGGTTCCGAGGTTCACATCCTTGCCGTTCTCCTTCTGGTTGTTGATATAGTTGAGCACGTCAGAACCCTGAATGCTGAGCATTACGCGCTGTACGCTTCCATATTTCTTGATGTCATCTACCACCTTGTTCATGATGGATGTAGGGATGGCGAAACCATATCCTGCGTAAGAACCGGTCTGTGAGTAGAGCATGGCGTTGATACCTACGAGTTCGCCCTGGGTGTTGACGAGTGCGCCACCAGAGTTACCTGCGTTGATGGCGGCATCGGTCTGGATGAAGCTCTCTACGCCGTTGGCTCCGAGTGTACGTGCCTTTGCAGAGATGATACCAGCCGTCACGGTATTGTTGAGACCGAATGGGTTGCCTACTGCGATGACCCATTCTCCGACTCTTACCTTGTCGCTGTCTGCGATAGGGAGGGTAGGCAGGTTCTTGCCGTCCACCTTGATGAGTGCGAGGTCGGTAGTCTTGTCGGTACCGATGATGCGGGCTGAGTATTCACGGTTGTCGTTGAGTGTGACGGTCAGTTCGTCAGCACCTTCCACCACGTGGTTGTTGGTCACGATATATCCGTCGCTACTGATGATGACTCCCGAACCTGTAGCTTCTTTCTTAGGGGTCTGCACTCTCTGCTTGCGTGTGCCGCCGTTGCCAGGGTTTCCGAAGAAGCCGAATGGGTCGAAGAATCCTCCGAATGGATCGTCCTGCACGTCAACGGTTGTTGTCTTGGAGTTCTGTACGTATTTGATGTGAACTACAGCTGGCAGAGCTTTTTCTGCTGCATAAGTGAGATCTACTGGTTGTCCAGCTGGAGCTGAAGTTGTAGCTGGAGCTGCGTTTACTTTCATGAATGCACCGGCTGAGAATGCGAGTGAACCTACGCACAACAGAGCCATCACGTAATTTGTTACCTTTTTCATGTCTATTGCTTTTAATTATTACTTTTCTTTTTTATTACTCTAATTGGTTTGCGGCAGCCTCGTTTTTTTTCAGAAGTCCTTGCGAGGGGATTCTTGGTTTCAGAACCTCTGCTCTGGTTTTCTTATTCTCAGAACTCCTTGTGAGGGGTTTCTTGATTCCTGGCAGATTTGACTGTCTTGGAAAAACGGTTGCTTCGTCTAACCGGTTGCAAATATAGGAGCAAAAAATGAGAAAGCAATCATTCCGTCTTGTTTTTTATCCCGTTTTAACATTTGAATTTAACACTTTAACGGCTCTTAAATTTGAAAAGCCCTAAATTTACAAATCTTATATACTTTGTAAGAAAAAGTTAGTTGTAAATATGCAACTAAAAAAGATGAATAGTTAAATGTATGTTAAGCTAAGGATGCTTCTTTTGTTGATTTTAGGGCAATTTTTTGCTGATTATATGGCACATTTGTGCTGTTGTCAGGCAGGTTAATGCCGTTATTATGGCAAGTACTTGTGCTTTTTTCTACATTCCGGGCATTCTCCCTTGATGACAAAGGAAACGGAGTGGGGATAGAATCCTGCTGGTAATTCGAAGCTTGGGATGTGGATGTCTTCCATGCAGAAGGAGCGTTGGCAAGCCTCGCAGTAGAAGTGGATATGACCGTCATGATGGTCGCATTTTCCTTCTTCCTCGCAGAGTTCGTAGTTGAGAATACCTCGTCCGTCTTCGAAGGCGTGCACCACGTCGTGTTCGAGGAAGAGGGTGAGCACTCTAAAGATGCTGGATTTGTCCATGGTCAGCATCTTGTGTTCCATACTGCTGAGGCTCTGGGGGTATTGCTCGCTCGCTAAAGTCTTGAGAACGAGGATGCGGTTGGCTGTAGGTTTGATTCCCTTAGCTTCTAACTTGCTGATAATATATTGCTGCTCCATTTTCTTTTATATTCTAATTTAAAAGTGTACCACTTCAAAGTTGCTTGCAAATTTAGATAAAATTTCTGAATTATAAGCCAGTATAATAAAAAACTTCAA
>ERZ773209.893-NODE-893-length-19753-cov-8.008021_pt1 | contig 19753 bp, 17 predicted proteins | sample MGYA00511109_ERZ773209 | MGnify/ENA primary metagenome ERZ773209 (study PRJEB29015, sample SAMEA2737786) | human gut metagenome | biome: human gut; feature: human-associated habitat; material: faeces | place: China | collected 2012 ...
CTGGATGCAATCCGTTCTACCCGTGTGACAGACAGAGAGGCAGGCGGTATCACACAGCATATTGGTGCTTCTGTGGTATCCATCAACGGACAGAAGATCACATTCCTTGATACACCTGGACATGAAGCCTTCACAGCAATGCGTATGCGTGGTGCAAATTCTACAGATATCGCAATCCTTGTAGTTGCGGCTGATGACGGTGTTATGCCACAGACGGTAGAGGCAATCAACCATGCAAAAGCAGCCGGAGTTGAAATTATTGTTGCAATCAACAAGATTGATAAACCAAGTGCAAACATCGAGAGAGTAAAACAGGAGTTGTCCGAGTATGAACTTATTCCGGAAGACTGGGGTGGAAGTACTATTTTCTGTCCGGTATCTGCTCATACAAAAGAAGGTATTGACAACCTGCTGGAGATGATCCTTTTAACAGCAGAAGTGCTTGAGTTAAAAGCAAATCCAAACCGTAAAGCAAGAGGTCTTGTCATCGAGGCACAGCTTGATAAAGGCCGCGGAGCAGTTGCCACTGTATTAGTACAGAAAGGTACTTTAAGAGTCGGTGATCCAATCGCCTGCGGAAGCTGCTTTGGTAAAGTCCGTGCGATGATCGACGATCAGGGAAGAAGAGTAAAAGAGGCAGGTCCATCTACTCCGGTTGAGATCCTTGGTCTGTCCGCTGTCCCGGAAGCAGGTGAGACATTCGTTTCTACTGATTCTGAGAAAGAGGCAAGAGCATTTGCTGACACTTATATTTCCGAGAGCAAGAATAAGCTGATCGAAGATACGAAGGCAAAGATGTCCTTAGACGATCTGTTCTCACAGATCCAGTCTGGAAATGTAAAAGAATTGAATATTATTGTAAAAGCAGACGTACAGGGTTCTGTAGAAGCAGTAAAACAGAGTCTTGTAAAACTGTCCAACGAAGAAGTAGTTGTAAAAGTCATCCATGGCGGTGTAGGTGCAATCAATGAGTCCGATATCATCTTAGCATCCGCTTCCAATGCAATTATCATTGGATTTAACGTTCGTCCGGATCCAACTGCAAAAGTGACAGCAGACAGAGAGAACGTTGACGTACGTCTCTACAAAGTCATTTACAATGCAATTGAAGATGTGGAAGCAGCTATGAAGGGTATGTTAGATCCTGTATATGAGGAGAAAGTACTTGGTCATGCAGAAGTGAGACAGATCTTCAAAGCATCCGGTGTTGGTAACATCGCAGGTTCCTATGTGCTTGACGGTGTGTTCCAGAGAGGCTGCAAAGTCCGTATTTCACGTGAAGGAACACAGATCTTTGAAGGAAATCTTGCTTCCTTAAAGAGATTCAAAGACGACGTAAAAGAGGTAAAAGCCGGATACGAGTGCGGTCTTGTATTTGAAGGATTTAATGATATTGCTGAGCTTGATATTGTGGAAGCATATACCATGGTAGAGGTTCCTAGATAAAAAAGAGGCATAAAATATGAGAAAAAACAGTATTAAAAATACCAGGATCAATGGAGAGGTTCAGAAAGAATTAAGTAACATTATCCGTGGTGAGATCAAAGACCCACGCATTAATCCACTGACAAGTGTAGTTGCCGTGGAGGTGGCTCCGGATCTGAAAACCTGTAAGGCATATATCAGTGTCTTAGGAGATGAAAAATCCCAGCAGGAAACGATCAAAGGCTTAAAGAGTGCAGAGGGTTATATCAGAACCATGCTTGCAAAGAGCATTAACCTGAGAAACACACCACAGATCACCTTTATCTTAGACCAGTCCATTGAATATGGTGTCAAAATGTCAAAAATGATCGATGATGTAACAAAAGATATCGCAGATAAGACAGAGGAATAGAGATGACAAATTTTGATGTTTATCTGGCAGATGCAAAAACAGTTGCCATTGCAGGTCATGTCAGACCGGATGGCGACTGCGCAGGCTCCTGCCTCGCTACATACAATTATATTAAAAACTATTTTCCACATGTGAAGGTCGATCTTTACTTAGAGCCGATCCCGAATATTTTCAAGTTTATGAAGCGTTCGGAAGAGATTTTGAGTGAGTGGCCGGATGACAGGAAATATGATCTGTTTATCGCACAGGACTGCGGTGATGCAAAGCGTCTTGGCAATGCTGCAAAGTATTTTGAATCGGCAGAACATACGATCTGTGTGGATCATCATGTGAGCAATCAGAACTTTGCAGAACATAACTATATTTTTCCAGATGCAAGCTCCACCTGTGAACTGATCTTTGAACTGCTTCCAGACGAGCGCATTGACCGGGAGATCGCAGAATGTATCTACACCGGAATGGTGCATGATACCGGTGTTTTCCAGTATTCCTGCACTTCCAGAAAAACGATGGAGATCGCAGGAAAGCTTATCGAAAAAGGAATTAACTTCCCAAAGATAGTCGACGAGACATTCTTTACAAAAACGTATAACCAGAACCGTATTATGGGACTTGCCCTGATGAAAAGTGTTCTGCATCTGGACGGAAAGTGCATTTCCAGTGTCATCACGAAGCAGGAGATGCAAGAGTATGATGTGCTTCCAAAGCACTTAGATGGGATCGTCAGCCAGCTCAGGGTGACAAAGGATGTGGAAGTTGCCATCTTTTTGTATGAGTTAGAGGATGGAGAATTTAAGGTCAGCACAAGATCAAAAGAACTTGTTGACCTGTCAGAGATCGCAGTGAAGTTTGACGGCGGCGGTCATGTGAGGGCTGCTGGTTTTTCCATGAAGGGAGAACCGGAGCAGATCATCGAAGCTATTTTGCAAGAAGTGAAAAAACAGCTTTAGAAAATAATGAAGAAAAAGGATACACTATGGTCAACGGAATCATTAATGTATATAAAGAAAAAGGGTATACATCTTTTGATGTAGTGGCAAAACTCCGTGGTATCTTTAAACAGAAAAAAATCGGACACACAGGGACACTCGATCCGGATGCGGAAGGGGTGTTGCCTGTGTGTCTTGGTAAAGCCACAAAAGTCTGTGATCTGCTCACTGATAAAAGCAAAGAATATGAGGCAGTGCTCTTATTGGGAAAGGTGACAGATACCCAGGATATCACCGGTACAGTGCTGGAGGAGAAAGATGTGAAGGTGACAGAGGAAGCCGTGAGGGAGACAGTCCTTTCTTTTGTGGGGGACTATATGCAGATCCCACCGATGTACTCTGCGCTGAAAGTCAATGGAAAAAAACTCTGTGATCTCGCAAGGGAGGGCAAAACTGTAGAGCGTCAGGCAAGACCTGTGAAGATTTTAACGATTGACATTCTGGATGTTACGCTTCCGAGGGTGCGTATGCGTGTACACTGTTCCAAGGGAACGTATATCCGCACTTTATGTCAGGATATCGGGGAAAAACTTGGCTGTGGCGGCTGTATGGAATCACTGCTCCGCACGCAGGTGTCTGAGTTTTTGTTAAAGGATGCCTTAAAAATCGGGGAGATCGAGCAACTTGTGAAGGAGTGCACAAAGGAACTTCCGCCGGAAGCATGGAGCAGAGCGCACTTTCCGTTTGTGCGGTCTGTGGATTCTGTTTTTACACAGTATCAGAAAGCAGTCGTGCCGGAGCAGTTTGCAAAAGTACTGTATAATGGAAACCGGATCGAGCCGGAGATGATCCGCTCGTTTGAGGCTTCTATGCAGCAAAAACCGATCAGAATTTATGATGAAAAGGATCACTTTATCGGAATCTATGAATTCCAGCAGGAGAGGGGAAACTTCAAACCTGTGAAAGTGTTTATGGAAGAATGAAATATATAAAAAATACACTGGATTTTCATGTCGAAGAACCGACTGTCATTTCTCTTGGAAAGTTTGATGGTATCCATCGCGGACATGAACTCTTAATGGAAAAACTTGCGCAGAAAAAGGAGGAAGGATTAAAGGCAGCTATTTTTACCTTTGATATTCCACCGAAAAAAAATGTGGAGCATGCCGAGGCAAAGGTGCTTACCACGAACGAGGAGAAAATGCATATTTTTGAAGGGATCGGGATAGACTATCTCATCGAATGTCCATTTACGAGAGAAGTGATGTGCATGGAACCGGAAGATTTTATCCGTATGCTCGTAGAAAAGTTAAATGTAAAATGTATCGTGGCAGGGGAAGATTTTCATTTTGGACACAACAGACGCGGTGATTATCAGATGTTGAAAAGATATGCACCGGTCTATGGTTATGAGGCACTTATTCTCTCGAAAATGAAAGAGGATGAGCGGGATATCAGCAGTACTTTTGTCCGCGAAGAGATCATGGCTGGAAACATTGAAAAAGCCAATCATCTATTAGGCTACCGCTATTTTGTGACCGGAATGGTAAAACACGGGAATCAGATCGGAAGGACGATCGGGATCCCGACGATCAATCTGATCCCACCGGAGGAAAAACTTCTGCCGCCTTTTGGCGTCTATGTGACAGAAGTGTTTATCGATGATAAAAGGTATTACGGTGTCACAAATGTAGGGTGCAAACCTACGATAAAGGGAAATAATCCGGTCGGGGTGGAGACACATCTTCTGGATTTTAGGGAAGATGTGTATGAGAAAGTGGTAACGGTTGAATTTCGGACAATGATCCGGGAAGAACGCAAGTTTGAAAGTATTGAAAAACTTCAGGAACAGATGATGAATGACATTGCATTTACAAGAGCTTTTTTCGCAAAAATGAAATAGGATGAATGGACAGGTAAATGCCACTTTGTAAAATCTGGATCTACAAATATTACAAAAATGTTACAAATATGATTGACATTGTAATAAGTGACTGTTATACTGTAAAAAGTTTGAAAAATATATTTTGTAAGATGAAAAAGAAGCAGAAAGACATGCAGATGTTCAGGAGGCATTATGAAATCCAAATATATCAGAGCAATATGTCTTGGAGCAGCAGGATTACTAGTTATTTCCACTGCAGCGATCAACAATCATAAACAGAGTGAAGATGTGACAGCTAAGGCAGTTGCCACAGCTTCTGTAATAGAAGAAAGTGCAGAGACGGTCGACGCAGGTGTGACAGCCGGTATTGCAAGCGTGACAGCACAGGCACTTGCCAGTGATGAAGACGTGGCAACTGTTTCTGATACAGATACAGAACTTACAGCAGCAGCACAGGAGGAAGTGACATCCGTATATGGATATACGAATCTTGGAATTGCAGTGGTAGATTCCGGTAACTTAAATGTCCGTGAGACACCGGGAACCGATGCAACACTTGTCGGTAAGATGCCAAACCATGCAGCCTGTGAAGTGTTAGGTGTGGACGGAGAATGGACACAGATCCAGTCCGGTGAAGTCACCGGATATGTAAAGACTGAGTATCTGGTAACCGGAAATGAGGCGGCCGCTCTGGCAGAGCAGGTAAAAGAGACGGTTGCCAAAGTAACAACGACAACTCTTTACGTGAGGGAAGAACCGAATACAGACTGCAGTATCGTGACTTCTATGCCAATGGGTGAAGAGTTAGAGGTTGTAGAGCAGTTAGATGGCTGGGTAAAAGTAAGTATCGACAGTGATGAGGGATATGTATCCGCAGATTATATTGAGATCAATACGGAACTTCCGACAGCTATGACTATGACGGAAGTAAGATATGGACAGGGAGTCTCGGATGTCCGTGTGGATCTGGTATCTTATGCATGCCAGTTCGTAGGAAATCCTTATGTGTGGGGTGGTACAAGCCTGACAAGAGGCGCTGACTGTTCCGGTTTTGTCATGAGTGTATTTGCAAACTATGGTGTTTCACTGCCACATTCTTCTGGTTCGCAGGCAGGCTGCGGAACAAGCATCTCTGCATCGGAAGCACAGCCGGGAGATTTGTTCTTCTATGGTAACGGAAGCAGGATCAATCATGTGGCGATCTATATTGGAAACGGACAGGTGGTACATGCAAGTTCCCCTCGTACCGGAATCAAAATCTCCGGTGCATGCTACCGTAATCCGGTAAAAGTAGTCCGTGTATTGCAGGATTAATCTGGCTTAATTACAAAATTTTTGTTTACAAATACAGAAAGACTGTGTTATACTATTCAGGCATGAGTTTAGCCCATATTCGGTGAATGGACACTCCGACCTTTCGCTGAGTATCATGTTTTATTGGGCGATTAAGAATAAGAAGGAGGATCATAACATGATCGCAAAAGAAAAGAAACAGGAAATTATCGCTAAATACGGTAGAACAGCAAATGATACTGGATCTCCAGAGGTACAGGTAGCTCTTTTAACAGCCCGTATCACAGAGTTAACAGATCACTTAAAAGAGAACCCAAATGATCATCATTCCAGAAGAGGTCTTCTGAAAATGGTAGGTCAGAGACGTGGTTTACTTGCTTACTTAAAGAAAATCGATATCGAGAGATACCGTGCATTGATCGACAGCTTAGGCTTAAGAAAGTAATAGTAGGTATAAGCAGAATAGAGCGGAGTTTTCACCGCTCTATTTTTTTGCTTGTATATTCCGAATATTTCTAGTACAATAAAACGAGGCAGAAGTCTAAATACCCGAGACCACTGAAGGGTACATGGCGGACAGGCATGTATGGTTCAGTAGTTTCGGTACTTCTGTTTTAGTCACACAGTATGCTGTGGCGTATACAAAATTTAAAGGAGAGAAAACATGTATAAAAGTTTTTCAATGGAACTTGCCGGCAGAACTCTTACGGTAGATATCGGAAGAGTGTGTGCACAGGCAAACGGCGCTGCATTGATCAAATATGGTGAGACAACTGTATTATCTACTGTAGTAGCATCAGACAAGCCAAGAGATGGAGTAGATTTCTTCCCATTAAGCGTAGAGTTCGAGGAGAAAATGTACGCAGTAGGAAAGATTCCAGGCGGTTTCAATAAGAGAGAGGGAAAAGCATCTGAGAATGCAATCCTTACTTCCCGCGTTATCGACCGTCCAATGAGACCATTATTCCCAAAGGATTATCGTAACGATGTTACTTTGAATAACATGGTAATGTCCGTAGATCCGGAGTGCCGCCCTGAGGTGGTTGGTATGATCGGTTCTGCACTTGTAACAACCATGTCAGATATCCCATTCGATGGCCCATGTGCCATGACTCAGATGGGTATGGTAGACGGTGAGTTCATCGTAAACCCATCCCAGAAAGTATGGGATGAAGGCGATTTACAGTTAACAGTCGCTTCTACCAGAACAAAAGTTATCATGATCGAAGCCGGAGCAAATGAAATCCCGGAAGAGAAAATGATCGAAGCAATCTACAAATGCCATGATGTAAACCAGACAATTATCCAGTTTATGGATAAGATCGTTGCGGAATGTGGCAAACCAAAACATGAATACACAAGCTGTGCAATCCAGGATGAGATGTTTGCAGCAATGAAAGAGATCGTAACTCCGGAAGATATGGAGAACGCAGTTTTTACAGATGAAAAACAGAAACGTGAAGAGAACATCCGTGAGATCACAGATAAACTGGCAGAGGCATTTGCCGATAAGGAAGAATGGCTTGCTGTTTTAGGTGAGGCCGTTTACCAGTACCAGAAAAAGACAGTACGTAAGATGATCTTAAAAGATCACAAACGTCCAGATGGCCGTGCAATCAACCAGATCCGTCCATTGGCAGCAGAAGTTGATCTGATTCCTAGAGTACATGGTTCTGCAATGTTTACCCGTGGACAGACACAGATCTGTGATGTTGTTACATTGGCTCCATTATCTGAAGTACAGAAGATTGATGGACTTGATGCAAATATTACAACAAAGAGATATATTCATCAGTATAATTTCCCTGCATACTCTGTAGGTGAGACAAAAGTATCCCGTGGCCCGGGACGTCGTGAGATTGGACACGGAGCACTTGCTGAGAAAGCACTTGTTGCAGTACTTCCTTCTGAGGAGGAATTCCCATATGCAATCCGTGCGGTATCCGAGACATTTGAGTCTAACGGTTCTACTTCCATGGCATCTACCTGTGCATCCTGTATGGCACTTATGGCTGCAGGTGTACCAATCAAATCCATGGTAGCAGGTATCTCCTGTGGTCTTGTAACAGGTGATACAGATGATGATTATATCGTACTTACGGATATCCAGGGACTTGAGGACTTCTTCGGAGACATGGACTTTAAAGTAACCGGTACCCATAAAGGTATCACAGCAATCCAGATGGATATTAAGATCCATGGTCTGACAAGACCAATCGTAGAGGAGGCAATTGCAAGAACACGTGAGGCAAGACTTTACATTATGGATGAAGTAATGTCCAAAGCAATTTCAAAACCTCGTAAAGAAGTTGGTGCATACGCTCCTAAGATCATCCAGATTCAGATCGATCCAAATAAGATCGGTGATGTGGTTGGTCAGAAAGGTAAGACCATCAACGAGATTATTGCCCGCACAGATGTCAAGATCGACATTACAGATGAGGGTGCAGTATCTGTATGTGGAACAGACAAAGAGAAGATGGCGGAAGCAATCGACATGATCAAGACGATCACAACTGATTTTGAGGAAGGCCAGATCTTCACCGGAACAGTTGTAAGCATCAAAGAGTTTGGTGCATTTATCGAGTTCGCTCCTGGAAAAGAGGGAATGGTACACATTTCCAAGATTTCCAAAGAGAGAATCAACCGTGTAGAGGATGTTCTTACATTAGGTGATAAAGTAACCGTTATCTGCCTTGGAAAAGATAAGATGGGAAGAATCAGCTTCTCCATGAAAGATGTTCCAGAGAACAACTAATAAAATAAAAAAATAAGATATGAGGTGTTTTCCGAAAGTGTTATGATCGGGGAACACCTCATTTTGTTTGAAGATAGTATGTCCGCAGAGCGTGCACTCTATGATTCTGGCTTTGTCACTGGAAGTTTCGGATCTTCATATACTGATAGAAAAAAGGATAATATTTATGGATCGAGTGAAACGCGTCATTCATTGTGACCGTGCATATAAAATGGGGTTGAACGGCAAAAATATCACTGTGGCGGTCATGGATACCGGGATTGCCCCACATCTGGATTTTGACCAGAGAATTTTACATTTCGAGGATTTCTGCCAGAAGAAGCTTGCGGCGTATGATGATAATGGGCATGGAACCCATGTCGCCGGGATCATTGGAGGCAGTGGACTGATGTCTAAGGATAAGCGCGGTGTGAGGCTGTTAAGCGGAGTGGCGCCAGGGGTTCGTCTGGTGGTACTAAAAGTATTGGACCGGAAGGGGAACGGCGTTACCAGCCATGTGTTAGAGGGCATGGACTGGCTTTTGAAAAACAGGGAGAAATATCAGGTGAAAATATTAAATATTTCAGTCGGGATGATGGCAAGTGCAGGGAAAAACGAGCAGGAACAGCTGCTTCATGCTGTGGACGAGGCGTGGAATCAGGGAATTATGGTAGTGACGGCGGCTGGAAACAATGGCCCAAAGGAAAACTCTGTCACAATTCCGGGGATTTCCAGAAAAGTGCTGACAGTCGGAAGCTGGGATGACAATGTAGCAGATACAGGAGGCAGTGGGAGACTGGCCAAAAATTACAGCGGATCAGGACCAACGGAATGCTGTATCGTGAAACCGGAAGTCCTTGCACCCGGAACAGATGTGAAAAGCTGCAGTAAAGATACAAGGGGATATGTTGTGAAAAGCGGAACCTCAATGGCAGCACCGGTAGTTTCCGGATCGATCGCACTTGCATATCAGAAATACCCGGATTATACGCCGACAGAGATGAAACTTAAACTCTATGAAAGCGTATATCCGAGAGGGGAGCAGATTGGCAGAAAATGCTGGGGAATGCTACATGTGAACAACCTTGTAGTTTGACATTTTCATTTTCTGATATTAGAATAATCGGAAAGGGGCGAAGAATACAGATGAAAAAAATAGCACATTTATTATTAGGAAGATTTTCAATCGTTGCAGTTTCCATTATTCTCCAGTTTTTATGGCTTGTAATGGTCATGTATCAGTTCAGTTATCAGTTCACATATGCAAATCTTGCGATCAGGACAATCGCAATTATTGTGGTGCTTGTGATCGTAAACCGTTGGACGAATCCGGCAAATAAACTTTCGTGGACATTTATTATCCTGTTGTCCCCTGTGCTTGGACTCTTATTATATATGATTTTTGGCAGATCAAGTCTTACGAAGAAAACACAGGAACGTATGGACTCCGTGAACCGGGAGGTGAGTGCATGCCTTTATCAGACACCGGAGATCAAAAAACAGTTAGAGAGAGAGGATCTTTCTGTTTATCGTCAGTCCAGATATATCAATGACTGGGCAGGATTTCCGCTTTATCATAATACGTCCACAAAATATTACAGCTGTGGAGAAGAGATGTTCCCAGATATGCTTGCAGAGCTGGAAAAAGCAGAACATTTTATTTTTCTAGAATATTTTATCGTAGATCAGGGAGTGATGTTTGACCGCATCGTGGAGGTACTTGAGCAAAAAAGCAAAGAGGGTGTGGATGTCCGGCTGATTTATGACGATATCGGCTGCATCAATACACTGCCGCCAAAATATTATAAGATATTGCAGGCAAAAGGCATTAAGTGTGCCGCGTTTAACCCATTCCGTCCGATTATGTCCGTTATTATGAATAACCGGGATCATAGGAAGATTTTTGTGGTTGATGGAAAAGTTGGATTTACCGGAGGAATCAATCTTGCGGACGAATATATCAATGTGGCGTCACGGTTTGGCTACTGGAAAGATACCGGAATCCGTTTAGAGGGCGAAGCTGTGTGGAGTATGACTGTGATGTTTCTGGAAATGTGGAATTACATCAACCATTCCTCTGAGGATTACAAACAGTTCATGCCACAGGTATACCAGAAAGAACCTTTTGAGGGAGACGGCTTTGTACAGCCTTATGGTGATACACCGTTGGATCATGAGACAGTAGGAGAGAATATTTATCTGAATATTATCAACCATGCAGAGCGGTATGTGTATATTTTTACGCCGTATCTGATCATTGACAATGAGATGCTGGTGAGTTTGTGCAACGCTGCAAAGCGTGGTGTGGATGTGCGGATCGTGACACCGGGAATCCCGGATAAGAAAATGATTTTCCTTTTGACGCAGTCCCATTATGAACCGCTGCTCAAATGTGGTGTAAAAATTTATCAGTATACACCTGGTTTTATTCATGCCAAGAGTTTTCTCTGTGATGATAAGATTGGAACTGTGGGAAGTATCAATCTGGATTACCGCAGTCTGTTCCTGCATTTTGAGTGTGGTGTGTTTATGTATAAAACGAAAGCCTTGATGCAGTTGAAAGAGGACTGTATGGATACTTTTGCGGCTTCCGAGGAAATGACATTGGAATTCTGCAGAGGTCAGAATGTGTTCATTCGTATTTTCCAGGGCATGATGCGTCTGTTTGCACCGTTGCTGTAAAATGGTAACAAAGGGTGGAGAGCCGGTGAGAGGTTTCTCTGCCCTTTGCTTTTTGATACAGTTTATTTACACTTTGTTCCAGTAATAATTCGCAGATTTATGGCAGGTACATTTGCAGTGATTCCATAAAATAATCTTTGTAGACAGCGGCGGCAATATCCTCGCTGCATAAAATGTCGACCGTTCCAAGTTCCCTGTCGCCCAGTTTATAGACAGCGCGCCCGATGACATCACCGGATGCAACCGGGGCTTCCACAGATTCCGGCAGTTCCAGTTCTTTTGTGATACCGGAGAGATCGGAACCGTCTGTAACCACATACTGAAATGGGGAGCGGTAGCAGAGAGAGACTTCATCGGAAATTCCTTTTTTTAATGGGAGTGCGGCGAGTGTGTCGGTGTTCTCATCCGAATAAATCCGACATTTGGAAAAACCGTAATTTAAAAGTGTGGCTGCATCGGCAAACCGGATCTTAAAATCCGGGGCGGCCATGACGACTGCAATCAGTTCCATGCCGTCCTTTACTGCGGTGGCGGAGACACAGTACTTTGCAAGGCTCGTCGAGCCGGTCTTAAGCCCGGTTGCATACTGATATTGCCGGATCAGCTTGTTGGTGTTTGTCAGACCAAATTCCTCCGAACCGCGTCTTGTGACGTGCGTGATCGTATCCATCCAGATGGTAGAATAATTATGGATCTGTGGGTATTTCGTGGTCAGCTCGCGGGACATCAGGGCAACATCATAGGCGCTTGTCATATGTCCGTCAACGTCAAGACCACAACAATTTACAAATGTAGTGTCGTTCATGCCAAGTCCTTTGGCACGCTCATTCATTTTTTCTACGAAAGCGGCTTCACTGCCGCAGATAAATTCCGCCATGGCAACGCATGCGTCATTGGCACTTGCGATGCTGATACATTTGATCATGGTGTCGACGGTCTGCGTTTCATTCGGTTCCAAAAAGACCTGCGAGCCACCCATGCTGGCAGCGTATTCTGACACGGTGACAGTATCTTCTAAAGAAATCTGACCGGATTTGATCGCGTCAAAAATGAGAATTAGCGTCATGATTTTCGTGATACTTGCAGGGCGGAGGACTGTATGGGAATTTTTTTCATACAGAATCGTTCCGGTAGATGCTTCCATGAGAAGAACGCTCGGGGCAGACAGATTGAGAACGTCAGACGAATCAGCCGCCGGAGTGGATTCCGCCGGTGTCTCGGAAAGAACAAAAGTTCTCTCAAAGGAAAAAATGTTTTTTGGGAGAATATTGTCCTGACACAAAAAATAGTACGGTGACAGGAGGGAAAAACTGCTTCCAAGGAGCAGGTTTGCAGAAAGAAGGGCAGAGCATAACAGGCGCATTTGGGATACCTCCGAAAATTTTGAGTTTCAGTGTCACATATCTGCAAAAAGGCGCAGCCTGCGACGTTTCTACTTCATTTTAGCCGGAGAACCTGTACATTATGCTTGCTTTTTTTTCGGTTTCCATATAAAATTGATACGTTGCGATTTACAAATTAATTTCTTATGGTTTGTGTCATGGCAGACCGGACGAAGCATTGCAAGGAAGTTATCATATATGGAGCTGACGGTAAAACTTCAGGTGTTTGAAGGCCCACTGGATCTGCTTTTACATCTGTTGGAAAAAAATAAAGTGAATATTTATGATATCCCGATTGTAGAGATCACGAATCAGTACATGGAATATATCGCGGAGATGAAGCGGAATGACTTAAATGTCATGAGTGAATTTCTGGTCATGGCTGCCACGTTGATCGATATTAAGTCCAGGATGCTGCTTCCGAAGAAAGAATCCGAGGAGGAAGAGGAGGAAGACCCGAGGGCAGAACTTGTACAGCAGCTGCTGGAGTACAAGATGTACAAGTGCATGGCTTATGAACTCAGGGACAGACAGATGGATGCGGAGCAGGTGTTTTTTAAGGAACCTACGATCCCACCGGAGGTTGCAGAGTATGAGGAACCGGTAGATCTTGCAGAATTAGTCGGGGATATGAATCTGGCAAAGCTCGATCAGATTTTTAAGTCCATTATGAAAAAACAGGTGGACAAGATTGACCCGGTGCGTTCGAAGTTTGGTAAGATCGAGAAGGAAGAAGTTTCACTTTCGGATAAGATGCTGTATGTGGAGGACTTCTGCAAAACACACAGAAATTTCAGCTTCCGCAACCTTCTGGAAGCGCAGGCGAGCAAGGTGGAAGTGATTGTTACTTTTTTGGCAATATTAGAGCTGATGAAGGTGGGAAAGATTTTTATCTCACAGGAACACACTTTTGATGATATTAAGATAGAATCGAAAATGGCCGCTTAACAGGTCTTGACGGCATAGGGAATAGATGAATGGAAGAAAAGAATTATGAAGCAATCGTGGAGGCAATCCTTTTTACCATGGGAGAATCCGTGGAACTGGAAAAAATTGCCGCTGCATTGGAATTAGATAAAAAAGAGACAAAGAAAATTATTGAGCATCTCATGAAAGAATATGAGAAGCCGAGCATTGGCATGAAGATCATCGAGCTGGACGGAGCCTATCAGATGTGCACGAAAAGCGAAATGTATGAGTACCTGATACGGATTGCTAAGCAGCCGAAAAAACATGTGCTCACAGATGTACTTTTAGAGACACTCTCCATTATTGCGTACAAGCAGCCAATCACAAAGGTGGAGATTGAGAAGATCCGCGGTGTTTCCTGCGACCATGCGGTCAACAAGTTAGTCGAGTACAATCTGGTGAAGGAACTTGGCAGATTAGATGCACCGGGACGGCCTCTTTTGTTTGGAACGACGGAGGAGTTCTTAAGAAGCTTTGGCGTGCAGTCCCTGGATGAACTGCCAATGTTGGATCAGGTTCAGATCGAGGAGTTTAAGCAGGAAGCGGAAGAAGAGATGAAAGTAAAACTGGATATATAAGGGAAAAAGCATACCATATTTCATTTCTGCATATAGATGAGTGAAGAGAAAAAATGGGTTCTGGGTTTGAAAAGAGCAATTTCATTTATCATATGTCTTATCATTCTATTTACATATCCAACAAAATTGATGGCAGCGCAGGAGCCGCCGGAAGAAGCGGAGCTTTTCGCAAAGGCGGCAGTCTTAATGGATGGCGGTTCCGGACGTATTTTATATAGTAAAAACGGATCAGAGGCACTTGCCAATGCGAGTACCACCAAAATATTAACCTGCATCATTGCACTGGAAAACTGTGATTTAGAGCAGATCACAGAGGTGTCCGTGCAGGCGGCGAAAGCGCCGAAAGTGCATCTGGGAGCACCGGCAGGACAGAAATTCCGGATGAAAGATCTCATTTATGCGATGATGTTAGAGTCCTTTAATGACTGTGCAGTCGTGATCGCAGAGCAGGTTGCCGGCACAACGGAGCATTTTTCAAAGCTGATGAATGACTATGCAAAAAAGATCGGGTGTAAGGACACTTTTTTTATAACACCCAATGGTCTGGACGCACAGAAGGACAGTCAGTTTCATCACACGACTGCGGAAGACCTTGCGCAGATCATGCGTTATTGCATTAAGGAATCTCCAAAGGCAGACCAGTTTTTGAAAATCACCGGGGAGGCAGAGTATACGTTTACGGATGTGAGTGGAAAATATGCCTACCATTGCTACAACCATAATGCATTTTTAAAGATGATGGACGGGGCAGTCTCCGGGAAAACGGGATTTACGGGAAACGCCGGATACTGTTATGTGGGTGCACTGGAACAAAATGGAAAAACATATATTGTGGCACTGCTTGCATGCGGCTGGCCGAACAATAGAACTTATAAATGGTCGGATACGAGAAAGCTTATGGAGTATGGGCTTGCCGCTTATGAGCGCTGCGATCTGGACGATATCGCACTGGACGGGAGCAGATTTGCACCGGTTCCCATTGAACATGCACAGGGCGGCAGGATCGGAGAACAGGTGTACATGAAACTGCATGCCGTCCTGAAAAAAGATCTCTCCCACGTACTGCTCAGGGAGGGGGAACAGGTGACAGTGGAGTATCGGATCGCACAAAAACTGAGTGCACCGGTAAAAAAGGGAAGCTGTGCCGGAGCCATCTATTATAAACTGGGCGGCATGGTATTGCGGGAATATCAGGTGGAGACCACAGAAGATATGGAGAAATTGGATTTTGAGTGGTGCTTAAGACAGGTGTTAAAACTCGCTGTCTGACAATATGTGGTAAAGATCTGGAAAAAATTCTGTCAAAAAATTAACAATGCACTTGAAAATTGTTTGGAAAAGAGGTAATATTATCATAGCGAAATTTGTTAATTTTTTATAGATGGAGGGCTAAAGAATGAGTAGTAGTAATGATAGCTTGGCAATGCAGCGTATTACCAAGTTAGTCGATGAGAACAGTTTTATGGAAATCGGTTCTCTTGTAACAGCAAGAAATACAGACTTTAATCTTGCAGACACAGACACACCATCCGACGGTGTTATCACAGGGTATGGTCTGATCGATGGCAATCTGGTATATGTTTACAGCCAGGATGCATCCGTATTAAACGGAACGATCGGTGAGATGCATGCAAAGAAAATTGCCAATGTATATGACATGGCAATGAAAATGGGCGCACCGGTCATCGGTTTTATTGACTGTGCAGGTATGAGATTACAGGAGTCTGTCGATGCATTAGACGGATTTGGCAGGATTTATGCCAAAGAGATTGAGGCATCCGGTGTGATTCCACAGATCAGTGCCGTATTTGGAAATTGTGGCGGCGGTCTTGCAGTTGTTCCAGCTTTATCTGATTTCGCTTTTATGGAAGCAACCAAGGCTAAGATGTTCATCAATTCCCCAAATGCGATTGAGGGCAACAGAATTGAAAAATGCGATACATCCGCAGCAAAATTCCAGAGCGAAGAGACAGGCTGTGTTGACTATGCCGGCACAGAGGATGAGATCCTCGCACAGATCCGTGAGTTAGTATCCATGCTTCCTTTAAATAATGAGGGAGATGTTTACACAGAGGAATGTGAGGATGATTTAAACCGCGCATGTGCAAGCATGGATGTTATGAAGGGTGACGCAAGATATCTCTTAAGCGAGATTTCAGACGGACATGCCTTCTTTGAGACAAAAGCTGATTACGCAAAGAACATGGTGACAGGATTTATCAAATTAAATGGCATGACTGTCGGTGCAGTTGCAAACTGTACAGAGATCCATGATGAAGAGGGAAAGACAGCAGAGACTTTTGAGGCAGCACTTACCGTAAAAGGATGCGAGAAAGCATCTGAGTTCATCCGTTTCTGTGATGCTTTCGAGATCCCTGTTTTATCTATCACAAATGTGACAGGATTCAAGGCATGCATGTGTGCAGAAAAAGGTCTTGCAAAGGCACTTGCCCACATGACTTCTGCATTTGCTTCTGCAACCTGTCCAAAAGTAAACCTGATCGCAGGCGATGCTTTCGGAAGTGCTTATGTGACCATGAACTCCAAATCGATCGGAGCAGATTTAGTATATGCATGGCCGGAGACCAAGATCGGTATGATGGATGCAGAACTTGCAGCTAAAATTATGTATGCAGACGCTTCCGCAGATGTTCTTGCTGAGAAAGCAAAAGAATATGAAAAATTACAGTCAAATGTAGTGACTGCCGCAAGAAGAGGCTATGTTGATCTGATCATTGAGCCTGCAGATACAAGAAAATATCTTGTTGCAGCATTTGAGATGCTTTACACAAAATGTGTATGCACACCGGATAAGAAACATGGAACAAAATAGAAAGGTGAAGTTATGAAGAAAAAATTATCTTTAATGCTTTGTCTTTGCATCATGGCGCTGACACTCGCAGCTTGTGGATCCGCTGATCCGCAGGATGTTGACTACGGCGGAATGAGTTACTCTGATCTACAGAGCAGCGCACAGAACTTGGTAACTTCAATTGCAGCATCTTCTGAGGAGGAGTTATCTGCGGCAATTGAGACAAATGAGCAGTATGCAAAGCAGTATGCAAAACAGTATGGAAGAGAATACACAGAGGCAGAAGCTGTGATCAGTCTTTTACAGTCATGGCTGGACACGACATCTGATGTGGGTACATTTGTTGGTCTGGGTGAGTTCTCTATTGATAAGACAAGCGATACTGTTACCGTTGACCAAATCGTAAATTTTTCTGAGAGAGATGTGGACGTAACATTCGTCTATGAATACAATTATCTGACAGAAGAGATCGAGATGACTGATGCAACAGCAGATATCGTGTATACATTAGGCGAGAAGTTAGAAAAGGCAGCTCTCAATACTTTGATGGGAATGGGAACTGTATTCTGTGTATTAATACTTATCAGTCTGATCATTTACTGCTTTAAGTTTATTTCAAAAGTTGGTGCTCCGAAGAAAGAAACTGCAAAAACAGAAGCAACAAAAGCACCGGCAGTTGAGACAGTAAATGAAAACCTTACAGATGACCTTGAACTTGTAGCTGTTATTTCTGCAGCGATCGCAGCAAGCGAAGGAACATCCACAGATTCTTTTGTCGTTCGTTCTATCCACAGAAGATAAAAGAACCAGTCACAATATGAAATAAAAGATATTGATTACCTTTATGATCAGGAGGATTTATTAAATGAAAAGCTATACAATTACCGTAAATGGAAATGTTTATGATGTTACAGTAGAAGAGAACGGAAGCGTAAGTGCTCCGGCAGCAGCACCAAGACGTGCAGCAGCACCAGCCGCTCCGGCAGCAGCTTCAAAGGCAGCAGCACCGGCAGGTGGCGCAGGAAGCGTTAAGATTGAGGCAGGAGCAGCAGGAAAAGTATTTAAGATCGAAGCTTCTGTAGGCCAGGCAGTGAAAAAAGGTGATGCTGTCCTTGTTTTAGAGATCATGAAAATGGAAACACCAGTTGTTGCACCACAGGATGGTACTGTTGCAAGTATCAATGTAAATGTTGGTGATATGGTAGAAGCAGGCGCTTTACTTGCTACATTAAACTAGTATTTTAGGAGGATAACTATGAGTTATTTTATGGAGACAATGGACAATCTCCTTCACCAGACTGCCTTCTTTAACCTGACAGTCGGAAATTTCATCATGATCCTTGTTGCCTGTGTATTCCTTTACCTTGCAATCGCCAAAGGATTTGAACCATTGCTTCTGGTTCCGATCGCATTTGGTATGCTGCTTGTAAATATCTACCCGGATATTTTTGCAGAACCGGAAATGATGAGCAATGGTGTCGGTGGTTTGTTCCATTATTTTTACACGTTAGATGAATGGTCGATCCTGCCTTCACTGATCTTCCTCGGTGTAGGTGCGATGACAGACTTTGGACCATTGATCGCAAACCCGATCAGCTTCCTGCTTGGAGCAGCGGCACAGTTTGGTATCTTTGGTGCATACTTCCTTGCAATTTTATTAGGTTTTAATGATAAAGCAGCAGCGGCTGTTTCTATCATCGGTGGTGCAGACGGACCTACTTCTATTTTCCTTGCAGGAAAATTAGGACAGTCAGGCCTGATGGGACCAATCGCAGTGGCAGCGTATTCCTACATGGCGTTAGTTCCTATTATCCAGCCTCCGATCATGAAATTATTTACAACCAAAAAAGAGCGTGCGATCAAGATGGAGAACCTGCGTCCGGTATCAAAGCTGGAGAGGATTTTATTCCCTATCGTGGTAACAATTGTGGTGTGTCTGATCCTTCCTACAACAGCTCCACTGGTTGGTATGTTAATGCTTGGTAATTTATTCCGCGAATCCGGAGTTGTCCGTCAGTTATCAGAGACAGCATCCAATGCGTTAATGTATATCGTAGTAATTTTACTCGGTACATCAGTTGGTGCTTCCACGAGTGCAGAAGCATTCTTAAACTGGACAACGATCAAAATCGTTATCCTTGGTCTTGTAGCATTCATGTTCGGTACTGCGGCCGGTGTATTATTTGGTAAATTATTATGCTGGATCACAAGGGGCAAGATCAATCCGCTGATTGGTTCTGCAGGTGTTTCTGCCGTTCCAATGGCAGCCCGTGTGTCACAGAAAGTCGGAGCAGAAGAAGACCCGACAAACTTTTTACTTATGCATGCAATGGGACCAAACGTTGCCGGTGTTATCGGTACTGCAGTAGCAGCCGGTGTATTCATGGCAATCTTTGGAATTTAGGAGGAATAGAAAATCATGGCAGAAGTTGTTAAAAAACCTTTAAAAATAACAGAAACCGTTCTGCGTGATGCGCATCAGTCCCTGATCGCAACACGTATGACAACAGAACAGATGCTTCCGATCGTTGATAAAATGGATAAAGTCGGATACAACGCTGTTGAGTGCTGGGGTGGTGCTACATTCGATGCATCCCTTCGTTTCTTAAAAGAAGATCCATGGGAGCGTCTTCGTAAATTAAGAGATGG